>Ga0315284_10015289_pt1 | contig 10918 bp, 15 predicted proteins | sample YL17G09_16_MG_FD_203696 | JGI IMG/M metagenome (GOLD analysis project Ga0315284, IMG submission 203696) | Sediment microbial communities from Yellowstone Lake, YNP, Wyoming, USA - YL17G09_16 | ecosystem: Environmental > Aquatic > Freshwater > Lake > Sediment | place: USA: Wyoming | collected...
CTGAACCTGATCACACGGGCCGGGCTGGTAGAGTAGCGAGGAACAGCACTGGTGGCCCCGCCGCCCCTCCGATGCCCGAGCAGGCCGAGCGCTTCTACCTTTCGAACCCACAGCTCTTGGCACCGGCCGCCGGCACCACCGATTCCAGGATTCCCTGATGGACAAGATCGCACAGCAGTTTGAGCACGCGTTCTGGGATGAGCTCGAGAAGATCGGAGCTCTCAACCAGATCGAGGGGCTCCGCGACAATCAGTTCGTCAAGGAAGCACTCCCAGCCCTTGCCCAGACCGCCATGCAGGGTTTCGGCGGTCTCGCCAGCGCTGCCAAGCAGGGGCTTGGTCGAGCCGCTGGAGCCGTCGCCCAGGGAGCCAGGCAGGTCGGTACCGGTGTCCAGCATGCTGCGGTGGGTCGGCTCATACCCACCGGGACGATAGGTGATGCTGGCAAAGAGATGATGCTCCGCAAGGGCGGGCTCTTTGGCGGCCTCATGGGTACAGGTCGGCGGATGGAGCAGGCAGGCATAGGGATGCGTCAGACGGCTGCCCAGAGGGTCGCGGCCACCCCTGGGTTGTCGGCGGTCGGCAGGGTGACGAGCCCACAGCAGATGCAAGAGATCCAGCACGCCGCCCAGTCCATGGGCCGGTCTGACCCCGGTGCTGCCGGGCGTATCGGCAGCCACATGGTCGAGTCCACTGGCCATCACATCGAACACGCTACCCCGGCGGGCATGGCCTTCAAGACCGTGGGCATTCCCTTCGGTGGAGCCCTCGAGGGTCTCTCCCGAGGCGTCGGCAAGGAGCTCCATACGGCAGGATCTGCATCTCTTGCGGCCATGCCCGAAGCCCAACGCTTTGCCCAACAGCTGAGGCCTGGTTTCAATGCGGCGGGTGCCACGAACCTTGGCCGAGGCCTGCAGACCCATGCCAAGACGATAGGTCGGGTTGGTGAGTACGCGGCCATACCTGCCATAGCTGCGGCCGCACACGTTCCTCTGGGTGCCGCCGGTCTGATTGGTGGCAAGCTTCTTGGTGCCGGCGCTGCTGCTGCGGCTCCTGGGCTGGAACACGCTGTTCATCATGCCGGTAACATCGGACAGTACCTTCACCATGCCGCCAGCGATGTTGTTGGTGAGGGAAGTCGTCGAGCCACCGGTGCCTTGAGTAACCTAGCGGCTCGTCGTGGTGGGCGCACGGGGATGATCGGTACCGCAATAGGAGGAGCAGTCGCATGAGCATCCTTGGCGCAGCACTCCTCAAGACCTCGGCGGTGAAGTCGATCGAGATCATGGGCAAGCCCATCAGCGAACGTAAAGTCGACAAATCTTTCACGACGGTGTCGAGGATCAAGGAGGCGGTCTCGAAGAAGTGGGTGTACGAGAAGTCTAGGCAAGCTGCTTCCAAGGTATTGAAAAAGCCTGGTTGGGCGCCGGTCGATAGAGTCAGAGAAGTCGTTACACGTAACGCGCGTAAGGCTTCAGATGAGCCACACGCTTCACATCGCCTGAAGCGTAGTCTTCTAAGTGTTGGCGCTAGTGATGCCCTGCATGTAGGTACGGCTAAGAAAGCTGCCATCTCGGACGAGCAGGCTCAGTCGGCGATCAACCGGCTCGACACGCTCGAGCGGAACAAGCCAACGGTCAGGCAAGCCGCCAGGTACGGCACGATCGGAGCGGTGGCAGGCCCAGCCATCAGCATGATCGGCAACAAGGTCTCGGGCAAACCTCTGTTCAGTGGCAGCAGTGTTCATCGAGCTCTTGCTGGCGATGCCGTCAAGGGCTCACTGGCAGCAGGGGCCATCCCTATGCTTCGTAGTCATCTGGATCGTCGCGCGGAGGTCGGTACCTTGAAGAACTATCTGGCTGAACGTGAGAAAAACGCTGCATTCGTCAACGAGCTGTCGTTGATCACCAAGAGCGCCAAGTCCGAGGCTCTGAAGCGATTCGCTCAAGGAGCCTTCCAGGAACTCGGACCTGCCACTGGTGCACTACTTGGTGCCGGCGTCGGTCACGTATTTCACGCACCAGAGCTCGCTTCGTCTGGACTCGGCTACGGGGTCGGTTCGATGGCACAGCTGTTGGTGAACAAGAAGCTGGGCATCAAGAGCTAGGAACCAAGCTATGCCGCAGTGGATCCACAATCGCGCCGAGCACATCTTGGCCAAGAACCCTTCGATGCCGAAGTCCAAGGCGTTCGCGATAGCGACTCAACAGAGTCACGCGGTCGGCAAGTCTCCCAAGAGTTACGGTACCGCCCAGGGTCGTCACGTGGCCAAGGCCAAGTACCCTACACCCAAGGACGACAAGAAGACGGCGAACCCCGGTCATCTCGAGTCTTCGAAGATGGCGTCGTTCTTGGATGAGTTCAGCAAGATCTCCGAGATCAATCAGATGCGACTTCATCCGAAGTCACCGAAGATACCAATATCCAAACCGCCGAACGATGCGTTCAAGATCAAGCGGGCGTTCGGCACATCTGAGTTCAGCGGTGTCATGAGCTTCGGGTCATTCCCCCAGGCCAGCATGATACCGCCGTGGCGACAGCCCAACCTGCAGAAACAGTCGGGTCCACCTGGTGACTCCAAGCTCGAGTCCACCGACGATGGTGTGGTGCTGGATGGCCGAGCCCACCTGAAGAAGAACGCTGCTCTATCATATAGGCAGCAAGAACTGCGCTCTGGTACTCGCGTTCCTTCGGATGCGGAAGAGTTTCAGTTCGTGCATGGTGTACCTTTCACCAAGGAGCTCTACGCCAAGCACTACCCAGAGCATGTTCCAAAAGGTTGGCTCAAGAAGAACGCCAATGTCTCGTCACCATCGAATCAGCTGGCCAAGAGTCATGCGGCGGGTCGTCAACCCAGGTTGAGTGCTCCAGGTCCCAGCATCGCACAGCAGTCGAAGCCCAGGGGTTTTGGTGTACCGATGCCGGGCTTGACCAAGCAATCTCTCTCGATACGCTAAACGCGGCAAGGTAGTGGCATAAGAGGCAGGGATGACCTGCCACCTATGTGAAGGCTTCTGTCAAGGAAGCAAAGAAGCGCGAAAGCTCGTATCGGTCTTCGAAGATGAAGATTACGAGATCGAACAAGCGATCGTTCGCAGTGGTGAGTTGCCGACCAGCAAGGTCGCGACAGAACTGCGTATGTTCTTCTTGATCGGACTCGGACACCGACTACTTACCCGGCAGTACGAAGAGGCCGCACACATCTGCGACATCTCGATACTTACGGATGCGCCGTGGATTCGTATCCGACCGGAGATGTCCACTCGGTTCTTGACCGACTACATACAGACACTTCAAGACGCCGAGGAGATGTTCACCCTCATAGAGTTCGAGGTGAAGATCAGGAGCCGTGGCCCGCAGGTAGACTCTAACATCGGCATGATCAGCAGTAGGATGATGACGGCGCCGTTACTTAATGGGCTCGGTAACTACCGAGGCCTAGTTAGCCGGCTAATGCTGTCGCTGACTAGAAACTACAAGTCAGAGGCACAGACCGTGATCGAGCACTCGTTTGGTAAACAGGCAGTGCTGATGTTGAAGAGCCTGGGTCTGATGCCCCAGGATTATCACACGGTACTGCAGTACCTCCACACCATAACGGAAAGCGAGACTATAGATCCATGGCAGACAAAGTTGCCATTCCTGGCGTGACCTTCTGGGTTGAGTCCGCCGATTACAAAGAGTCGACTACCTTTGTAGCCAAGGGCACCGTGCACTTGACCGCTGATATTGATGACCTTGAGATCTGGGAAGAGGTTATCCGTCGACTCGATGGTTTCCGAGCCCACGCGATCGATGACTTTCATCGTCAGATGATGATGAGCCTGCGGGAAGAGAACGAGCAGCTCACCACCGACACGGCCAAGGTTCGGGAAGAAAGCCGGGTGGTCAAAGAGCAGGCTGAGCAGGCCACGGCCATGTCGATACAGCAGGTTTCCAGATTAACCATGCTGGTTCGTGAGTATGAGCTGGCGCTGCAGCACCACAGGAATACGGCTACCGATACCCAGAATCTGCTGAACCTTTTGGTACCGCCCGGTGAAGTGGTAGGATCTGGCTCATGAAGTCGCTCACCCTCGACCCCATGCCCCGATACGACGACCGTGCCGAGCAGGAGCTCCTGGAGCTGCTGATGCCGAAGACGGCCGATGCGGTTGTCAACAATGAGGAAGAGACAAGGCACGACCACGCTCAGGTCTATGCAGATCCCCCCGGTTACAAAGCCCCCGACTTCATCCGACCCCAGTTCGGTGATGCCATGAAGGACCTGCACAACGATACCCGCTCGGGTGTTACCCAGCGAGGCTTCTCAGGCCGTGGTGAGGCAGATCGATCTGCGCAACAGACCATCGCCCAGAACTTTGCCAACGGAGCGGCCGGCAAGTTCACCACGCACTCGCTTCACCTACGCCCCAAGTCGATCGACAAGATGGCCCACTCTCCAGCCCTGACGCTGGTGGAACGACTTCGTCAACTTCGATGAACCCTCTTGATGACTACCAGACAACTCGACAGAAGCACGCCGCAGTAAGTCGTGCAGATGATCACGAGCTCTGGAAGACCTGGAAGCAGAATCCAGCTCCCCACACGCTCGAGCCCCTGCTCAAACGGTTCGATCCAGTGATCGGACAACGTCTGAGCATGTGGAACCCCAAGAAGACGAACAAGGCTGCGATGCAGGCCACGCTCCAAGGCTTGGCCATCAAGGCGTTCGAGACCTACGATCCCAGCAAGGCTGGTCTCAACACACACGTTCAGACGACGCTGCAGCGTGGCCAGCGGTTCATGCACCGTACGCAGAACATGGCCTACATCCCCGAGGGTAAGGTCGAGCAGATAGGTCCGATCAAGAAGGCGATCGACACCCTCTCTGATGACCTTGGGCGGCCGCCAACACCCAGCGAGATCGCCAGCCACATGAACCAGAGCTTGCCCGCTAGCAAGCACTTCACCCCTCGGGGCATTCAAGAGATTCAGCAGCGGCAGTACGCCGACCTGTTTGAGTCTGGTCTTGATTTCGATCCAATCGCTCGAGAGTCTTCACGTGAGCAAGAGGTTCTGGGACTTCTCCGCCCCACGCTCAAGCCTGAGCATCACGACGTGTTCGATCACCTCTACGGGCTGAACAACAAGGCGCGCATCACCTCTACCGGTGATATCGCCAAGCGTCTTGGTAAGAGCCCCAGTCAAGTCAGCCGCATCAAGAAGTCGATCGAAACACAGTACCGCAAGTACTACTGACAGAGTCGGTCGCTGCTCCCCGTCGTCACCGGAAACGGTCACCACGGTCAAGGACCGGTCCAGCGTGGCAGCTAACTCTGGATACCTGTTTGCCGGATAGGTAAACAAAAACCGGCAACTCTCACACATCAATCGGCATAACGCCGGTAAGGGAGACCTACGTCTATGGAATACAAAGATATCGAAGCAATCGACTCGAACAAGAAGACCAGGGCTTTGGATCGACTCAAGAGTCGTATCCAGGTTGGGGCAGAGCAGCAGGAGTTGGCGATCCGACGGGCCCTCAGCATGGTCATCACTGACCGCATGTGGAACCCGTCGGTCATGCGGTTCATGGTCGACACGGAAAATCAGATCCGAGTCACGTACCCGACCGAGACCGCCAAGGTCTACCGAATCCACAACCACGCACTCGGCCAGATGGCCTCGGTCATCGACGTGGCCAGGCAGTACGTATCCAAGCTGAAGACAGGTGTGCGCTGGCGACAGGAACTGCTGGCCCACATCCTGAACGAGCATTTCGGCAAGGAAGAGTTCCTGACCGCCAAGGGCAAGCCCATCAGCTACCTGAGACGTGCGGTCGGTGATGAGGTCCGAGGATTCCAGGGTCGCAACTTCGGCAGGACCTTGGCGACCGCACCACTGCTCAAGACGTTCGTCGAGGAGTGCGGCCGCTGGCAGGCCGGACCCATCGAGGGCCACACCACCGACATCGCGACCATGCTGAAGTGTGCGATGCCCTACATCTTTGAGCCGGTCAAGGGTGAGTTCATCGCGTTTGGTGTAGCCTTCGCCAACTCAGACTTCGGAGCCGGCAAGCTCGCGATCTCCGGGGTGGTGCTGCGTATCTCAAGCGGTACCCTGACTGTCACGGATGATGCGATGAGCCGAGTTCATATCGGCAAGATGCTGGGCAACGACGACGAAGCCGACGTCATCCTGAGTGACGAGACCATCGGCAAGGAGCTGGATGCACACCGCAGCGCTGTCGCCGACATGGTCAAGTCAGTGTTGGCCCCCGCCAGTGTTGACCGGACCCTCAAGATGATCCAAGCGGCCGACAAGCATGGCATCGAGTGGCATCGACTTCGCACCACCTTGGCCAAGGTGCTGAACAAGGCCGAGATCGATTTCGTCAAGCAGCTCTTGACCAACGGCGATGACCTCATGGACTTGCCGCCCGTTCACCGTGATGGTGACGAGCGTACCGCTACGGCTTGGTGGGCGGCCAATGTGGTTGGTTGGTTCGCCAACAAGGAGGACGATGCTGAGCGGAAGCACGCACTCCAGACGCTGGCCGGCGAAGTGATGGTTGCGTGACCGACCTGACACTCAGACAACAGGAGGGGTTGTCCAGGATCAAATACGCGGGGCAGGCGTATGTGATCGGTGTTGACGAGGTGGGGCTTGGCGCCTGGGCCGGCCCCGTCTACGTCGCAGCCGTGGCGATGCCGCGTGCCTGGTCCAATCCATTCGTCAAAGACTCCAAGCAGATGTCGGCGGCCGCCAGGAACGCCGCCGTCCCCATGATCTTGAAGGACGCCCGCACCCACGCAATCGTCAGTGCCGAGTCCGATGTAATCGATCGTTTCGGTATCAAGGCGACGTTGGAGAGTCTCACTATTCAGGCCATCACAATCTGTCTCAACGCTTGCAGTGATGCGCTAGTTGTGACCGACGGTGATGTGGGTCCTAAAATCGCGGACCTGGTGTTTCCCAAGGCCGACGCACTGGTACCGGCGGTCTCGGCCGCCAGTGTCTTGGCCAAGACCACTCGAGATCGAGTCATGCGAGAGCTGGACGGTAAGTATCCAGGCTACGGCTTCTACCGTCACGTTGGGTACGGCACCTCGGCTCATATTGAAGCGATCGGTCGGCTTGGCATCTGTCCGATTCATCGACGAAGTTACGCGCCGATCAAGCGTATCGTCAACAAGACCGCTGAGTGATAGGATTGAGCCGTGGCTACAAAAGCGGAACGCGACGCTAGACTCAACGCCTTGAAGACTGCCGTGACCGACTGGGCGGACAAGCGAACCAAGTACCTGAACGACCAGGTAACGTTCTCGAAGCGCGTTCTTCGAGGACGTACTGGTTCTGAGAAGCTCACGTCCAAGGCGGTTGATCTTGGCAAAGATCTAACTGTCGATTCAATCAACACCTTTCTAGCAGGATGACCATGAATGAATTTGCGCCCGAGCAACTTCCGATGCCCTGTATCGGTATGCTTCCAGATAGTGTCTTCGTGTCGAAGGAAGATCGACTCGAGAGCTCGAACCTCCACCTCCAAGCGGTGGTGGTGAGTCAGGAGCTCAAGTTGATCCACGCCTCGATCCAACAGCACCAGGCGGCGGTCAAGGACAAGCATGCGAAGCTCGAGCAGATCCACGCCGCGATACTGAAGCTTCGTGCTGAGTTGGAGCAGCGATACGGTATCGACATGAATGTTGTTCAGATCCGTGATATCGACGGCCTGGTCATGGCAAGGAAACCAGCCCAAGAGGAAACGACCTGATGTCTACCCTGATCGTAAGACCCATGAGCCCGCCGGAAGAGCCGGGCGCTGAAGTCATCCAACTGGATATCTTGGCCAAGTCGCAGGACTTTGCTGGGTTCTTCGATCAGCTCGAGATTTGGAGGAGCTTCACCTCCGAGATGGGCCCCTTCGAGGAGCTCACGGCCGACTCATGGACACCGGCGCGGCTACCCAAGGATGGGGGTGACCGCCCGGTCGTTCCGGTTACTGGTCCGTCGGCCGTGCTGGTTGGCAAGACCCTCGTTTTTGTAGCTATGGATCTGGACACCATCGCCGTCACCTTCACCGGCGTAGACCCCCTGACCAGAGCCACGGCTGCCAGCCAGATCGAATCCCAGAGCGGTGGCAAGCTCAGCTCCTACGTCGACGCGGTCGGGCAGCTCATCGTTGAGACCCCTCAGACCGGCACCGCCGCCACAGTCCAGTGCACCGGGGGTACCACCGCAGGAGAATTGGGGTTGGCCACGGAGGAGCCTCAGTCCATCGGGTATGGCCGGGATGCTCGGCTACAGCTCAGGACCAATACCGAGCTCTACCAGTTCTCGGACCAACGGGGAGCCCCCGACGCCTTCTATCGCACCCGCTATCGGAATCGGCTGACCCAGGCCACCAGCGACTTCAGCCAGCCCTTCGGGGCCACCCAGGTCTCAGGGCTCAGCGACACCTCCCTCGTGATCGGGCAGCTCGACCTCGTTGACCTGCAGGGTCGCCCACTTGTCTCGAGGCAGGTGCGGATCCACACGAACTTCAATGGCGTGCTCATCGAGGGCAAGCTCATGGCCGGTGGTGACCTCGTCAAAGTCACCGACGTCAATGGACATGTGGAATTCATGCTGGTTCGAGGTCAACGCGTCTCAGTCGCGGTACTTGGAACAGACCTGATGCGTGACATCACAGTTCCAATCGATCCCAGCGTAACCTCTTTCAATCTGCTTGACCCCTCGCTGGCTGGACCCGATATATTCAAGGTACAGGTACCTGACCTTGTCTACGCCGAGCGCCGATCTCTCTGAACCCTCTGAGCCCGTGACCCTCTACTTCCCCCTGCGGGGCGGAGGGTATGGACGCGTGAGACTGGCGTGGATACCAGGCAAACAGCTGGTCGACTACCTGCACCACCCCGCCCTGAACGAACATCACTTGATCCTGGCTAGGAAACGGTGCAGAGTCCGGGACCAACGTGCCCGAACTATTCGGATGGGTAGTCCTCTGCACGCTGGCGATGTCATCGTGATGGAGCGGGCCGCAGCAACCTGATGTCATTCGAACCCGTTGACTTCTTCGTTACTGACAAGACGCCCATGGCGCTGTCAGTGCCTGGCGTGTTGGTCAAGATATATAACGCCGCCGGTTCCGTCTTCTTCACTCAAGCCACGACCGATGCCAATGGCCAGGCATCGTTCCTGCTCGAGACCCAGAGCTACTCAGCCAGGTTCTTCAAACAACATGTGAGCTTCGCGCAGCCACAGTTGTTCGATGTTTTGGCTGCTCCGGATGAAAACAAGTTCGATACCAAAGCGGAAGTTTTGGTCATGCCCGTCGCTACCGATCCAAGGTTGTGTCGGGCATCTGGTTTTTTCAGGAACTTGAATGGTGCGCCCAAACAGTGGCTCGACATCCACTTCAACGCACACTTCGCTCCCATCCTGTTGGAGGGTGACGCCATCTTCACGGAACGCGTGGAGATCCGAACCGACGCCGACGGCTACGCCTGCATCGACCTGATCCGGTGTGCCCAGTACGACGCCATCATCGAGAACCTCGAGGACACAGCCAGGATCGTGTCGGTCCCAGACGCCTCCTCCGTCAACCTCCCAGACCTGCTCCTCCCAGTGGTTGGCTCGGTCACGTTCGATCCACCCGGCCCCTACGCCCTTGCCATCGGGACCGACTTGGTCGTGACCCCCACGGTCATGACCTCGGATGGGCGCCCACTCGAAGGTGTCGCACCCTACGATGTTCAGTGGAGCACGTCGGACCCCTTGGTCGCCATGGTCCTGCCCACGGCCACGACCCTGGTTCTGAGGGGGCTGGCCGCCGGCACCACAGAGCTCAAGGCCACCAGGGCCAACCAGACGATCATCCGGATACCCAACACCCCGATCCAAGGTCAACCCGTCACCATCACCGTGACATGAGCCAACGCCTCCTACGTGCCTGCCACGCTCTCGAGGTTGCCGTCACGGCCGCCGGCTCATCCGTTTCTACAAAGCCTCCCCAGACGGCAGCCAGGCTGGTGCTCCGCCGGCTACGGCACCTTCGCCTGGTCCTACCGCCCCCGGTCTCCTCTGTCCCCGTTACGACACCCTCTGAGCGTATAGCGCCCCCCATCTCGGAGGTCCGACAGGTTAAACCAGTCAAGGTCAGGGCTGAGCCGGTATCGAGTGCCTGGGACCCGGAGCCCATGGACAGCCAGCTTGAGGCCTCGAGGTCCAAGGCGCTGATGCTCGAGATTGTGCGCCGGGCCATCTACGACTGGGTCCTCTACCGAGGTCATGCACGGCTCGAGTTCAAGGAGATTGCGGCCGACGCCTACACCTGGCTCTTCGAGGAGGAACCGGGACATCCTTGGTGGCGACAGAGGACCACTGAGAAGCGGATGCTCACATCGCTCCATGCCATCTGCGATGTCCTCGACCTCGAACCCGAAACCATTCGAGCGAGAGCCAAGGTCATGACTATCAAAATGATCTTGTCGGTCGGACGTCCCTCCGAGACCAGACGTCGGCGACTCCAAGATGATGTCGACTACCAAGAGCACACGCTCATCGACTCCGTAGACTTGTATGCGATCGATCAAGATCACAACAACGGTTACTACGAGGGTTACTACTCCGTATCAACATCGATGTAGCGCAACCCACGCGCTGCGTGGGGCATAACATCTATGAGTTGAACATGCAGTTAGGGAAACCTACGACTGAGGATATTGCTATGCACAAAGAATCTAATGTTGACGACATTTGTGGTTGGTGTTTCGACGATGTTTGTCGAGCCGCCAAGCTCATGAACAAAGCGGTACTGTACGTGCCGGAAGAACGAACCTATCGGTTCATACCGTACGTGAGGCCAAGTTGAGTACGCGAGAAGCGACGCCAAGCGATAAGATTTCGGAGCCACCGGCGTACCCGGTCTGCTGGTT
>Ga0315284_10015290_pt1 | contig 10918 bp, 9 predicted proteins | sample YL17G09_16_MG_FD_203696 | JGI IMG/M metagenome (GOLD analysis project Ga0315284, IMG submission 203696) | Sediment microbial communities from Yellowstone Lake, YNP, Wyoming, USA - YL17G09_16 | ecosystem: Environmental > Aquatic > Freshwater > Lake > Sediment | place: USA: Wyoming | collected...
TCGCCGGACATAACGAGAACCCGCGCGGGTTCGTGTGAACGGCGAAGGTCGAAGATATCCTGGCCAAAGTCCGGCGGGCGCGGGAAGTCCTGGATAAGATGCCATCAGCGTGAGACACTACACTAGCAAGCAGCGGCAGCGAGGGTGTGGAAGGCGACGGAATCGTGACGCATCCTTCTGCCGGCAGCGGGTTGGGAGTTGAGCGAGTGCGATGGGTATCAGGCTCCTCCCGGATCGCAGCCGACTCGCCGGCGCCTGCTGCACACCGCGCCAGCTTGACGGGTGGATCTGCAACGGACCGCGTGCTCTGCCCTTGACGCCTCGGCCCGCATCGCCACAGATCGCACCCCCGCCAGGCCAACCTGCGAGGCGCTTCTTGACCCCCCGACGCCTTGCCAGTAGAGTCTGCCGGAATCACAGTGTACAGGGAGGTTATTATGCAGGAGTTTGAGGCGTTGAAGCGGCTGGTGCAGGAAGCTGAGGACGATGTCGCCAAGGCCGAAGGCGGGAACAAGGCCGCTGGCACGCGCGTCCGCAAGCGGATGCAGGAAATCAAAGCCGCCGTACAGGAAGTGCGCAAAAAAATCCTGGAAGGCCGGGGGTCTGAACCCGGCGTCGCGACGACCTAAGAGGATGCGGCCTCATGCCTTTGCGGTCGTGCGGCCGTTCATGTAAGGCATACGGATCCCTGGGGCGAACAGCGTGTTCGCCCCCGGTCTTTTATTTTGGGTTAGGCGATGCCCCCGAAGTATCTGTTTGACATATCGGGGATTGACCTGGACCGCATTCTCCACGATCAGGGGGCGATCCGGCAGTGCAATCCGCAGCGCGGCGACATGGAGCACCTCAACGCGGTCGTCTACGTAGACCCGTCGCACGATCGGCTCATCGGGTTCAAGGACGTCACGAGCGAGGAGTTCTGGGTGCAGAGCCACGTCCCTGGGCGGCCCCTGCTGCCGGGCGTGCTCATGATCGAAGCCGCGGCCCAGGCAGCGTCGTTCTACATGCGCAAATACCTCCGCTGGAATGGATTCGTCGGGTTCAACGGGGTTGAGAGCTGCAAGTTCCGGCAGCAGGTCGTTCCCCCCTGCCGAATGTATCTGCTGGCGCAGAAGGCCTGGGACCGGCACCGCAGGTTCTGCTGCGATGTGCAGGGAATCGTCGCGGGGAACCTGGTGTTCGAAACGCAGATCATCGGAAGCCAGTTCTAGGCGGCTTCCGTCTCAGGTCGTTGATTTCCCAGGCCGGTTGCTCGCCTGTTTGTGCCAGCAACGCAGAAGTTGGCGTACAATGACCACAGACCATGCGCTTCCCGCTGCTTCAACCTCTCCGCCAGATCCCCATCGCGGTGATCGATACCGAGACGACCGGGATCTCCTCGGACTATGGGCACAGGGTGATCGAAGTGGGAATCGTCCGGATGGAGGCCGGGGCGATCGTCAAAGAGTATCAGCAACTGATCGACCCCGGACGATGCATCGGACCCGCCGTGACCGCGATGACGGGCATCACCCAGGAGATGGTTGCGGGGCAGCCACGCTTCGAGGATCAGCTCCCCGGCATGATGGCGGTGATCGAGGGCGCGGCGATCCTCGGGCATAACATCGACTTTGACCTGTCGTTCCTGCGGCACGAATTCCGCCGCCTTGGGATGGACCTGCGGCAGAGCCTTGGGGATGTTCCTGTGCTCGACACCTTGCGGATCGCGCGGCGACGATTCGGGCGAGGGGGCAACTCCCTGCCAGTGCTGTCGCGGCGGCTGGGGGTCGAGCCGGTGGCGGCGCACAGGGCGCTGGCCGATGCGCACACGACGGCCGAGGTTTTCCGCCGGCTGCTGGAGCCGGTGGGGGGGTATGCGATCACGCTGTGCGATACGCTGAACCAGCAGGGCGGGGCCATCGAGGTCGAACCAGGCGACGGGGAGGGATCGCTCCCCATCGAGTTGCAGGAGGCGCTGGAGGGTGGGCGGCCCGTGATGATGGAGTACCTCGATGGGCGCGGGGCACGGACGCACCGGGTGATTCAGCCGCTGCAGATCCGGCGGCACAACGGCCAGGCATTGCTCGTGGCGCATTGCCATCTGCGCAACGAGCGGCGGACGTTCAAGATTGAGCGGATCGTCCATCTGACACGACTGGAAAGTGAGCAGAAGGACGACCAGACTGTGAACACTTAGCCCAAGTTCAGAACTCCCGCGACGAAAATACGCCTGGCGATGGCGACAAAGCCGATTTCCTGGAAATGTTCTGACTACATTTGGCCTTTGCCTGCCAATGCCTCCTCTGCCTCTTCCACCAGACGCAGCCGCTCCGGCAGCTTCAGGACCAGCCGGATCAGCAGCACTCGCTGATGCTCGTCGGCAATGGCCACGCAACGCACCCGCGGCGTTGGACCTGCCGATCCATCCCGCCGACCTGTCCGCAACACCACATCGCCGCTATGGATCCTCCCCAACGCCTCCAGCACCGTCCGCGACGCATCCCCCAGCCCGCTTCGGCCCATCCACCCACCCAGCGTTTTCCACATCACCACGTGCAGGCAATCCCCGCGGTGATCGCGCGAATACCCTCGCTGGGCCATCGGGTTGTGCGGACATTGCCCCTCGAAGCACGTGCTGGTCAGGTCATACAGCAGCAGATCATCCAGGGCCGTGCCCCGATACCAGCTATCATGGATGTGCCCCTTGCTGCTCGACCAGCGCCCAGTCGGTGTGCTGCCTGCCGCGTCGGTGATGATGGATGGGCTTGAGGAACATACGCCCGTGCAGAGGGCTCCTGTTGCCCATCAGCCTGCCACGGAAAATGGATTGTGCAAACGGGGCATGTCTTGACTACACGGGCTTCTCACGCGAAGTACGCCGCGCGAACCGCTCTGGTCCTATCGCCAGTGCGGACGCCCGCCCCAGAAAATAAAACCCGACAGGGCCAACTTCTGACCTTGGCCTGAAGTTCTCCTGGCGGCCGGTGGTCATGCGGGCTCGCGGGGAGGTGGGCCGTTCAGAGGAGTCAACACGGGTCCACCGGGAGAGCCGGGGCGGGAGGGGGTCAGGACTTTGTTGATTCCGGCGCGGATCTGGTCATCGGTGAGGAGGCCGGTCTTGTCGGTGTTCCAGGCGTCGAACCACTTGTCCAAGCCTTGGAGCAGCTCGTCGCGGGTGAGTTGCCTGTCTCTGTTGGCGTCGAAGGCGGTCATGAAAGCTGGTGCCAGGAAGTTGCCGGGGCCGCCGCCGCCACGCTGCTGGCCCGGGGCGCCGGGGCCGCCGCGCGCGCTGCGATCTGGACCGGGACCGGGCGGGGCGCCGAAGCCGAAGTCCGCGAGGGTTTGGCCCTGGGACTTGCCGGAGACCTGATCCAGGATTGACTGTGAGCGGGCGGTCACGAAGGCCTTGATCGGCTTGCGCGCTTGCATGAGCGAACCGCGGCCGCGGCCGAAGACCGCATCAGCGATGCCAGGCCCGTCGGGGGACTGGCCGGCGGCCACTCTGTTGAGCCGGCGGAGCTTGACCTCGGACTCTTCGCCGACGGCGGGGCGGATGGCAGCGGCAATCTCGTCCACCTGCTGGTGGAAGCGATCAGGCTTGAAAATGGTCCTGCTGAACTCGTCGAGCCTGGCGAGGTAGAGATTCCTGAACGCTTGCACTTTGTAGACGCGCTCGAGAAACCGAATGTCGCCCCGCCACGGGTGGTGAATGCTGAGTTGCTCTCGTTGTTCCTGGGTGCCGATCATGGGGAACTGGCCGAAGGAGTGGTCCAGGTCCCAGGGCATGAAGTGGAACTGGCCGCTCTTCGGGTGGAGGTAGGCGTAGTAGTTCTGGCCTATGGAGAGGATGCTGTCGAGCGTTGAGAGGTAGACCTCGATCGCCATGAAGCGGGCGAAGTTGTCCAGGTCAACAAAGTCGGGGACCTTGGCGGCGAACTCGGCATCGTCGGCGTGGGTGACAAGGCGGGCGAAATCAACGAGGCGCTGCTTCTCCGGTGCGGAGAGCTTCGTCTTGGGGTCGTAGGTCTGCTGGTAGGAGTCCCAATTGGGGCCGAGGTCGGTGAATGGGAACGGAGTGACGGGTTTGAAGAGTGCTCCGCCTTTGGCCGCAAAGTGTTCCTTCGTGAAGGTCGTGTCGATGTTCTCGACCATGGAGTAGAGGCCGAAGTACTTGCGGTCGTACTTGCCGGGCACCGTAACGAAGACTCGAGCATAGGCGGTCCGTGGAGCGGGAACACCCGCGTCGCGGAAGAGTCTGTGCGAGAGAACCTCATTCATGAAAGAAGCGTCGGTGACGCAGTTGTGCAGGTTGATGGTCGAGACGCCGGCGAACTCCTGGCCTTTGACGAAGTGGTCGGTCTGGATCTTCATGGAGCGCTTGACGGAGCCCATGGATTCCATCCAGGTGCCGTTGCCTTTGTGGCGGATGGCGATGTCTTTAATGAGTTGGCCGTTGAAGTCGAGATCGGCCCGGACGTATTGGAACTCGAGACCCATGGCGGAGGCCAGGCCGTTGCGTCGGCCCTGCTGGCCTTGGAGCATGATGCCGGGTTGAGGGGAAGCGGGCGCAGGGGCGCCGGGCGACCCGGGCGCGGGGGGGGCGAAGGCTGCATTGAGGCCAGCTCGGAGTGGGTCGGGGGTGAGTCTGCCGGCGTTGTCCTTGTCCCAGTCGGCGAACCATTTCTCGCCCAGCGCATGGAATTCGTCTTTGGAGAGCTTGCTGTCGTGGTTCTGGTCGCCATCTTTGAGGAAGGTTGGGGCGAGGAACACGCCTGGCCCGGCGCCGGGGCCGCCGAAAGGTGGTCGGTTGATCCTGTTCGGTTCCATGGCGCCCCACTGATCCGGAGCGAACGTCACGTGGAGCGTCCAGACGGCGGTAACGTTGTAGAGTTCAGAGGGCTTCCGGGGCGCGGGCTGGGTGGCTGGTCCGGCGGCGGCAACGTGAGTTGCGAGGGTCAGCGCCGTCAGGAGAACACGGGCCAGAGAGGCCAGATGACGATATGAGTTGCGCGATAGCCAGACAGTCGACGAGTTGCTCATAGCCCAATCCTAATCCTCGCACGCAAGAGGTGTCCAGCCTTAAGTGCATGGATCGACCCGGAGCGTTGTGAGCGATCCCGCGAAACCGGTTCGGGGAATCGGCCATGCACTTGGACGCGGAACGTCAGCCTTTGTTCTGGAACGGATCAGGGGAGGAGGCTGTGCGCTGACTGTGTGGCCCGGCGTCTCGCTCCAGGCACGATCGAAGCTCCGCCGCAATGCTGTGCCGTCGATGGCGATGAGTTTCCCTCCGCCGGTCTGCGCCACATGGCGTAATGCGCAAGGCCGTGCAATATTGCCCTCCGCCGGGCCAAACGCGATTGCCCTGCCCTGGGATGGGGGCCGTTGGGGGTGGGCTTGCGTTTCTGGGGCAGACGGGTAGACTGCGACCCTTGACTAGAACAGCGGTACGCATCAAGGCGAGTGGTCTGAGGATGCATCGGGCGAAACTGTGATGGAGGTTCGCGAGTAGTGGCCGGTGCCAGATGGATGTGGATGGGTAGATGATGGACGGATCCGGGGTGTAGCTCAGTTTGGTTTAGAGCGCTTGGTTCGGGACCAAGAGGCCGCTGGTTCAAATCCAGTCACCCCGACTTGCCTCGAAGAACGGCCCTTCGGCGAGAGCGTCGAAGGGCTTTGTCTTTTGTAGACAAAGACTTGTAGCACTCAAAGTACGGTTCAAACAAATCGTATCCAGCATCTGGCGGCGTAACGCATTGTTTGAACCGAGCCAACGGTCATGGGCATTTTGGCACCAGTCGAAGGTGGCCAGAGCCGCCTCGGCTTGGGCAGCATCCACCTCGTTCACCCGTTCCAGGGCTTCGGAGACCTGGGCCGATTCCCGACGCAATTGCTCGGACTTGGCCGTGAAGGCGGTGTCGTCCACGGAGCCGGCGAGGTACGCGTTGAGCAGCCGCTCCTGCATCGTCTTCAGTTCCGTCTGGCGCTTGAGATGGACCTGTCGTTGAAGAGTCTGGTGGTGGTTCAGGTCGTCAAAGGCAGCGGCCAAGGCATCGCGAAACCAAGTGCGGGTTTCATCATCGTGCAACCGTAGCTTCGAAAGATCAGAGGCGATGGCCTTTTCCAGATCTTCCTGTTTCCACCGAACGATGGGATGATCGGCCGATCGGCTGTTGTTGGCGCAGCCATAGTAGACGTGCTCATTGACGCCGCCGTTGCGGAGGTGACGGCGGATTTTCTCGCCGGTGATGCTCTGGCCACAATGGGCGCAGCGGAAGAGCCCGCCGGAGAGGGGGATCTGCGGATCGCCGGTGCGGCGGTTGCGGCCAGCGAGGATGTCCTGGCAGACATCGAAGGTCTGGCGGGTGATCAGCAGCTTGTAGCGGCCGGGGTGGATCTGGGTTCCGCGGCGGAGCTCGCCAATGTAGAAGCGGTTGGAGAGGATGTACGACAGCGCGGTGCGGCCAAACCGTTTCTGGCTGGGCCGATAGACGTGGCCTTCACGCTCCAGGATGTCGGCCAACTGCTTGAACGTGACGCTGCCGGTGCTGTACAGCTCGAAGATGCGGATTAGGGTCTGGCTCTCCTGGGGATGGGGGATGACGGGCTCGTCTTTGTTCTTAGTGTTCATGTAGCCGAAGGGGGCCGAGCCGATGGGCCAGCCTTGGCGGACCTTCTCGTCCAGGCCCTTGAGGACTTCGGTGCGGAGGTTGTCGCTGTAGTACTGGGCGACAGCGGCCATCACGTTGAAGGATAGAGCGCCGGCGGCGCCGGGGCCGAACTGGTTCTCGACGAAGGCCAGTTGCACGCCGCAGCGGTCTTCCAGTTCTTGCAGGCGGACGGCGTCACGCATGTTTCGGCAGACGCGGTCGAGCTTGTGGCTGAGAATCGCGCGGATGCCCTGTTTGCGGGCGTTGGCCTGCAGCCACTCGAGCATCTGATTAAAAGCGACGCGTTCGGCTCCGCGCCTGGCCGACTCGGCGACGACGAACTCGCGCGTGATGGACCAGCCGTTCTTTTCGGCGCGCTCGCGGGCGGAGCGCAGTTGGGCGTCGATGGAGTAGCCTTCGCGCTGCTCGCGGGAGCTGACTCTGGCCCAGACGATCACGTTCATAGCGGCCTCCTTTGCTGCTGTGCGGCCAGCACCACTTCGGCGAGGCGGTGGACGGTGGTCAGGATCTCGATCGCGTCCTGCTCCGAGAGGATGCGTCCGTAGATCCGGGACCAGAGCTGCCGGGTCTGCTCGACCAGCTCCTGGCTCATCCAGCCGGCGGCCTTCGGGGGCTGAAACGCTTGGCCATGTTCCTCGTGGGGGGCGGACAATCCAGTCAATTCTGAGGATTGTGGGATCATGGCTGCACCCCCCTGACGCCCTGCTGCCGCAGGTGATGGCGGACCTGGTCGATGATGCGGTTGATCCGATGCCAGCTGCAGCCGAGGCTCTCGGCGATCTGGGCGATGCTGTGGCCGTCAATGAGGGCAAGACACACCTGGTGCTGTTCGGAAGAGAGGGGCGCCAACAGCTCGGCAAACTCCATCCGTTCACCAGGTGACGAGAAGTCGGCGGTGGATGGCAAGACATGCTTGCGGCACCGCTTCAGAGGCGTGCGGCTCTGGCGTAGGGCTTTGACGTGCTTGCGGTAGCGGGCCTGCTTGCGGACCAGGGCCTTGAGCTGGTGATCGATCAAGGCGCACAACGCGGTTTTCTCGCTAGCGCCATGGCTTCGATCTGGATCGAAGCGGAACTGCAGGATGGGCAAGATTAGTTCCTCAAGAGCGTCGTCCAGTTCGTGAAGGCGGAAACCCAGTTGGCGGGCGCGTCGCCGCACCAACTGCACTTTCCAGTCGTCGATGAGGTCGGGGTAGGGGTTCGATCGTTCGTCCGATGGGAAGCCATGTGGGTTGAACATGGCCCGGCATCTTTTGACCAGACCCGGTGACAGGGCTCCAGGGTTCGACGTGTGGATTGGATTTCACGTGTCGGACAGATGTGGGGACATGTGTCATGTCACCCCGGTGACATGTCAGACACATGTCGGACACATGTCTTTGGCTTTTTTCAAATGTTGACGGCGAGTTTTCGGCGCGAGCGGCAAACAACAAGGCGACCGCGGCGGGTGCTGCGGCTGGCAGCCGGTGGGGCTGGTGATTCGATCGGAGCGGAAAGCCGCAGCGCGGGAGCCTCCGCGACCCAGCCTCATCGGACTGCGTCTCTTGCCCGAGGTCTAATACATGAAGTCCGTGCTTGAGACCGCCATCGCCTACACACGCCGGGGTTGGCCCGTTTTTCCAATCTACGAGGCCTTGTCCGATGGCTCCTGTGCTTGCGGAAAACCCGAGTGCGAGCACGTCGGCAAGCATCCCTGCTGCCCCCATGGCCTGGATGATGCGACAGCCGATCCGGAGCGGGTGACAGCTCTATGGGGCCGCCATTCCACCGCGAACATCGGCATCCGCACCGGGGCAACGCCGAAGGGCGGGGGCTTCATCGTCCTGGACGTGGACCCGCGTCATGACGGCGACAAGACCCTCGAGCAACTCCAGCGCAACAACGAGCCGCTGCCGAGCACCCTGGAGGCGATCACCGGTGGTGGCGGCTGTCATTTGCTGTTCCAGCATCCCGGCGGCTACGTCAAAAGCGACAATCGCGGCAAGCTGCTGGGGCCGGGCCTGGATCTGAAGGGCGATGGTGGCTACATCGTGGCCCCGCCTTCGCGGCACAAGTCGGGCCTGTTGTATCAGTGGAAAGACGCGTGTGGTCCCGACGATCTCGAATTGACCCCTCTACCGCCATGGCTGCGACAACTGATCCTCAGGCCCGAGGCAAACCTCCGGCTGCCGACGACGCCGGCTCTGGCAGAGGCAATCGGCGATGGTCAACGGAACAGCACGCTGGCCAGTCTGGGGGGGACCATGCGCCGGCGGGGGATGGGCTTCGACGCGATCCATGCGGCGCTGGTCCAAGAGAACAAGCTGCGCTGCAAACCGCCCTTGGATGAGAGCGAAGTCCGGCGGATCGCAGTCAGCGTCTCGCGATATGAGCCGGGTGTGGTTCCCGAGGATCTGCGAACGCCGCAGATGCCGGACATACCTGAAGTGGACCTGACGCCCACGATCTGCACCGCACGGCAGCTGATGCAGCAGTACCCGGCGATGAACCCCTACGTCATCGACAGCATCATCCGGCTGGGCGAGATCGCCAACCTTGTCGCCGCCGCCAAGCGCGGCAAGACGCACCTGCTGATCGAGATGGCCCTGGCGGTGGTCACCGAGCGCATGTGGTTGAGCCGCTTCCGGACTTCGCCGGGCAAGGTGCTGTACATCGACAACGAACTGCACAAGCCTACCATCGCCCAACGCATCCCCCTGATCGCCGAGGCCCGCGGGATCGGCATTGACGAATACGCCGACGACTTCCACGTCGAGAGCATGCGTGGGCGGCTGCGGGACATCTATGCGATGCAGCGGTACTTCGATCAGGTCGAGCCAGACATGTACAAGCTGATCATCATCGACTCGCTGTACCGGGCGCTACCTGCCGGCATCGATGAGAACAGCAATGCCGATGTGACGGCGGTCTACAACACCCTCGACGGCTATGCCGATCACCTGAAGGCGGCCTTCGTGGCCGTGCACCATTCCAGCAAGGGCTCGCAGAGCAACAAGGCGGTCGTGGATGTCGGGGCCGGTGCTGGCGCCCAGGCCCGCGCCGTGGATAGCCACATCGTCCTGCGCCAGCACGAGCAGGACGACGTCGTGGTGATGGAGGCGGGCCTGCGCAGCTTCCCGCCGCTGCAGCCGCTGTGCCTGCGGTGGAGCTACCCGCTGTGGAACCTGGATGAGTCGCTGGACCCGAGCGAGCTGCGGCGTGAGGGCAGCCGGCGCAACAAACGAGGCGGGGAAGGGAAGCAGGTCGCGGCCGAGCCGTCCAAGGCCCCGGAATGGACCACCGAGCTGTTCGTGCAGGAGTTCCTGAAGGAGACGCCGCAGGATAAGCAGACCGTGATCGCCCTGGCGGCAGAGCGGGGGGTGTCCAACCGCAAGGCCGAGAACGCCATCCGCGTGGCCTTGGCCACCCAAAAGGCCTACATCTGGAGTCTCGCCGGGTCCCGATCCGTGCATCTGGCCACGGTCGAGCAGCCCGTTGCCGCTACCGGGGGGCAACCATGAGTAACGACAAACACTTACGTTCTATTTATCAGGAATTTGATGGGGTTGAGTCACACGCGCGCACTTCCCCCCACACCCCCCATATGGCGTGTGAACACGCCTATGGGGCGGGGGTGGCGCGAGTGCGAGGCAGCGAACTCGGGGCGTTGGTTCACGATCCCACTTATGAACCCCCCGATGGTCACGCCGCCCCGTTTGTTGGCCACCCTTTGCGCACCGTTGGCCCACGTCGCGTTCCTTGCCCCGACTTGGCCAAGGATCCCCTCGCGCCCGTGGGTCGCCCTGAACGCGACGCGCGGCGACTGGGGGCGGGGATTGGGGAGCAGAGCAGTACGAGATGTAAATCGGCGCCTGGCGGTGTTGCCGGGTGCCGTGTTGGAATTGCTAGTGTGAAAGGAATCGCATGAACATCGAGATTCGTCCGATTGACCAGATCAAACCGTATCCGGGCAACCCGCGGATGAACGATGCAGCCGTGGATGCCGTGGCGGCGTCGCTGAAGGCGTTTGGGTTCCGCCAGCCCATCGTGGTGGACGCCGAGGGGGTGATCGTCGTTGGCCACGCCCGCCACAAAGCGGCGATGAAGTTGGGGCTCAAGGCGGTGCCGGTGCATGTCGCCAGAGACCTGTCGCCGGCGCAAGTGAAGGCCTATCGCATCGGCGACAACGCGACGAACGAGATCGCGGGGTGGAACTACGAGCTTTTGCCGATCGAACTGTCAGCGCTGCAGGAGATGAACTTCGACCTGGGTCTGCTCGGCTTCGACCAG
>Ga0315284_10015291_pt1 | contig 10918 bp, 13 predicted proteins | sample YL17G09_16_MG_FD_203696 | JGI IMG/M metagenome (GOLD analysis project Ga0315284, IMG submission 203696) | Sediment microbial communities from Yellowstone Lake, YNP, Wyoming, USA - YL17G09_16 | ecosystem: Environmental > Aquatic > Freshwater > Lake > Sediment | place: USA: Wyoming | collected...
TTCTATTCTGGAAACAACTTCAGCAATCTTTTGAGGTTTAAACGAAATTGTCGCTGTAGTAAATTCGAATAAAAATGTCGTGTGTAATCCGTTATTGTTTGGTCCGTAATATTTTCTCACGTCTTCGATCGAACCAAAAACCTCTCCAACAAGGAATCTTTCGGGACTAAGATATTCGTCGGTAATTTGTCTTAATTCCATTGCAAAATCAAAAGTTTCAGGAAGGTTTAAATCGTATTTATGTTGGCGAAATAAAGCCGCTGTGTTTTTATCTGACGGAAATAGTTGAAAACAAAATTTATCGTCTCTAAGTTGTTCGTCTTCGTAAATAGCGTGAAGAATATCCAACCGAAAGCCATCGACTCCTTTATTGAGCCAAAACCTCATCGTATTAAACATTTCGTTCTTGACTTCGGGATTTCGATAATTTAAATCGATCATGCTTGGTAAAAAATGAAAATAAACCCATTGATTGGTATTTTCGTAATATAACCAGGCTCGTCCACCTGTCATTGTTTTCCAATTATTCGGAGGCTTTTTACCACCGGATTTTTTTCCATCTCGCCATATATACCAATCTCGTTTAGGATTATCTTTGCTTGACGCAGAATATTTAAACCAAGGATGATCTACGGACGTATGATTAAGAACAAAATCAATTACCATTTTCATATCTCTATCGTGCATTTCTTTTAAAAGGGCTTCAAAGTCCTGCATAGTCCCATATTCGGGATTTATAGCGCGAAAGTTGGTAATATCGTAACCGTGATCTCTTTGTGGAGACTCAAAAAATGGGCTAAACCATACTGTTTCTACGCCCAATTCTTTTAAATAATCTAACTTTTCAATAATTCCTTTAAAGTCTCCAATCCCGTTTCCAGTACTATCTTTAAAGGAACGAGGATAAATTTGGTAAACTACTGTTTTTTGCCACCATTTAAGTGTTTCAGTCATAACGAAGATCAATAATTAAACAAAATATTTACTTTAAATTTTTTTTTACTAATACTCCGCTTTTATAAAAATAAAACCGAGAAAGAACAAAACGAATCCAATTACCCAAATTATCATAAAAATGTAAAATACTGTACAATAATTAAAAAGATATATGCAGATCTCCGCGTCCCAGCTTTTCGGATCACCTTTAAGAATTAGAGATATAGTAAATATAACGGTGATAAAAATCCCTAAAATTAATATAAATCTATGAAAAATTTTTCCCATTGTAATTCCTCTAATAATTATTAATTATATTTCGTAATTAATATTCCGTAATTAATATTATATTTATTCAAAAAAATTAATTTTAATATAATAATACGGGATTATGATGAAAGTGAAAAAAAATTTAATTGTTTATTTTTACGCTTATTTTGCAGTTAATTTATGTCTTATCGTTGTGAACGTGTTTGCGTTAATGATCGATTATTCGAAAAAGAAAGCCGTTTACTTTCAACTGATGGCTACATTTTACATTGTAGCAACAGTAATATTTGTACCTTTGGGAACGTATTTGTCTTCGAAAATCTCAACCGAATTAATTATCGTTATTGCTGGAGTTGCAAAATTAATATCAATTGTTCCAATTCTTTTTTTAAAAAAAGAATTATAAAATTAGCTTAGTTTAATAAAAAAAAAGAATTAAAGTTTAAAATCAAAGAAAACACATATTGACAATTATGGAATCAGATTATAAAAAAATTTTAGAATTTATAAAAACGCGAAGAAGCGTTCGAAATTTCGTTGAGGGTAAAATATCTCGAAATACCATTTTAGATGTTTTAGAATGCGCGCGCTGGGCGCCTTCGGGACGCAACAATCAACCGTGGAGAATACATGTTGTAACTCATCTTACCGTTAAAAGTTTACTCGCAGAATTAACGGAAGATAGTAGTATTATAAAAAGCGCTTTTCTTAATTTTGTGATTTTTCTAGATCTCGAAAGGAGTTACGACAGAGTGAAAGATTTACAAGCGATAGGTGCCTTTATGCAAAACATCCTTTTAGCAGTGCACGCTACTTCTAAACTTGGAGCTGTCTGGCTGGGAGAAATTTTAAATAAAAAGGAAAAAGTGAATAATATTTTCAAACTAAGCACGATTAAATACGAGCTGATGGGAGTAATTGCTGTGGGTGAAAAAGACGAATCGGTAGAAAAAGCAAGCGGAGAAGAAAGAGAAAGAAGACCCTTGGATGAATTTGTCGATTGGTTTCAATAAATCCAAATAAGAGCAAACAAATTTTTTTAAAATAACAGATGTAAATAATTGCATAGGAAATGCATCTATTTTAGTAGTAGTTCTTACAAAAAATAAATGTATTAGATTGACGAGAGTTATTGAGAATTATTTTATTTGACCCATTCAATTTAAAGATCTTAAGGAACAAATTTGGAAACAAAGTCTTATTGAATCAAATTGGATTAGGTTGGAAATTTATTTTTGATAAAAAAAATTTTTTCTAATTTTTCATATCCCCAATTTTGATGATTGAACAAATTATTTGTATTAAAAAGATAATATTTCAAGAAACATCTTCATAATCCACGATTACTTTTTCTGATTTTAATGTCTTTAAAATGATTGGTGTTTACTCATCGTTTTTAAAACTCGACGCTATTATTTTCCCAATTTCGCTTTTGAAATACAGATATTTAAGAGAATTCGATTGAGTTAAGGAATAAGACATTATTTATTATGATATAATCGAACTTTTTAGGATCTATCAAAAATAACACCTAAATTTAATTATAAAAAGTTCCTTATTGTGATTATGGAAGAAACTAATCTTAAAATTAAAATTCCTCTCGAATTAAAAAAAAAACTCCAAAAACATGATCTTAATGTAGATTCTATCATTTCAGAAGTGCTTGAGGTCATTATAAGCAGATATTTATCTTTAGAATCCTATTCTGAAGTATTTCTTCCCGAAAAGAAAAATCCCAATAGTATTGAAAGTGCCGATATTCCAGTTGACCATTTTATGCGAATCCCTAACCTTTTACTAGAACAATATGAAAGAATTGTTAATGAAAATAACTGGGAATATTTAGACGGCATATTATTTCATCATTCACCTGAATCAAATCTGCATAATTCCATTTTAAATCTTGTAAATTATCGTGCGATGTCTATCCTTGATCCTAACTTGTTCATTATACGGACATCAAGAGTTGCAATAAGCATTAACCAAGATAAACCGGAACCAGACTTTATGATATTTGATAGAGACGATTTTCGTAGAAAAAAAAGAGCAGATGGTAGTGAATCAGAAATTATTGAGTCTGCTCCACTATTAGTTATTGAAATTGTTTCAAAAAGTACGTTTGAAATTGACGAATTAAAAGAAGAGAAATATCTAACAAAAGGGATAAAAGAATTTTGGCGAATTTATTTATTTAATAATCCTATTAATGTATCTGTCTGCTCGTTGAAAAGAGGGAAATACGAGAAAATTGAATATACAACAGGAGAAATTAGATCCCGCGTTTTGCCAGATTTTGCTATTAATTTCGATGAGCTTATGAATCCAGATTCGGCAAGATAAAAATTTATTGATTGGTTCCAATAGATCAAATAAAAACATCAATCCCAATAAATGTTATCAAAATGATCTAGTTGTTATAATAATAAGCAAAAATAATTACAATAAATAAAACGAATATAACATGTCCAGACGGAAGGAAATTTTCTCTGAACAATAATGAAATATTTCAAAACTTTAATAGAATTTAGATTGATGCAAGTTATCGAGAATTATTTTATTTGGCCCATCCTATCTAGCGTCCATTAATATCTTAAGGAACAAAGTTAGAAATAATATTTCACTAAATCAAATTGGATTCGGTTGTGAATTACTTTTGATAAATTGTTGAGGCGTTATAACATTCAATTTAGGAACATATTTAAGAAAATCGCGAGGATTCGTTGTAAGAAGGGCGTTTGTATAATATTGGGCATGTGCACCAATTAAAAAATCTGGTATCAAGAACTCTCGTTTACCTTTAAGATCTTTATATTTTAAGAATGCGGCTGCGGCTGTGCGTGCGATTGTAATGTTTAAATCAGTGATCTTTGCTTCAAAAAGTTCATACAATGTCTTATTTACTTTAATCTCGTCTCCTTTGGGTGTTTTACTTGACAATACGCCCACCCATATCTCTGCGTAAGTAATATGGCTTATAAAAACTTGTATTTCTAATTTCTTTATTATTTCAACAACTTTTACTATATCTTGAAAAAAAGCGTCCTCCTTAAGGAGAGAAATAACAATACTTGAATCTAAAGTTATTTTAATATTGTTTTGTTTCATCGTCGGGACCTCTAATCATCTCAATGATCTCCTTAGTCGTTTTGTCTTTATATAGAGGATGATCTTTCCATATTCCAGTTATTTCGTTTATTACTTTATCGATGTCTGAATTCTCTTTTTTCCTAATTAGAATTCCCTTGGAACTTGATTCAAAAATAACTTTATCGCCAACTTTAAGGCCTAATTTCTCTCTGACATCTTTTGGAATGGTTATTTGGCCTTTTTTTGATATTTTTGATTCTTCAACCATTTTACTTCCAAGTAAAGAATCTAATTCCTTACTAATAAATATGTGTATGACTATTTAAAACACAATGCACCTGAAAGCTTTCTTTCTTTAACAACGAAATAGAGATAGTATACTATTATATTGGTGATTATTCAAAATCAATCGACTTTTTTACCCAAGCTATCAACTTCGAAAAAAACTTACTAATTATCTCCAAAAGTGAATAATCGGTGAAAAAATCTCGCCTAACCAATAAAATAGCCACACCCAATACGGATAAGTTACTCCAAGATATAAAAAAGCGTAAAAAAATCCAAATACAAAACCGAAAATAACATCTGTTGGAAAATGAACTCCTAAAATTAAGCGACAAATAGCCATTATGGAATCAAAACCTATTAAGAATAAAAAAATAATCCAAAAGTAATCTTTGAAATAATATGCAATAATGATTCCAAAAAATAAAACGAAAGCTACGTGCCCGGAGGGAAACGATTTACTCTCTCTTATTAGATCGTCGTGTTGTTGAACACCCTCATTTTTTAAGGTCACGAATGGTCTATTTCTTCTAACTAGCTTATACCTAATTAAAACATGGAACGATATCGATTGAATAAAACCTGATGTAATTAAAACTAAAAGATAATAGTCTTTTGTAATATAACCATAGATGATCCATACAAGCCATAATCCTCCCCAAAATTCAATTGAACCAAAAAAACTAATTACTTCGCAAGTCCTTCTTACTATTTTCTTTTTAAAAAATTTATTTTTATAGAAATAGAAAAATAACTTTTGATCAAAATCTTCAATTTTTTTAATTATTCTGCTAGGATGTTTCTCTTCAGTCATCTTAGTCATCTTCTTCAAGTATCAGTATATTTTTAAAAGAATATATTTTAGCAAACATTCTGATTTTCTTGTTTTTAAAAAAACCTTTATCGTAAAAAAAAAGAAATACTCTCCTATCCCACTCTTCAATTCTTTCAATTATACCTTTAGAACTTTTTTCTTCTGTCATTTCATGCTTTATAGAATGCTCTATTACTAGTGTTTTTAGACTCTTGATAGGTATTAAATTTAATATTTAAGGTTTATCCAAACTTTCACAATTTTACTAACTTTAATCTTTTGATAATAGTTTAATTCCTAAGCGTTAAATCCATTCGACAAAAATGAAAAAATGAAGTGTGACTGTTGTTTTTTTTAATTAAACGCATTAAACAACTCATGTCTGTTTAATACGAACGATTACTCAAAAAAAAAGTAATTGTTTTTTAAAATCTAACATTCAAATTATTAAAACACTTTAAAAACTTATAATGTGAATTTTATGGTAGAACCCGTAAGTATATACGAAAAATATTTTAAAGATCCAAAACGAGAGCCTGTTTTAATCGATTATTGTCGCACGCCAATAGGAAGAAGGAACGGTACGATAGTAAGACATCGAGGCGACGATCTTATCGTACATTGTTACGAAACGCTTATAAAAAGAAACGATTTCGACAAAAGTCTTTTAGGCGATTCAATTGTTTCCTGTAACAGTCAAATTGGAGAATGCGCTCTAGATATTGGACGAAACGCTGCTCTTGCCTCACACTTACCAGTAACTGTTCCTGGTATGAGCATAAATCGACACTGCGCCAGTGGAGCACAAGCTGTATTGTCTGCATGGCAAGCAATTGCTTGCGGCGTTCACGACGCTGTGATTTGCGGTGGTATTGAAGTTCAAAATAAATATCCAATAATGGCCGATTCTTATGTTTTTGACGAAAAATTGGGAAAACCGCTAATGATCGCTCCGAATAACAAAATTCCGACAAATCCGCAAGTTGCTGCCAAACTTAGCGAGTATGACACAACTTTAGCAGGGCAAATCAATTCTGCCCATGTTTTAGGAACTTATTACTACGCAAAGCAGAACGGTATTTCAATGAAAGATGTAAAAGGCGAACATTTGGAAAAACTTAGAACGGAATTAGACCTAATTTCCTTCCAATCGCATCAGAAAGCTATTAAAACCTACGATATGAGACAGCCCGAAATAGAGCCGATTTGGTGCCCTAAATTAGACGAAAATGGAAAACCTACTTTAGATAAGACAAACAATCCGGCAAAAGACGAATCGCTTTCGGTATTAACAACTAAAGACGAAACACCCCGTCCTGATACGTCCTTGGAAAAGTTGGCCTCGTTAAAAACTATCATCGGAAGAAAAAGTCAAGCCTTTCTTACCGCAGGAAATAGTTGTCCAACTAGCGATGGCGCTGCTGCGCAAATCTGGATGACTCGGGGGCTTGCCGAAGAACTAGGATTAAAACCAAGAGCCACAATCCTGAATTTTGCTATTATAGGAACTGATCCCGTTATAATGCTGGATGGACCTATCTTCTCAATACCTGAAGCTTTAAAAAGAGCTAATTTAACGCTCGACGATATGTCGTTTATAGAAATTAACGAAGCGTTCAGCCCAGTTGTGTGGGCAAGTTGCAAAGAATTAGGATTTAGTTGGGAAGATCCCAGATTCAATCCGTATGGTGGAGCTATTGCTTTAGGTCATCCAACTGGAATGACCGGTTGCAGACTTATCGGAACAAACACGCATCAGTTAGAAAGAACGGGTAAAGAGTACGCAATTAGCACGATGTGCGTTGGCTTTGGAATTTTAATGTTCATTTCGAACATATCCCAGAATGGCCATCGCAACGATTGTAAAGAACGAGAATCCGAAATAAGAAAAATTTACGACATAGAAAATCTAATAACATCTTTTTTTTATTTTTATTATTGTTTTATTTTTGCTTTTTCTATTGAGATATCAAATTAAAAGAACTAATAAATTGAGATCTGCATGTAGTCACGATTGTAAAAAATGAGAATCCTAAATAATAATTATAAATCAATTTTTCCTTCTTTTTCAATTCTCATGTGTAAATGTTTATCTCTGCTAAAGAATCAAGCGAGATTGAACCAGTTTATTTTTTTGCTCAATTTTAAATATGTCGTATTCTAATTCAAAAATTTTATCAATTTCTCTAATATTATTTATAGAATAAAATAGAATGTTTTTCTCTTGTTGCGTAATAACGGGAAAACCGTAATTATTTGCGGTATATTTGGTTTCGCTACCTTCTGTGGTATATTTCTTTATAAATCCAAGATGATTTTTAATTCTTTCCTCGTTTATCGAATTTGAAACTTTTTTTATATCTTTTACATTTTTTTTAAATATCTCCATGAATTCAGCGTTTAACTCGTATCCAATAGAATTTCTCGCGCAAACCATAGATGCTAGTGTCGTTGTCCCAGTCCCCCAAAAAGGATCTAGAATAGTATCTCCATAGTTGGAAAACATATTAACTAATCTATAAGGAAGATCTGAAGGAAACGCAGCTGATCTTTCTCTTAATTTATTATTATTATTATTTAAGCTCTGAGAAATACCTTTAATATCGGCCCAAACATCTGAAAACCATTTGTTTCTTTCTTCCCAAAAATAAGCGCTATTATATCGGTTTTCAGATTTAGGTGGAATTTTCTTTTTTTCCTCTCCTTTTCTAAAAATTAAAATGTATTCGTGTTCAAGCGTAACGTAAGCATTTGGGGGCAACATTCCAGATCCCATAAATTTATTTGGGCTGTTTGTTGGTTTCCTCCATAATATACATGGCAATACAATAAATCCATTTTGTTGAAAAAAATCAGATATTCTTACGTGATTTGTGAATAATTGGAAATTTTTATTAATCGTTCTAGTTGCATCTCCAATATTAATACAAGCAATACCACCAGTTTTTACGACTCTTGTAGATTCCTTCCATACCTTATCTAATTCTTTGTGTATTAAGCTAAAGGCTAATTTTCCATCTTGATTTTGAAATGCAATTCTGATATCTTCGTTTATTGAAGAAAACATAGAATCCCACATTTCTATCATTGGGTATGGCGGAGATGTAATTAATAAATCTACGCTTTCTGATTCTACTTCGCTCATATCAGAAGAATTCTTAAAAAATATTCTATGAATAGTTTTCATTGTTAAATTTCAACTTTATTTTTGATTAGAAAAAAATGTAAATAATATTCAAAATTTCGATAATTCTATTGATTTATTTATACTAATTTATTATTTCTTTCAATTTTTAATAACTTTCATGTTATTATTTAATAATTTTAATAATTGTATTTTTAAATTCCTAATTTTTTTAGTATTCCTTAATTATTTTAAAAATAATATGTTAATAATCAATTTGCGGAGACCGATTAATTTCTATTTAGAGAAAATCAATTTTATTACAATTTTTTTTAAAAACTTTTATTGTAATATTTTAGTGTAGATCTAAAATATATAAAAGAAAATGGTATCATAAACTCTCATTATTCTATGACTTTAAAAAATTCTCTATAAATATTTTTTTTTGATCAAAAATTGGTCTATAGTAACTTTTTTAAAGGCGATCTTGTTTATTCTACGTAGTGTTAACTCTACGTAGTGTTAACTCTACATAGTGATAAAATTGAATATAACAAGAATAAAAAAAGAGGTTTAATAAAAATGAGTGTTGAGTTTTCAGATCAAAGTTTACGAAAAATAGCTGAACAAAAAATATTATTTAGGTCTACTGTCAAAATACACTTTTTTATATTTTTGATGGTAGTTGCGCTGTTAGCATTTATTAATGTCTTGGCTACTCCCAGAATTCTCTGGTTTTTATTTCCTGCGTTTGCGTGGCTTATTGGAATCGTGTTGCATTTCGCTTCGTATATTATGTACTCTCGGGGAGTATCTCCTAAAACAAAACGAATCGTTATTATCGTTTTTCTCTCGTATACTTTTGCAACGATATTATTATGGGTAATAAATTCTGTAATTACGTTTAAAATTGGAGCGTATGAAAACAGTATATCTATAAATTCAGTATCATTAATGCGTATGTGGGCTATTTATCCAACAATCTTTGCAGGCTTAGGCGTCTTAATCTTAGTTGTGATTTACTTATTATTTTTAAGACAAAAAGTGACCGAGGAGGGAACGAAATCAAAGAAAGAACGCGCAATCGCAAAGGAAATGCAAAAAATCAAGAATAGACAATCATCGTAGGCATATAGAGGTGAAAAAACTAAAATGTGGTTAGGAAAATTTTTAGATATTAAAACCGACATAGAAACGATGGCTGCCGAGATTAAAAAGCAAATTTTTAACCATATAAAGAAAGATAAACTTACTCCTTTAGAATTTACTATATTGGAAAGCGTTTTCAATCGTAAAATATCGGGATACGATTTAATGGAGAAATTAAATAATCACTTTTCAGGACAGTGGGAGGCTCAATCTGGTACAATCTATCCAATCCTTTCCAAATTGAAGAGGGGGGGATTTTTAGATTCGAAGGAAATTAAGAGTCCTTTAGGTCCCTTAAAGAAGGTATACTTTTTAACGGAAGCAGGGAACCATTTAATAAAATACAAAGTAAATAAAAACTTTATAGAGCAATTAAAATTCGTTGAAAACTTTCTTACGGAATTATCTTCGATATACGTACATTCGCTACTTAACGATGGAATAAAAGACGACCAAACGAACGCAAAAATAAAAGAAGTTCAAACGTTATTGAAAACGATGTCTGATAACGTAATTAACAATCTTCCTTCGAGCGTTATTATAAAGGGATTCTGCCCAGAATGCAACGCTAAAGTTGATCGGGACGAAGCAAAATTTTGCGCTTATTGTGGTTCGTCGTTCGAAAACGAAGTCAAGGAAAAAGAACTAGACGATTTTAAAACAGAACAGAATTGAATAATAAAAAAATAGAATAAACCAAATCATTTATTTATTATTTTTAATTTTATTTTTTTTCTTAATTTATACTCTTGGTTTATCTTAAGTAATTTAAAAAAGTAAGAGTAAAAATATATAAGAGAAATCTCACAAAATATTATTAGAGAAATAAAATCTATAAAATTTCGTTGAAGTTTATAGATAATTGAGTTGTATAAAATCTTTTATACAAATATTTTATTATAACATATTTAAGAAATTAAGGTAAAAAATATTGTTAACTCAAGATAAAATACTAAAAAAATTAAGAGATCAAATCCCATATTTAAAAAATACATTCAGAATTCAGAAAATAGGAATATTTGGTTCTTATGCTAATAGTTCTCAAAATAAAAAAAGCGATATTGATGTATTTGTAGAATTTGAGAAACCTATTGGACTTGATTTCATGGATTTGGCTATATTTTTAGAAGAATTATTTGGTAAAAAAGTGGATATTTTAACCCCTGAAGGAATAAAAAGTATTCGCGTTAGAAAAATCGCATCTAACATCGAAAAGAGCATTATCTATGCGTGAAAGAAGATTTATTGATGTT
>Ga0315284_10015292_pt1 | contig 10918 bp, 20 predicted proteins | sample YL17G09_16_MG_FD_203696 | JGI IMG/M metagenome (GOLD analysis project Ga0315284, IMG submission 203696) | Sediment microbial communities from Yellowstone Lake, YNP, Wyoming, USA - YL17G09_16 | ecosystem: Environmental > Aquatic > Freshwater > Lake > Sediment | place: USA: Wyoming | collected...
CCAAAGACCTGAATTCAATCGTCACCAAAGACCTGAGTTTGGACCTCAACATTTCCCAATGCAACCAAGACCCTTGAGTGTAACGGTTAAAGGAGATAAGGTCATTGTAATCTTCAAGAAAGAAGATTATAATAAACTAAGACCAATCGTTAATCAAAGAATTATGTGGAAAGAAAGACCTCGTAGTAAAGCACAACAAATGTTTATTGAAAAAATGGAACATTAAAATATTAACCCACCCCTTAAAGGTGGGTTTTTTAGTTTTATTTGTATTTATTGTTAATGAAAAAGGTTATTAAACTTTCTGAAGAAAAATTGGGTGAAATTATTTTTCTAATTATGGAGCAAGTTAAATTAGAAGACTACGAAGAAGAAGATTTCATCGAGGGGTTTTTAATAACATTTAGACAATGGATAACAGAAAAATTGGGTGACGAGTCAAAGAAATATCCTTTATCATATCTTTTGAGGAAATACGGAAGTGATTTTGAAAAAGATATGGGTATTGAAACGTATGGATCATCCACAAGTTTTAGTCGTTATAGGTTATTAGATTCTGGAAAAAGACTAGCTGAGAAGGAAAAATATTCGTTACCGAGTATGAATGCAGGTATTAAATTCACCGAAAAATACTCCAAACTTTTATCACTTTTTATTGAGAGAATTGAATTACCTGATTATGTATCCATTTCTTTGGATGAAAGAGTTCCAAATAAAGTCGATGTAAGATTTGATGTAGATTTTCCTAAAATGATTATGTCCCAAGAATACAAGGCACTCTCATCGGGTAATTTGTTGTTCAGTTTGAAAAAATATTTAGAAAATTTTGGTGGTGTTGAATTCGGTAATCCGAATTATGGTCAGGTACAGATGAATGGAAAGAAACTTAATTATGTTGGTTTGGATGAGTGGGTAAAGAATGTTTTGAATAAGAAACTTAAGAAGGAAATTAAATCGTTGTCTCAATATTCCAAATACATACATTCGATAAGATTTGATGTTGATGGAGGAAGATCCGACATGAAAATTATATTCAAAGATGATTTTCGATGGAATTTGAGAAAAGAGGTTGTTGTCGGAATAAGAGAATATTTGACAAACTTGGGTTATAACACTAACATTCTTAGAGTAGATTCATAATATGGACAAAGAAAGAGTAGAAATATTATTAAATAAATTACTTCCAGTTATAATACCTAAAGAAGTCGTTGATATCGTTTTTGACGTTCATCACACGTCGCCTAATGAATTTACTTTGCATGCGGTGTTTGTAGTTTCTGATAAATTATGGGATAGTTATGATCCCATAAATAAAGCGGCTCTTGAACATACCATTAAAGTTAAGTTGAGACAAAAAATTAAAGCATATACGGATATAAATGTTGTGTTCGATAAAATTAACACAAGGGTAGTAAAACAAAGCGATTTCGAAAGATAGTATGAAATACATTATAACAGAAGATCGTCAAGATTGATAATATTTATTAACTATGAAAAAGACAGTAAGACTTACAGAATCGGACTTAATAAAGTTAGTCCAAAAGATTGTTAAAGAACAAGAATTAGATGATGATGAAGAAAATGTATTTGAGGAGCATATGATGACTTTAGATCATATTGCAAATCATTTTAACCGAAATACAACTGAAGAAGAATTGGACTTTATGATCAATCAAATTGAATACGAAGTTGAATCGGCAATTAAAGGAGAAGAATTATCCGATGATGAGTTAGATGAACTTACAGACTATGCCTATTTTTTGGTGGATGAATTAATGTCTGAATTTAGACTTAGTACGGATTTAAATGAAGGAACCAAGGCTAAAAAGACAAGGGCAATTAGAAGTAGAAGATCAGGTATTAAAACAGCCACTCAAATTAAAAAAAATTCAGAAGTTTTGAGAAATCTCTCATCTAAGTAATGAAATACGTCATAACAGAATCACAAATAAAGTTTTTGACTGAGAATGACTCAATGTTTTGGGTTAAGAGAAGAGTGAACCAAGAATTCATGGAACACTACATTTGGAATTCTGAGCAGAATTACCCAATGCTTTGTGATGATTTTGGTGATGAGTTTGACTATGCAGATAATGTTATTGAAGGAGCGGTGCAAACGGCCACACACAAGGTGAGTTATGGAAAAAAACTAGTGATTATCTAAGATATTACTGTAGTTCTTATTTTGATATGAATATAGGTATTAAAGAATTTCGTAGGAGGGTAGATTATAGTTACCCTTAGTATTTATTACTATGAAGTTTATTCTAACAGAAAGTCAATTAAATAGACTTAATAAAAGTAGCCAAGGTATTACGAATACTATTATCAAATATATGGACAAATATATTTCTAATGGTGAAAGAAAGACTGCCAAGAAATCTCGTAATTATGGAAATCTTCGTGAGGATTGGTGTATTAATGGAAAAGAAACTATTTCCGCATTTTATTATTTTGAAAAAGGTGAATTTGAAAGAGGAAGTTTGTCAATTTCAAAAAAAATAGTAGAAAGTCTTTCTAATTTATTAAGTATAAGACGATCCTATGTTGTACATGTCATCGAAGAATGGTACGATGATACTATGGTTCCTAAATTTGAAGAAATCTCTGGCGAATCAGGTTTATCGATTGATGATGTAGATGTTTGGGGAGATAAAGAACATGCTTGTAGAGATGAACCTGTCAAACCTGAAGGAATTACAGACGAAGAAATGATTGATTTTATTTATAATAATACCGCATATAGAAGAGAAGAAATTATTGATAAACTTGAATCAGGAGAAAGAGACCTTGAGGACTTTTACTTGGATATTGTTGATACAGTTAAACGTAAAGAAGAATTAGGATTTTAATATGAAAATCATTATAAAGGAACAACAGTTAGAAGGATTGGCATCTCGTTTCGCTTTGGAAAAGTTAAACGGTATGGACTTCAAACTTAAAAAATATAACGAGTTTTCTTTTTTCCCAAAAGGAGAAGGTAGAAAAGATGCTGATCATGGTATTGAGGCTGATTGGGTAAAAGGAGAAGGATATTCTATTTTAGTCGGTAATTCGTTATGGAGAAGTGTGAGAGATTTATTTGGTCTTACTGATGACCAAACACAAACAGCCTTCATTAAAGCCTTTATCGAAAAAGGTATACGTAAAATTTCCGAAGTCACAACAATCGATTTTGCTGGTGTTGAATTTCCGGTTATCGAAGAACAAGTTTCAAATGAAATTTTATCTTCGATGCTCGAGGATATGTTTAAGGGATATGAAATTAAATTTGAAGGTGATCTTAGAAACGTTTATGTTGATAATAAACTTATGGCACAATTGAGTCCATCGAGTGGTGTTGTTTCCTTAGATGCGTTTAATCAATTAAAAGATAATTTATTCTTCAGTTCTGATAAAGATTTAAGGGAAGAGGTTTCCAATTGGGTAAGAAATGAATTTAAATCCAAAAATAATATTGGAAAATATGGAATTTCATTTAAGAAATTACATGGACAAGAAAGAGATTTACCAAAAAAAATAAGAAAGCCTCATCACGCTACACGTCAAGATAAATTAGAGCCAGAATTTGATTTACAAGGATTTAAGAAAAGAACAACTGATATTGAAACAAGATTGAAAAATAAGGAAGATTTGATTCGTGTAGCAATGGAGAAACAAAATCCTGATAGTTTTGCGAATTGGATGAAGAGAGAAACAAAAAAGGATATTGAAAGGGAAAAACAAAAGAAAGAAGAAATGAATTTAACTAAAGCTCTCGAAGCAATTAGAAACGCCCAAAAGAAATGAAATACATAATCACAGAATCAAAGTTGGAAGAAAGTATCTTATATTACATCAATGAACTTTTTGATGTTAATAATATTAATTCTACCCACCCTCTTGAATATGATGAAGAAACAGGTGAAGAGTGGGACGATAACAATAGAGTTACATTTTATATTGGAGACTATAATGGAGACGAAGAGGGATGTTTTTATTGGTACGCCTGTGATTATTTTACACCACATAGTACGGCCAGCAGAAATTGTCCAATCGTTACTGTTGAAAACGAATATAAAAATCAGTTAGACGGATATTTTGGTAGTATGTGGCATGAACCATTTAAAAAATGGTTTAAAGAACATTTTGAGTTACCAGTTAAAACAATAGAATAGGTATTATGAAATATATCATTACAGAATCAAAAATTAACGAATTTATTTCCACTTACTTGAATGGACAAAACTGGCATACTTGGGATATGGGAGACGACGAATTTAATGTTGCTGACGGCCAATACGGGAAAGACATATTTAAGTATAGAATTCAATATTCATCCATAGTCCCTGATCATTTGTTTGAAGTTATTTATTTGAATGAAATCTTAATAAAAAAAATAAGTAAAATATTTTCAACATCTCCACACGCTTCCATTAAATCGATAATTGGTTGGTTCAATCAAAAATATAACAAAAATCTAACCGTTGAAAATTTAGAATTATTTGAAGATGAGGATGATATAGACGACGAAGAAGAAGATTAATAGGAATTTTATTTGTTTATTTAAATTTTTTACCTTATAGTTGTAAAAAAACAAAATATGTCAAAAGTAAAAATTTCAACCGCAAAAGGTGATATGATTGCCGAGTTATACGATCAAGAAACACCAATCACCGTAAACAACTTTTTAAAACTTATTGGAGAAGGATTCTATAATGGATTGAATTTCCATAGAGTTATTCCTGGATTTGTAATTCAAGGAGGTTGTCCAAATGGTGTTGGTAATGGTGGACCAGGTTATTCTATCGAGTGTGAGGTTAGTGCACCAAAACAATTTCACGATAGAGGAGTTCTTTCTATGGCTCACGCTGGAAAAAACACTGGAGGATCACAATTCTTTGTTTGTTATAATAGACAAAACACACAACACCTTGACGGTGGTCATACTTGTTTCGGTAAAGTGGTGGAAGGTATTGATATCATAGACCAAATAGCCGCAGGAGATAAGATTAACTCAATCGAAGTTATTTAATAAGAAACCCCTCGTAATTGAGGGTTTTTTTATGCGTATTATTGTAATAAAAAACCCAACCACTTGATATGGTTGGGTAATTTCAAAATTGACTTTTGAGGAATGACTAAATGTCGTAGTATTTTTTGATTGCTTCTAACTTGTCATCAGAATCAACTAACATTTGAAGCGCTTCCTCGGCGTTTTTGAAGAAATCTCCTGTAGAGTGGTCACCAATACCAACAGCCTTATTTGTTAGTAAATCCAAACTCAATAAAGCCTTTGCTTTAGTGGCTTCGGCAGATTTTTTTAACATTTCAATAACTAATGAATTATTCATAATATCTTTTTTTAAAAAATAGAAAAAATATACTTATAAATCAAATGTCAGAGACAAAAGAGTTCATACAAAAAATAATAAATTCTTTCACACCCAACACACCATTAAAAGTAAAAGAGTTCGTTCACACTGACGATCATTATTTGGTGTTTGTAACTCTATATTATGGTCATAAGGTCCCAAGTTGGAAATCGGAGATGATCAATTACTTACAACAGAAAATTTTGGAGTACACACAAGTACCGACATACATTTCAGTTAATAAGAAGGACTTTGATAAGTTAAAGGTAAGACATGGTGTTGAAGATATTATTGATGATGATTCTATTTATAATGATATAAAGTAATGGCAGAAGAATTTCAAATAAAAGGATTAGAAAGATTAATTAATGCAAGTTTAGTCAAGGATATCTATCCTATGGTTGACCACATTAAGATTCATTACGATAAATATTTTATCACACAAAGAGGTAATAGTCGTATTGATGTTGACATTTTTCTGAATGACCCAACGATCACCAAAGAAAATATGTATGATAAAGAATTTGATCCTCATTACTTAACCGAATACCACATAAAAAGTTATTTTCCCTATTTTGACTTAAAAAATTTGGCAATTGATTATATTGTGTGGGGACCTGATGAAAATATTGTTTACAGTTGGAAAAACAATTGACAATTGATATTTATTAAATAAAAAAAGACTATGCAATTAACAATTGAAAACCAAACAGGATTTGATCTTGAATTAAAAAATTCAGGTTCTTTAGTTCAATCTATATCATCAGAACAAACTGTTTCGATCGGTTTAGATAATAATGGATCGTACACTTTAGACTATGTGGAATCATGGTTATCCTCAGGACTTTTCTCTTTAATTAAGAGTGGAGTTAACGTGATTAAAATTCAACCTTTACCTCACGTTGAAGAACAATTACCTACAAATATTCAATATACTTCAGGTAGTTTTTCAGGATATGCTGAATTACAAAAGGCTGGTGACATATTTATTTTTTACGGAACAAACGAACAATCTGATTCAGAATTTATAACACTTCCGTTATGTGAAGAAAATACAGAACCTGACTCAGTATCTATTAAAATCTCAAATTATTAAAAAAAAACCCTCGAAAAATCGGGGGTTTTTATATTTATTTCATTCTGATCAATGAAGGTACTACATTTTACATCTTGGTTGTTTAAAGACATATTTTGGTCTCTTAAGTGGACTTGGATGGCTACTTTTATGGTAATTCCCACTATTTTCTTCACCATTTACTTCTTAATTAAGGAAAAAGACCAAAAAATGGAAAATTGGACCATATTTTTTTGGGTAATGTTGAACATAACATGGATGTTCCATGAGATTCACGGTTGGCCCATATGGATTATGAGAATTTTTATGTTTTTAGGTGTTCTTAATTCGATGCGACTTCTGAAACGTACTTACCTGAGCTAATTTCATGAAATTTGTCGTGATTTCTATCAATAAACGACCAATATGCCTCTTGGAGGTCAAAATGTTCGTTAATATGTCCTAAAACCTCTTCAGGACTAAATTCACTACAACTATAGATGTCAAATTGAAACATTGCAGGGTCCTGACCATCCCATACGTGGATTGATGAATGAGATGTTGCTAGTGTTACGGTACCTGTGATACCTTCATTACCTGGTTCGTTGACATATACTGACGTTGGACCAGCAACAACCTTCATTCTAACTTTATCGACTAGTTCTTTGAACCAATTATTCAAGATCTCTTCTGATCTTGGTGGATTTTTTACGTAACCTTTCACTAACAAGTGAAGATGATTTGGGATAAACATTATTTAAATTTCCTTTTTATTTTTTACTTATGATCTTTAGGTTCACAAACCATTTCTAGTTGTTCCCATGCGAATTTAGGTTTTTCATTCAAAAAAACAAAACATTTCCATTTTTTTTGTTTTTCAAAATAAATATGCTTTTGAAAATAAGATGGTACTGTTGCTCCTGTCAGTAGTTTTTTTGATGTTTTATCAAAAAATACTTTAACAACAACTGTTAATGACTCTAAGTCATCCCATTTTCTTTCTTGTTCCTCCAAAAGTCTCCATTCTCCTCTATTAAGATACTGATCTTGTAATGCAGAGTTTAAATATGAAAAAGTTTGTTTCAAATTCTCCATATTATCTGAAAACGTTGCAGCAGGTGCTATATGACCTTTATCATATATGTTATTTTTATAATCTTCGTTGTCTGAAGTTTTAATAAGTTTCTCACCATAAAAATCCATTGATCCCCTGTTAACCTTTGTTGGTCGATTTGTCGATCTGTATTTTAACCAAATTGGTTGTTCTAATTTTTCAGAATATATCACAGAGAAAACATCATTTGTTACTTTTACGGAATCTCTTAATTTGGTTTGAGCATTTGCCGATAAAATAACGACAGATAGAATTAGGGATAGTAGTTTCTTCATTTTTTTGTTTATAAATATGAATATTATTACTATTTTAAAGTAAAAATTAATATCTATTATTATACTATGAACAATATTCAGAGAATATCATTTTGTGAGGAAAGAAATGAATTAATATTACCCATTATTGGTTTAACTCTAAGCGAATCTAATATCTTTCTAAAGAATGGAGTTAGGACATTAATCGTTAATAAAAAAGGAGAAAAAAAGTATTTTGATTTCGTCTCAAGAGGATTTAATTTAGAATTATGTGATCTTTTTCCCAATTTCAAAAAAATTTTAGTTGTTAAAAATCCATATTGGTCAGTTCTTGAAACGTATTTAAAAAGACGTTGTTATGTACACTCAATAGTGAAACCACCTTTTACTTTTAGAGAATCCGTAATAGAAGATATTATTGAAGTGGACTATCCTGAGGATTTAAGTCAATTTGATGAATTTTTTATAATTGAAAAACACAAAAGTGAATTTATCAGACTTTTTAATTTGGAACAACCCGATGAAGTGAATCATTCGGAAAGATTTTTACAAAAATTTTCAAATTATCACAATAGTCAGAAAACTTTATCTGATTTTTATGATAATGATATTGCTGAAATTATTTACAAAAAATTTAATCAATACTTTGTAAAATTCGGGTATGATCAATATTCTTATTTGGACTATCATAGTCCTGTTGATAAAATACACGCATTACATGGAAATCAGACTAATATTTTTCATCTTTAACAATTCGTAAATTAAGAATATTTATTAGTATGGCAAAGAAATTTTTCTTAACAGAAACTGATAGAAATGAAATCAGAAAAATGTATCTTGGAGAACAAGAATACGAAGAGGTTGATACCGATGAACAAGGTGGGGATAAAAAAATGTTTTGTAATTCACAAAACACAAAATCTTTAGATGAACTTTATGGTGATGACGAACTTCATGATGAAATGAAAGATATCGTTCTTGTTAAAAGAAACGGTGTTAAGGGATTATCCGATAAACTCGAAGCACTTAAATCATTAAGAATGTTTCCTGGTATTCAGGACGGAGGAGAAAGATTGGCAAATGGTATAATGTCAAGTTTACAAGATTTTAAAGCGTTCAACTATTTTGATGAACCAACAAGAAAATGTAACAAGGCTATGGATAAAGTTATCGAACTTTATAAAGAGCATGAACATGGTGAAGAATTGGTTAAAGACTTAGAAAAAGTTTATGGGTCTCATAACATATCACAAAGAGCAAAAGAATTTTTGAAACACGGTATCGATCTAGCGAAAGGTAATTTGGATTCTTAATTTTTTTATAACTATATTTTAAGCCCCGACATCGGGGCTTTTTTTATGTCCACACAATCTCATATAGATAAGGTTAATTTACAACCCATGGTTATGGAATATGCTGCCCATGTCGGTGCACCAAGAATTGAACCCCAAGATTTAACCTCCTTCAAAAAACAAGGTCTAAACAAAGTGGACCGAGTAATGAAAAAGAGATACGACGAACTCGTTAAAGAGGTAGAAACCCTTCAAATTTCAATGATGGTGAATCAAGAGGTCTACGAGTCAAACTATAAATTCGAACCGAAAATTGGGGAAGTATATCACTTATATGGGGATTCTAATGGTGATAAGACATTGTCTATCATTGGACCCACGGAATGGAATAAACCACACTTGTATTCGGTGGTTTTAAATTCAGACATGACATGGACAAAGATAAACTAAAAAAAATTGTGGAAACTTCTTTGGGTTCTCACTTCGGGGACGATCTTTCTATTAATGATATGGTCGTAATTCCTACTCAAAAGTTTGACGAAAAGATCAATGAATGGGTTCCCGATTCTTATTCCCTTTTTATTCAGATACGAAAAGGTTCTGTAATTTTGAACCGACCAGGAGAAACGGAGTCTTTTTTAGAGTCCCTACTTGGGTTCGAGTGTTGTGTGGATTTTGTGTAAATTCTCTAGATCTAGTATTACTAGTTTTTTTTATTTTTACTCTTTTTTTAATATTATATTATTATTCTATAAGAATAATAATTATTGTCCTCCCGATCAAAAGTCATAATTGGTAGATATTTATTTCGATATGGTCAAAATTATAAGACTTACTGAATCAGATTTGGAGAAGATTGTCAAACAAGTTTTGAAAGAACAATCAACATTAAATAAAAAAATTGACTTCAAACAACAATCTAATCCGTCCGATTATTTGGGTAAAGGTGCAGGATATGAAAGACAAAATTTCCCTGAACGTAATAACCAATCAGTCATTCCCACAGTACTACCGTGTGTCCCAACCGCATTTAAATTATCGGTTCAAAATTTCCTGAGTAAAAATTATGATAAAACCTTTTTGAAGTCGGCCTTAGGGATTATTGGTAGAGAAAGTGATTTTGGTGAAAGTAATCGTTTTAAATTTACATCCTCACTTAAATCTTTATGGGCATCACTTGGTGGACAAACTTCTGTTGGTTATGCTCAGATCAAACCGGAAACTGCTGAAAAATATGGTATCAAAATGGAAGACTTAGGATTGGCGTCAGGTAGTGTTGATGCTGCTTACAAAATTGTCCAAGACAACTACAATCAAGCAATTAAAATAGGATACACAACACAACCATCAGTAAACCTTAAAGATGGTACTGGTAATTCGGCATTGGATTTGGCGATTGCTGCGTATAATTTAGGAGCTAGTAAAATTACTAAATACTGTGAAACAAGTGATCCAAATATCAAGAAACCTTGCAGTAAGGCAGGACAAACAATTGTTGAACAAAAAATAGGACAACAAACACCTCCTAAAGTAAAGTCAATTGTTGTAACAAACCGACACGTACCAAACTACATCCCAAACTTTAAAACTGAGAGATGGGATGGAGTTAGTATTAGTTCACATGGATATATTTCTGAAGTTGCTAAAAGAATGAAAGATTACACTTGTTTTTAATTTACATAGATGTAAGTGGTAGGTTTACCAAACCCTGATATTTTTTTACCGGCATCTGAAAGTGCTGTAAATGAAGTTGAATACCAACCGTCTTTGAATTTATATTCTACTGAAGTTCCCCCATCAAATAAAACACCCTCGACAATTCCTTGTCTCACACCTTCTTCAATAACATC
>Ga0315284_10015293_pt1 | contig 10917 bp, 11 predicted proteins | sample YL17G09_16_MG_FD_203696 | JGI IMG/M metagenome (GOLD analysis project Ga0315284, IMG submission 203696) | Sediment microbial communities from Yellowstone Lake, YNP, Wyoming, USA - YL17G09_16 | ecosystem: Environmental > Aquatic > Freshwater > Lake > Sediment | place: USA: Wyoming | collected...
CCGGGCCCCGTCACGGGAGGCTCCGGCGGCGCGCCGTTCGCGATCGCGGCCGTACCCTCGGCGTTCCGCGAAGCGACCTCGGCCTTCAGCGACGCCAGCCGCGCCTCCATCTCGAGACGCAGGATCTCGCGGCGCACGTCGGCGTCGGGGCGCGCCAGGGCCGGCATCTCGGCCTCCGAGGGAGGCGGGATCTCGTCATCGTTCCCCACGAGCAGCGAGCCGAAGGTCCGCTTGACCTTGCGCGGCGCCGCGGCCGCGGCGAGCAGCACGGGATCCACGGCCGTCAGCCCGGGGATGTCGACGTCGGAGGTGTCCACGAGCCGCGCCTCGCACGACGGGCAGACGGCGGCGTCGACCGCGGGGAGGGCGGCGGAGCACCACGGACAGATCGGGACCACGTCCCGCTCCTCGGCGGGCGTCACGATTCCGGCGTCGTCGGCCATGCGTCGCATGCTACGCGCGCCGACCTTGCGCCACACCTGTCCAACCGCGCGGCCGGTGCCCGGCGCCACCGGCGTTCACGGACGAGCCCTGGGCGTCGGCTCAGCCGGCGGCGCTCACTCCCACTCGATCGTGGCGGGCGGCTTGCTGCTGATGTCGTACACGACCCGGTTGACCCCCGGCACCTCGTTCACGATCCGCGACGAGATCTTGCCCAGGACGTCGTAGGGGAGCTTCGCCCAGTCGGCGGTCATCCCGTCCTCGGAGGTGACCGCGCGGATGGCGCAGACGTTGGCGTAGGTCCGGCCGTCGCCCATGACCCCGACGCTGCGGAGCGGCGTGAGGATCGCGAAGGATTGCCAGAGCGACCGGTAGAGCCCGGCCGCCTTGATCTCGTCGATGACGATCCAGTCGGCCTCGCGCAGCGTGTCCAGCCGCTCGGCGGTGACCTCGCCGATGATCCGGATCGCCAGGCCCGGCCCCGGGAACGGCTGGCGGAAGACCATCGCGTCCGGCAGCCCCAGCTCCACGCCCACCAGCCGCACCTCGTCCTTGAAGAGGTAGCGAAGCGGCTCGATGAGGGTGAAGCGGAGGTCTGCGGGCAGCCCGCCGACGTTGTGGTGGGTCTTGATCTTCTGGGCCGCCTTCGTCTCGGGGGCGGTCGATTCGATGACGTCCGGATAGAGCGTTCCCTGGGTCAGGAAGTCGATCCGGCCGATCTTGGCGGCCTCCTCCTCGAAAACCCGGATGAACGCGTCGCCGATGATCTTCCGCTTCGATTCCGGGTCGGTCACGCCGGCCAGGCGGGCGAGGAAGCGTTCGCGGGCGTCGACCATCACGAGGTTCATTCCGAGGCTCTGCTCGAAGGTGACCCGCAGCAGCTCGGATTCCCTCTTCCGCATCAGGCCGTGGTCGACGTAGATGCACGTGAGCCGGTCGCCGACGGCGCGATGGACGAGCGCGGCCGCCACCGCGGAATCCACGCCGCCGGAGAGGGCGCAGATCACCTTCCCGTCGCCGCCGGTCGCGCGGGCGTGGGCGTCCACGCGCGAGCGGATCTCGTTCACCGTCGACTCGATGAAGTTCGCCGGCGTCCACGTGGGACGTGCGCCTGCGACCCCCAGCACGAAGTTGCGCAGCACGTCGCGGCCGCACGGGGTGTGGACCACCTCCGGATGGAACTGGATGCCGTAGAGGCCTCGAGCGGGGTCGGCGAGGCCGGCGAAGGGCGTGGATGGCGTGTGGGCCGTGGCCGTGAAGCCGGCCGGCAGCCGGGTGATCGAGTCGCCATGGCTCATCCAGACCGGCTGGTCCCGGTCGAGGCCTGCGAAGAGGCGGTCGTCGGCGGTGATCGTGACGGTCGCCGGACCGTACTCCCGGCGCGCCGCCGGCAGGACGTCGCCACCCAGCTCCAGGGCCATCAGCTGGGCGCCGTAGCAGATGCCCAGGACCGGGATCCGGCCGTTCCAGATGGCCGGGTCCGGCTTCGGGGCGCCCTCGTCGTAGACGGAGTTGGGACCGCCCGAGAGGATGATCGCGCGGGGACGCCGGCGCTCCAGCTCGGCATACGGGGTGTCGTGCGGGAGGAGCTCCGAATAGACGTGCAGCTCGCGGACGCGGCGCGCGATGAGCTGGGCGAGCTGGCTGCCGAAGTCGAGGACGACGACGGTGTCGGGCTCGGACGCCGACGGCTCGCCGCGGGGGACGCCGCCGCCAGGGATGTCCAGGTGGGGCCGGGTGGGCGCCGGGGCATCGAGGGCGACCTCGAGATAGGCCTCCACCTCGGCGTCGTCCGGGGCGAGGATCCGGTGCCCCGCGTTGGCGAGCTCACCGTGGACGGTCCTGCCCCGTTCGCGTGCCGGCTCGCGGTCGCCGGAGGGCTCGCTCGCGCGTGCGGCCGACCGCTGCTCCTCGCCCTCGCTCAAGCACTCGCCTCCCGCACCTGCTGCCGTTCGGGGAAGTCTACCGGGCGGCTACCGTGCGCGACGCGCCCCGGGACTTTCATCCTCGCGGCGTGCGTCGTCTAACGCGTTAGACTCGGCGAGCCGGAGCGCTCGAAGAACGCCGCTCCGGCGAGCGGAGGCACCGTTTCCATGCGCGGCGTCGGGGGGTGGCTCGGTCGGGTCGGCGCCGTGGCGCTGACGGTCCTTCTCGCGGTGGGCGGCCTGCCGCCGGCTCCCGCGCTGGCGGCAACGCCGCTCTCAAGCTTCACCGTCAGCGCCACGATAGGAGTCGTCTACGGCGGCGACGTCACTGTCACCGCGACGGCGTCGCCGGCGGACGCGACGGGGGTGGTCACCTTCACGGTCGACGGCGTGCCGGTCGTCCCGGCGGTCCCGCTTGCCGGCGGCGTGGCGTCGGTCGTTCTCGTCAAGCCGAGGGCGGGTGATCACCGAGTGTCGGCGGCGTATTCCGGCGACGGGACGTACAACCCCGCCTCCGACGGACCCCGCAACGTGACTGTGGCGCGGGCGCCGCTCACCGTGACCGCCGACGGGGCGAGCCGCGCGTACGGCTCCCCGAACCCGACCTTCACCACGACGATCAGTGGCTTCGTCAACGGCGAGACCGCCGTGACCGCGGGCGTGACCGGCAGCGCCGCCTGCGCGACGACCGCCACGCTCACCAGCCCCGCCGGGACGTACCCGATCACCTGCGCGACCGGCTCGCTGGCGGCCATTAACTACGGCTTCACGTTTGTCGCCGGAGCTCTGGTGGTCGTCCGCGGGGCATCGTCGGTGACGCTCTCGCCCGCGACCACGATCTTCGAGACGGGCACGCCCGCCGTCCTCACCGCGACCGTCGAGCCGGCTGTCGCCGAGGCGACGCCCTCCGGCAGCCTGGTCTTCACGATCGATGGCGTCGCCGAGCCTGCCGTCACGCTCGACCCCAGCGGTCGCGGCTCGGTCACCGTGATCTGGACGACGCCCGGCTTAAAGAGCGTCGAGGTCTCGTACGCGGGCGACGGGAGCTTCGCGGCGCCGGGCACGGCTTCGGCGGCCCCGTCGGTCGTCGCCAACACGGCCCGGGCAACCGGCGTGGGCGTGTCGGCGGCCACGTTCTACCCGATCGCGGATGCCTGGCGCGACACGGTGACGGCGCGCGGGATCCGAAGCGAGCGGCTTGCGCTGACCATCGAAGTCAAGAACGCCAACGGCACGGTGGTCCGCCGGTATTCGGCCGGGTCCGCGGCGGGCGCCTACGCGTGGGCGTGGAACGGGAGGACCTCGAAGGGCGTGCTGGTTCCCGCGGGGCGGTACACCATCGTGCAGACGCTCATCGATCCGTATGGGTCGCGACCGCGGCAAACCGTCGCCTCGACGGTGGCGGTCTCGCTGAGGAAGATCCAGTGGACGACGAAGTCGATCACGTCCGGCCCAGGACCCCGGTGCTTCCAGTTCTCCAGTGGCGACGGGGTCGGGTCCGACTCGTGCGCATCCACCGCGCCGCTGCGCCTGGCCGGCGATGCCGGCCACTGGCCGGGCATTGGCTACCAGTTCCTGCTTCCGCCCGCCAGCGGCTACCGGTCGATCCGGATCGAGCTGCTCGGGACGTCCACCGGTCGCCGGCCGACGGTCGGATTCCACGACTGGATCCTGGGATCGGCGTGGGGCCAGCTCTACCGGCCCGGCTGGCGTCGCACGGCGATCTCGCCGAACGCGACCCGCTGGTCGGGCGTCACGGTGGCGGACCCGGGCAGCTTCATCTCGGGACGCTCCGTGCGCGCCTACGTGGACGGCGGCGGTCGCCTTGCCAGCGCGTTCGCCTTCGAGATCGTGCGTGTCCGGCTCGTCGTGTCGGTCGGGATCCTGCAGTAGCGCAATCAGCCCGACGGGGCCGGCTCGAGGGGCCGCAGCCGGAAGGCCGGCCCGACGCCCAGGCCCTCGGCCGGCGTCCCGTACTTGAGGATCAGCTCCGCGATCGCGCGGGCGCGCTCCGGTCCCTCGATCTTCTCCGCCCGGTAGGCCCGCCGCACCGCGCCGATCGTGCCGTGGCAGGCCGGGTCGGCGAGCAGGTTCGCCGCCCAGTGGGCGCTCGGGCTCCCGGCGGCCACCAGCAGCGATCCGTCCGGCTCCTCGACGAACCCCACCGCCGCAGCGACGGTTCGTCCGCTCACCCGGCCCCGCGTCTCGATCGCGACGGCCTTCCCCCAGCCAACGAGCTGCTCGCCGAACGGGTCGCGCAGCACGACGGTTCGCTGCCCTACCTGCCGCGGAGCTGCCAGGACTTCCCCTCCGTCGCGACCGAGGGGGCATAGACGATCTCGACCTGCTGCATCTCCCGGATGGAGCGCGCGCCGAGGGCCGCCATCGACTGGCGCAGCGCGCCCATCAGGTTCTCCGTTCCGTCGGTGACATGGGAGGGCCCGAAGAGGATCCGCTCCATCGTCCCGATCGTGCCGACCTTGATCCGCCTGCCGCGCGGCAGGACCGGCGAAGGCGCGGCCATCCCCCAGTTCGTGCCGCGGCCGGGCGCCTCCTCGGCGCGGGCCAGCGGGCTGCCCAGCATGACGGCGTCGGCGCCGGCCGCGATCGCCTTGGCGATGTCGCCGCCCTTCTTCATCCCGCCGTCGGCGACGACCGGGATCCAGCGGCCCGTCTCGGCGAAGAACGCGTCGCGGGCGGAGGCCACGTCGCTGACGGCGGTGACCTGCGGGATGCCGATCCCAAGCACCTCGCGGGTGGTACAGGCCGCGCCCGGCCCGACGCCCACGAAGACGGCGGCGGCGCCCTGCTCCATGAGGGCGAAGGCGGCCTCGGCGTGGGTCGTGTTGCCGACGGCGACGGGGATCGGCATCAAGCGGGTGAACTCGGCGAGGCTGAGCGGCTCGTATTTCGACGCGAGGTGGCGGGCGCTGCTCACCTGGCTCTGGACGAGGAAGAGGTCGGCGCCATGCTCCGCGCAGAAGGCGCCGAAGCGGCGGGCGGCGCCGGGGGTGGCGGCGACGGCGGCCTTCGAGCCGGCGGCGTGGATCTCCTCGATCCGGCGGGCGATCAGCTCCTCCCGGATCGGGGCAGCGTAGGCCTCGGCGAGGACCGCCTGGATCTCGGCGTCCAACGCGGTGGCGATCCGCTCGAGGACCGGCGCCGGGTCATCGTAGCGGGCCTGGACGCCCTCGAGGTTGAGGACGGCGAGGCCGCCCAGGCCGGCAAGGACGCCCGCGCTGCGAGCGTCGACGACGGCGTCCATCGCCGCCGCGAGCACCGGGATCCGCAGGGGGATGCCGGCGAAGTCCTGCTCCAGCGAGACGTCGTTGGGCTCGACCGTCTCGGTCCCGGGGGCGAGCGAGACGTCCTCGAAGCCGTACGTCGCGCGGATCGAATCAACCTTCGAGCGGAAGTGGCGCCTCGCTGCGGCTTCGGTGGGGGTCTGCATCGTCGATCCGGATCCTCCGCGCCTGCCGCCGTCGCCTGCTGGCGTCCGCCTGTCGGTCGTCGTTCCGTGTCGGCGGGCGTCTCCGGCGCCACGGCCCTCGCCCGCGCCGGCCGCCGGTTCGGGGGATTGTACGGCGGGTGCCGGCCGGACGGGCAAACGAGAGCAGGCGCACGCGAGGCTGCCAGCGCGCGGCGCAGGCGCGCCCGGGACAAGCGGCCACGGCGCGCCGCGCCGCGCCGGCCTCAGCGGGCCAGGCGCCGCCCCTCCAGGTCCAGGCGGAACCAGCGTTCCGCCTCGGGGTCCAACAGCTGGCCCAGGATTCGGTCGATGGTGTCGCGGTACGTGGGCCAGACGACGAGGCGCAGCGCCTCCTCGCGGTTGGCCCAGCGGGCGCCGTCGTGCTCGTGCGAGAGCGTCGGCTCAGCGTCGCGCCGGACCCGCACGGCGAAGATCGCGCCGGCGACGATCGCGTCGGGGCCCTCGTCGTAGAAGTGGGTCACCTGGTCGAGGTCGTAGAACGCCTCGATCTCGGACGGCCCGAAGCCGACCTCCTCGCGCACCTCGCGCAGCGCGGTCATCGGGATCCGCTCGCCGGGTTCCACGCCACCGGTCACGCACTGCCAGAGCCCCGGGAAGATGCGGTCGGGCGCGCGCCGGATGAGGAGGAACTCCGGCCCGGCACCCCCGGGAGGGACGCGGAGAATCCAGCACTCGACGAGGTCGGGGCGGTAGGGGCTCACGGACGGTCGGCCTCCGGGGCCGCGGGCGCCGCGGACGAGGGCGCCGGCCCCGCGAACGACGCCGCGAGCGCCGCGAGCTGCTCGATGTGCATCAGGTCGTGGACGCCCGCGAAGAGGAACCACTCGCCGCAGCGCAGGCGGCCGACGAGCGGGTGCTCGAGCGGGCATGGCTCCGTCTCGTGGCCGCCCACCGCCCGGGCCGCCCGGGTGACCAGGCGCTGACTCAGCTCGAGGCGGCGGCGAAGATCCTCCCGCGACGCATCCGACGGGCCCGGGAGGCCCGGCACGACGGTCGGAGCGTCGGCCGGAAAGCGGCCCTGGGCGGCCAGCGACGCGGCGGTGACCAGCCGCGCGCGCGCGTGGAACGCATGGCCAAGCGCCTGCGCCACCGTCCAGTCGGCCTCGCCGCCGGGCAGGCCGAAGGCCGTCGCGGGGAGCGCGTCGAGATGCGCGGCATAGGCCTCCGCGATCGCCGCGTGCTGGGGGAGGATCCGCGCCGCGCTTCCCTCCCCCGCCCGAGCCCGGATGGCGCGCCGAACCTCGAGCGGCCGGCCCTCGGCCAGCGCGGCGAACGGCGCCACCAGGTCGGGCGCACGCGCCTCGAGCGCCTCGAGCCAGGCGGGGAGCGGGGCGGGGTCGGCCGGCATGTCCGCGATCCTACGGGAAAGCAGACCGCCCCGGCGGTGGACCGGGGCGGTCGAGCGGGGGGAGGGAGGAGCCCCCGCGGGGAGAGGAGGTAGGGAACGTCGTCTCGTCGTCCCACCCTCCATTTCGCCGCAGCAGCACTCCCGGATTTCCCGGGCCGCGGGAACAGGACGGGGTCACACGGCGGGGTCACACGGCGGGGTCACACGGCGGGATCATCCGACGCGGTGGCCTCGTCTATCGTGGGATCCCCAAAGGAGGCACACCCGTGTCGTTCGCCGAGCTCATTCGCGCGCGGTACGCCGTGCGCGCGTATCGACCCGATCCCGTCCCGGACGAGCTGCTGGCGCAGGTGCTGGAGGCCGGCCGCCTGGCCCCGACCGCCGCGAACCGCCAGCCGATCGGGATCGTCGTCGTCCACACCGCCGGCCGCGAGGCGGAGCTCGGCCGCGTCTACGAGCGGGAATGGTTCGCCCAGGCGCCGCTGGTGCTCTGTGTCTGCACCGTCCCCGGGGAGGCGTGGGCGCGGGAGGCGACCGACGGCCGGAGCTACGCCGACGTGGACGCGGCCATCGTCATGGACCACCTGGTGCTGGCCGCCACGGAGGTGGGGTTGGGGACGTGCTGGGTCGCGGCATTCGACCCGGGCGCCGCGCGCGAGGTCCTGGCGCTGCCGGACGGCGTGGAGCCGCTCCTGTTCACCCCGCTTGGCTTCCCAGCCGACCAGCCGACGGCGAAGGAGCGCAGGCCGCTCGCCGAGCTGGTGCACCGCGAGCGCTGGTAACGCCTTCGGGCACGGCCGCGGCGGCGAGCCCGAGGGGGCGCCGCGCGCGACCTGCCGCCGCGCGCTAGAGGCGCTCGAATCGCTCCACGGGGAGGACGAAGACCGTCGCGCCGCCGACCTCCACCTCGAGGGGGTAGGGCAGGAAGAACTCGCCCGGCTCCAGGATCGGCGGCATCGGGTTGACCAGCTGCGTCCGCGAATGGCAGTTCTCGCGGATGACCTCGAGGACCTCCTCGACCGCCTCGTCGTCCACGCCGAGGAGCACGGTCGCGTTCGTCCGCTTCAGGAAGCCGCCGGAGCTGTGCAGGCGGGTTGCCCGGAACTCGCGCTCGAGGAGCGCGTCGACCAGGGGGCCGGCGTCCTCGGGGTTTACGACGGCGACGACGAGCTTCACGCGGGCGAGTATAGGACGCGCCGCACGAGCGGCCCGCCGCAGCGCGCGTATCATCGGCGCATCCCGGCCCGGGTCGCCCATGCCCGGGACCGCGCGTGGAGGCAGCCGTGACCCAGCCCGACCGTTCCGCCGATCCCGGTCTCCTCCTGGCATCGGCCGCCCACGCCGTCGCCCGCGCCGCCGATCTCGACGCGACCCTTGACGCGCTGCTGGCCATCGCCCTCGCCGACCGGGGCGCCGCGGCCGCGGTGGTGGCGACTGCCGGGGACGACGGGCTCGTGCGTGCCCTGCGCGTGGCGGGCGCGGCGACGCTTTCCACCGACGAGACCGTCGGCACCCCCCTTGACGGCAGCCCCACGGCCGATCCGCTCACCAGCGCCCTCCTCGAGCGACGGGCGGTCGCGGCGGCCACGATCGGCGAGACCCCGCCGGGCCCGTTCGCCGCCTGCAACCTGCTCGACCGGGTCTTGGCTCTCCCGCTCATCGTGGGTGACGCCGGGATCGAGCGCGTCGTCGGCGTCGTGGCCCTCGGCTGGCGCGCCGGCGAATCCGGACGGGAGGGCGCCCCCGGCGTGCTGGACGTCGTCGTGGACCTCGCCGCCGTCGCCGTCGATCGCGCCGCGGCGACCGCCGGAGCCGTCGAGCAGGGGGACTGGCAGGAGCGGCTCGCCCACCTCGACCCCCTAACCGGGCTCGCCAACCGCCGGACGCTCGATCGCGTGCTGGAGCTGGAGATCGCCCGGGCCGGCCGCCAGCAGACCGACATCTCGGTGGCCGTCTTCGACGTCGATGGCTTCCGTGCCGTCAACGAGCGCGACGGGGCGGCCGCCGGCGATGCCGTCCTGCGCGCGGTCGCCGCCGTGCTGGCCGACCAGGTCCGCCTCGTCGACACCGTGGCCCGGATCGGGGGGGACGAGTTCGTGGTCGTCGCGCCGGGGAGCGGCGGGATCGTCGTCGCCGACCGGATCCTCCGCGCGATCGAGGCCCTGGGGCCCGTCGGGGGGAGCGCCGTCATGGTCTCGGCGGGCGTCGCCCGGTTCCCCGCCGACGGGACCAGCGCCGACGAGCTGCTGGGGTCCGCGCTGGCCGCGCTCGAGGGCGCCCGCGCCTCGGGGCAGGGTTCGATCGCAGAGGTTCGCGCCGGCTGACGGTTCACGCCGACAGACGGTTCGCGCCGACAGACGGTCGGCACCGGGCACCGCGGGGCTAGGCGAGCGGGGCCGCCCGGTCGAGGAAGGCGAGGAGTTCCGCGCGCGCGGCCGCGAGGACGTCCGGCTCGGGCGCGGATGCGTCGACGATCACCCAGCGGTCGGGCTCGGCGGCGGCCAGCGACAGGTAGCCGGCGCGGACGCGTTCGTGGTAGGCGCGATCGAAGTGGGCCTCGAAGCGGGTCGTCTCGGCGTCGCTCTTGCGGGCCAGGCCGATCTCCACGGAGATGTCGAAGAGGAGGGTGAGGTCGGGCCGCAGGCCGCCGGTGGCGAAGCGTCCCACGGGCAGGAGCTGCTCCACGCCGAGGCGGCCGCCGAACCCCTGGTACGCCAGCGTCGAGTCGAGGTAGCGATCGGAGAGGACGACCACGCCGCGCTCCAGGGCCGGCAGGATCACGGTCTCCACGAGCTGGGCCCGGGCGGCCATGAAGAGGAGCGCGTCGGCCCGCTGGGTCAGGAGGACGGACGACTCGTGGCGGTCCATGAGGATCGCCCGGATCCGCTCCCCCGCCGGCGTTCCGCCCGGCTCGCGGACGAGCAGCGCCTCGCGCCCGGTGGCCGCAACCGCGGCCCGGAGCCGTTCGGCCTGGACGGTCTTGCCGCTCCCGTCGGGGCCCTCGAGCGTGATGAAGGGCCCCCGACGGGGCGCCCGGTCGGACAACATGTCGCCAGAGTAGCGGTGCCGGGCCGGCGCCGGGATGGCGCCGCGCGGGCGCTTCGAGACGCCGGTCGAGGTGGACCCGTTCGCGATCCCCCTCGAGCAGAAGATCGGCGACCTGCTGGCCGCGGACGAGGCGATGCGGCGGGTCGAGGGTATCGCCTTCGCGGACACGACGTTTGGCGCCCAGCGCGAGGAGAAGACGTTTGCCGCCAGCGACGGCAGCTTCACCGAGCAGACGATCACCCACGTGGGCGCTGGGATCGAGGCCAACGCGGTCGACGGCGACGAGCACCAGCGGCGCAGCTACCCCGAAGCGGGGGGCGCCTGGCAGGGCGCCGGCTACGAGTACGCGCGCTCGCTGGACCTGGCCGGCACCGCCGAACGGATCGCCACCGAGGCGGTCCAGCTGCTCTCCGCGCCGCAGCTGCCGCCGGGCCGGCGGACGATCGTCCTCCAGACGGCGAGATCGTGGGCCCGGTCCGGAACCTCCGCTTCACGCAGTCCTACCTCGACGCGCTGGCCGCCGTGGAGGCGGTATCGGCGGAGCGGCGGCTATTGCGCGGCGAACTCGGCGCGGGTCCTGGTGCCGGCCGTTCGGATCGGGTCCTGGCGCTTCACGGGGGCGACAGCGGGCGGCTGACGACTCGCCGGGGCCCGCCCCGACGCCC
>Ga0315284_10015294_pt1 | contig 10917 bp, 11 predicted proteins | sample YL17G09_16_MG_FD_203696 | JGI IMG/M metagenome (GOLD analysis project Ga0315284, IMG submission 203696) | Sediment microbial communities from Yellowstone Lake, YNP, Wyoming, USA - YL17G09_16 | ecosystem: Environmental > Aquatic > Freshwater > Lake > Sediment | place: USA: Wyoming | collected...
TTAGGCTATAACTGTTTTGAACATAATCTTTTGCAACAATCATTGCATGTTCGGCGCCCGCCTTTTTTGGGTTATGCACAATGATAATGTCGCCAGCCTTAAGGTTTGCAGGTAAATCACCAAGAGTTGGCTTCACCAGTGCCCTCTTGGCCTTCGCAGCAATCATAATACCTGGTATTGAGGTATTTACTTGGTATGTATCTTTGAAAAAATCGTGATATAACACGACACTTGGATCCTGTCTACTGGTATCGACTCTTGAGTTAAACACGTACGCTGCGCCGCCCATGTTTAAACACGCTCTGGCGAGTAAACCACCGGATGCTAACTTTCTTAATTTCGAAATTGTTGCAGCTTGTCCTATTGCCCGACGATCTGCATATTCTTCACGCGAAGGCTCGGGGTGTTCTACATATAAAAGATTTCTAGCGTATTCATCCTTTGTAAGATTGTTATCAAGCGAAAGACCAACACAACTTTCTGCGAAATCGATGATTTTTCTTCTTGGGGCAACGGATTCTTCTAGTGCGTTTGAACTGCGTGCCGCGGGCGGTGGAACGCTATACCCTAATAGTTTAGAAATTCCTCCCGTAATTCCGCCGGACGCGGAGCCCATTGTAGTGCCTATTGCAACAATGATAATTATTTCAACCACTTTCTGAACCAATACTTTGACAGCAGCTGCTTGTGTTGTCGACGCCGGCCCCACAGGTCCAAAAATTTCTGCTTTTATTGCGATAGTTGAAATCGTCTCTAACATAACAGGAAGGTTGGGTAGTTGTAGAATTAATTTTGGCATTTGTAATGCAACGTCTGTGAAAAACGTTAACATATTTTTAGGCATATCAAGCCATATTGCAAATAATGCACTTTGAGCAATCGGATCTAAATTTGGAATTTCAAATCCCGGAACAGGAGGTGGAATTGTTGGGATTTCTGGAAATTTTGTTATTAATGACGTCGGCGGCATTATGTTTAATTTTGAAGCCAACAATGGAGGATTTGGAATTAAAAATGGAACATAATCATTTGGAAAATTTTCAATTTGTATATTAACACCCAACTTAGCGCCAAGGGCCACAGGATCACAAATTGGCAAAAATTTAAAATCAGAAGGAAGGTTCATAGCAACAGCTATTCTTTCATACATTCCAAGAATATTTTCATGAAACGATGGAAAACGTTCTTCGTTTTCAATGTCTAATAACGCAGCGTTTGGATTCGGTGGAATTACAATCCCACAATCGAAAAACGGTTTAACTGGAAGATTTGCCGTGCCATATGTCAATTCATCTTTATATGATTGTATGAAACTAGATTTTGCTTGAGACGTTAACTTACCATTGTTATCAAGCATTCCTGAATCAACTAAACATCCTGGTCCTTTTGCCACGTTAACCTCTTCTATTTAATAAGAACGCGCGCCGAGAGACGGCCCTGCCCAGGTGCAAGCGCACCCTTATCGCCGACACTTCCACCAAACATACCGCCCATCGTCGTTGTAATTGGGGGACCTTGAACTAATCCATCAATCGCAGTAACTGGAACGTCTGTACAAAGAATTCCCAGCATTGCATCGTCGCCGCCAAGTTTTATATAACCTTTTTTAGATGGTCGAAATATGATATCACCATTCGCCTTAATTGCAATTACTGCAAAGTCGTCGTCATTTTCTGATTCAACGATATTTCCCTTGTCGTCACGTTTGGCAAATCCTGTAACAATTATTTCAACATCTGACCTTGCTATCAGTCTCACTTTGTCTGATTTTATTACAATTGCTCCATCACCACGATCCTCATCTTTAATATCTTTTTTCGTTGGATCGCCACCTTGTATAATTCCTTTTCCAAGCTCCTGATTGATGTCTTTGAGATTGAAATTTTCGTCTACTTTTGTACGTTGAGCAACATAAATTCTACTTCTATCTGATTTAAAGTCTGGGTCGCCTTCACCTGGTGTGGTTTCGTTTTTTGATTTTCCAACCTCAGAAAAACCTGTGGCGCCGCCGGCAATTAATTTACTATCTACTGATATACCTGAAGTCGCGTCGGTTTGACCTCTTCCTGCAACGATATCGATCGCGCCCGCAGAGGGACCCGACATGTCTGCGTCTGGCAATGCATCTACGCCCATTCGACCACCAGCGTTTGTTGTGTATTTTGCTACAGCGCCGTTACGGTCCTTACCTAAAACTATTAAGGTGTTATTCGATCCTTCGAACGCCGTGTCACCGGGACGTTTTCTGTATCTTGGTATAGCTTCTAAAGTTGATAATTTGCCACCATCAGTTTCATTGATTAATTTTTCGTATGCATCCTCGGCGCCGGGAAGCGTAGCGCTTTCGGCGATTGTGTACCGCGAGCCGTCACGGACGCCAGATCTACCGTTTCGAAATTCATAAACCGCCGAATCTTCTTCATCAAATTGTTCTTGAATTCCAGGTGAAAAACTTGAATCGTTCGCCCGCGGCGCGTGAGTGTGATTGACGTCGTCAACAAATCCAGGCTCTGTAATACGACACATCCAATAACCCAAATCGTTTTTTGTACCAGATGGATTTTCAAACATTACCCAAACGTGTTCACCGGGTTGACAAGGAAGAGATAGTGTAGATGGAAAGAACGGGAATAAAAACATTGCGGGCGCCGATGCTGATGAATTGGTATCAAGCACTCTGCGCGCAATAATTGTATTTCTTGGTAAAACACTTGCAAATTGCGAATTTGACACTCCTAAAACGTGTTCAAAATATGAAATTTTGTTATCATCAATAATTGATGGATCGAAAATCGTTTCTAAAACAACGTATCGATAAAAAAGAGGAAGGTCGCGACGCGAACCATGTTCTAAAATTGAACGATTTTTAAGTTCTTCGTGAGCGCGGCCTTCAGCTAGGTGTTTGTTTAATTTTGAATATTCATTCATTTCAATTCTTTCAACAACACAAGATTAATCTTGATTAATTTTCATAAAAATTTCATCAGGACTCAAATCTTTTGATGACGAATCAGCTTTTGCAATCAAGTCAGCAAGCTTAATAAGCTGTTCATTTGATTTACTCATACATGAAATATACGTAGAAATTGTTTTGCCGTGAACGGCATGTTCTGTACTTTTATCCTGAGCAATTTTAACAAGCGTTGCAAACATCGCGTACGAATTTTGTCTATCAGCTAATGCATTCTGATAAATTTCTTTCCACAATTGTTTTTTCTTATCAGATAAAGATTCAATCTGATCTAACAAACCGTCAAAATTTTTAATTTTTTCAGCATTTCCGCGGGGGTCTATTTCAGCTATTTGAATATCAATTGTCATTTTTTAAATATTACATTCGGTAGATTGCGAATCTTTCTTTTTTCTTAGAAGGGCTTTTTCACGCATTAGTTGTTTTGATGCTTCAGTGCGTTTTTTTCCAAAATTTGGATTATCAATTCCCGTCTTTCCGTACATTCCGTTTTTTGAACCACGACGGTTTATTGAAACTTTTTTCCGAGTAGAGTCTTTGACGAATTTTATCTTGTTATGAATTTTATCGTGTAACATTGTTTCAATTTTCAATTCTTCTTCACCTGATAACATAACATCAACATATGTTTTATGCGATAAAATTCTACTAACATTGCTTTGCTTGATATTAAATTCTGTTGCTAAGTCATATTGAGATACGCCAAGAATGTATTTTTGTTTTATGCTTATAACGTCGTTAACTGATAATTTTGCTCGAGCACTATTTGTCCCCCTTAATAATTTACGTTGTTCTAGTGACATGATATACCCGTTAGAACCCTCACCGCCGAGTGTCATGTTGTAACCAAGGCAATTTTTAATTCCTGTATACGTTTTATACTTTATAATTGATTCGATTTCAAATGCTTTTGCTTCGTTTTTTGTGTGACAAATTTTTAAAATTTCACCAGCCCAGCACTGTTTTCCGTATTTTCTAATTGCGCGGTGGAACGCGTATTTCGAACCGTTGAATGCAAAATAACAATGATCGTTCCATCTTTTTTCTAATGAAAAAGATGTAAATCCAATGTAAGATTTATCATTAATTAAATTTATATGTCTATAAACAACGTATGACATACGTTGTTTTAAAACACCCTAAATTTAGGATCTACTTTTAATTTCTTATACAATTTTTTCACACTTTGCATCGTAGTCGTGAGCTGTTTTGGAGAAAGTCCCGATAGTTCTCTCATGTAGAGTAGGATAGCGCTTTTATTAAGCAAATCAACATCATCAATGTTTTCAAATATTGTAATGATTGAATTTATACACGACAATTCATTTTCTGTTTTTGCTTTAGATCGAATTTCATATAAGATTTTTATAACTTCTTGTGTAGAATTTTCCTTCATCATCATTCCTTCTTGCGATTGAATTGTATTGTTTTCTTCAATAATTCGTTGATCGTTTGAAGTCATTGAATCAGGATCGTCTAAGCTAGTTGTTCGGCGAGTTCGTTGTTGTTTTTGTTTTGTTTTAATAATCAGCCAATTTTTTGCAACAACGTTAAAATATGAAAACGCATTCGTTCCGCGGGTGGCGTCAAATTTACGAATTGTTTCAAATAGAAAACTAACACAATCATTTTTTAGATCATCATATGAATCATGCAAACTTGTAAATTTATAAATATTAATTAGGTTTTCTGCCAATTTTTCAAACGCTGGCATGATTTCTTTTTCGTATAAAACGTCCCTCGCGTTCCAGGTTTCAGCTTTTTGATATGAAACGATCGCAGCTTGAGTCCCAGCATGAAAATACATTCTTAGCGCCTTCGCAGCTTTAGCTGCAATGACTTTTTCTTCAGGAGTAAGTTCAACCTTAATTTCGTTCAAATTTTTCTTTTTTACAATGGGATCTGAACCAGTTAAGGGATATATCTTTTTTCGTTTAAACACTTAAATTTACTCCTAATCATCTACTTCGTCGGGTGTTGGTGATGAAATTTTATTTGCAATTAACAAAATAGATTTTTTTGTTAATTTAATATCTGATAACAATTGTCTAACAACTGGATCATCTGAAGCAACGGGCATTTCTGCAATTTTAGAAATTCTTCTATAACAATCATCAAGAATATCAAGAGATTCTTCAATTTGATCTGTTACCTCTTCGAATTTTTCAGATACGTTTAATAATTTATTGGCAAGTGCTGCGAGTCCTAGTCCCATTAGTAAAATAACGACTACTAAACAAGCAATTATCATGATAGTTTTTCACCAATAGTTTCATCATAAATCTTACAAATTTTTTCAAAATTGTAATTTTCAACAATCTTTTTTTGTAAATCAAGTGCCCACTCTTTTGGTGTCACTGAACTCGATTTAAATTTCTGAATTCGTTTTTTGAAATCTTCTTCACTTGGTTCTGCCCATCTTGCGTCTTTCATGAAAATCTTGTTATCAACCCTCGTTGGATGAATATCCCTTAAATCATAATATACACTAATGAACTTACCTTGATTTAAAAAGTCCAAATGCCCAGACCAGTTTGTTGCAATAATTGGTAATCCACTGGCTGCGGCTTCCAAAAGAGGGAGTCCAAACCCTTCACCTTTCGTAAGAGAGACAAGCGCTTTAATTTGTTTTTGTTTGTATAACGTTGCAACTTCGTAATCATCCATGTCGCCATGCAATAAATAAAATTTCGGGAAAGGACCCTTTCTTACTTCGGAAAGCAATTGTTTGAACGTATTTTTCATAATGTTACGATCAATTTTTGAATTACGACCTGAATTTGTCTTTACAACAATTCCAACTGACGGATCATTTTTAAACGTTTCACACATCCACTTGATCGTATTAAATGTATTTTTACGATCATTGTGAGGATTATTTCCAGTTAGTTGTCCAAAAACAAGAAAGTTAAAATCGGTTGAAAATTGATGTGGAAATTCACCTGGTGGATTTTCTAATGCATCGATTTTTTCAGAGTATGATTCTGGAACGACAAAAATTTGTTTTAACTTAATATTGTGTGATAATGCAGTATTTTCAATACATTGTTTTGCATGCATAGACGGTACGATAACAACGTCCATTGCATTACATGCATGAACCCAATCTGGGTGACATCTATCAGTTTCCACTGCGGCCGTCACACCAATATTAACTTTTGATAATTTTGGATCCCATTCATTTGGAAGTTGTAATTGAATTGAAACATCACACGTTGACGCCGACTCGGGACCAATCGATCTTTGTATAATCTTACCAGCGAGCCCGTCGTAGGCATCAGAATTAACAACCCAAGGTGTTCCGCCCCACGGCGTCGCTAAAAATTTCACATCAACATTTTGTTTATTTAGCAACCATTTTGCAATTTGTCGACAATGGACGCCATACCCACTTTGTGTAAGAACTGGCCCTCTTAAAATAACTGATTTCATAATTCAGTAACACTCCATCGTTGATGTTTGTCTCTCCAATTTTCACTTAAGTCAGTTAGACTTTTATCCCAATCGATAATTAAATTTTTCATATCATAATCTTTTAAAGCATGCTCTTTTGCTCGAAGACCGATTCGTTCTCTTTCTTCTGGACCAAATTCGTACATTTTCATAAAAGCATCTGCAAGCGTTTTGTGTGTAATCACATCTTCCCAAATAAAAGGAACTGATTGATTACCAACGAGTATTTTTACATCTGGTTCCATTGCAACGCCGTATTGTTCTCCCGTTTCATGATCTTCAACTTGGCGTGTAAGACCTCCTGTTTTGATAGCAATAATTGGCTTTCCTGCCATCATTGCTTCAAGCGTCGGTAGTCCAAATCCTTCTGCGCAAGATCGATTTACTACGGTGTCAGAGACATTATATAACGAGTTCATTTCGTTAAACCCAACGCGATCTTTTGAAAATACAACGTTATTACTGATCGAACACATTTCAATCGTATGATGAAGGTTTGGTCCTTCCGGATCAAGGGGATCTGTGTGCATTACTAGTGATGCTTTTCGATGGCCATGTTTTTTTTCTAATTCTTCTAAAAACATTTTGAATGAAAAAATTATATCATTTGGCATTTTGCGTCGAGCATTTCGACTTACGAACGTTACAATGAAATGATCCATTCTAGATTCACCAAGTATTTTTTTCTTAACATTTAAAGCATCCTGTTTAGGAAGTGGAAAAAACACTTCTTTTGGAACGGCGTGTGGAATGTAATTTGTTTTATCTGGGAAGCGTTCCTTCAACATTTGATATGTTGGCCAATTGATACAATTTAATAAATCAGTTGATTCATATAAAACGCGATTAAATTCAGGCCATGGACCGTTATCCCAAAGATGATTATATGCAATTGGGCAAACTTGATGAATTTCATCTTCCATTTCCCACACCCACAAAAAGAATCTTGGATCAGTAAACAACAATAATACGTCAGGCTTCTCTGCAACGAGGGCTTTTCTTAATAAGTTTTGATCACCAAAACCATTCGTTGGTTTAATGGCAAAGTCAGGAGTTACATTGACAATGCTGTAATCTTCGTGTCTAACCGCTCCACCAAAAACCTTGAAAGAGTATTTTCCAGTGGAAATTAAACCATTAATAAGCCACCTCGCTTGTACTCCTACACCTGACGTAGAAAGCGGGTGGTCACACAGCATCAATATTTTCTTTTTCTGTATAACGCTCATACAGATATATTAACAATTAAATTTGTTTGTGTATTCAAATGATTAAAGGTTGTTGGCACAAATTTAATTTTATAGTAAAATATATCATAATTATTTTATGAAATATGACAATCTAGTTTTAGGGTCTGCGCAAGATGGATTACGTGACGTACATAATACGTATATCAAAACAATTTCATCACAAGGAATGGCTTTGTCACTTGAAACTTCATCACTTGTTTGGGAAATTTGTAATCTTCTTAATCCAACTTCAATACTAGATCTTGGAAGCGGATTTAGCTCTTACGTTACTAGAAATTGGACAAAAAATCATCCACAAACGACAACGTGGTCAGTGGATGACGATAGAAATTGGTTGGAACAGTCGAAGATTTTTTGCAAACAACAAAATGTTAGCATTGAAAATTTTGAAATCTGGGATACGTTTAAACGTAAAGATCTAAAATTTGACGTTGTCATTTACGATCTTGGGCGAATGCAATGTCGATCAGAAAATCTAGTAAATGGTTTAAATTTTAAATCACAAAATGGAATTGTAATTGTTGATGATATGCATAAGTTCAATTATTCAATTGAGGTAAAGCAAGCAATTCATAATATGAACCTCACTGGATATGATATGAAAAAACTAACTACGGACAAACATGAAGGCAGACACTGCTGGGTTGTTGAATAGTCAGCGCCACGTTCTTGTAAGTTGTGGGATTTCTTCTCCCTTAAATTCATCGAACAATTCGTTTAATTTGTGTCCGTAATTATGATCAGTGGGTACGGGCGAATGACCGAGGTGATATTCTTTATATCGATCTGATTGGGCAAGATCAAATCCTCGAATGGCCATTAAACGAACTCTGTCTTTATGCACTTGATATGCTTTAACAAGATCATTATAAACAGGTAACTGACTCTTTAATCCTCTATGATATCCAAAATGAAAACCAATTAATTCATTTGCATAATATGAATGATCTGCAATAACGCCTATAGAACTGTGATTTGCATTTTTAACAATGTTTCTATCACACTTAAGTGTATGTGTTTGAACGTCAAATTTTACGCCACGTCCATAAAAAGCCATCCCGGCGTGTAATTGTTTATTTGTAAAATAGTCATTAGCAGATGGATCAAGCCATGTATTTTTACCAACTAATTTCGAAACTTTTTCTAAAGCGCCTGGATGTAGGACGATGTCGGCGTCGATTTTTGCTCTAATATATTCTTCATTAGCGGTGTTAAACGTTTGATAGACGGCGTTATGTCCATCAATTTCTGACATATAGCTAAACACCCTATGATCAATTTCAACCTGTTGTTCAGATAATGATTTTAAAAGATATGGTAAATCAGGTTCGCCACAAAACATTGTACAGATCAAAAATTTTCTTGTCATATATCATTATAATCTATTACGTACAATGTTCAGTGTCTTTATAATCGCACCAAGTACACGCTGATTTATTTTTCAACGCAATTCCTCTTTTGACACTAGCGATCATATTTGTTACAACTTTTAATGATCGTTGTGTAGAGACAGGACCAACTGAAACTTGGATTAATTCACAATGACTTCCGGGTTTTGCAGTTCTTTTTAGTAGCGCAAACCCACAACGAATATCTTTTGGATTTGTGTTTGTTTTAATCGCCCAAAAGTTTTTATAAATAACCAATTGCGCAAGAACCATAGGATCTGTTTTCTTTTCGATTCCCCAGCCCCATGACGTTGTTTTAAAATCAATTATCCAAATGATTTTTTTCCCCCTCGCACCATCACATACAATAATCCCGTCAATATATCCTTTCATTGCGTAAGGTAATTCACCAATCTGTTCGTAGAGATAGTGCTCCGCATCGATGAATTCCCAATTAGGAAACGTTTTATCAAACCAAGCAGGTAAATCTGCTAAAATTGACTTAGCTTCTGCCATATATGAAACAAGTGAAGCTGCAGAATATTGTTTTATGTCTTTATTTTTATCCCATGCCGTGTTCAATGAATTAACAACAATAGATAAATCGATTGTTTTTGTTTTCAAAAAATGTTCACAACCAGAATGCATTGCCGTTCCAAAGTCGAGAGCAACGCCGGGCTTTCCAAGATCGATTTTTTTTACATATTTCGTTTTATGACGCCACGAACATTCTTTCCAATCTCTTATTTCAGAAAAACTAACGTGACATTTACCCGTAGGTAATTCTAAAAACTTGGGAGGATCAGGGATTGTCATTTTAACAAAAATACTTCATTTTATATAAAAGTACACGAAGTACTCAAACCATCTTGAAATTTAGAACAATATGATATGGTGTGTTCTAAGTCTAGACCGCTGAATGGATTTGGTGTTATTCATGTGGGCTCTAGTGAATGATTACGAAGGTAGATCATAAACAAAAACCTTCCGCGACGTCGAAAATTTTGGATTATTAATAAGATTATTCAAAATAAGTTCTTCAACGATGATCCACTCGCCACCTGCGAGTCCACACCCAATTCTTGGCAAGTGAATTGTTGCATCAAGCATTGCTGCATATGAAGCCAGTTTATCTAAACACTCTTTTAAAGCATCATAACGAATCGGAGGAATTTTATCTTTTGTATAAATGTCATGTTGCGCAATCATATTTGCAATAAACACATCATTTTCAACTTTTACTAATTGAACCTCGCCAAGTCTAAATTCCTTCCCCGTTTTTGACTTTCCGGTTTTGTGCCATTCTTTGTAGCGGTCATGCGGGGATGGCCAATTTTCAGAAACTGAAAGAACGAACCCTCTACCCCACACTCCGATATCATTGCAAATATGAGCAATGATTTTATTTCCTAGAATTTTTCCGCTTGGACGAGTTGCATCACCAATTAAATATGTTATCATTTACATGTCTCACAAATGTATTTTTGAAAGGTTTTATTAAACAATGCACCCCTACGACGAGACTTAACTTGTTTAATGCACGCCTCACCCGTCAATCCTGTTACGTAATGTAACGTAACCGCAGATAACAACCCAGAACGATTAACACCGGCCACGCAAATGATAAGAACTTTTTGACCCGATTCAATTCGAAGCGCTATTGATTTTGCAGTCGTACAAATCAAACCATGTTGACTTAAAATTTTTGACTCGTCAAGATCGTCCTCTAGGGGAATTGTAATAACGTCGACATTCTCATAAACGTCAGATCGTTGCCACTCTGAAGCGGTTAAAACAAGGAGGTTATATCCTTTTGATGCAACTAAATTTCCACGAGGAGGACATGCCCCTTGCC
>Ga0315284_10015296_pt1 | contig 10917 bp, 20 predicted proteins | sample YL17G09_16_MG_FD_203696 | JGI IMG/M metagenome (GOLD analysis project Ga0315284, IMG submission 203696) | Sediment microbial communities from Yellowstone Lake, YNP, Wyoming, USA - YL17G09_16 | ecosystem: Environmental > Aquatic > Freshwater > Lake > Sediment | place: USA: Wyoming | collected...
ATCTTCTTTTACAGGAGAACTAAAATTAGAAAGTACAGGAAATGTAGAATCTATTCCAGAACCTGTTTGAACAGTTTCTAAAATAAATATATGTTGGTTCTCATAAAGGTCTACTGAAACTCTTGGAAAATACAAAGTACCTGTCCAGTAATCATTTACTGAATCATATACAAAGTTACACGCGTTACCATGCTTATCGAAGAAACGTAGGTTTTGGAAGTAATTCATCTACTTATATATTAGGAATATTTAGTGGACACTACGTCCATTTTCAACCAATCGTACTTCTTTATAAATTCTGGGAATAATGCTTTAATATCAGGCTGAGTTAATGTAGAAGATCTAACCATGATACCTCTTGAATTTTTACCTTTCCCATTATTCTTTGGATCATGTATAAGGTCTGCATCTAGCTTTCTTAATTGTGTTATAAAAGCTTTAATAGTATTATCTGAGATGTAGAACTTCTCGTTTATGAATGTTATCAAGTAATTCTTTAATCCATTGTCCTCGTTTACTGGAGGTATATTAAAAAATCCTCTAACTCTAAAAGCTTCTGACATTGTTCTCGTCTTAGGGTCTACTAAAACAAAATCAATACCAGAACCAGTTAATAGATTTCCTAGATTCTTATGATCATCATAATGCTTGATTGCTCCTATTTCCTTTAACACAGGGAGCTTTGGCATATTGTCTGTTGCATATACTTCTTCTACAGGTAGATTGTGCATCTTAATGAACTCCCAAACATATTCATTTGTTATAGGAGGTCTTGCAGTTACAATAACTATCTTATGGTCCTTTGCATCTTTACGCAATTGATCATGCATCTCAGTAAAAGGTTCCCATGTTGCAGGTTCAGTAAAATTTATTGGATCATAACCTATCACTGATGTATGAAGACATCCATCGAAGTCATAAGATATTACAGGCCTTTCATTCTCGAATAATTTAAACGATAGTATTCTCATTATGCTAATTTTTTTACTGTAACACTTCTTTGACTAGGACCATCTATCATTTCCCATCCAAGAGGATTTAGAAAATCATTTGCTCTTTTAATTATTGACGTACTATCTCCTGTTTGTAAAACAGACATGTGACCATCATTAAGCCATTTAGTATCTACTGGTGCAAATTGAAAAACACCCCATGTGCTTGGATTAGCAAACATTCCATATACACCAGAGCCTCTTTCATTGCTCGCTTTTCTCATTGCCTTTCTTAGGTCTTTGAGATTTTCTATTTTAGGAGTATTTTCGTTTTCGAATAACTCAAATGAATTAATGTGTTTCATTATTTAATGTTTGCTAATTTACAGTACTTGTCAAAATACTCTTTGTATGTAGATGGTTGAATTCTATGAGGAAGATCTCCTACCTTCCAAACTGTTGCATGTTTTAAGTTTGCAAGCATAACAAATGGATTAACCACTTCATCTTGCATTCCTACAACAGCATATTGCTCTTTGAACACTGGAAGATCTTTGACTGCTTCTATCTGCTCAAAATACTTTTGATTCTCTACACCAAATGCAGGATTGAACATCAATGCAGGTATCTTATATTTGTTGCTCATGTAGTAGGAAAGAATTCCTCCTAATGAATGTCCAACAAGATGTGTGATACCTTCCTTCTCTATGATACCAGTTGCAATTGCAATCTCATCATCTTTTCTGTAATCAATGTGAGGAGCAAAAATGTCTGCACCAGAAGCTTTAAGTATTTCTACTCTGTCTTCATAAGGTCTTGAATCCAATCCATGCAAAAACAACACCTTGCTGTGTGTTGTTTCTTCTTCAAATAGTTTTATGTATTTCATTATGCAGCTAAATCTTTCTCTTCTATTAGTGTGTATGTGAATTTGTTTCCATGTGCAGTCTTAAACATCTTGCAAATTGAAATGAATTCTTCCTTCTTATCCCATTGATTAAATACTTGACAACCTGCACTCCATTTTCCGATCTTCAAAGAAGTTCCAACCTTATTAGAACCATGTATGTTGATTCCAAATAAACCTTTGTCTAATGTTGCAGAAGCTTCAGCGATATTATCTTTGTCTCCATCTCTGTAAACTTGGATAGTTCCTGTTTGAACTAATGCTTCATGATCAGGTTTTCCTTGATGAAATCCTAATGACCAACATTTTGTCCATTGACCTGGTTTTAATACTGCAGCTCCTAATGTATTCATTGGATGCTCTAACCAATAAGCTCCTGGATCAGTTGTGATCGTATAAACCTTTAATCTTTCTTTTCCAACTACTGCATTATATTGTGCTAAAGCATATTGTGATTTAGGACCAAAGTCTCCATCTAATGTTAATGCAGTTCCGTCAGCTCCTACGAATAAATTCTTATTCAACCAATCTTGTTGATCAATAGGAGATAATCCTGCTGGCATTGCTGACTGCGTCCAAATTACACACATGAAGTCATTAAATGCGTCAGGCACTTGTAGAGTTGTTCTAACTCCAATAAGATTCAAATCGTTAAACCATGTGTATCCTTTTGCGGCGATTGCTGTTTTTAGTGATGCGATGTCTAGTTTCATATTAATAATTTTTATTTATAATTCATTGTATATTTGCTTAATGAATTCTATTTGTTCAGGTGTTAGTTTATCTCTTGACGTGATAAACCTTTTTGCCTGATCTGATTCCTTGTTATTTCTAACTCCATAATTACCATGTTCAACATAACTTGGTTCATCCTCATCCATGTAAATAAACACGTCGATAATATTAGTTTCATTATCTTCTGAATTTACTCTGAAATCAAAACCTTTTCCATTGAAAGTATTACCATCAATAAAAGCATTTTTTCCAACTTTGCCTTCAGTATAATTCATTTTAGCAAATCTTTGAAATGCTTTACGGAATAAAGATTCAGGAGTAAAAAATTCTCCTCCTCTATTTTCGAATAATTTTAAATGTTTCATTAGTTAAAATCTCTGTAATTTTTCTTCTTTCTATAATCAAAAAAGGTCTTAATGACTTTTACTCTTTGGATCATTTCATAATATACTTCTTCCACGTATGCAAGAATGTTAGTTCTCTTTTCTTCTCTGAATATAAAAGAAGACATAGTCTTCTCGAATATCCTATTGTGATAATCGAACCCTTTGTGTTTTATGTCATCGCGAGAATGTTCTGCGACTTCGTATAAAGATTTCTTAATTGGCATTTTTAGTTTCCTCTTAAATCAGTTTTAGTGTTATCGTTGTAACTAGTATTGTAAGTTCTTGCAACAGAATCCTTAACAAAAATGTTTACAGCAGATGGTTTATCAATGTTTAATCCTGGCTCGTATTCAACACCTCTTCTATCTGAGAATCCACCTCTTATTAAAGGAAGTTCTTTTGTCTTAATAATAATGTCTCCAAATTCATCAAGACCAACTGGAGTTGGAGGAGGTATAGTGCCTTTAATGGCAGGATCAAGATTATTCCACTTAACATATTCCAATTCATCTTTCTCTGAAATGATGCTCATGTTAACTGAATCTATTCCTTCAATACCTTCTAAAATTGCGATCATATCTGATCTCGGTATTCTGTCTCTTCTTCTTATAGAAATAAAATAATCAGAAAGTCTTTGTAATACTTGTTGTCTAATAGACTCTTCAGAAAAACCTTGGAAGGTAATCAATGAAATATTAATTACATATCTGCTAATTATAGGATCTACAATTTGAACTATTGTTGTAACAATTTTAGAACCACTTCTGTCTATTAAATCATATACTTTATTCTTTTGATATGTACTTAAAAGAAATCTTTCTTCTTCTAATGAGAAGTAATTTTCATTTGATTTTAATCTCTTTCTAACATCTGGAACTAAGAAAACATAAATGATATTATCATCATCTACATTCATATCTCCAGGAGTTGAATATGCATCTATAATAGAAAACAAATTAAACTTCTCCAAGAAAATAATATAATTATCTGGATTTGCAAGTACATAACTTCTTGAAGTCTTAGGAGCAATAAGTCTTGTTAATCCAAGAGGTTCTGGATTAGAACCGAAATCTGGTGCATTAACATTCTTAATAATAAAAGTTTCATTTAAGTCTACATCATCTCCAAAGATTGTAAATCCTGTTTCAACCCATTCATATAAAGCTTCTTCACCATCCATCAATTGAAGATTTCCAGTTTGACCAGATGTAATAAGATATTCTACTCTAATTTCAGAACCAAGCTCAGGAGGTAATCCAAAATTAGTATTACCGAAAATAACATCAATACCATTTGTAATACCATTTCTAATTAAATATCCTTTTCCATTTCTAGGAATATCATAAATAGATTCGTACTTCTGCCATTTTTGTCCATTGACATATATGTTTACGAAATAATTATCTATCTGAGCAGTTTGTTGTGCATTAGAAGAATAAGATTGAATTGGCTCACCAGTTCCAGTAAAGATTTGTGTCTCAATACTTCCTTGTACTATTCTAAATTGTACTCCATTATTTCTACCATCAGCTGAAACTCTTGTATCGTCAGAAGGTAAATCTAAAATATATTCTAAACCGTTATTCTTATTCTTAATCTTAGTGTAATTAGGGATAACTACAACACCACCTGGAAGATCCTGCGCTCCAACATTCTTTGCGACTAAACTAATCTCACCAGCAGAAGCAATAGCTCTTGTAGCAATATGACCTGCAAGTGAAGCTAAACCATATACTGAATTTGCTCTTGTTGCAGTTCTTATATTAAGCTCTGTAATTGAATCCTCAATATAATAGAGTATTAACTGTGCAATGTTCTGGGTAACGAAGATGATCTGACCATAAGCAGAAGCAACTGTGAAATTCGTTCTACCCTGATTGAAAGTAGACACAGTGTATTCTATTGTATCTTTGATCAGAATCTCTATAGCTATTCTGTTCTTCTTGAATATATTCAAGGACTGAGTATTTGTATTTGATTGTGTTGCCATCTTATCCTTATATATTGAAATAAAAAAAGCCCTTTAATACGGGCTTTTTTTACTATAAAAAACATTTTTATTAATAACCTCTTCCACCATTGAATCCAGTAGAATGGTTCATTCCAGAATCTTTGTCGACCTTTTTAACCAAGTAGACTATATCTCCAGCAAATTCACTTTCTTCATAATCACCGTAATATTCATCATCTGTGAAAGTTTCTTTAGTCACAGGTTTTAACTTACGCGGGTGAAGCGAAACACCATCTACATATTCAAATCCACTTGGTAGAGTTGGTTTACTTTGTTTAAGCGCTTCTACAAATGCATCTGCAAGAATACCTTTTTTACCTTCTGCCGTAACATATAATACTAGTTCTCCACTTGGCCAAAGTTGTAAAAGGTAACATATATCAAAACCTCCAGAACGTTTTTCTTGTCCTTTTAAATATTTGTTTACAGCAGTAATTTCTTCTTTCGTTGGAGGAGTTCCACCTTTAAAATCTTCGAATATCTTTATGTGTTTCATGTTATCTTCTTTTATTTATTATTGCAAAGGAAACCACACACTTCTTCAATATCATCTTTAGAAGTTGCAATATGGTCATTTGCCCAATCATGTCCATTGTCAAGTAAAGCATCTAACTGTAGCAGGATCCAGTGCTAACATCTTCTCTGCAGCTTCCTTAATAGTTTTTAAGTTCTGGAAGAACATGTAGTTTTTTGTATCAGCAGATTCTGATAATTTAGAGTCGAATTTTTTAATGTGTTTCATATTCTTATTTCTTTTTATAATAACTTCTTTGTAAAATCAACTTGTCCATAAATTCTGAGTCCATCCATACAGGCTCTTCTGCTACAGTATGCATCAAAGAAAACTTATAACCTTTCTTGTCTATCCCGTCAAATCGTGCAGCACCATATATGATTGCTCCATTCTTCTCAGTGTCGAACAACTTATAGACCGTTCCGATTATTAGTTCATCCTTAGTCATTATCAGGAATTTTATATCCTTCTTTCTTCGCATACTGGTAAGCCATTGCAACAGCTTGTTTCTGCGGTCTTCCTTCTCCTATTAAAAACTTAATCTTCTTTGCTATGAAATCTTTTGCATCTTGAGTTAACTCTTCGCTTAAGTTCTCTTTCAAATTATCGATTTCTTTTTTACTTAGTTTAATAGCTTCCTGCTCAGTATGAACTGGACCAACCTCTCCTAAAGATTCTCCACCTTTGCGAGTAGTATCTGCAAACCATCCTGGTTCAGAACCTGTTTTGGTAACCGTTCTATGTGTTTTAATAGAAAATCCTTTGTAAGTAGTTTTACCTTCATCAACTGATTCCGATTCATAAACATCTATATCTTTTGCTGGAATTCCTGCTTTTAATTTCTTTACAACATTCTCAGCCATGCTCTTCCATCGTGTATCTGTTGTACAAGCTGAATATAAGTATTCACCATCTGTCTTTGAGTTATATCTAGTAGTCTGATCTTCGTAAGCATCTGCTGCTAAATCATTATCACATTTATGATCTACAATAGAATAATCCTTCTTTATAGCGAAGCAGTAATATGTTGCATGATGTACTGATTCATTCGTATTATGTATAGGATAAAATATAGGAGTTGCATCATCATAAAATTCTGTATACCATCCATTATCTTCTAGAAATTTAGCAAGCTTCTTATGTACTTCTAAAACATAATCTTTATCTAATCTTGGATTATAAGAATAAGCTCCTGATGGATTGAATGCATCTATTTTCTTAGCATCATCAATGAACGAAGAAGATTCTGCTCCAGACCAAATGCCATTAACATCATCTTTTTTGAATCTTTCTGTTCTTGCTATAACATTAGGAAATTTCTGATGAAGCAATTTGATCATCTCTTCTCTAGGAGTAAAAGATTTATCCTTAGATTCTTTAGCTTCAAATAGTTTAAATGGTTGTAAGTGTTTCATAGTGTATATTGTTATATATTGTTATCTACCAAGGACTTTTGTGTTCTCCTGAAATTCAGTTAAATCAAATGCCCATGTTTCTTTGTCAGAATCTGACTCAGCTTCTACAGCAATTACCGTATCTTTTTTTACATCAACGGATAAAACTAAAAGTTTTGTTCCTTCTTCAAAATCTGAGTCACTAGGAAATTCTTGCAATTCTCCGTTTAATTCTCCTGTAACTAAATACACTTTCCCAACTTGGATACTTTCATTTTCATTGAGGAATCCCTCGAATAGTTTTATACGTTTCATACTGTTGTTTTATTTTATGTTTATTTATTTAACTAAAACCCCAAACATAGGAGTTCCATTAATTACTACATCTATAAGACAAATATCTTTTACAGTCCCTCTAGCAAATTGCACATTAAACTTAATGTGGTATCTCTCTGCCATAGGAACAAACTTCTGAACTTGATCAAAGAGCATACTTCTTAAAGCATACTCATTTATATTAAATACGAACAATTGATCTTCTAATGCAATCCCGAAATCAGGAGCACCTAAAACTTCACCAGGTCTAGTATAAAGAATCATTTTGATTTGAGCTATTAACATCTCAATATCATCATTGACTTCCATGATACCTTCCTTATATGAAGGATCTGTAGGATCTCTCATGTAAATCTCACGCATTGCAGACCTCCTTAAATTTCCATTTGTATTTATAAGATAAATGAACATTCATTCTTCTTTTAAGATTACATGTTGATCCAATTTGCTTATATGGACCTATAGATATTTCATAAATCACATCCATTAATCTAATCTTATGTCTATTACTGTCTTCTCTTCACCTTCTCTACTTCTCCAAGCAGTAAGGCCTTTATACATAGAATGTGGTTCATTAGAATAAAATAAATTTGATGAAGCGTCATGAACTTTTGCATTCTTAACTTCTCCATTTTCTATATTAAATTCTACCATGATGGCCTTTGTCTTATCTGTAAAAACATCGAATCCTACAAGGAAGCAATCATGTGATGGCATATAACCTAAATAACATTCTTGATATGAACCTGCATCGAAATCTTCTTCTTTTGCTATCTCATCATCTTTTATTATAGCTTCATGATACTTATCGAAAGACTCATCTGATATGTAAACATCAAATACATTCTGCCCATTATACAATAGACCTTTGTCTCCAGACTTTCCCCAAAGTTCATCTTTGTTCTTTAGAGCTTCTAAAAACTCAGTGTTTATTTCCTTTACAGGATGAGCTTCATTTAAGAAGGCTTCAAATAGTTTGATGTGTTTCATTACTTATAATATTTTTTTAACATCACATTTATTTCTTTCTTAATCGCCTTTGCTTTCTCTCCCTTCCATGGAGCAGCATTTGATAAAAAATAACTGAGGATTCCGGATGCTGAATCCTGATCGAACATGTCTTCTATTTTATCAAGAGAGAACATTGCATCAAGATATGGCTGTGCATGAGGAGAAACTCCCTTCCAATCTGCTTGGATTTCTGCTGCAATATCCTTTATGCTTCTGTCGGCTTCATTTAAGAAACCTTCAAATAATTTTACATGCTTCATTACTTAAACAAATTTTTTATGTCTTCAAGAATTGCAGCCTTATCTTTTGCTTTTTCATCACCTTCTATAAAATCAGCAAAATCTTTTTCAAACCATTTTTCAAATGTAGATCCAGATAAAACATTGAATATCCTATTAGGAGATAGTGGAAAAGTAGTTTCATTACTTTCTTCTTTGATAAGATAGTCTGAAGCATAATCACCTGTAAGAGTTTTAAAATCTTCTTGTAAAGAATCTAAAGTATTCTTAGCAACTTCCTTCTGGCTTGCATAAGGAGATGTTTCAAAAACTTGTTTGCATTCTGCGAGTCTTGTTTTTAAACGAAGCATCTCGATGTCTTTTTTTCCTATCATTATTTCTTGTTTTGATATTTAGATTTCCAATAACTAAAAGACTGAAACACACTCATGCGTTCATTCTGTAATTCTTTTTTCTTCGTAGGATTCTTCTCCTTTTCAGCTTGTGCACCTAGATCCTTGATTGTCTGTCTCCACTGTTCTCTCTCATCAGCATCTAATCCACTCATCTTGGTATTATACTTGTCAAGATCTTTAATGTAAGCTTCGTATAGTTTAATGTGTCCCATCTTCGTTTGTAGGTTTTTCTTCATCTTCTCCAGCACCTTCCTCTTTCTCAGGAGCTACATAAAGTTTATTAGTTACTAAATAGTCTTTAATCTTCTTGCATGTTTCTTCCATTTCTCCTTCTTCACCACCTTCACATTCTGCAATCTCATGGTCAATTAATTCAGAAACTAATTTATAGAATTCCTGAGAATTTGTACCATTTACGAATACTTCTTCTGCTTCAGTTAATTTGAAATTTTCAAAAGAATAAACTTTGCTCTCGCTAGAATGAGGAACGTTCTCTCCCATTTCCGCAAGCTTGTCTCTAAGCTTTGCAGCTTTCTCCCAATCTTCAGCAGCAACAGCAGCATGCATCTGTCTCTCTATTTCTGCTTTGTTTGGAACTGCAGCTCTAGCAACTAATGATGGACCTGTTCCGCCACCTGAAGTGTGAATGATCTGATATAAGTTATAAGAAACTCCAAGAGCATCAAATCCTTGAATTATATTTTCTTTTGTTTGAGGTGTTTCAAACATTGTGATAATAGATCCAGGACCTTTCATAATAAAAGGTTTAGGATTTCTCGTCGCCATTTCAGAGAAGTATTTCATTACTCTTGGATCTGGTGCATCACCGAATCTTACAAATATAAATTTGTTTCCGCCGCCTTGTGCTCCTTCGTTAATATCGAAGTTATCGAATTTTCTAATTTTCATGGTCTTGTTGTTTTTACATGTTTGTGTTTACTTCAGCAGCAAATTCTGTTTGCGCTTCAGCTTTTGCTGCACTTGAAGGGACTACCGTGTCACCTTGTTTTAGTTTGTTCTTACCTATTAAAAGCTGAATCAAACCCGGAATATCATTCTCATCTTTCATCTGACTGTCATTAGAGATGTCAGAAGCTTTTACTTCTGCAACAACCTTGCCGTCAGGATCTCTTACATCTGCACTAAAATCTTTACCAGTTTTATGAATGTAATAGATAAAAACTCTCGAGCTGGAATTGTCCATTACAGGATTTCCTTCACTGAATTCTTCAAAAAGCTTTACAAATTTCATCTCTGCTATTATTTTAAATTTTTGAAATAATCTAGAATCTTATTAAAGAAATCTATTCTTTCTTGTGCATGAATACCTACATCTCCGAAACTTCTTCCTCTGTATGCATTTGGTTGAAATGAAGCTTCTGTATCTCCGTATCCACGAAAAGTCAATATGCCAGTTCTGTGATCTTCTAGTCCAACAGCACCTGTAGTTTCTTTTACATTCCAAGTTTTATTTCCTATCTTAATGTCAATGCCCATGTCACCACGGCCTTTTAAACCATAAAAAGTTATAACAGCTTCTGGTTGCATAGAAGTAATGTCTTCTGCTAATTTTTTATAATCAGCTTCAGCATCACCATATCTGTCACTTTCATTTTGAGCTTCAATTCCACCTTTAAAGTAATAATCATGCTCCTTTTCAAAAAAGGCATATAGATCTTCTATTGCTTTAAATACTTCTTCTGGAGCAATTCCATTTTTATATTGGTTTTGTTGAATTTCATCAACCAACTTATGAAAGTTCTTACCGGTTGAAATTAGATTTTCGATTGAAAAATCTTCTAATGTTGGTATTTCCTTTTTTATTTCCTTGTCTAAATCCTTATCGAATTCAGCAGAATCAATGTCAGACATTTTTTTACACAAGTCTACAGACTTATCTAATTGTACTTTGTACTTATCAATAAATGCATTTACCGATCCTTCATTAAGAAATCCCTCAAATAATTTTACAAATTTCATCTAATTAGTGTTTGTTTTTGTATATATCTGAATCTATTAGCTTCTTTAAGACCTGGGTTTTCATTTTTTTCTCATAG
>Ga0315284_10015297_pt1 | contig 10916 bp, 13 predicted proteins | sample YL17G09_16_MG_FD_203696 | JGI IMG/M metagenome (GOLD analysis project Ga0315284, IMG submission 203696) | Sediment microbial communities from Yellowstone Lake, YNP, Wyoming, USA - YL17G09_16 | ecosystem: Environmental > Aquatic > Freshwater > Lake > Sediment | place: USA: Wyoming | collected...
GAGACATTGCACTATCGCCCAGAGTGGGAATGACCTCAGTGTGGGAGATTTGATGCGTTATTCGCAGTATTTTCTCACCTCAGTGGGAGAGTAAGATAGCGTTTTCGATTTATGGGACAGGCTCAGTTTCAAACACAATAGCCATAAGTACGCTCTTGAGGCGGTCAAACCACGATACGTCAAGGCCACGGCTATTGAGAACCTCGAACACGGTATATACGAGCGCCTCGTCACCAATTTCGTGGAAAACAAAAGTTAGCCTATTCTTCAGCAAGCTAACCAGGTCCTCAAGCGCATTACCAGCGCCTCGCCAAGTGGCCACAAACCTCTCGCAGTCCGCCATAGCCAGCAAAAGCTCGCGGTCTGCCAGAGTGTCGGCGGACTCTGAAGGAGGATGGTTTCCTGTACGTAAATAGTCGGCGAAGTAGTGGCTGATATCGTGGTTCGTCTGAAGGAGCAAAAGGGTAGCCTTATCATCTTTTACTAGAGTGGCATCAAGCTCTCTTCCAACGTTCTCACCGACCGATTCGGAACGGTCAATTGCTTTAGCGATGGCTTTGAGAAGAAGGATTAGTGTTGTAATTCGTTGTTGCCCGTCCACCACCTCAATGACTTGATGCTCTTTGGTCATGATGGTTCGTTTCTCGCGGCGAAGACCCACAATCGTAGCCATGAAGTGAGAACGCTCTTTCCCTGCAACCCAGATCCGTCGGATGTCTTGGAACAGATCTTGCCGCTGTCTCCTTTGCCAGCTATACGTCCTCTGATACTGAGGAATTCTGAATAGTCGCCCGTAGAACAAACTGTCGAGAGTAACATGTTGCGGCTGGATGTCGATCATGGTTTCGCTCTCCTTTTCCTGTGCTTAAAGCCAAGTCGTGTGCTAACTGAGGCACGATTAGCCTGTCCATTGATAAACTTGGCTCCCCGACTAGGATTCGAACCTAGAACCTAGCGGTTAACAGCCGCCCGCTCTACCATTGAGCTATCGGGGAATGAAGCGCCGTCGCGTTTCGGCATGGGTGGATTCGCTTAACCCAACAACTCTAAATTATAGCAATCAACTGACTAAACGGCAATGAACGCGTCTCCACTCGAAGCGCCCAGCCTCAGTCTTCAGCTCTAGAATTTGCACCATCGTTTATCACTGATTGCTGACTGCTGAAAGCCGCCTACCTTACTATTTGTCCGCCATCGACGATAATCGTCTGCCCGGTGATATAGGACGATTCGGATGAAGCCATGAACAGGACCGTCTGGGCTGTCTCTTCCGCCGTCCCCTGCCGCTTTAGCGGGACCCTTTCCTCCACGGTGCGTCTGCGGCTGTCCGTCTGTATACCCGCCGCCATGGACGTATCCATCAGGCCGGGAGACACACAGTTCACGCGAATGTTGTACCGCGCATACCCGCCCGCCAGACACCGGGTGAGAGCTATCACACCTGCTTTGGAGACGGCATAGGCGTAGATGGGATACGAATAATAAGCGGCCATGGAGGCATTATTGACGACCGTTCCACCACCCGCTTTTATCAACTCCGGCATGGCGTACTTGCAGGTAAAAATGATGCTTTTAAGGTTCGTGCCCATCACCCGGTCCCATTCTTCCTCGGTGACGTTGAGCCCGGCATGGCCCTCGCCGATGCCGACATTATTAAAAACTACATCCAGCCGGCCGTATTTGGCTATGGCGGCTTCAACCATCCTCTTCGCGTCGGCTTCCTTCGTGACATCTGCCTGCACGGCAATCGCTTCGCCATTTTCGCCCCGGATGAGCCGCACCGTTTCCTCGGCCGCCGCCAGGTTTTTGTCGCTGGCGACCACTCTGGCGCCTTCGCGGGCAAACAGGATGGCTGTCGCTTTGCCGTTACCCATGCCGGGTCTGGAAGAACCAGCCCCCACTACCAGGGCGACTTTGTCCTTGAGTCTCATATTCATCTCCTCGAAGTCTTTTATGCGCGACAACGCGGCATTATTTCTTCTCGCCGAATTCCTTCCTGGTGTCCGTGAAAGCCGCGTTCATGCCGAATATCCCCATTGTCCAGCCGTAGCCAAGCTCCATCACCCTATCGATGGCCTGCGGGGTGGCGATTCCCTCGGCCACCATTTTCCGCGCCTCCTGGGCCGCTACACGGAACAACCGGTTGCCGATAAAACCCGGGTCGCCGGGCACATCCTTGACCCGGTAACCCTCCTTGCCGATGCTGATGCAGAATGCCTCCATGAGTTGCATCGTGTCTTCAGAAGTGTCCGGCGTATACGTAAGCTCGATTGCTTTGAGTACCACCGGCGGGCGGAACCAGTGCATCCCCAGGAATTTGTCCGTGCGTTTCACGGCTTTTGCCAGTGTGGCGATGGTCAAGAATGATGTGTTGGATGCGAAGATGGCATCCTTTTTCACAATCCTGTCCAGTAGCGCAAAAAGCTTCAATTTGGCGTCGCGGTCCTCCAGTATTTCCGCCGACCCGCCGCCAATCGATTCGATGACGATATCGCAGTCCGCCAGGTCCCCGTGTTTGGTGGTCAACGAAAGGTTAGCCATAGCCCGGTCCATTTGTGCCTGGCTGATTTTGCCGCGCGCCACCCCGGTCTTCAGCCCGTACTTTCCGTTGACAATGACCTCCCGCGTCCGGTTTAATTGCTCGTCCGAAAGGTCCAGGCAAGCAACCTTGTACCCGTAGGTAACAACCGCCTGGGTGATGCCGCTCCCCATGACGCCGCCGCCCACCACGCCGACTTTTTTGACATCCGCAAGCTTCATTTTCTGCCTCCTCCGCGCTATCTGAAGCCAAACTCTCTCTATTATAATACACGCGGGTAAATCCGCAAGTTCAGGCACCGATGCTTTGCGTTACCTGTAAAAGGGCGATCCCAGCCAGTAGGAGGCCGGCGACATTAAGGCAAAAACCACGAGATGGATAACCAGAAAGGCTATGCCGGATATCAGCGCCACCCATCGCAGTTTGCCCCGGCTCCGCCCCTGCCACACATCGAAAAGCCATGAAATGGCCATGCCCAGTCCCAGGCAGAAGGCTGGTATGGTGGGGTAGATGTAGAAGGGGTAGCCCACCCGGTCGGTGATAAATGTGGCTGGTATCCATATCAAGTACGTTCCCGCAAACCAGGCAATGCCAAATAGCCCTGCATCACTGCGGCGGAATGTCTTCACTAGCATATAGACTGCGGCGGGAATAATAAATGCCAGCACCGTGTAGCTCATTGTGCCGATGTAGTCCGGCTTGTACCAGTAGGCGATGGGTCTTACCTGGAATATCCAGAACCATGGCTTGAGCGCGTTCGGATTGTCAACATTGGCAAAGGTAAGGCTGCTACTCAGGCTGAGCATGTCCTTTATCCGGCCGATGGGGCTGACCAGTCTGCCGAAGGGGATAAAGTCGACAAGCGGCATCAGGCCAATAAAAGCCGCGGCCGAAAGCGCCATTGACGGAATGAAGACCTTCGGGCGGTCGCGGCGGGTGATGAGCCAATGCAGTCCGATGACCACAAGCGTCAGGGCGCCATTGAGCTTAGCGAGCGCGCTGATGCCAGCCATCACGCCGGACAGCGGGTAGTTGCCCTTCAGATACAGCCAGAAGCTGGCCAGCATGAGCGTGACGCAATAGACATCCAGCATGGTAATGCTCGCCTGGACAAAGCTCATGTTTTCGAAGGCGAACAGAAAAGTCGCCAGGTATGATGCGCGGCGGGACATGGCAAGCTGGCGGCAGACGAGGTAGAACAGGATGATGCCGCCCGCGCCGAAAACTACAGAGAAGAAACGCCACCCCATCGGACCATCCCCGAAAATTGAAATGCCGGCGACCACGAATAGTTTGCCCAGGGACGGGTGTTCCGGGCGCAGGGTGCTCTGCCCTGCCAGAATCGAACGCGCATCATCCACATAAAACTGCTCGTCGTAGATGGGCTGGGGGGGCATCAGGATAAGACTGAAGTGCAGAGCCAGACTGACCAGCACAATCACGCAGAGCCAGGTGTACTCCCATTTGCCGGCCGCGGCTACGAGTCGTTTCAGCACGTTCACAGCCTTGATCACCAGCTATTACGGTGCACGTCACACATCGTTCGTTTGACCACTAAGCAGGAGTCGTAAGAGGGCGCAGCCCTCTTACGAATAAGTCCCTCTCCCTCTTTCAGGGAGAGGGTAAGGGTGAGGGTGATTGTGAACAAATTGGGCCACGTGCGCAATGCGACCCCGATATTCGATGTTAACGGCATTTGCGATGCACCACACTAGCATTTTAGCAGTGCCGCCGTAAAGTCTCAATTTCCGCCCACTTTTCCGCGCTTCCGGATGGTGCTACAATGTGGACACCCTGATTCGGAGGTGAAATATGGGCATCCGTTTCCGCTGGCTCGGCTATGTCTGCTTTGAGTTTGTTCTGCCATCGGGCAAAGTGCTTGTCGTCGACCCGTACATTGACTATTCGCCCACCGCGCCTATCAAATGCGCTGAAGTGACCGGTGCGGACTACATCGCCATCACGCACGGGCATTACGACCATGTTACGGATACAGGCACCCTTATGCGCAAATTCCATTCGAAAATCCTGTGCAGTCGCGAAATCGCCGAGCCGATGTCGCGGGCATTCGGCATTGACCTCGGCGATCTTATCCGTGTCAGCGCCGGCGATACGGTAGTTTTTCCCGACCTGCGTGTGGAAGTGAAACGTGGCCAGCATATCAATCTTGTGCCGCCGATGCGGCAGGTCTACACCAGGGTCATGGGCAAAGAACCGGAGCCGGGCATGTCCTTGCAGGAAATCCAGTCTGCATTGCAACCTGCCCTGCGCCGGCTTCAGAAACCCGAGACCGGCGCCATGCTGGAAAGGCTGGATAAGGAAGGTGTGACCGGCGGCGAGCAACTGAACTACCTTTTCCAGGCCGGCGGTAACCTGCGTTTCTTGTTCTACAGTTCCGGCGCGGAAGACCACCTGATGCCGGTAGTCTCCGAGGCGAAGCCGAATGTCATCTTTGTCCAGCTTGGCGCGACGGATATGGACAGGATGGCGGAAATCGTGGCGCTCTCCGGCGCCGATATTGTCATCCCCACCCACCACGATGGCGGCGGCATCGAGAGCACGCATTTACTCGCCAGCCGTTTCGCCAGACTGCTTGCCGGCAAAACAAAAGCGCAGTTTATCGATATATACCATGGCAAGTGGTATGAAATCGGTCTGACCTGCAACGAGATTAAATAACGGAGGGATTAAGATGGGGTACAAGCATATTATCTATCAGCCGGGAAAGGTTGCCCGCATTATTCTGAACCGTCCCCGTTACTACAATGCGCAGAGCACAGTGATGCGTGAGGAAATGGACGACGCTTTCGCCGCGGCGAGTAAGGATGATACCGTAGGGTGCATTGTGCTTTCCGGCACTGGCGACCACTTTTCCGCTGGCCATGACTTGGGCACCAAGGAGGAGCAGGAAGACCGCGCCCAACGGAATGTGCCCCAGGACCGCTATCACCGCTATGACACCGTGCGCGCGAGTTGCATGGAGAACAGCCTGCGCTGGCGGAATGTCCCCAAGCCGACAATTGCAATGGTGCACGGCTATTGCATCTTTGGCGGGTGGATATTCGCAGCGGCTATGGACCTGATTTTTGCCTCGGAAGACGCGCTGTTCCTGCCCTCGCACACGCAGTACTTCACGGTGCCCTGGGACATCGGCTACCGGCGCGCCAAGGAAATCATGTTCGAGCATCGGTTTGTGACTGCCTGGGAGGCGCTGGAATATGGCATGGTTAACCGGGTCTATCCCAACCGGGAAACGCTGGAGAAAGAGACCTTTTCCTACGCAGAGCGGGTGGCGGACAATTGGCTGAGGGACCCGATACGCATCCGCACCATGAAGTTCTCTATCAACCACATGATGGACACGATGGGTTACACGCCGGAAATAGAGGTGGCATACCAGAGCTATTTCATCGCCACGGAGCTGGGAGACCCGGCCGCGCGAAGGGATGATAAGGGCGGGATTGCGAATGTGACGGGCGCCACGAAGAACCTGGAGCTAGACAAACCGTGGCTGGAGCGGATGCGGAAGAGGGGATAGTCTGACCGGGGAATCGTGGTAACCGTGACCGACTCGTATTTTTTGGCTGCCGCGCCAGGATTCGAACCTGGGTTAGAGGATCCAAAGTCCTCCGTGCTACCTCTACACAACGCGGCAACTTACGCTCACATTATAGCATTGAGCTTCTTAGACGACAATTTACACGGTGGGAATTTTCGCGCCGGATTCTACTCGTGTAGGGTTGGGATGATGAGGAGATGGACCGTCACCCCGACGGCAATAACAGCCAGTATCGCTCTAATGTAGACAGCCTCCACTATAAAGATAGCCGTTGTTCCGATTCCTGCCCAGAGCATGGTAATAACCGCGATTTTTATCTTGAGGGGGATGCCCTTCTTCTGCAGGTAGTTGCGGATATATTTCCCGAACCATTTATTGGCGAGGAGCCAGGCGTATAATCTCTCTGAACTCCTGGCATAGCATGCCGCCGCCAGCAGGAGAAAGGGAGTGGTAGGGAGAACAGGCACAAATATACCGATGATGCCCATCCCTAAGAAAAACGTCCCTGTAACGATTAAAAGCCAACGCAGCCATTTTTTACTCGTGGTGCGTGGTTTTTCATCTGCCTGGAATGTTCCCATGATTTTACTCGACTCTTTCCAACTTGGTGCCGAAGGTCGGGGTCGAACCGACACGAGAGTTGCCCCTCAACAGTTTTTGAGACTGTCGCGTCTGCCTATTCCGCCACTCCGGCATTTACGTGGAGCGGAAGACGAGGCTCGAACTCGCGACCTCCTCCTTGGCAAGGAGGCGTTCTACCACTGAACTACTTCCGCGTCGTTTTTATCTGGTGCCGAAGGAGAGATTTGAACTCTCACAGGCTTACGCCCACCACCCCCTCAAGATGGCGTGTCTACCAGCTTCCACCACTTCGGCACATTTAATTAGTGGCAGGAGTGGCAGGATTCGAACCCGCGACCGGTGGTTTTGGAGACCACTGCTCTACCAACTGAGCTACACTCCTATCCGTTAAACAATGTACCATAACCGCCATCCAAAATAAAGTGGCGGAATCTTCAGATTTCGCCATTCCCGCGTTCGCGGGAATCCGTGTCAGAACATATTCGATCATTCCGACGAAACTTGTCCCGTACCGTGGATACGGGAGTCGGAATCCATTTCCACAATTCTGCATTTCGCGTCCCTCGGCTACGCTCGGGGTAAACCGTAGATTAAATCCGGGTGGATTTGGGCGGGCTTTTACTTGAAAGGGCGGGAGAAAAGCGTGTAACATTATGAGCGTAGGTCAGGACATGCCCCAGTAGCTCAGGCGGATAGAGCAGCGGTTTCCTAAACCGCGTGTCGGGCGTTCGAGTCGCCCCTGGGGTACTTCTCGGGATCCCGTTCAGCGCGACCACCCACGTCGTTTCCTGATGGCTTTCTTAATCTTCTCGTGCATTTTCGGGTTTGCATCCTGAACGCCGTACCCGGTTGCATCACACCAGATCGCCCAGGTCTTCCATGTCATCCACCGTGCCGATGGATTCTTCCAGTTCTGCGTTCAGGTCGAGGTCCAGTTCCATGTCTTCCTGCCCGGGCATGCCGAAGCTCTTTATCAGCTCCCGCATTTGTTGCAGCTGCTCCATCTCAATGAATCTGGCGCGGACCGCTTCGGCGATAAAAGCACTGCGTTTCCCCTTCGGCACGCGGGCGGTGAATTCTTCCACCAGGTCTTCCGGCACTGTGAAGGTAACCTTTAATGTCTTCATTTTCTGCACCTGATTAATAATTGCCACCAACAAGTATAAATTGGAGAGCATGGTATGTGTCAACTCGTGTTTAAGGGAAAACACACGTACGGATGGCGAAAGATCCCGAAAAATTGGGCGAGGTAACGAAAGGCAGAAGTCCGGACTATCCTTTCTTCTTCACAAATGTGTGTATCTCGCCGTCTTTTTCCTCAATCCCGAGGCATTCATTGCCGGTAGTGCGGCACCAGGCCGGCATATCTTTCTTTATGCCCTTGTCGTCTGCCACGACTTCCAGCACCTCGCCGGGTTTGAGTTCCTTGATTTTCTGCGCGGTCTTGTAGATTGGCATCGGGCAGTATAGCCCCATACAGTCCAGCGTCTGGTCAGCTTTCATCTTTGCGCTCCTGTTTGCAGTATCACCAAAATTCATGCGGATTCCGTATCAAGTACCCGACTCGTGTCATCCCAGCGAAGCTTGTCCCGTATTTAGATACCGGAGTTCGTGTCCAGACGAAGCATCAAGCTCGCGGATTCACGCTGGAGTTTACCCCGAGCGTAGTCGAGGGGCGGGAATGACAAACAAGATTCGGTTCGCCTAGATAAACAGCGTGGCTTTGGAGTTGCGGGCTTCATCCAGGAAATAGGCGGCGCCCGCCAGGCTCTCCACCTCCGTGCGGAAAGAGTCCTCCGGCAGGCCCATCACGCCGCAGGATGTGGTGCAGGCGATAAGCTTCACGCCCATATCATGCGCCATGGTGATGAGCTCGTCCAGTGTCGGGTGTTTGATGTCTTTCATCAGTTGTTTCATCATCCACGTGCCCGCGCCAAGCATATGGAACTTCGAGAGCTTAAGGCGCTTGGTGCCGCCGCGGTTCATGAAATTGAGCATTTTCCTCATGACGCCCTGGCTCTTGATGGGGCCCTCGTTCTTCTTGATGATGTTCAGTCCCCAAAAGGTGAAAAACATGGTCACATCCATGTCCATGCTAGCCGCCGTGGTTGCTAGGATGAAGGCGGCCAGCGCCCGGTCGAAGTCGCCGCTGAAGACCACGAGGGTCAGTTTGTCCTTGTCTGCCATGTTGACCTCCTCCGTTCAGGATAGAAAGAAATTGCGCATCACGCCTTGGCTTTGGCTTTCTTGGGGCCGCAGGTGGGGCAGGTCTTGCTGTTTTTGGGAATTGGCTTGCCGCAGTCTTCGCAGTAGATAATTGCTACGTGACATGCCTCGCAGACCGGTAGGTTCAACTCGTAAATCTCCGTATCACAAAACGGGCAATGGGGAACCGCTTTTTTCGTTGTTTGTTTTGCTGTCTTAGCCATTATGCCTTCCCTCCCGCTTTCTGTTTGCTCAGATAGTCTTCGATGGCTTTGTGCAGTGCCTGAGCTCCCAAGTTACTGCAGTGAAACTTGTTTTTGGGCAAGCCCTCAAGCATGTCCGCGACCGATTTCGGGGTTATTTTCATTGCCTCTTCAATTGTCTTGCCCATCGCCATCTCGCTCACCATGCTGGAGACGGCGATGGCTGCGCCGCACCCGAACGTCTTGAATTTAACATCCTCGAGCCGGCCGTCCTTGACCTTGACATAGAAGGTCATCATGTCCCCGCAGACCGGGTTGCCTTCTTCCCCAATGCCGTCCGCGTTTTCAATCTCGCCCACGTTACGCGGGTGCATGAAGTGTTCCATCACCTTTTCGCTGTAAATTGGCATATTAGCCTCCTTTGCTCTGCTGTTTGAGGAATTTCGAATAGAGTGGCGACATCTGGCGCAGTCTGTCAACGATGGGTGGCAGGACCTCCAGGACGTAATCCACGTCTTCCACGGTGTTATTCACGCCCAGCCCGAAGAGCAGAGAGCCCTGGGCAATCTCGTGGGGCAAGCCCATTGCCAGCAGGACATGGGATGAAAGCAACGCCCGCGATGTGCACGCCGAACCGCTGGTGACAGCCACGCCCTGGCTGTTCAAGAGCATAAGCATGGATTCTCCCTCGATGAATTCCACGCAGAAGCTGGCGTGCCCGGGCAGGCGGTTCTGCGGGTGGCCGGTGACCATGACACGGCTGATGCGCGCCGGCAATTCTTTTAGAAGGCGGTCACGCAGGACTGTCAGATGGGCAACGCGGGCGGTCATCTGCGCCTTCGCCAGCTCCGCCGCCTTGCCGAGCCCCACAATTCCCGCCACATTCTCTGTTCCGGCGCGGCGCCCGCCTTCCTGCAAGCCGCCGTCGAGCAAGGGGGTGATGCGGGTGCCTTTCTTCAACCATAAGGCGCCGATGCCCTTGGGACCGTAAAACATATTGCCCGCCAGGCTCAGTGCATCCACACCCAGGTCTTTCACGTTGACCGGGATGGAGCCGGCGGTGGCGACCGCATCCGTGTGGAAAATCACACCCTTCTCTTTGGTAATGGCGGCGATTTCCCTGATGGGCTCCAGTGTGCCGACTTCGCCGTTGGCGTGCATAATCGAGACCACGCTGGTGTCATCGCGGATGGCTTTGCGCACGGCCGCCGGGCTTACCACACCGAATTTGTCCACGGGCACGGTGCTGTAAGTAAACCCCATTTTCTCGAGCGTCTTCGCCGAGTTCAGCACGGAGAAATGCTCGATGGCGGAAACGACAACGTGCTTACCCTTCTTCTGGTTGGACGTCGCCAGGCCTTTGACGGCGAAGTTATTGGCTTCGGTGCCGCTGGCGGTGAAGATGATCTCTTCAGGCGCTCCGCCAATCAGGTCGGCCACTTGTCCGCGGGCGGTCTCCAGGGCTTCGCGCGGCGGATCGCCCCATTCATGGAGACAGGACGGGTTCCCGAAATATTCCCCGAGAAACGGCAGCATAGCGTCGCGCACTTCGGGCAGGATTGGGGTGGTAGAATTATTGTCCAGATAGACTTTTCTCATTGTCACCTCCCGTTGTCAGTACTTCCGGGCTAGAAAAAGTATACCAGCATTTACATAAATAGACTATCGGCCGGGTCAACTTCCCAATTTCGTTTGTTCGCCCTGCCTCTTACATTTTCGTCAAATTTGAGCCATCAGACACTACAACAGTTATTCTAAATTGCCAGTTACACTTCCTGTATGATATAAATCACATATTGGCGCCGATGCGCGGCATATCGTTTAGTTA
>Ga0315284_10015298_pt1 | contig 10916 bp, 12 predicted proteins | sample YL17G09_16_MG_FD_203696 | JGI IMG/M metagenome (GOLD analysis project Ga0315284, IMG submission 203696) | Sediment microbial communities from Yellowstone Lake, YNP, Wyoming, USA - YL17G09_16 | ecosystem: Environmental > Aquatic > Freshwater > Lake > Sediment | place: USA: Wyoming | collected...
CTACCTCTCCTGCCCGGGGGCGCAGGGGTGGTGGGCGTGGGCTAGCCTGGCGTATGGTGCCTGGCCCAAGGATGACTGGGACGAGCTTTCTCACGAGTACAAGTGGACGATTGCTTCGGGCCTGGGTCGGGTGCTGAGCGAAAAGCACACCAAGCTCGTAGAGAAGCGAGTCTTCTTGGCCCGAGAGCAAGAGCGAGATGCGGCCCGGGAAGCCACGACCGATGGCAAGATAGATGCCCTGGCGAGGAAGATGGACGAGTTCGCCAGAGCGGTGGCCAAGCTCCGGGGCGATGACGACTGACGACGCCGTGTTATCCTTGGACACCGTGTCCAAACCTTCACTTCTGATTTGGGGGGGGCCGGTGTTTTCGGACACCCCCTCCAAGGTCCAGTGGCAGTCCCCCGTGGACATCTTCGCCGTCACCGGGAACGGGAGCAGCTACTTCGGCCAGCTCGCAGAGCAGTACCGGGGCACCGACGGGCGCATCCTTCGCAACCTCGTGGCCGCAAACGGGCGAAACCTGGACGACTACGGCAAGGTCGCCCTCGCAGGCTTCAGCGCCTTCCACGGCCTGGCCAACTCCATCCTCGACTCCGACAGCGACCTCGTGGACGCCATGGTGTCCATCGACTCGTGCTTCAGCGCCATCGGCAGCCCCAAGAAGAACGGCTACGCTAAGTTCGCCAGCAAGGCCGGCCGAGGTAGCGGCCTGCTCGTCATGACCATAGGGCCCGGCGGTGGCGTCGGCAGTGGCGCTACGCTCGGCCCTGGTGGCGAAGACTTCTCCAGCGCCATCGACTGCGTGATGGCCAGCACGGCGAGCGCGGGGCACTTCAGCAAGGAAAGCGTGGAAGGGGACTTGCCGGAGCCCGACGGCGGCAGCGCCCTCGTGAGCGGTGGTGTCGTGCTGCTCGACTACCGCCGTTTTCGGCACGATCAACACATCCACGACCTGGCGGTGCCCGTCATGCAGGCGTACCTGTCGCCGTTCCTCGCCCAGACCATCTCGCCATTCGTGGTCAAGCTGGTGGCCGGAGCGGTGGGCATTGGCCTGGGGTGGCTGGCCTACGACTACCTCTAACCGAGGCGCAGCCTGGTAGCCAGGCGGCGCGTAGAGCACCCACTCCACGTTCGGCACCTTCTCGAAGGCCACCTTCATCCTCATCTGCACCTTGGGCCACGGCAGCCCGCCCTGACCGCAGCCGAGGGCGGGGATGGCGATGGAAGGCTCGGTCAGCCCGAGGTAAGGCACAATCTCCGCCAGGGCCTCGATGATGGTCTCGACCCACAGGAGCTTGGACGGGTTCTTCCACTTGTCCTTGGTGGCAGCGAAGATGACGCGGCTGAACCCGCCCAGGTTCCCTGGGTGGACCTCGCACAGTCCGGGCTTCATTTCCCCCCTCTTGCACGAGAGGATGTGGTTCTTTGACTGCACGGGAAGCTCGCGCTTCGCCGCGAACGACAGGCCCTTGGTCATCACACCTTCGCAGTTGACGGGGATGACGATGGCCGAAGCCCGCGTCTGGAAGATGTCTCCAACGGTCTCGCGGATCAAAGGGACACCGTGTCTAACGCGCACCCAGGATAGGCCAGGGGGCACGCCCCGGCCTTCACGCGAGCCTTGCGGGCCCACAGGATGGAGTCGGGGACGTTGTCGGTGACCCGGTGCTTCAGGTCGGAGTTCACCTCGCCCTGAAGCTCCAGCATGATGCACTTCAGCGACCGGACGGCGCGCTCTCCGTAGCCCGTCTTGTTGGTGACCTTGGCGCCGCTGAGCATCCGGCTCATGTTCCAGGCGCCCGTGTTCTTGGCCAGGTTGTCGGCGTCACGGACGCGGCGGATCATGTCGATGATGGCCTCCGGGGCGATGGGGTAGGCGTAGACGAACGCCGCCTGCGTCTCGGAGTTCACGCGGTCGCCGCACGCCGCCCAGACCGACTTGATGGCGGCCTCGTTGTGGACCATCGTCGCCTGGATCTCCGCGTCGATGCCGTTATCCTTGCCGCCGTCCCTCGACAGCGTGTAGACCATCCTGGCGATGGCGGCGAACTTGCGGCCGAAGCCGCGCTGCGTGACGCCGGACATATCGAAGTGGTCGCCGAGGTTGCGGGGGTGGGTGCGGTCGATGCCGCCCACGGTGGTCCCGGGCTCGTACTTGTGGACGAGCATCCACAGGGACATCCCGGACGCCACGACAGCCAGGAGGCGGTGCTGGCCGTCGATCAAGAAGCCGTCCTGGATGGAGAGGGCGTTCTGGTGGTTGTGCTCCCACTTCCCGGCCTTCATGGCGGCGGTGTAGCGGGCCACGGCCATCCTGTTGACGGAGCGCTGGTTGGGGTGGATGCGGTCGAGGTAGCGCTGCGCGATGGCGGGCGTGATGAGCTTTTCCTCGGACGTGTAGCGCTGTCCGGGTTTGGCCGGAGCGGGCCCCGAGACGGGGACAGTCTTGGACAGCTTGGCGTTCTTGGTGGCGGAGGCGACGAGGTCGGGCGTGGTTTTCATGGGGGATGGTTCCTAGTTTGTCTTCGGTTCGCAGGGCATGTCTGCGTTTTGACGGCACGCCTTGACCAAGCGCTCTATCGACTTTTGCACAGTCATGTCATGGAAAGCGGAGCTGCCACTGGCTTGGATGGCGCCAATCAGTTCGATGGCCAAGGTGCTGGCCGCACCGTACGCTGAGTCTCGCTCTGCGGCAAAGTCAAGGCCGTTTTTAGTCACCTCGGCCCGCCAGAACGTGGTCCGGTCTCGGGCCATCTTCCGGAGCGTACAGGAGACCTCCGACTGCGGAGACGTGGCTGCGTACACCTTGGCCAGGTCGTCCAGGATGCTCCTGAGTTCTGCCATGTTGTCGGACACGGTGTCAGCCCGCCCCGGACTCGGTCAGGATGAGCTGCTCGGCGGTGGGCTTCTTGGCGGAGCCTGCGCCGCGCTTGAGCTGACGGACCTTGTACTTGGTGGCGCAAACCACGCAGGACACGGCGACGTACGGGCCGCCTTCGTCGCGGTAGGGGGTGCTACAGACCTCCACCTGTTGCACCACGCGGGTCACGCTCCCGGGGCGGCCGTTGGCGACGGCTTCGGCCTGCTTGGCGCGGAAGCCGTCGACCAGGTGGCCGAAGGCGGCGGACCCTGCGATGGCGAGGAACTCGTCGGGCTTGAGGTCGTACTCGCCGAGCACGGTTTCGAGGGATTCGGGATAGGGCATACGACGGGTCTAGCCCGCATTTCATCGTAATGCAAGGACTTTGTTCAGACGAACGTCTCCCACATCATCTCGGCGTAGGTCTTCTCCTCCTCGGTGGCGAAGATGAAGAGGATGCCTGCCAGGACCAGGGCGGCGGTCCACTCGGCAGATAGCGAGCCGATGCCCATGCCGCTCAGGAACGAGCCGCCGCCGCCAATGCCCATCTCGATGGCGCTGTTGTTGATCTGCACCGCGCGGAACGAGTAGGCCGACGACCGGCCCTGGCCGCAGTCCTCGACCATGCCCAGGATGTTTTCGGCCGAGGTGCCGTCGAAGCTGTAGCTGCCGTCGATGGTGGACTTGCACCGGGTCGAGGTAGAGCATCGCGGAGACCCGGCGTTGTAGCTCGCGGCCACCACGGGAAGCTCCGGGGCCTGCGTCCGCATGATCTTGCCCATGTAGCCGACGCCCGCCTCGAAGGCGTCGTCCAGGTCCATCACGTCACCGTGTCGACCCAGCATCATGTCGGCGGTGGACTGGAGCAGGGCCAGGACGCCTCCGGCCCCCGCGCTGTTCTTCGGGTAATTCTTCCCGCGGGTCTCAATATCAAGGATGGCGACCACCCAGGTTGCGGGAACCCCGTTTTTTGCTCCATAGGAGAGAATGCGGTCCTTGTGCGTGTCCCATATCGTCTGGATGAACTTGCGGTCAGAGAAGTACCCCGTGTCCTCCGCCAGCGGGACGCCGTACCCCTCCACCTCGATCTGACCGTTGGGGAGGGTGCGCCACCGGGCGCCGCCGGGGCACTTGCTGTACCAGTCTGTCGATCCTGGGTGAGACATGATGTCCCAGGATAGCACGAGCGTGCCCTAGATCAGCCCTCTGTCCTGGAGGGTGCGGGCGACGGCGGCGTAGACCTTGTTCCGGTTGGCATCGGTGAGCCCTTCGGACCATGTCTGGTAGAACCAGTGAGTGTCCAGGATGCCTGGTATAGCTTCAGAGACAGGGGCCGACCGGACGCGGGGGTCGTTGGCGTACCTGAACGAGACAGTTTCACAGGCCATCTGGATGAGCGCACGGACCTCGAAGGGTTGGTTGACGTAGGCGGACTTGACCCCGTGGCCGGAGCCGGTCGTGTATTTTTTCGCCGCCACTGGCTCCAGGAGATGCGTCAGCTCGTGGACGGCGCAGGTGATGAGGTCGGCCGTCGTCCTGCCGCCGTTCTTGCAAAAGAAGTCCACTTCCCACCACCGTGGCCAGGTGATGACGGCAAGAGCCTTGGGGCCGTATTGATTCGACGCGAATCCGTACAGATCCGGATGGTGAACGGAGCCGATGACGAGCACTATCTCCAGCTTCGTGAGCATGTTCTCGTGCGGCTTGTAGAGGGCGATGGGTTGGGCGGAAAGGACGATGAGGTGCTCGTCAGGATCAGTGACGGGGAGAGCGCCGTAGTCCTTTCCCATGCTCATCTTCCTGTTCGACCGGACCATGTCGTCGAGGTCGCCGAAGGTGGCCGGCTTCGTGCCGATGGCGGAGCACAGCCGATTTATCGTCTTGCAGGCAGCAATCCTCAACAGGTCGCACTTCTCTGCCACACGACCGTAGGGCATATAGATGGGTCGCACGTTGGGCCTCATGCCGGGCAGAATATCACGGACACGGTGTCTCAGGCGCTCGTGAGCCGGACGACTCCCTTGGGGTCCGTATACCGCTTCCAGCCGGGTGGGACGGTGCCGGTGGGGTAGATGGCTCCTTCAAATTCTACGTACTTGATGTCGGTCCCGGTAAAAACGACCCTGGTGAGATCGGAGTCTTCCAGGTGGGCCATCATCAGGCGCGCTCCGGTGAGGTCTGCCCCGGTAAAGTCAGCGCCACAGAATACCGCCTCTTCGAGGTAGGCGTCGGTGAAGTTTGCGCGGCATAGACGGGCTTCCGTAAGGTCTGCAATGCAGAAGTTGACACCGCATAGAATGGCGCCGCTGAGGTCGGCGCGTTCGAGGTTTGCGTCTTCTAGGTTTGCTTGGGTAAGGTCGGCCCCCGGCCTTACCAGGGCGAGGTCGTCTCGCATAGAGTCATCGCCGAACTGGTACATTCCCCTCATCAGCTCGAAGGAAGCGTCGGCCTCTTCCCATGTAGTGACACCACTCATCTCGTAGACCGAGCATGGTCGCTTCTTCGTGGTGACGACGTAGACCCTCCGGTCGCCTATCGGGGTGCCGTTCCTTCGGTAGCTACGTGCCATCGGGCCAAGATAGCACGGACACGGTGTCTCAGGCGCGGGTGAGCCGGACGAGGCCCCTGGGGTCCGTGTACCGCGTCCACCCTGTAGGCACGGTGCCGGTGGGGTAGATAGCGTCGCGGAGGTAGGCGCCGGTGAGGTAGGCGCCGCTGAGGTCGGCGCCGGTGAGGTCGGCGCCGCGGAGGTTGGCGCCGCTGAGGTTGGCGCCGGTGAGGTCGGCGCCGAGGAGCTTGGCGCCGGTGAGGTCGGCGCCGGTGAGGTCGGCGCCGTTGAGGTCGGCGCCGCTGAGGTAGGCGCCGCTGAGGTTGGCGCCGGTGAGGTCGGCGCCGAGGAGCTTGGCGCCGGTGAGGTCGGCGCCGCTGAGGTTGGCGCGGTAGAGGTTGGCGCCGCTGAGGTCGGCGCCGCTGAGGTCGGCGCCGCTGAGGTTGGCGGCGCGGAGGTTGGCGTCGGTGAGCTTTGCCCCAGGCTTCACCAGGACGAGGTCGTCGCTCATCGAGTCGTCGCCAAAGGCCACGCTCATCCTCTCCATTGCCACCAGGCTCTCCACCGTCTCCCATTCAGTGACGCCCTGGAGATTTATCTCGTAGACCGAGCACTGCCACTTCTTCGCGGTGACCATGTAGACCCGAGCCTTGCCTATCGGGGTCCCGTTCCTTCGGTAGCGTGCCATCGTGGCAGGCTAGCACGGACACGGTGTCAGCAGCGCGTGCCAGGAGAGCGGCGCCGGTTCGGGCTGTAGTGGTAGACCTTGCCGGCCGCCAGGAGCACCTTGGAGGCGGGGACGAGCTTCATGCCCATCTGCTTCGGCAGCTTCTCGTAGATCAGCTTCGGCGGCTTGTCGTACTCTACTTCTTCGCCTTCTTCGCTTTCTTCACCTTCGGCAGCGTCTGGTTGGTCTCCAAGGGCGGCAGCCTTGGCCGCCTCCACCTTGTGCTCGTAAGACAGCATCTCCACGTCTGCGCCCATCGAGTGAGCTATGTTGAAGATGGTGCCCATGGCATCATGGAGAAATGCTGTCGTCCATGGCTCTATGGACTTCAGGAGGGCCCTCTGGCGTGCTGTGGAAGTGTCCTTCGCCCACATCTGATCCATGGCCTGGTCGCTCAGGACACCGTGTCTGACGGCATCCAGGTCGCTCTGGATCTCCTCGACGAGGATGGTCCCCGGGAACGAGGCAAACCGAACCCATCCAACGGTGACGAGACGGCCGTACTCGTGAGGGTGGTACCGAACCCTTGTGGACCTGGCCAGTTGAAGGAAGGCTTCGCGCTGCAAGTCTGAAACAGCGGGGTCGGAGGCGTCGAAGTTGAACATGAGCACGTCGTTAGGCTCCGGGCTCAGCCTTTGCTCGTCCAGAAAGAACTTGGCCCTGGTGACCGTCCACTCGACGCCAGACAATGCGGCAGCCTTGACGGCTGCGTCGATCATGCCTCCACGAGATATGCCCTTGATAGACTCGGCCTCGAAGGGATACTTGGCCTTGAACTCCTTGGGCGAGCGAGGAGCTTCGGGCTTGGAAGCCTTGATGATGGCCCCGGTGTACTTGCCGTACGACCGTTTCTTATCGGGCGTAGGACCGGAGAAAGACATGCCGATGGCTAGATTCACGTCAAATGCCCGGTCCCAGTCACCCGAGCCTTCGAGCCTGGCCCCCGTGAAGTTAGCGTATTTCACGGAGGCATAATCCACCTTGCATCCTCGAAGGTCGGCTCCTCTGAAGTCAGTCTTGGTACACACGCACCCCTGGAGTCTAGCCATGTTCATCTCGACCCCCTCCAGGTGAGCCTCTGTGAGGTCGCACTCCACCATCTCCGCGCGGAAGAGGTTGGCGCCACCAAGCTGTGCTCTGAAAAAGTTACAGCTTGGCATGACCGACAGATCGAACTCGGCCCCCCGCAAGTCTGCCATGGAAAAATCCGTGTTGTGCAACACCTGGACGTGCTCGAAGTAACTCCCGAAGTAGGACTTGGAGAGTTTCGCCGACCTGAAGTTGGCGCCTTCCAGGTTGCACCCCTTGAACCCAGCGTCTTCGAGGTGGGCCCCTTCCAGGATGACTCCTTCCAGGTCGGCCCCGATTATCCCGACATTGCTGAGCCGAGCATGGCTGAAGTCTGAGCCAGGAGCCAGCAGGTGGAAGCCCTTGAGGGAGGCATCCGTGCTGGCGATGTCGTGCTGGTAGTTTCCCCACGTAGCGCCACGGGGTATTTCTGTTATCTCCACAATCCGGCACGGCACCTCGGTCTTGGTGACCAGGTAGACACGGTGTCCGCCGATAAGTCTGTTCTCGATCCTCATGGCATGGTTTATATCATGTCCCCATGCCCGCCCGCATCCTCGCCGCCAACCAGTCGCCTACGCTGCTGAACAACCTGGCCCAGGTCAGCGACCTGTGGACCATCCAGGTCAAGCACACGGAGGCCCACGACACCCTCTCCGAGACCTCCCTGGGCCTGTGCGAGGAGTGGGACGGGGACCAGCCCGACCAGTTCTGGGCCTGCGCCGGACACCATGTCCACTGGGCCAGGACCGTGCTGCCGGGGGTAGAGATCGTCTACTTCCTCCACAACGGCAGGCGGGACGACGGCGAGGCGGCGAAGGAGCACTTCAGGGGGCTCCGCGTCGTCTGCATGAGCCAGTCCAACGCTCTGACAGCCGCCACCGTGGGCGGCGCCAGGAGCGTCCACTTCCTCTCCCCGGCCTACGAAGATAACCCCGTGTGGGCCTGGCTCCCCGGCATCGCCTGGAGCACCATGAGCCGGCCCTCTACCCGAGACCCAAGGTCCCTGGACATCATGCGGAAGGTCACCGAATCCTGCTCCGCCGTCCGGTCGTACCACGTCGTCTACGGCCAGGACCAGCCCGCAGGATTCCTCTGCGGCGCCAAGAAGCGGGCGTTCCTCCAGGGCTCCTCCTGCTACGCCTCCTTCGTCCGAGACGACAGCGGCTTTGGACTGGCCGAGCACGAGGCCATGGCCGCAGGTGTCCCCGTCATCGCCCAGGCGTGGGGCGACTTGCCCGCGGAGTACCCTGGTCACCCGGGGCTATGCGGCTCCCCCGAGGAGGTGGCCGACAAGGTGGCCCGATGCTGCGCCGACAAGGACTTCGCAGACAGCGTGTCCGAGGCGGGGCTGGAGTACATACGTCGGTCCAGGGGCATCAACCGGCTCCGCGATAGCGTCCGGGTATTCCTGGCAGGCTAAGGCGTCTTCGCGGACGACGACGCTGCTGACCTGGATTTCGCCATCCTTCATGGCCCCACGGACAACCTTGGTTTCCCGGGCCGCCGAGACGAACTCGGCGCACGGCACCTTGTACCGGATGGTGGCCACCAGGTACTTGAACAAGGCGGGGCGGCCCATGGGCTTGGCCGCTTTGACCCTGGGGAACCGGACGAGCTTCTTGCCAGCGGACTTCTTGGCCTTGGGGGCGGGCTTCTTACTTTTCTTGGAGGCTGCCATGCGCCAACTCTTGCCAGGTGGACTTTTCGCTGGCAAGAGATTTCCCATGTCGGACGAGAAAGTCGAAAGTCCCCCGGCCGCCCCCGAGAAAGTACGGGGCCCGCTCACAATCATGAAGGGCGGCACCATCCCGTCCTCCGTCGAGGCGGCCAACGCAGCCTTCATGGTCGACACCAAGCGGCGCTGGGCAGAGCGCGACGAAGAGCGCAGGGTGGCCAAGGCCGTCGGCGCCACCGAGGGCAACAACCAGGTGGCCACCGACCGAGCCGTGGACCTCGGTCAGCCAGGAACCAGCGCCGTCGCCGTCATCGGCTACTACCTCAAGGACTCCGACGAGTACCTCTACATGCAGGCCGACGTGCTGATGGCCACCGACGCCGCAGGCAACCCCGACGAGACCTTCAACATCGTCTGCCCACGGTGCATCCAGCGCGGCGTGCCGCAGACCATGGCCCAGCTCCGGGTGCGGAACTCCAACCGCAAGTGGCACCTCGACCAGCGCTGCAAGGGAGAGGTGTTCATCGACCAGGACGGCGACGCCTACACCCTGGCCGGCAAGATCATCTGCCAGGAGAAGTTCAAGTGCCCCGACCCGTTCTGCGACGGCTGCTACCAGATCGGCGAGTACCCCATCGGCAAAGAGGGTAGGCCAGGCACCTCGGGCATGTGGAGGGCATGATGGAATCCTACGAGCCCCAGGGCCTGGAGGGCGACTTCGACGGCAAGACCGGGTTTGCCCGGCCGGCTCACGGCATCAAGGGCGTGCCCTACGGCATCAACTGGAGAGGCCCCTGGGAGACCAACGCCGTGTCCTTCGCCCAGGTCACGCGCCGCACCGTCCGCGCCATCGAGAGCGCCGGGATGCCCGTGTTCCTCCCCGCCAACTGGACCCGGCAGTCCGTATTCGACAGCGACATCCCCGACAGCACCTTCCTGGAGCTTGGCGCCACCGTGACCAAGTCCACCATCGACGGCCAGGTCGTGCGCGCCGTCGACAACTCCCCCACCCAGCGCCACCTCGACCGCATCCTGGTGACCGTCAGCCACATCTCGGCTGACTTCAAGCCCATCCACGCCGCGCTGTTTCCCGGCAACGCCCACATCCTCATGCCGGGCGAGATCAGCGCCATCCACCCCTACCTCATCGCCATGACGGCGCTGGAGCGGGACCGCGTGGACGTGGACACCGTGTCCATGCTCAAGCGCTTCGGCCAGGTCTGGGTCCCCTGCGAGCGCAACAAGGCCGTGCTCCAGGCCCTGGGGGTGAAGAACGCCCACGTCGTCCCCCACCCCATGCCCGAGGCCCGGGTCAGGGCCCTGATGATGGCCAAGGGTCGCGTGCCGCTCCAGGGGCACTACGTCTTCTACACCATCGGCAAGTGGGAGCCGCGCAAGAACCAGGACAACCTGATCCGGGGCTTCCTCCGCGCCTTCTCGCCCATCGACAAGGCCGTCCTCCTGGTCAAGACCAGCCCCTTCGGCTCCTACCGCAACTACCCCGCCTCGCCCGTCGAGGCCCTCCAGATGATGCTGGAGGAGCCGGAGGTGAAGGCCAAGGGCTGGACCGCAGAGACCGTGCAGCAGAAGGTCCGCATCAACCTGGAGCGCCTCACCGACCGCGAGATCGTCGACATGCACGCCATGGGCAACTGCTACGTCAACACCTCGCACGGCGAGGCGTGGGAGCTATCGTGCTACGACGCGCTCAGCGCCGGAAACCACCTCATCCACACCGGCTGGGGCGGCAGCGAAGACTACGCCGTGGAGCCCATGCCTGGCCTACGACTCTGGGACGGCAAGAGCACCGAGGTCTGCCACCCCGACTACCGCTGGGGACCCTCCAGGTGGGCCAAGGTGGACATCGGCGCCATCGAGCTGGCGTACCGCGTGGCCTACTTCGACAGCCACCGTGTCCGGAGCAAGCCCCCCGTCCACCACACCACCGACTCGGTGGGCGCCACCTGCCGCAAGCTCATCCTCGACTGCTGCCACCTCACCGAGGAGCAAGTCAGTGCCTGGTTACGCCCCCGC
>Ga0315284_10015299_pt1 | contig 10915 bp, 11 predicted proteins | sample YL17G09_16_MG_FD_203696 | JGI IMG/M metagenome (GOLD analysis project Ga0315284, IMG submission 203696) | Sediment microbial communities from Yellowstone Lake, YNP, Wyoming, USA - YL17G09_16 | ecosystem: Environmental > Aquatic > Freshwater > Lake > Sediment | place: USA: Wyoming | collected...
GTGCTGGGACTTTGCGATGGGCGAAACGCGGTGGAGTACAACCGTCCGTCTGCAGTGTGGATACACTCACAAAGCAGGGAAGGTCAGCGTATCGAGTCAGTATTCATGGTCGCCGGTATCTTGACACGTAGGCAAAGCATTGATGACTGCGTGGGTTACCCTGAATCCTTCGTTGAAGGAGTGCTTCACCTTCTTGGACTGGGCAAATCCGATAAACCGGAAGTGTCGTGATTCGGTGTGTAGTACGCTTCTATTGGCGTGTCTTGTTTAGTCCTGTGGGGGTCCGACATTCACTCGGAGGCTGTGGATACCGCCTCAATGGTACAGGTATTCCTGGCCAAGGATGAACGGAGCTGACTGTTCTTCTTATGGCGTTGCCTAAAAAGAGGTACCATGTCTGATCCTGTCAAAGCGTTTGAGCAAGCTCTTCGTAACGCGAGTGCCGGTTCCGATATCCTCGATACCCTGGTGGATCGACGGGCGTCTGTGACCAAGACGACCACGACTCCACTCTTTACGGGTAAGCCCAAAAAAGAGTCCCCTGAGGCGGCCAAGACCGTTGCGGAACTCAAGCAAGATGTGGCGGATATACGTGGCCGTCTTGAGGCTATGCGGGCGGATGCCGGTAACAAGATTTCGATCAATGCCGCTGTGCGGCAGTGCAATAACCTTTTGGACGCCCTGAATAAGCTCTGAAACTCTGGAAAGAGGTCTAATTGTGGCAAATAACCCTGTAAAAGCTTTCGAGGATGCCCTTCGTAATGCATCACACCCTAAGACCGCCATCTTGGATCACGGGCCTGTCGGCCGCGTTCTCAACAAGGTCTGGAACCGACTGCACGACATTCAATCCGAGATCGAGAAGACCGATCAGGACTACCAGGATGCGGCCCACTTCAGTGGTAGGCCTGCCACTAAGGACGCACAGGCTATGATCAAGAAAATCCAAGCCTGCGTGGCGGACTTGAACACCCTTACGCACAAGACGCTCAACGAGCTTGCTGAGGCGGAGGCTGAATTCGTCAAGAAGCATGGGGAGCCAGGGGACTACTCCGACAAAATGCGGGCCGAGATCTTTCCTGGCTGAGTGGTGTAGAGCGGGTCATGCCAGACGCAACTAACGCAAAAGCAGTGAAGCTCACGGTCCAAGATCCGGTTTCACTCGATGTCTTGAAAGAGTTCAACCAGCTTGAGGCGGCCCGCCACGACATTGCCCTGCGGCTCCTGGAGCTAGAGCAGGAGCGTGTCAGGCTGTTGGCGGCGGCCCACCAAGTGGGCAAGCAGCATGAGCGGCTGTTCGAGAAGGTGCTGGTGGACCGGGGCCTTACACCTACGACCCCAGTGGACATCGACTCGACCACAGGCATCATCAAGGTCCGGGTGCCTGCAAAACCGGCGGAAACTGACCCAGCAAGTTGACGGTCGTTCTTTCCGTTTGTGTCTAGGCTCTTGGTGGAGGGATCTGCCACGTGCCCTACGCTTCCCAAAGAGACTGGAACACCACAGAGTTAGAGTACACAAAAACTCCGTGGCCGGTGCCTCCGCTCAATCTATTCTTGACGTCAGGCTACCGGCCTGGGGTCTTTGACTTGCGCTGGGACGATCCCGCCACGCTTGCTCTCAACAGCAAGTACAAGCTGTTGGGCGTCAACATTTACCGCTCGTTCGATTCTGAGTACGGCCCGTTCAACCGGATTTCCGAGCTTCTTGTGTGCTCGACGTTCTGGCGTGATCAGACCGACAACGAAGTAGTGATCGAAGAGGATGTGTCTGGGCAGTTCATTCTGAACGGGGAGTGCTCGGGATCAGGTGCGCAATCGCCCCGGTGGGTCTTCAAGACTCTGCACAGTCCTATCGTCAAAGAGGGATCTCAGGCGGTGACCGCCGATCTGCCCGATGACGTGTTGGTCCACATCGACGGAGTGCCGGTTCGTCCGATGCGGGTCAATGGCTTCTCGGGTGAGATTGAGCTAGATCCGTTCATCTACGCGGACGTGGCGAGGCAGAAGCTGGACCCTTCTCTGGTGCCGGGACCCAACAGCCGGGTGACCTGCACTTACCGTCGTAATCGGACGCTACTCAAGACTGACCTTGGGCAGCGGGTGTTCTACCGGATCACGACCGTTGGGGTTCGTAACAACTGTGACCTCTCTAGGGTGCAGTGCCAGGACCTGATCGAGACCCCTCTAGAGAACGCCACCGCTACGAGTTCCATGGAGATCGAGAAGATCGACTTCATGTGGCGTGAGGCGGTTCGGCGTAATCGTTTCATCTTGGAGCAGGGCGGGGAGAGGGTGAAGATTTTCCTACGCAAAAACGTAGGGGTCCCGTGCCCGTGTACTCCGGATGACTACCACAAGCAGCCGATCAATGACTGCCGGATCTGTTATGGCACGGGGATTGTGGGTGGCTACGAAGGCCCCTACGACGCTTTGATTGCCCCCGATGATGCAGAACGTAGGATTGCCCAGAAGGACATTGGGCGGACTCTAGAGCACACCTACGAGGTCTGGACGGGCCCTATGCCCATCCTGTCGCAACGCGACTTCTTGGTGAAGATCAACGGGGAGCGGTATTCGGTGGGTGCTGTTAGGTTTCCGACTAATCGCGGGATGGTGCTCCAGCAGCACTTCAACATCGGGCATCTTGATGAGAAGGACATTCGGTACCGTGTTCCGGTGGGTAACCCGGCCCGGTTCGCAGCTATCCAGTTTGCCCCCAATGGGCCTGAGCGTGAGGCGGACTCGAACATCACTGGCAAGCCCGGCATTCCGGATGAGCGTGAGTTGAGAGGCCGCAGCAAGGCTTGGGAAAACACGACTTTCTGATGCCTAAGCCGATCATAGCTGCGCGGGTTTACATGAAGCCCCTGTTACCCGATTCATTTAAGGGTGACACAGCTCTGATCTTGAGGCAGTCCAAGAATGAAGTGCTTAAGCGCCTTCGGGCCAAGCTCATGGGCACCGCGTTTTCCAAGCGAGCCAAGAAGGCTCTCTCGAAGGCGCTCAAGGTTGAGATTAAGACTTCAAGTCTTGTGGTAACGGTGGATCACCCGGCGTTTGAACCCTTGGTCAAGGGTCAACGCAAGGGGAAGATGAAGTGGTTGCTCAAGGCTAAGCGACCCATCCCTATCATCACGGATGACGGTAAGCTGATCTTCCGGACCGCCTCTGCGAAGTCCATGGGTACGAGGAAGCGTTGGGTGCACCCTGGTCGGCCACCTTCGGATTTCGTGGAGGGGGCCAAGCAAGATGCTCGTGAGGCTCTTAAAGCCAAGTTTGAGAAGGAACTGCGCAAGCAACTACGTGCTTCCTTCAGGTAACCCATGACCTGGTTCGGTAGACTTTTACGAAGGGTTGGATTCATGCAAATACCCAGAGCGGGGGGTGACATCCGGGTAATCGGACTCGTTTCTCCTACACATTTGATCGAGGACATTGGGCGAGACGTACCACATGGGGTGGAGGTGGTGATCCCTGTGGACATGGCGTTGCGGTCCAAGGACTTGTGGCGGGGTATCAGTCAGCACGCTTTGGCGCAACTGCCCACGATCGCTACTACGGTTCCGAAGCTTTCCGCCCCAGACCCGGAACGGCCGCGTCTTGAGGCCAGGGTTCGGGAACTGGAATCGGTGGTTCGAGACCTGGAGACACAATTGCGTGTTTCACAGGCCGAAAGCTTGTCTCTCAGGTTTGAATTGGAGCGTAGCACCCAAGCGCAAGAGCACGCTGTAAAGTTGGATACCATCTTGGCGGCTTTGCAGAACGGGGTAGTACCCACTGCGGGGCGTCCGTTGGCGGCACCTCGGCAAGAGGTAGCGGACGGGTCTGTCCCGACGTTCTTGCCGTCAGAAATCAAGCCGAGAGACGTGACGGTCCGCATCGACATCCAGGGGGAGTCGTCTCAATCCGATGTGTCGGGGATTGGGGATCGCCTGCGTAAGATACGCAACAAGGAGGGCAGCCTGTGAAGTGCGTGTCCGAGTGCCCGATGCAGGCCCTTTGATAAAGTTTTCTTATGTCAGCTCTTATGCTGATCACCCAATTTCTGTCCCAGGAGCCCCTCATGCACCCACGTCAAGCCAGCGTACTCGTTCAGGCCACCGAAGTTGCCGATCGTCTTGCAGCTAAGAAACAGTCCGAGAAGAAGCCCGGAGGGCCCGTTTTGCTGTGGAAGTACACGGATCCCGACGGCAGCGTCTTTTACCTTGACGAGAAGAAGACGACGATCAAGTCCCCTTTCTCAGGCAAGTCCTTCGCGGCTCGTCCTGAGCGTCACACCCCAGCTCAGGTTGGCAAAGAGATGAAGGACGAGGCCAAGGCTGATAAGGCCAAGGCTGCGCCCAAGACTGCGTCGAATTTCTGGAAGGCCTGAAATGGCCGAGAGTTCGACGCACGCGATTTGGGTAGACCCGCTCGCGTTTGATTCACTTGAGAATGGGCCCCCGTACTTGCCGGAACGACCGAGGGTTATGATGGCAAAGAACGCCAATTCGATTGAAGTGCTCCAGCGAGTGTGCGGGGCCTTTGCGGGCATGGCTATGGCGGAGCTGGGCGCTTTGGTGGCGATCTTGAGGGCAGCCTCGATCGTTCACCAAAGCCACCACTGGCAGACCCGGGGTGGCAACTTCTTCGGGGATCACCTGTTGTTCGATCGCCTCTACAGTGAATCGGTAGGCTTCATCGATCAAGTGGCTGAGCGTGCCGTGGGATCCGGGAGTCGGGATCTCGTGTGCCCGAAGACTCAAGCGGGTTTGATCCCTGAGGTGGTCAACTACTGGTGCGGTAGCATTCAAGAGCCCACGTCTTTCGATATGGTCGTCGTGAGCCTTGGGGTTGAGCGTTGTGTGCTCGATTGCCTCAAAGAAGCACGTGGGAGTCTTGAGACAAAGGGCCTTCTCACGGACGGCACCGACAATCTGCTTCAAGGTGTAGCGGACAAGCATGAGGAATTCCTCTACTTGCTGCAACAGCGTCAAGGGGGTCGGATGGCCTCGTACCAGTACAAGCGTACCGCTGGCAGCACTTCTGAGGAGCGTTCACGTCGGAACAAGGTGAACGACGCTCTGACCAAGATGTCCAAGGTGTACCACAGGCATCTCCCGATCCAGGAGATCCGAGACCTTCTTGAGGCTAACGGCTTCGACACCTCAGAGCTTGAGGGCATCTACACGGGTCGGGATGGGAAGTCGCATGACAAGGTTGGGGAGCACACCTATCTGAGCTTGTCATGGCACAAGATGGAAGAGTCAGGGAACTGGGAAATCACGGCGTACGTGAGTTGAGTGCGTGCCTAAAAACCCTCCTCGTGGCACAAGGGGCAAAAATCAGATTGGACAGGATCAAATGGCAAAAGTATCAGGTTACAGGCATGGTTGTGGGCTTGACGTAGGTACGATGAATCTTGTTGCCGCTAGGCAGACAGGAGACGGCCAGAGCGTTGAGACCAAGCGGATTCGAGACGCCTTCATCGACCTCGATCTTGAGGCCAAGAAGACGCTTCGCTTGTCCAAGGTGGACTACGTTGAGAAGGACGGGCAGCTCATCGTGTTGGGCGACTCAGCCCTCAACATGGCGAACCTGTTCAAGCGGGAAGTCCGTCGGCCCTTGAGCCGTGGCGTTATCTCGGCCGGTGAATTGGATGCTCAACAGATCCTGAGCCTGCTCATCTCGAACGTCGTGGGTGAGCCCGTGACGCCCAAGGAGCACTGCTTCTACTCGGTGCCAGCGGCTCCTGTGGATGACGAGAACCAGGACATCATCTACCACCAAGAGGTGTTCCGTAAGATCCTCGCGGAGCTGGGGTACACCCCGCATCCGATGAATGAGGCGATGGCGATCATCTACAGCCAGTGCGCCGAAGAGAACTTTTCTGGGCTTGCGGTGAGCTTCGGTTCTGGCATGGGTAACATTGCCCTCGCGTACCAGACCGTCAAGGGTATGGACTTCTCGGTGGCCCGTGGCGGCGACTGGATTGACACTCATGCTGCCAAGGCGACGGGTTCTACGTCTGCCCGCATGTGTACGATCAAAGAGAAGGGCGTGGATCTCGCGAACCCGAAGAACCGGGATGAGGAAGCGCTGGCGCTCTACATCCGGTCCTTGATCAAGTACGTGCTGGAGAACATCGCGATCCAGTTCAAGAAGGTTCAGTCCTCGTTGGATCTGCCGGAACCCATCCCGTTCATCGTGTCAGGCGGCACCAGTCGGGCGGGCGGCTTCATGGAAGTCTTCATCGATGAGTTCGAGGCGGTGAAGAAGCGTGGCTTCCCCATCCAGATTAGCGAGATCAGGTCCGCCAAAGACCCCATGACCTCCGTCGCAGAGGGCCTGCTGGTTCTTGCGATGGAAGAGCACGCGGGGTGATGTGTACTTCTACCTCGTTCAAGCACTCAAGCGCCGACTCGTCTTGGAGTTGAAGGACAGCTTTTCGCAGCACCCTGTGTACGAGAAGATAGTTCCCTACATACAAAATAAGTACGCCTTTGACGAGAGGCCCCAGATGGGGATCGTCGTCAAGGGTTCGAGCGCTAACAAGGTCCAGCTCTCGGCCGACAACTTCTTAGGGTCGGTGGAGAGCCACGTGATGCTGGCGTACGTGGGGGCTCCCGTGTACCCGATCGAGTGGGTTCGCGAAGACCTGGCGTGTCTGAACGCCAATCACGGGGTGGTGCCGACGCCCCCTGGCATCTATTACCTTGAGATCCTGTCGGCCCCGGAGAACGCGCAGTCCGAGGGCAGCTTCATCTTGGATCCGCTCTTGACGGTCAACGATGAAGCGGTACTGCGTTTCGTATCGGGAATTGAGAGCGAGGCGCAGCTTCAACGGCTGCCCGTGAAGGGTACGTTGCGGCTTTGGGAGAACCGCAAGTTCCTGCTGTCCGAGGGTACCCACTACCGTGTGGACTACGAGACAGGGGCGATTGAGTTGTTGATCCGGTCCGCAGCCGGGGCAGTGCTGACCGCCGACTACCGCTACTCGGTGCCTTCTGTGGGTCCTGTCCCGTACCAGTGGAACCGCTCTGACTTCGCAACCCTCCCCGGGGTCGTGTTGGCTTTCGGCAAGCGGGGCAAGGTGGGGGACAAGGTTGCAATCGTGGTCTACGAAGACCGGGTTCAGACCGCCAACGCCTACGGTGGCCGCTTCGATGCGACGTTCGAGCTTGATGCTTTGGCCCGTGACCCCACGCAGATGGAGGAGTTGGCGGACCTGATCATCATGTACCTGTGGGCTCAGAAGCGCTCCGTGTTGTCTTCTGAGGGCATCGAGATCACAGACATCTCGATGGGCGGCGAGGCTGAGGAAATTTACGACGAAACGAGTGACGACTCCTTCTACAATGCGTCGCTCTCAATTCAGATGCAGGCCGACTGGGAAATCCACATCCCGTTGCCCTTGACCGTTAGCCGGGTGACTCCGACGACAGCGCTAACGGACAAATCTGCCAACCCTCTCGACACACAACAGGCCACGACGATCATCAATGACGTTCAGAACAAGCTGTTCTTTGCGACGATGCCGGTCATTGCGGGGCGTAACAACAACTTTGAGAGGATCCTGTGACGCAGCATACGCACAAAGGTAAAGAGCATTCTGTTGAGACGAAACAACGGATGAGTGCGCTCGCGAAACGCTTAAAGACTCCTGCTCATACTATTCGGGTAGTTTTGCAGGAAGAGTCTGTTTTAGGGGTCAGTGCTGTCGCTCGAAAATTCGGAGTGTCTAGGAGTTCTGTTTATAAATGGAAGGCGATGTGTGATGCCACGCTATTCGTTTGAATGCACTGCGTGCGGTGATCTTCGGTTTGAGCGGAACTTGAGCATTCAGGCTGACCCCGTATCTCATGAGTGCCCCTCGTGTCACGATCCGGCACCCCTTGTGGTTTCGGGTTTCGGGTTTTCTTTTGCGGAAGGTACGGGTCCCACGGCCAACTCTGGGGTCCACGGCCAGGATTACCCGACAGCGGACCAAGCGGTAGGGCGCAGTGCTTCCAAGCGGTGGGAACACATCCATGCCCGGGAAAAGGTCAAAAAAGAGGCTCGGAAGCAGGGTCAGACCCCTGCACTTATCCGGCACACAGGCAAGGATTTCATTGATTATGAACCTATGAGCGACCAAGGGAGAGGGCAGCGCCGAAAACTGGCCAAGGAGGCTCTGACCCTTATGCGGAAGGAAGAAAATCCTCCGAAGCGTTAATGTTTTGTTTCTCTTGCCTGTACGTGAGGCTAACGCGGCGGGCCAAAGCGGCAAGTCAAAATGTGGACCCAGATCGAATCCGAACTCCGAAGTAAAGGGCGAGCCCGCCAAGATAGGCACCCAGATTAAACGATTGCTCGCTACAGCGAGATAGCCTCAAGGAGATTCCGATGGCATTGGGTCCATTCATTTCATACGCACCCCCGGGTGTTTACACTCGTACCCTGACTGATACCAACGCCTCAAACTTGGTCGCTGGACTCAGGATCCCGGCACTGATCGGCGTCGGTCAGGAAGAACTGGAACAGGACGACTTTGAGCTTGTCCGTGGTTCCAGCTCTACGGTTGACCAGCAGATTGTCAACGAGGACGAGTCTGAGAGTTGGGTGGTCGATGCGACCAACCCCAACAACCTGATCCTCGGGGTTCAGGATGGCACCTTTACGACGATCCGGGTTCGTAACTTTCCGATCGTAGACGGTCAAGGCTTTGGCCGGGTCACCAATGACGTACGGTCGGTCACGGTGACTGTGAATGAATTGCCGGTTTCTTTGGGTGCAGTTCAAGGTCAGAAGGGTCTTGTGACCCTTCAGGTTCCGACACAGCCAAATGATCGTGTCCGGGTCACCTACTTCTTCCACCGTGGTGACACGGCGTTCACGGATGACGTGTCCGAGCAGGTCACGGTCGAGAACGCCTCGCTGATTACGCCTGGCTACGCGCCCTTCGACATCACGACTGGCACCAATGACCAGTTCATCATCAACGTGAATGGTGTCGTGGCGACCATTGTGCTGCCTCAGGGCAGCTTGAACGCGGCGACGCTGGTTTCGGTCATCAATGCAGCGTTGGTCCCGAATCTCTCGACCTCGGTTTCCACGGATAACCAGGGCCAGGATCACGTTCAATTCACGACCCCGGTCGGTATCACGATTGGGGATGGTACGGCCAACGGGCCCCTTGGGTTCACGTCCGGGACGGCGACCAATCGTACCCGTGCGTTCCGCGTGTTTCAACGTCCTATCGTGGACGGGACGGGCGGCGGTACCACGACCACGGATACCTCGAAGGTGGTGGTCAAGGTTGACGGTACTCAGGTGCTGGCTTCAGCGGTTAGCGGCAGCCTGGGCATCGTGACTTTGCCCTTCGCTCCGGCCCCCGGTTCGACCGTTACCATCAACTACTGGGCGAACACCTGGCAGGACACGTTCGATTACCTGCCCAACAGCCTGGTGACGACGGTGCTGCGTTGCGGTATCTCGCCTGGTCGTAACGACTATATCCAGGGTACGGACTTCGTAGTTGCGAATCCGACCACGGATGTTTCGGTCATCAACTGGGGCTCCAGCTTCCAGGTGGCGGCTGCCACGACAACGCCTGGTGCCACTCCGTTTGACGGGGCATCGGGTTCCGGTGGTCAGATCGTCGGCACACTGATTGACGATCAGATGTACCTGGGTGCTTGCACTCGGGTGACCAACACAAGCACGATCCCGGCCACGGTATCGAGCACGGACTTCTTGCTGCCTGAGGTTCCGACCACGGGTAACGGCCGGAGCACCACGTTGGGCTTGCCGACGTTTAACTCGGTGGCCAACTCGCGTCAGGATCTTGTGACGAACCGCCCGGACCTGGTGGTGGTTTACACGGGTCGTACATTGCGGGACGCTCTCAATCGTCCGGCTGTTCCTGTCACGGTTGTCGATGGTGTGAACCGTCGGATCGTACTCAAGACCCCGCAGCCGCCGGACTACAACGCCTACGCGACCTTCTACTACAGCCGTCTGGCTGATGACACGTTCATCTTCACCAACACGGTGGCGGGTCCGGTAGGTTCGGGTCAGTACACGGTCTTCTCGACCACCCGTGATGCCAATCTGTATGAAGCGAAGTTCGGATCCAAGACGGGTAGCCAGATCATCCAGTGGCCTCGTGGCGTGGAGCAGATCCCGGATGCGTTCCACACGGGGGACGGTGCCCCCGCCGCTGAGGTGGTGACCGTTACCTTCGGTACGGCGGCAGCCCGTAACGCGGCCTACACGAACAAGGGCGGTTCGCCGTACTCGTTCTACAGCCCGTTCTCGGCGACCTGGACCACTCAGGTCAACGGCGTCAACCAGGTCTCGAACTTGGCGGCGGCGGCCCGGGCTTGCATGGTCGGCGGTCATGTGACCCCGGCAACCGGCGTGCCTCAAGTCACGATTCCGGCTTCCCCCAACAACGTGCTGAATCTGACGATCGATGGTTTCCCGATCGCCCCGATCAGCATCACTGCGGGTCTTCGTACCCCGGTCCAGATCATCGCGGATATCAATGCGGCGATTGACGCAAACGCCAACTTCCTCGGTACCGCTCCGAACAACCTGGCGAGCTTCAAGCAGGTCGGTCCGGCCACGGGTGACATCTTCTTCATCATCAAGGGCCTCGAAGTTCCGGGAGCGCTTCCCGGCGGGTTCGATGATGTGGCGAATGTCACGATCAACCAGGGCACCGTTGAGACAACGCTTGGTTTCACGACCTTTGCGAGTGTCAACGGCACCACGAGCGCCATCAACAAGCCTGCCACGATGCTCGGTTCCCTCATGGGGCCGTTCAACATCACGGCTGGTCTGAACGATGCTTTCAGTGTCCGTGTCAACGGCGTGGACTACTCGATTACGCTGACGGCGGGTCCGGCACAAACCGCTGCGGCGGTGGTGGCGGACATCAACGCGGTGGT
>Ga0315284_10015300_pt1 | contig 10914 bp, 5 predicted proteins | sample YL17G09_16_MG_FD_203696 | JGI IMG/M metagenome (GOLD analysis project Ga0315284, IMG submission 203696) | Sediment microbial communities from Yellowstone Lake, YNP, Wyoming, USA - YL17G09_16 | ecosystem: Environmental > Aquatic > Freshwater > Lake > Sediment | place: USA: Wyoming | collected...
CGCGGCGCTCACCACTTCATCGAAGGATTTGTCGTGTATCTTGTAACCCGCGGCACGCACATGGCCGCCACCGCCCATATTCGTCGCGATCTTATTCACATCCACCGCGTTAGTATTGCTGCGCAGGCTTACCGACACATAATCAGGATTATGTTTGATAAGGGCGAATACTTCCGCGCCGGGGGCGTTTGAAAGCAGATCGTCAATAATCCCTTCGCTCTCGTCCGCGGAGGCACCGGTTTCCAAAAGATCTTCCTTGGAAATCGTTGACCAAACCATGCGGTAAATCGGGTCGACTTGGACTTTGGAAAGGACCAAACCCCAAAGCTTCAGCGTGCTCAATTTCTTCGTCTTGTAAATGTTCTTAATGATCTCCTGCTGGCGCGCGCCTAAATCCAATAACTTGGCGGCCGCTTCCATGGAGCGGGGCGAAGTGTTGGCATGTTGGAAACTGCCCGTATCCGTGATGATGCCGGCAAGAAGCAGTGTAGCCACGTCGTCCGTAATCAGTTTTTTATTGTATTTCTTCTCCATAGCCTGCAAAACTCCGAACAATATTTCCGTCGTCGAGGCGGCAACCACATCCACTAAATTCACCCGGCCAAAATCCGTGTTGCTGGCATGGTGGTCGATGTTGATGACGGGCGTTTCAAAGAAAAGTTCCGCGTTCTGGTCGTACATCGGCCCCAGGTGTTCCAGGTTGCCCGCGTCGAACGCGATGATAAGGTCGAATTTCTTGTCGCCTTTGCCGAAAGTCACGTCTGAAGCAGAAAAACTGCCGTATTTGGGCGTAACAATAATGTTCACGCGCTTGTCTTCCAAATTATATTTAAGCTTGGAAAGGGGAGTCCTGGAAAGGTCCAGCGTGATGATGAAATCATTCGAGCCCAAAGAGCCCTGCACAATATTGATGGCGGGCAGAAAGCTCAAATTCTCCGGCGTCGGGTCATTGCTGACCGCCGTTACCTGCTTGCCAAGTTCCTTTAGAACCGTCGAGGCCGCCAGCATCGCGCCCAGCCCATCACAATCCGCCTTGGTATGGGTCATAAGGAGGATATTCTGGCTTTTGTCGATCAGGTTCAATATCTGTTCTGTCGTGTTCGGTTCCATATAGCTATTAACTAGGTTTTATATTGTATAATAATTTAAACTTTTGTAAAATTAATGTATGTTAATAGTTTATTATACAACACAACAAAAACAATGTCAAGTAATTTAACCGGCGTTCACCGGCTTTGCCATTCCCTCTCGCTCGAAACTCGTCGTCCCGCCAAGGCGGGACTCCTCAAACATCTCACTCGGGTCATGGCAAAATCCGGCTCGCGCCAAGAAATATCTCTCCTATCTTATATCCATCGCCGGCGCCCATGGTTACAATAACATCCCCCGGTTTGCTTTCCTTATATAATAGGCCAACCGTCGTCTTAAAGTCCTTTGTCCAGGTTACGTCCGGATGATGCTCCCGCAGGGCCGCCACAAAACTTTCGGCGCTGATCTTCTTTTTATCCTCCACCGTGTCCCTGGCCTCATATATATTAGGTATAAGCACTTTGGTAGCGTCGCCAAAGGCCGTTTTAAAATCCTCCAGCAGCTGGTATGTGCGCGAATACTGGTGGGGTTGAAACACGCAGATGATCCTTCGCCCCGCGTACTTTTTGCGCAGCGCCCTAAGCGTCACTTTTATCTCCGTCGGGTGATGGCCATAGTCATCAATCACCGTCACCCCGTTCTTTTCGCCGATGAACTCCATCCTCCGTGCCGTACCCTTAAAATCCTCCAAGGCCCGACGGGTCCTCTTTTCATCCGCACCCAGTGCTTTGGCGGCTAAATAAGCGTGGGTGGCATTGGATCTATTAAAATCGCCTGGAACGGACATTTTTAGCCCTGTTTCTACTACGGTCTTATCCGTAACTTGGACAACTTTGCCCGCACATTGCTCACACACTTTTTGCACATTTTTGTCCAACATGTTGGCTATTACAAAACCTTCTTTCGGCACTTTTTTGATGAATTCCACAAAGGCACTCACATAGTCTGTTTCATCTTTGTAATAGTCCAAATGGTCTGGCTCGCAGTTTAAAAGCACTACTCCGAACGGCCGAAGGTTTAAAAAGGAACGGCGGTACTCGCAGGATTCAATCACAAAAATGTCGCCATGCCCCACGCTTATGTTCCGTCCGCCGAATTCCGGTACGCGGCTGCCCACAATAACTGTGGGATCTTGCCTGGCGCCAACCAACGCTTCGCCCAGCATCGCGGTCGTGGTTGTTTTGCCGTGCGTGCCCGCCACCGCGATCGTTTTTTTGTGTTTGGAAATTTCTCCGATCGCCTCAAAATAGCTCATCACGGGGATATCCATTTTCTTTGCGGCCAAATATTCGGGGTTGGTTTTTTTATCAATCGCCTCCGTGTAAACCACCAGCTCCATGGTATCCGTTACATGTTTGCCATCGTGTCCAAAATAAAAATGCGCGCCACTTTTAACAAGGTCATCCGTTACCGGTGATTGCACGGTATCAGAACCCGTTACCTTTATTCCTTTTTCCAAAGCCAGGTAAGCGATGGCGCTTATTCCGCTGCCGCCAATGCCGATGAAATGGATGTGATGTAGGGTATCTAACATATTTACTGGTTCAAGCTCGCGGAATCACTATAATATGAATGTATGCTGAAAACCAAATCGTTCACATTCCAGTTGGCCATCCTCGGCATGTTTATTGTCTTTTTCTACATGTTCTTCGCGCTGGCCACTTCCATCTACCGCGATTATAAACTGGAATCCCAAATCCAGCGCTTTGAAGGGCAGATCAATGAGTTGGCGGACATGGCGCACCAGAAGCCGGAAGACGTGAAGTATTTCAGTTCGGATGAATACAAAGACAGATATGCGAAAGAAAACCTGAACCTCCTTAACCCCGGCGAGCGCCTCATCATCATCCCCAAAGAAGATTTAAATGTGGAGCGCGGTGTCACCGAAAATCTTACCACCAGTTCCGTCCCTTCCGATATCCTCGCGGCGGGGAATCCCCGGCAATGGTGGGCGTACTTTTTTGGCCAAACCCTTTCGGTGAGCGCCCCTCAGGAAAAAAAGCAAAGTATCTTAAAACCACCACCCGCTACCGGCGACCAGCTGATTGAAAATGAAATGTCCGTGCCCGCGGAAGAAATCCCACCTGCGCAAGATGGAAATGATCTGGGGCAAGGATAGGGATTTCTCGGCAAGCTCAAAATGAAAAAAGCAGTGGTGGTTGCGGGGATTGGATTCGAACCAATGACCTTCGGGTTATGAGCCCGACGAGCTACCAGCTGCTCCACCCCGCAAGGCGAATTATACTCATAAGGATGTGAAAATCAAATCCAAAGGCCGTTTTTGGTGATCTTCCTTATATATTGACAAAAAATATAAATAGTGTATTATAATCTACTATAATACCTGTCATCATGCCTTTACGTGACGCGCCGTACATACTTTCCGGGGGAATGCTCCGTGACGTCGGCGACATCATCATCCATCCAACAAACGCGCGGCAAGCGATGAGAGCCATCATGCAAGTGGGTCTCAGATCCGACTTCGCCAGAGGCCTTGCGCGCGACTATCCTCAAAATATCCAAGCCATTGGGCGGTCCGGTCACTCGCGCTGCGGGCTGGATGTTGAATTTGAAGAGGGCCAAACGCCCCAAATCAGCAAGTCCGGTAACACGGCCGAGGTTCCTGTTCTGCTTTCTTCCCTGCGCGGCGCGAAAGACGACCAACTGCTCACCATCCTGAAAGGAATTGTGGAAGAGGAAAGGAGCCAACATTTTGAGATCGGCAGGTTGCTTATCTCCCAACCGGAATCCGCCTTGGATAGCAAAGCCGTCCTTGAGGAGTGCCACCAAGGCCATATCCTTCTTTCCAAAAACGCGACAATCGCTGAAGACGGAACCATCGAATTGCCATTGGAAGAGTTGCAATTCCTTTTTTGCGAGGCGAACTTCAACCGGTATCGTTCCATCGTGCGCGACGTCCTTCTGCATGGCAAACATGTTTACGATGGGATCCAGGAGGAGGTACCAGGGCTTCCTGCCGCCATTGAACCGGGCGGATTTTTTGTGGGAGGCATCCGGATTGCTTTTGGCAATTACATGGCGGTCATTGAAAGGGAAACCACCCACAAAACCACCTTCCACTTGGCCGCCCGCATCCTGGACGGCATGAGGACAACAGGCATCCATGTGCCGCGCCAAGTGGAGCTTTATAACTGCGGTGATAAGCCCGCTGATACCCGCGACCTCAAAGTCCGTATCCGCATCTACCCTATACCTGTGGACCAGCGGAGCAAGGTCGACCAATTCAATCACCCCGATAAAATCAAAGACGGAATCGAATTCCGCGATATCGCCCGCCTGGAAGAAGAGCCGGAACGCATCCTTTCCGTCATGCGGAACATCGAGCCGGTATCCAAACCCGATACCCTTTACGCTTTAGTATTGGCCGGCAACCGGGTGGCCAAAGTCAAATGGCAGGAACTTCCCAGTTTTACGGACAGGCATGCCGTTGAATGTGCCAAACGCCTGGTCGCGGCGGAAAAAGGCCATTACATCGAGGGTGAAGCGATAGATGAAAATCTGCTTTGGCTCACCAAGGTGCTGAATTTCGTCGGCGGCGAACAGAATGAAGGGAAAGTATTTGCCAGTTACGCGTTTCCTTCGCCGGAAATACTTCAGAATTTACTGAGGAACGGCATCGCCGTTTTCATCGCGCACGATTTGAACCGGGCCACCGACGCCTTTGACCCCACAGCTGAAATCAACGGCAGGCGGAAAACAAATGACCTTAATTTTTCGAGCACGCAATACGAACAATTCCGCGCCTTAGAAAGACAAGGCGCGCGCTTGCACATGGCCCTCCATGAAAACGCGGACCCCAACGCGCCTTCGGGGAAAATAGATGCCCACGCGCGTGAATTTTTCCGCGGATTTTGGGTGCGCCCCGAGGCCAGTGAAAAAATGAAAAAAGTTGACACCATTGTCGCGATTTACGGTTCCCACGTGGATGGGCTGGACGACATTTTGAAAAAACAGCTCAACCGTTTCCTCACGCGGATGAAAACCGCTTTCGGCGAAACGTTTGCCATCACCCACGGCAAAGGGCCGGGCGTCATGCAGATCGCCGATGATCTTGCCGCTTCCCTGGATATTTTCCGCTTCGGCGTCGGCATTGATCTGGAACAGAAGAAACGCCAGAAGCCCAATTACGCGCCACCCGCCATAATTGATTTCAAAGATACCGAACGCTTGCGCCGCCAAAAAGTGATGGATGACATTGCGACCTTTAAGATCTTCAATATCGGCGGCGCGGGCACCCTGGAGGAAGCGGCCATTTCCATCTGTTCCCAGAAACTTTCAAAAAACATCATCACGCCTATCATTTTCGTGGATCCTGTCCATCTCAATGAAGGCGAGCACCTTTGGGGAAATTTGCAGAAACAGATCGAAGTCCTTGCCACGGAGCACAGCATCACTCCGGAGGGCGCTCTCGTGGGCCTGGAAAACGTCCGCCTGCTGCAAAGTTACGCCGCCGATTATTGCCACTTTGTCCGTACTTATGACGAAGCCGCCGACATCATCGAAAAATTTGTTCAGGATCCCATGGCTTACTATCAGGAAAAAGGCGTCAGCCGAGAGGACATCGTTTTGTCGATCGGCAATGCCCACTCCACCCGTGAAATGACGGATTTTCCGTTGCCGGAATGGTTTAATGAAAAAGAGATACGGAAAGCTTGCGAAAGCTAAAAGAGTTTGTCCAACATAGCCCCATTTTGGACATGCCGGTTTTTTGCCGTGTTCAATTTTTGCCATTTTGCTGAAAAAATGTCCAAAATCCTACCGAAATTATCACTTGAACATATATAGAAAACCGAAGCAACAGGAAATTTGTAACAAATTGTCTATTTATAAGTTATAAGAAGCGGAAATTTCGCATAGAAAAGCCATTTCCGGAAATCTTGTCGAAAAAGGGCCATTTTTCCTCTTATTTGACACGAAAAACACGCTTCCATAGAATGGATGCAAAATGTCCGGAAACCGATGGCAGACACGGGTGTCGAAGATGACAGCGCTTTCGGCCCCTATGTCTGCGCATTGGCGAATATATCCAACATCGCCTTGCGGTGCTCCTTAACACCATCGTTATGTCGTGGACACATCAACTTGTCCACAATGTTTAATTGTTTTAAGTCTCCTGAAACCTGTCTGCAGCAGATGTAGGGCGACGCAATTAAATCAATAGAAATATTGATTTTCTGAGGTCCCTTTATATAGGGGCTCTCACTCATCACTATGCGAAGAATTTAGGCTTCATTACCCCCACGAGGGGAAAGCCTCATAAATTATTATCTTCGCGAAATTTATATTTATTTAATCCATATAAAACACATGGATATTGCTCTTAAATTCAAGAAGGCATTCGCCATCGTTGCCGTCGCGGCTTTGCTCGCGACCAACGCTTCTGTCGCGATTGCCCGCGCGTTTACCGACGTCCCCAATGATGCGTGGTACGCTGGTTACGTGCAACAGCTCGTCGATGACGGTGTCATCGATGCCGGCGATAGATTTGGCCCGGATGACAACCTCAATCGTGCCATGCTCGCCAAGATGGTCATCACCGCTGTTGATGGCCTCTCCGGTTATGAAGCTCCCGCTACTCCCACCTTTGATGATGTCGCCCCTGACGCGTGGTACTACGACTATGTCGAGGCCGCCGTCCAGCTCGGAATCGTCAATGGTTACACCGATGCCGCCGGTAACCTTACCGGCAAATACGGTCCCGGCGATACCGTCAACCGTGCCGCCGCCACCAAGATCCTCGTGAACGCTTTCAGCGTCCCCACCGATCTTGATCCTCCTTCCATCTTCCCCGATGTCAAGGAAGGCGCCTGGTACTATGACTATGTCGTCACCGCCTACAACCAATCCGTCTTGGATGGCTACGCGAATGGCAGATTCGGCCCCGCCGATCCTGTTACCCGCGCTCAAGCCGCCAAGCTCACCATCACCGCGCAAAACCCTGTTGAACGCGCAGTTGGCGAAGGTGAAGGTGAAGGCGAAGGTGAAGGCGTCGTCCCCACGGGTGAAGGCGCCCTCGAACTTTCCTTGAACGACGCCACCCCGGCTTCGTCCACGGTTCCTCAATCCGCTTCCAACGTTGATCTTTTGAACTTCGATCTTACCGCGGCCGATGATAACGTGAATGTCACGAACATCGTCCTCACCCGCGGTGGCGTCGGTAAAGTGGCCGACTGGGATGCCTTGTACCTCTATGATGGTTCCAACCGCATTACCACGGGCCGCACCCTTAATGCCGATACCAACACAGCCACTTTCGCCGTGAAAGTGACCGTTGAAGCTGGCACCACCAAGACCCTCCGCCTCGTTGGCGATGTGGCCCAGGCCGGTGTCGGTGCTTCCAACCAACACTACTTCTATGTTGCTTCCGCCGCCGATCTTACCTCCGATGCCAAGAGCACCGCTGGCGACTTCCCGGTTGCCGGCAACACGTTCACCATGGGTGGCGCTGGTACGGTTGTGAACAACCTTACTATCACTCCCGGCTCTGCCATTTCCCAGCCGCAAATCGGCCAGCTTAATGCCGAAGTCAGTTCCTTCAAAGTACAGGCTGGTTCCACGAATGACATTGCCCTGCACCAGATCTCTGTCACGCAAAATGGCAGCTTCTCTGCCAGCAAGATGGAGAACCTGAAACTGCTCCGTGGCACCGATGAAGTCGCGAGTGTCGCCGCTTTTGACGGCGATCGCGCTACTTTCGTCCTTGCAACGCCTTATGTAATTCCTAAGGGCCAGAGCAAGACCTTCTACATCCATGCCGATATCAATGGCGGCCGCACCACGGATACCGTCCAGATTTATCTGGATGAAAATACCGATCTCGTGGCCATCGACCAGCAATACGGCTATGGCGCCATCATCATCAACTCCGCGGTGAATGGCTTTAAACCAGGTGCTGCTTTGCCCTTGGTTGTACCCACCTTCTTGAAGGGTGGTACGGTGACTGTGGCTGATAACGGCCCTGCCGCCCGCCAGATCGCGCAGAATACCACGAATGTGGAACTTCTGAATTACTCCGTGACCGCCGGCCGTGACCTCACGGTCAAGGACATGGATGTCAAAATCAGCTTAAGCACAGCCGGTAACGCAGGTACCCAACCGAACGTTGCTTTGTTGGGCGTTGACACCGTTGATGTTACCCCAGGCACCACGAAAGTTGTCTGCTATGTCACCGCCGGAGGCGCTGGCGATGTTGCGGGCTTTGCCGTGAATGACATGGTTTCTATGCCCACCGCTACAGGCACTGTGTATGCCATCATCACCGGTTTAGCTGGTGCTGGTTGCGCTGGTACAGGTACACCTTTCACAACGAATGTTCCCGTCGCTAACGCCGTTCCTTTGGTTGTTGGCGGAGCAGTTACGGAAATCAACCCCTACACGCTCGTGAAGAACGTGAAGATTGTTGATATGGATTCCGGTTCCACGCTCCAGGGTCCCATGACTAAAGCCAGCGATGGCACAGCCACGGCTGATCCTGTCAGCTATACCAAGAAATTCAGCGAAGACTACGAATTGGTTGGTGGCGAAACCCGCCATCTTTCCGTCAAGGTCGACGTTGACCAGACCCTGGCCGCTGGCTACAAAATGATTGCTACAATCAACTACACCACTTTGGTTGGCTATATCAAGGATATGGCTGCCAATGAAAATGTCGCCGCTGGTGATATCGTCGGTGGTGTGCTTGGCGGTAAGGCAATGACCACGGCAAGCAATAGCTTGGTTGCTGCCAAGGCTTCCACCCCCACCACACAGACTTATGTGAAGGGCCAGGATAATGTCGGCTCGCTCGGCGTTTCTTTCACTGCCGGCGATGCGGGCGATATTACCATCAAGAAACTCAATCTCCGTGTTTACGGCAACAGCGCTTTGGGCCCCGCGCCCTTCGCTTGGGCCGCTTTACGAGGCGACAATTCCCCGAAGGATTTTGTTTCCAGCGTCACCTTGTACAACGGCAATGATGTTGTTGATGGCCCCCGCACCTTGACTCTCGTGGATGCAAACGCGAATGGCGTTTGGAATGCCGGTGAGTACTACAAAGTCTTGTTCGACAACCTCAGCCTGAAAGTGGCCAAGGGTTCCACTGTAACCTATACGGCCAAGGCCAAGTTGCTCAACGGCTTTACCGGTCCCAAATACATCGCTCTCGATATGGATCCGGGCAATGACATTACCGCGGAAGACGCGGATGCCAATACCATCACCGCTGGTGGTGGTGCCGGTTCCACTGTCGGCGGTTTCAATTGTATCAACGATACGACCGCCGTTGCCGCTGCTGGCAGGGTGGTTATTGAAGCCATTAACTCTGGCACCCTGAGCGCCTCTTCTGAAGGCAACCCCGAGTCCCAGAATGTTTTGGCTGGTTCCACAATGAAACTGGTTTCCAAATACAAATTTACCGCCCTGCGTGAAGCCTACACGGTGAATAAGCTCACCGTCATGAACGATACGGATGGCGGCGTGTTTGGCAACATAGCTCCAGGGGATACCAACGCGCTTGGACAAATCACCGTCAAGTATCCCGATATCAACGGTGTTTCCCAGACAAAAACCGGGCAACTCGCGGGCGGTTCTTCAACCCTCTCCGATCTCGGTTTCTATGTCGCCCCCGGATCTGCCGGCGCGGTTATTGAAATCTATTCGGATATCAGCCCCGTGAGCATTGGCGAAGCCATCTCCGGCAAGGCTTTCCGTTTAGGTATCCGCGACACGGCTAACACAGAATCCACCTTTGACGCTACGGGTGTGGCCAGTTCGACCACCCTGAACGCCATGGCAGGAAGCCCTGTCCCCTTCAGCAACCCCGGCTCAGTCAACCCAATGGTGGTTCGCAGTGTTGTGCCGGTACTCGCCAAAGCCTCTGTTACCAACGTAGGCTTGGGTACAGGTGAAAACCTCCTGTATTCCTTGACGATTTCCGCCGATGGCACTGGTGGCGCAGTCAGCCTGGGCCGCTTGTCCTTCACGGTGACCAACAATATGGCCGCACCGAACCTGGTCGCTCCGTTCAAGCTTACCCGCGGCACTTCGCCCACATTGACTGTTATCGATGGCGGTCTTGCCGTTGGTTACGCGAATATCCATCTCGGTACGACCAATGCGGATATCAGTACAGCTGGCGTTGTTCTTGCTCCAGCCGCTTCGGCTGATGTAGTCGTTTCCTTCTTCAAGGAAGAAGTCATCACCGCCGGCTCGAGCATAACCTACAACCTCTATGGGACTGTAGGCGCAGGCGCTCTGGTTTCTGGCGACTCCGTCCAGACCAAGATTTCTGCTGCTGATGAAGGCGTTCCTGTGGCTGGTATTTTGGCCACCTCTGTTTGTGGCGGTGGTGCTCAGCTCTGCTCCACAGGCAATGGCAATACAGGCTTGATCTTCGACAACGTAGCCGCTGGTCGAAGCTTGTTCACGGTCAACACCGACTTCTTCAACAAGACAGTCGCTGGTCGTGCCATTATCTGGTCCGACAATTCCGCCGACAATAGCAGCTACCCGACCATTACAGCGGGTGCGCCCAATACTGTCGACGTAGAAGCACCAGCTACCCCGTTTGGGTACGATTGGACCAATGGTTATTTGCTCAAGGCCCCCACCACACCCTACACGGTGAGCAAATAGTCGGTTTCGCTCTTACGAGCTAAACCATAAAATTGTTCGACAATTTTAAACCCCTCCGGGGACGCCCGGAGGGGTTTTTTGTTATTTGTTTTTTATTTTTGCCTCTAAAAATGCTAAAATTCCCCCCGATTAATCACTTTATATGAAAAAATTCCTCATCGTCCTTTTGGCCGGATTGTGTTTCACGCCTAA
>Ga0315284_10015303_pt1 | contig 10914 bp, 14 predicted proteins | sample YL17G09_16_MG_FD_203696 | JGI IMG/M metagenome (GOLD analysis project Ga0315284, IMG submission 203696) | Sediment microbial communities from Yellowstone Lake, YNP, Wyoming, USA - YL17G09_16 | ecosystem: Environmental > Aquatic > Freshwater > Lake > Sediment | place: USA: Wyoming | collected...
AAATGGATTCCCCACCCGACTGACATTGAGGAATTTTTTGGCATGAATGAAATTAGCCGGAAATTCATTCGGGAAAAGAAATTATTGGAAGTTGATGTGGTTCTGGTTTTCCCTTGCAGGCTTGATAGAGGCAAGCAACCTCACTTTTTAGTGGAATTGGCTGGGGCGATAAAGCGAAACGGCAAAACCGTAAAAGTCATATTTATGGATTTTCATTCCACCGGAGGCGATAAGGTTGTTTATCGGGAAGAAATGAAAATTCAAGCTAAAGAATTGGGCGTGGAAAATGATATTTTATTCTTTTCGGAGTTTGACGAGAAATACAAATACGAAGCTCCCCATGAAGTGGTTAGAGATTTAATGTTGATTTCCAATGTCTTTATGTTGCCTTCCCGAAGCGAAACCTATTCGTTGATTACCCAGGAAGCGATACTTTGCGGTAACTTTATAATTTTAAATCAGGATTTCGCGCCATTCAGAAGTATTTTTGGAGATTTACCCAAGTATTTCCAGTTTTCCGCCAATATAGGCATGAATGGTTTTGACGGCAACACTGAAACTCAATATGGAGATAAAAAAGCTTACTTTGACGGGATTGCCGCTTATATTTCCTATATGATTACCTTTGATAAGGTTCTTGCTTTAAAAACTAAAATTCGTAAAGAACGAAACATATACAGTGTCTATAATAATTATTTAAAACCTCTCTTGTATGGAGAATAATAAAACAGCTCTTTTTGGCTATGGAGTTGTGGGCAAACAAACTGCCAGAATATTCAAACCTGATATTATTGTGGATTGGGATGCAAAAAAGCAGGATTATAAAATTCTTAAAGGCCGTGTTATTGATTGGCTTCATTGTAAAGAAGTTTGGATTTGCGTTCCCACTCCTTCTGATAAACAGGGTAAGTGTGATATTAGTTTAGTGGAAAAAGTAAGTCAATTCGTTGTTGATAATGGATTTAAAGGAGATGTTATTATTAGGTCTACTGTTATTCCTGGAACTACTAAAAAATTTATTAAGAAATTTCCTAATTTAAGCCATATTATTTCTTATCCTGAATTTCTGCGAATGAAATATGCCAAAGAAGATACTGACAATCCTTGGGCAATGGTGCTTGGCTGTGATGATTTAACATGGCTTCACGATTCCTTTTTGCCTCAATACAAGTATTTTACCAAACATAGGGACAAAACCTTCGCCTTTGACAATACTACCGCTGAAATGGCAAAATACGCCAATAATACCCTATTCTCAACTCTGGTAGTCTTTGCCAACCAGATTTATGATGCTTGCCAAAAGAGTGGGGCAAACTATGCTGATATTTGGGAACTTCTGATTTTCCTTCCTTGGCAGGAACATAACCATTTGGATGTAAAATTAGATGGTTACCGAGGATATGATGGACATTGCCTTCCCAAAGACACTTTAGCTTTAGCTAAAACTTTTAACCTTAAACTTCTAAAATATGTTGATAAACTCAACCAAACCTACCTTCAGTGTAGTGATTCCAGTATTCAACCAAAAAGACCTGTTAAAAAGGGCATTAAATAGTGTAATTGACCAAACTTATGACAAAGATTTATTTGAAATTATTGTCGTGGATGATGGTTCTACGGAAAATATGGAAAAAGATTTGTGGGAATATTGGACAAATAAAGACCGACTTAAAGACGATATCCCCGAATTTTTCTTCCATAGATTCCCAGAGAACCGAGGGAAACTCGCGGCGAGAAATAAAGGTATGGAAATCGCCGCAAGAGAATGGATTTGCTGGTTGGACAACGGCGATTGCTTTATCCCAACCTACCTTGAAACGCTCGCCCAAGCCATTAGACAGCATCCAGAAGCGGAAATCTTCAACTTTGGCGCGCTCGTCTTTCAAGCCCCGCCTTTTTACAGTAGCGTGCGGGACACTTTCATGCCAGAGTTGCGACCAGATGGAAGGGGGCATGATAGCTTTAAATCTGGGCGGATTTCGTCAGGTCAATTCATATTTAAAAAGAAACTTATTGCCGAACCAGAAATTGGATTTTTACCGGAAACAAAAATTGCTTATGGAACTGATGACAGCTTTGCCGCCCTTGCCGCCAAAAGATATCCTGGAATAAACGAAATGTATGGACAGAATGAAAAGGGTGAATGGTTGCCGTTTGGAAATCCGTTTGGAGATGACTATTATATGTTTTGGGTTTTAACAAGAAAACATAAGTCCGTGCCGCTTATGTCCCATTTATATTTGCAGTATTTAAAGGCATAAGGAGATAGTATGGCACCTTTCAAATCCAAAGCTCAAATGAGGTATTTATTTGCCAATGAACCCGCTCTTGCTAAAAGATGGGCGGATAAATACGGCGTTCCTAAAAAGTTACCTAAACATATTAAAAAGAAAAAGAAAAAGAAAAAATGAAAAACCTAATTGCCTTTCCGCCAAATTATAAAGAAGTCCTTGCCAAGTTTCCTTTTATTAAAGGAAAACCGGTAGTCTTTACATATGACGATATTCTTTATAATCCCACTGGCGCGGATATTTCTTCTGATTTGAAAGTCCACGAAGAAACTCATTCGCGACAACAGAAAATTTTTCGCGGGGGGGCGAAGATGTGGTGGAAGAGTTATTTATTTTCTCCCGAATTTAGGCTTGACCAGGAAGCAAAAGCCTACCGAGCGCAATATTGTTATATTTTGGTTCACAGCGGAGGACAAAAAAACAGAGGCCAGCAAGTGAGGAAAGCCGCCTTAATTAGATTCGCGGAAGATTTAAGCGGTAAAATTTACGGAAAAATTTGCAGTTATGAATTAGCTTTACGACTTATCTCTAAAATATGACGGATATTTTAATAACTACATATTTCCGAAAGGATTTTACCGGAAAAGTTCTTGACCACATTATTGGCAGGACTAAACTGCCGGTTCAATTTATAATTGTGGACAATGGAAGTAAAGACGGAACAAGGGAAATGCTGGAAGAATACCAAAAAATCTATCCTTCTTTATTTAAAAAGGTAATTTTTTTGGATAAAAATATTGGTTTGCAAGCCGCTAAAAATATTGGAATGGAATTTGTGGAAGGCAAATATTTTGTAAATACGGATAATGACTGCCTTTGCCCGCAACTTGACCCCGATTGGCTGGCTCAACTTATTGAACTTATGGGCGATAATCCTGATTACGCGGCTATTTCTCTCCGTCCGCAGGTTTTAGTGGGCGTAGGGCCTATTTTTAGAGGCGCAGGAGTAGTTGTGGCTAACAATGTGGCTGGCGGCAGTTTTAGGATTATGCTTACCGAAGCGGTTAGAAAGGTTGGGCAATGGCATGATAGTTTTGAAAATCGCAATGAAGAATGGCATATATGCAATGCGCTTCGGAGAGCAGGTTATAAAGTTGGCTATGCGCGAGATTTGTTTTGTTATCACATGTTTGGAAGTGAATGGGGTTACCCGCAAGGTATAGAACATTATCATGCTCCTGAAAGAAATATTTATTCCAAAGATGAAGCCTATGACCCGATTACAATGAAATCTTTAATTTTACACAATGAATAAAAAGTATCAAATTTTGCTGGCAGACCCACCCTGGCGATATGATTTTTCAAAAGATAATTCTGATAAGATAGAAAACCACTATCCGACAATGAAAGTAGAAGATATTTGCGCTTTAAAAATTCCTTCGGCTGAAAATTCTGTTTTATACCTTTGGGCTACCGCGCCAAAATTACTGGAAGCGTTAGAGGTAATGAAGGCATGGGGTTTTGCTTACAAAACTCACGCAGTTTGGGATAAGGGTTGGATTGGTATGGGTTATTGGTTTAGAGGACAACATGAGTTGCTTTTAGTTGGAGTTAAAGGTAAATTTTCACCACCGCAAGATATTGACCGGATTTCCAGTGTGATTAGGGAAAAACACGAAGAACATAGCCGAAAACCGAAAATGATACGCTACTGGATTTCTAAATGGTATCCTGATGCAAATAAGTTGGAATTATTTGCCCGCGCCAATGAAATTGATTTATTTACGCAGGATAAGAATTGGAGTGTAATAGGAAATGATATTGATGGAAAAGATATAAGAGAAACACTTTAAAATTAAATTAAATTTATGTCCGAGAGAATTTATCCTTTAATGAATAATTATAATGACGGGGCTTCTATGTCCCATATTTCCCGATACCTTTTGGCCAGGGGTTTTATTTCTAATGGCGAAAGAGTGGCTGATGTGGCTTGTGGCAATGGTTATGGCACTTCTCTTTTAGCCCAAAGAGTTTATTATGTTTACGCATTTGATAAAGATGATGTTTTTGACCCGCAATATAAAACCTATAAGACTGAATTTAAACAATGCAAGATTGAAGACTTGCCTGATTGTCCCGTAGATACGGTTGTTTCGCTGGAAACAATAGAACACTTGGCTGACCCAAAAGTTTTACTTAATTGGGTGGATAAAAATGCCAAAAGAAAGTTTATAGTTTCTTCCCCGAATATTCCTTCCACTGACCAAAATGCCCACCACCTTTCCAATGTGGAATTTAAAACCTTGCAAAAATTAATGGAAAATTATCCTGATTGGATTCTTTACCAAGTCTTTTATCAAGATGTTTACTATATTGCCGTGTTTGTAAGAAAGGACGCTAAACTTATATGAAAAAAGAGGTATGGTGGGATAGAACAATACAGAATGTTGAACAGGCTAAAGGATATATTCGCGGTTATGGCGAAGGAGTATTTTTTCCTTCCCGAATGAAAGTTTTAGATTTGATTAAAGACGGCGAAAGTTTGCTTGATGTAGGTTGCGGGCCTGGTTGTGAATATGAAAATATTAAAGAAAGCAAGCGTAAAATTGTTTATAAAGGAGTGGATTATTCTTTAAAAATGATTCAGGCTTGTCGGGAGTTATTTCCTGAAACAGATTGGGCTGTTCAAGACGCGCGAATTTTAATGGAAGATGATAAATCTTTTGATACTGTCCTTCTTCGCCATGTGCTTGAATTTATTTACCCATATTCCGTGCCGATTGGAGAGGCTTGGCGAGTGGCAAAAAAACGAGTGATTTTAGTCTTTTGGATTCCTCCGCAAAATAAAGGCGCGGATAGAATTTCTTTTAACGAAGATGACGATAAATGCCAAGCTAATGCTTATGATTTGCCAACTTTAATGGCTTACCTGAAAACTTTGACTGACAAAATCCAAGTCTGGGAGAATGTCGGTAAAAGCAATATGGTAATCCTACTGGAAAAATAAATGCCTAAAGTATTATTTGATGCTGATGATTTATGGCAGGGAAAACATCCTGAAATTTGGAATAGAGAAGTTCGTGATGATTTAATTTTAGAGTTAAAGCGTAGATTGCCTAAACTTAAAATTACGCTCTTTGCCAGTCCTGGACTTTGCACTCTTTCTTTTTTGGAACGATGGGCGAGTTATGATTGGGTGGAACTTGGAGTTCACGGTTGGTATCACGCTTCGTTAGAGTGCCAATCTTGGCGGACAGACCAAATGGAGCATTGTTTGGACACTACTGAAAAAATGGGGGTATTCAAAAAGATTTTTCGCCCTCCGCAATGGGCTCATAATCCAAGAATTTTTCAACCTTTAAAAGACCGAAACTGGATTTACGCGGGGCATTATGACCAAATTGAAACAACGGATTTTCATAATAAAGGCGACAAAGTTTATTTTTGCGGGAGTAAATTTATTGTTCCAAGCGTTATAGACGGAAACATTAGGGAACACGGGCATATTACTGAAGGTATGCCTAATAGTATTGATATAATGTTAGATACTTGGGTGGAAAATTTTAAAGATAAAGAATTTTCATTCATAACCGAAGAGGTAGAAAAGATTTATGCCAATAAAGATTTTTCTGGTAGACCAAAATGAGCACAAGACAACTAGTCATTTAAAAGCATATTGGGAAACTGACCCTCGTTTTATTCTTGATACTGATATGTATTTTAATCCTTTGAAAGCGGAATGGGCTGATTATATTTGGATAGAATGGTGTGAAGGCACGATTGTCCAAGCCTCTGCCCGCAAAGGCGGAATAAATGAATTTAATGAAGTGCGTTTGCAACACATAATTCAACCGGCTAGAAATGATTATGATTGGTCAAAAGCCAAAATAATAAACAGAATGATTGACATAGATGTCTATTATGGGCATTACCGCGCGGTGCAATGGCAGAATGTAGACCATTTAGCCTATATTGCCAGGCATATTTATGATATAGCGGATAAAGAGATGAATTTTAAAGACAGATTTCCAAATTTGAAAACTACGCATATACCTTTAAGTATAAATTTGAATGAATATAATTTCCGAAAACGGGACGGTTCGGTTAAAAAACTTGCGTGGATAAATCATATTTGGACTGGCAAGGGTTTGCCTACCATGCTTCAGGCGTTTAAAGCCCTTTGCGTGGCAGACCCAACTTCCAAATGGGAACTCCATATCGCGGGATATTGGTCAAACGAACAATGGCTCCGACCCTATATTAACCATATTATTTCTGAAATGGGACTGGTTGACCAAGTTAAAATTTACGACTGGATTCCCAATGTAAATGATTTTCTGGAAAGTTTTGACTATGTAGTTTCTTCTTCTTTTAAGGAAGCCTTTTCCCTGATTGCCGCGGAATCCATGGCTAAAGGAATTAAAATGCTTACCCATAATTGGCTAGGGGCAAAAGACATTTGGCCTGAAAGTTGTGTTTGGACGACCATAGATGAGTTTGTGGCAAAAATTCTGGCTAATGATTATAATTCCGAATATTACCGAGAATTGGCTTCCAAATATGACAAAAAATACGAGATAAAAGCCGCTAATAAACTAATGAATCTTATATGATAGAACATAAAATTGACAATGCGGAAGGAGTTTTAAATACGGTTATTATTACGGCGATTCACGGTAAATATATTGAACGGTGCTTAAAAACTTTTTCCGAAACCACTAATCGGGAAGAACACAGAATAATTTTTGTTGACGCGCCTTCTTTCCAGCCGCATGAAAACTTATATCCTTTAGTTAAAGATTATGTTGATGTCTACATTAAAACTGAAAAAAATTATGGTTTTAGCAAGTCAGTAAATTTAGCTTTAGGAATGGTTTTTACGCCTTATTTTTCCATCATCCATGATGATTGTTGGTTTATCCATAAAGGTTGGTGGAATGAATTAAAAGAGATGCTGGATAAAAATCCTGATATGCTGATGATACAACCAACTTCTTTAAATCGGAGAGGGCCGTTGCGGGATGGGCCGGAATTTATTTCTGAAGAAGAATACCAAAAAGTTATAAGAGATTCCGGCCATAGCGGTATTTCCCTGTCAGAAGTTTATTGTATGTTATTTAAAAAAGAATGGATAGATTTAATGGGGTTATTTGATGAAAGTATTCCTATGGTTGGGCCGGAAGATATGGAAATCTGGCGGCTCGCGAGAGCTATGAATAAATTTACCGGCGGAACAGGACAAGTTGGCGTTTTTCATAAAGGGATAGGACGAGCCGATTCTAATGGAGGAGGAGCAGACCCTGTAATACATTTAAGGACGAAACTTAATCCCTTTGACAGAAAATGGGGAAAATTTGATGACATTCCTGGATACGGGAATTTAACAGGGTCGGATAATATTCAGCCTACAATGCCTAACCTTATCAGACAATTATGAAATCACTCTCACCCTGTTGCGGCAAACCTTTAATTTTTGCCAGATTAGAAACTCACTACAAAGAACAAAGCCAATTTCTAGTAGCGGAGAAAAAGGTTTGTTGTTACAAATACAAATGCCCATATTGTAAAACTTATTTGGGATTTAACAAGGACTGGATAAGAGAGGAATGGGCAAAAGCAAATCCAACTAAAAAATTTATTCTTAAATTTTAAGAAAGGAAATAATTTGTGAAGATACTTTTGACGGGAATCAGCGGATTTTGCGGCCAAGCAATATGTAAAAGGCTTTTAGCGGAAGGGCACGAAGTCCACGGACTTTATGAGAATAACACAACCTTTAAAAAGAACCCGCCTGGCGTTAAACAGCATATTGGAAGGCTTAACGATGCCAGAGTGATTGAAAGCCTGATAGAACGGCAAATGCCGGAGATTGTGATTCACTTGGCGGCTAAAACGGAAGTGGAAAAGAGTTTTGAGAATTACATAAATGTCGCCGAGGTAAATTATGTCGGCACGGTAATTCTGGCTGAAGCCAACAGGAAGTTTAACCCCAAATTAAAACTTTTTATGATGGCTTCCACAATGGAAACTTACGGGCACCATACTAAAGAAGAAGGGGCTTTTACTGAAGACGACAAGCAACGGCCCCGCGCGCCTTACGCGGTAGCCAAACTTGCCTGTGAGGCGTATTTGAAGTTTATGCACTTTGCCTACAACTTTCCATTCGTGGCTTTTAGGCAAACTAATTGTTATGGCAGGCATGATAATGATTATTTTGTAACGGAAAGAATAATTACCCAGATGCTTACCAGCCCGATTTGCAAATTGGGCGACCCTGACCCTTGGAGGAATTTTCTCTACATTGATGATTTAGTGGAACTTTATATCGCGGCAATTAAGAATTTGGATAAAGTCCGAGGCGAGTTCTTCGTAACCGGCCCCGACAATGCTATTCCGATTCACAAATTGGCTGATATGGTTCGGGAAAAACTGGATTACAAAGGAACAATCCAGTGGAACACCCGACTCAAACGCCCAGGTGAAATTTTCTATCTTAACAGTAATCCAAAAAAGGCGAAAGAACTGTTAGGCTGGGAACCAAAAATTACATTGAGTGAAGGGCTTGACCGGACTATCCGAGTTTGGAAGGATATTTTTAATGTCCAGCAAGGAAAATAAATTCGCTCCCAATAACCACCGATTTCACCGAAGCAAAAGAAACCAAACTGACAAGTCTAAACGGCCAATCTGGTGGTATCGTCATAAAAAAGCAAAATTAAAGGAAAAGGAGTTAGAAAATGAAACCAATTAACACTTTTATTTTCCCTTGCCTCAATAATATTGAAGGGCTGGTTAAATCCGTAGAAAGCCTGTATAAATATACCCCTGACAATTTCCAAATTATTGTTGTTTTCAATGGCACAATGAATGACTATTTGTCGGCACACGCGACTTTAAATGACAAAGTTCACCTGTGGATAAAACCTTATCGCAATTTGGGATTTGGAAAATCAATGAATCAAGGAATTAAACTGGCACTAACGGATTTTGTAACTATTGCAAATGATGATGTTGAGGTTTTGTATGATTCGTGGTGGCAGGATGTGATGGATATTTTTGATAAAACTCCTAATCTTGGAGGTTTCAACCCTCATTCTTTTATAAACAAGAAACATACAGGCGACAGAGCGATTGAATATGAAATAAAAGATGAGTATACCAAAGAAGATATTGAAAAAATGCAAAAATTCTTTCCAAAGTGGTATGTGGGCTGTTGCACTTATTTCACTATTTGTAAAAAGGCTATGTTTGATAAAATTGGATTATTTGACGAGAGTTTTGGCTTGGGCAGTGGCGAAGATTACGATTTGGCAATCAGAGCCGCCAGGGGCGGATATTTGATTGCAGGAGGCTCTCTGGTAATGGTTAAACATTGGTGGGGAGGCACAAAAGATAATATGCCCAAAGGAGAATCCAATTATAATCTGATAGCCGCGGGCAACCAGAGGCTTACGGAAAAATGGGGAAATCATTGCCAAGAGGTGGAAAGACAGCTTGCCGATGGTCGTATGACCCCAGAACAGGCCTCGGAAATGAAAGGCGGCTGGTCAGTATCAGGCGCGGGAGGTTATGATGAGCCTGCGGATAAAGATAAAGTCCAATATGCCGATAAAAAATGGTTCCAAGAAATAAATTTATAAAAGTGGTATAATAACAACAGAATTATCTGTCGTTATTTTTTAAATAATTTTATGCCTGCACAAGAGCTATACAATACTCCCCTTTACAGCGATGCTAATTTAGTGTCGTATTATCGTTTGGAAGATACTTCCGATAGCAAGGGTGACAATACTTTAACCAATACGGGAAGTGTAGCTTTTGAGGCGGCAAAATTTAACAATGGAGCGAATTTTGCGGGAAGCACAACAAAAATGCTCAATAGAACTACGAGCATTTTGACTTACGCTCAAATAGCCGCGGCTTTCACTTATGCGGGCTGGTTTCAAATAACGGATAACACAAAAACTACAAGAATTATCTTTGAACGCGCTACGGACGGAACTTCCATCAGACAGGTAACTCTTGATTATAATTATGGAACTGCAGGAGCGTTAGGTTTGATGTGCTATCCCAATCATGATGCTAGTGTCTGGTTCAAAACTTCTTATTCTGTGGCTTTAGACACTAACTGGCATCATGTTGCTTTTGTCAACGATGGGAGTTATTTAAGGATTTACTTTGATGGGGAGGCAGTGGGAACTCCGACAGCCTTGGATTGGGGGACTTACACTCTTAACACCCAAGAATTCCGTATGGGTGGAGATGGTGCTGGTGAGTCGTTTTCTGGGTTGATGGATGATATGGCGGTATTTAACAGAGCCTTAACTGCGACTGAAATCTCTAATTTATATTATGGGACATTCCCAACCACTTCGTCTTCAACTACCACAACCTCTTCTTCCACTACCACAACCTCTTCTTCTACTTCAACCACCACCACCAGTTCGTCCACCTCCAGTTCTACAACCACCACAAGTTCGTCCACTTCCACCACCACAACCTCTTCTTCTACTTCAACAACCACCACTTCTTCTTCTACTTCCACCACTACCACCAGTTCGTCTACTTCAACCACCACAACCTCTTCTTCTACTTCAACAACCACCACTTCTTCTTCTACTTCCACCACTACAACCAGTTCGTCTACTTCAACCACCACAACCAGCTCATCCACCTCCAGTTC
>Ga0315284_10015304_pt1 | contig 10914 bp, 8 predicted proteins | sample YL17G09_16_MG_FD_203696 | JGI IMG/M metagenome (GOLD analysis project Ga0315284, IMG submission 203696) | Sediment microbial communities from Yellowstone Lake, YNP, Wyoming, USA - YL17G09_16 | ecosystem: Environmental > Aquatic > Freshwater > Lake > Sediment | place: USA: Wyoming | collected...
CCACAATGCGGTATCGCTTGAGTTTGGCATGGAGTGTGGCCCGCGTAATGCCCAGAAGCGTTGCCGCCCGCGTCCGCTGCCAGCCCGTCTCGTGAAGGGCCCGCATGATAAACATCCGCTCGGCGGTCTCGAGGGAGAAATCGTTGCCGGGGATCTCGGTCGGGCCGGCGGGCCGGCCGGGCACCTGCCCGTCGAAAAGAAGGCTGGCCGGCGTGATCGTGGGACCCTTTTCGATCAGCAGGGCCCGCTCGATAACGTTACGCAGCTCGCGGACGTTGCCCGGCCAGTTGTGCCGCATGAGCACCTCTACCGACTCCGGCGCCAGCGTGCGTGCCCGGGCGCGCCCTGTCTTGGCCGCCGAGTGGATGAAGTACTCGGCCAGGAGCGGGATGTCGGCCCTCCGCTCTTCGGACCTGAGCGACGGCAAGACAATGGGGAAGACCGCCAGGCGATAATAAAGATCGGGCCGGAAATGGCCCTGCTTGCAGGCGTCGGTCAGGTCGCGGTTGCTGGAGGCGATGATCGTCGCCTGGCAGGGCACGTCCTTGAGGCCGCCTACGCGGCGGAATCGCTTTTCCTGGATGGCCCGCAGCAGTTTGGCCTGAAGGCCGACGGGTATCTCGCTGATTTCGTCGAGGAAGGCCGTTCCCCTGCCCGCCAGTTCAAACAGGCCCGTCTTTTCGTAATCGGCCCCCGTAAAGGACCCCTTGGCATGGCCGAACAGTTCGCTCTCCAGGAGGTTGGCGGTCAGTGTGGCGCAGTTGACGGCAACGAAGTCTTCCGTGCCGCCCTGGCGCAGGGCATGAACGGCCTGGGCGACGAGTTCCTTGCCGGTGCCGGTCTCGCCCAGGACCAGGATGGGACTCAGGTCGCTTTCCGAGACGAGGCGGATCATCTCGAGTGTCTTGCGCATGCCCTGGCTGTGACCCACCCAAGGCACGCCGGTCGGGCATTCCGGCGCAAAAAAGCGTTCGGCCCGGCGGGCTGCGACCGCGGCGCGGGCCTCCACGAGGGCACTCAACCGGGGAAGGTGCTCCTGCGTGAGCGGCCCCGGAACGTGGGCCTGGGCGCCGGCTTCAAGAAACGGGGCCGCGTCTTCCTTCTCGTTCGCCCCGAGAACCACAACGGGCAGGTCCGCCGACCAGCCGCGCACCTGCTGAAGAAGTTGCAACCGCATCTGAGGAGGGACACCGCCAGCGCGGAGGACAACGAGGTCGACCTCGGTCCCCTGAAGGGCCTTCAGTGGTTTCAGCCCAACATCCGCAACATCGAAGTCCAGAACATTGGCCGCCAACAACCGCAGCCAACGGCTTGGATCTTCCTCATGCCGCGAACGATCGCCTATGGTGACAATCGTGCCGCACCGACTCCGTGATTCATACTTCATGATGGGTGTGTCCCCCCAGCAAGAAACGCTGACAGAATCAAGGAATAATAACGCACCGGCACAGCGCGCGGGCCGGCCTGCTGGCCCAGCGTTGTGTCGATTGACTGGCTGACGGTCAGGGGTAGCGGCGTATTGCGGCGAGACGCCTGCCCGGCGAGAATAGCGGTGCACCACCGACTTGTCATTGACCTGTCCATACAGGGGCCCACCCATCGCGAGCGATGAGTCCCATCCCCTGGCGTCGAGTCTCTCGGCATAACACATTTGGCGTCTTTAGTTAAATTATCGGACCATTAAGAAAATCTTCTTATTGGGGATTCCGTCGGCGTTACACCAGGGACTGTATGCCGCCATCTCCGAGCAGGTCCACGTTCAACCGGGCCATGCGGAGAGGCGGGCAGGCGTGGCGGAAAAACCTGCCGGACCAACGGAAGGAAATTCCGCTCCACACGCCGTGTGACAAGTCGTATTCCGGGGTGGCGCAAGACAAACTCCTCTGCCCTAAGTCCTTTCGGAAGCGTGAGTTACAAGTCGCGCTCGGCCTTTCGATCATCTCGTGGCATCGCTTTTGCTCGATGTAGCCGACAGCAGGAGCCCACATGCAAACAACACCGACAAGCGGACTGGCAACCCTGATGCTGGACCTCGGTCCCGGCAACGCGCGGATGTCTGCCGCGAGGGACCTCGGCGCCTCATCCAGCCGGACAGTGCGGTCCAAGGACGGAAACTCCATCACGGCGGATCGCCGCGGCGCCGGGGGAGAATCTTCCCGCGCGGCTCCCTTGGCACCAGAGGCCGATACGGGCGCCAGGCAACCCACCTCTCGCGCGAAGCCATCGAACGCCAAGGCTGAGGAATCCGGAAGGCCAACATCCTCCGACCGCCCCCGCAGCACGACCGCCGGCAATACGACTCGCCCGAACGGCAAGCAAACAACCGCGGCCAACGCAACCTCAACCGCCTGTGCAGACGCGGCATTCGCCGCTGTCTTGCAGCAAGTGGGGCAGGCGCAGACCGCACGGAATATCGCGGTCCTGCCCCCTGTCGCCTCGGGCAAGGTAAAGACTGTCCCGGTAAAGGGCCTCCAGGCGCCGTCCCTACAGCCCGCTGCCACCCAAGAGCAGGTGCTGAAGGCCGCAAAAGCCGCCGCGCCGACCCAGACGCCCCCGACCCAAGGCCATCCGGCGAAAAGCATGGAACAGGCCGCAGACCCGATGCCGCCCCGCACCTCCAAGGAAACCAAGCCGGCCCAGACCCGCACAGGCAGCCAGGCACAGCCGGCACCGGCGGGCGAAGCGAAACCCCCGGCCGCGGCCCTCAAGCCCGTCGCCTCACCGGAGGGCGCCGCCGCGGTCGTCACCGTTGTGCCGCCGCAGCAGGTCCAGCGCCAAGCGGCGCCCAAGGCGACGGCCCCTGACACGGACAAGATGGCCGAGGTCCGCAAGGTGGGTGAAAAGCCCACCGGCCGGCGCGAGCAGGCCCCAGTGCCGACCCAGGCCGCCAAGTTGAACCAGGCCCGAACAGCGGGCGGGGATGCGACCGTGCGCCTCGTCACAGCCGAGGGCGGCGGTGCGGCCCAGGCCGCCTCGGCCCCAGCGCAAGGTCCCTTGGTCCCCGTGTCCGACAGCCCTCTGGCCAAGGCCGCGGAGGCCGGCGTTCAGGGGACATCACGCGAAGTAACGCAGGCCGACGTATTGCAGCAGGCCGCCGACACGCCCGTCTCGGACCAGATTCTCAGGTCAATCCGGGCGAGCGGCGCTAAAATCGGCCAGCAGGTTATTGTGAACCTCACGCCGCCCGAACTCGGCAAGGTCCGCGTCACGCTCAGGCTCTCGGGGCACCAGGTCTACGGCATCCTGGAGGCGGAGAACCCCGATACCATGAGGCGGCTGGAGCGTGAGGCGGCCGGCCTGACCCAGCGCCTCAGCGACGCGGGCGTAGATGTTCGCAGGCTGGAGGTCGTCCTGGCTCGCCAGGACGGCCAGGCGGCGTCGGAAAACCCCCACGCCGGGGACGGCAGCCGCCGGCATCCCGACGCAGAGCCGGAGGCCGCCAGGCAAGCGGTTGCGGCGCGGATCGAAGTCCCCGAGGAAACCCCCGTCGTCGGCACGGACCTTGTCGGTTCCGGCGGCATCAATGTGAGAGTCTAGCGCAGGGAGAAACGCATGGCATCGAGCGTGAGCGGCATTACGGGTGCGGCCGAACAGCGGATCAATTACCTGAACCTCCTGATCGCCCAGATGCGCAATCAGAACCCGCTGGAGCCCCTGGACAACAACCAGATGGCCTCGCAACTGGCGCAGATTTCCCAGTTGGACCAGTTGGAGTCGCTGAACGGGTCCTTCAAGGACGTGCTCAGCGCGACGCGGTGGAACTACGCCGCCTCTCTCATCGGCAAAAACGTCACGTACATGGTGGAAGGCCAGACGATGCCGCTGACCGGGCGGGCCGTGAGCGTGGAACAGATCGACGGCGAGCCCGCCGTTCGCGTGGGCTCGGACGTCGTGAAAGTAAGCAAACTTCTGAGCATCAGCGAGTAAGCGTGTCGCCGCGGCGACCGCCAAACATTAAAAGGAGATAGGCAATGAGCGATGCATTACTAGCGGGCGTTTCGGGGCTTCGGGCGCACCAGACGATGCTCGACATCGCGGGCAACAACCTGGCCAACGTGAACACGTTCGGCTTCAAGTCCAGCCGCGTCACGTTCGGCGAGTTGCTGTCCCAGACGATGCGCGAGGCCACGCAGCCGACCGCCAACGTGGGCGGCACGAACCCCCAGCAGGTCGGGGCCGGCGTCAAAGTGGCCAGCATCGACCGAAACATGGACCAGGGGAACCTGATCTTTACCGGCCAGGCGCTCGACATGGCCATTGAAGGCTCCGGCTACTTCACGCTGAGCGACGGCCAGAAAGACGTCTACACCCGCGTCGGCGCGTTCGCCGTGGACGCCGGCTTTTACTTGGTCGACCCCAGTTCGGGCTACCGCGTGCAGCGCATCGGGTCGGAAGGCGTGGCGGAAAGCTTCCAGAACGCCTCGTCCGACAACATCCGCATCCCGTACGACGTGGCGCTGCCCGCCAAGGCAACGCAGTCCGTCAACTTCACGGGTAACCTGAGCCCCGATTCCACCACCATCGCCGCGACCAACCTCCTCTCCAGCGGGATCCAATACACCGTGAGCGGCGGAATGGCTTCGCAGAGCACCCTGCTCTCCGACCTGGACCAAGCGTCGGGCCTCGCCGTCGGCGACACCATCGCAATCACGGGTACCGATGCGGCCGGCACTGCCGTCAACTCGACGCTCACCCTGGCGGCCGGATCAACGATCGGCGATCTCATCAATGCCATCACGGCGGCGTTCCCAGGCTCGACCGCAACACTATCGAACGGGGAGATCCGGCTGTCCGACTCCAAGGCCGGCTACAGCCAGACCGACCTGAACCTGACGTACACCGGCAGCGGCACGTTCACAACTCCGAACTACTTCAAGGTGCTCCAGGCGGGCGGCGAAGAAGTGAGGAATACCAATGTCGAGGTATTCGATTCCCAGGGCATCGGCCACGTCCTGTCGGTTTCCTTCGTCCGCACCAAGACGCCGAACAACTGGGACATTGTCCTGGGAAGCATGACGGGCGACGGATACATAAATAACCGGCGCATCCAGGGCGTCACGTTCGGAGGGGACGGGGCCTACGCCGGCCTGCTCGGCGGCGGCGACCCCACCTTCAGCCTCCGCTTCGGCGCCGGCGCCGGCAGCGTCCAGGACATCCGGCTCAATCTCGGCAACGCCGGCCAGTTCGACGGCCTGTCGCAGTTCGGCGGCGCCTCGACCGTGGCCGCCAACGGCCAGGACGGCTACGAGGCCGGCCGCCTGTCGAGCCTCTCGGTCAGCCGCGACGGCGTTCTCGTCGGCATGTTCACCAACGGCATCCGCCAGGACGTCGCGGCCCTGAAACTGACCACCTTCCAGAACCCGGCCGCCCTCGAAAGCGTAGGCGGCGGCATGTTTACTGCGTCGGCCAACTCCGGCGACCCGCTGCCCACGAACGCCCAGTCCGGCGGGGCGGGCGCGGTCAACGGCGGGTCGCTCGAAAAGTCCAACGTTGACATGGCCAGCGAGTTCGTCAACCTCATCCAGGCCCAGAACGGTTACCAGGCCAACGCCCGCACCATCCGCATCACCAACGACATGCTCCAGCAACTGGCCAACATCATCCGCTAGGCCGCCGGGCTTGACGCAAACGGAGGCAGCCTCATGACATTGCCAATGGCCATCCTGGCGGCGGCGCTGACGCCGGCGGAGCGGTTCGCGGCCCTCCGGCCGGCCGACGCCACCGGCCCGGTCGACTCGGCAGCGCCGTGGACCGCCTGGGCGCCCCTCGCCGTGGCCGCCATCTGTGGCGTCGCGCTGGTCGCCTGGTATGTTCTTCAGTGGGCGCGGTCGCAGAAGGTCAGTCAGTTCATCACGCTCTCGGCCGACAGGCTTGGCCTGGCAAACGAAGAGCGGGCTCTCCTGGCCCGGATTGCGGCGGCCGCCGCAGTCAAGGACTCCGCGGCGATCTTCACGATGGAGGAGGACTTCAACAAAGGCCTGAAGGCCTTCATGGCCGGTCCCCAGGTAAGCGCCATGTCCGAACAGGCGCGCCAGCACCTGACCCAGATCGTCGCCTCGCTCCGTAAGAAGTTGGGGTTCCCGGAACGGGCCGAGGAACAGGTCGCGCGGCCGGCCCAAAACGTTCCGATACCGGCCGGTTGCCGCGTGCGGATTACCATGCCCGCCTGCCCCGACCCGGTCGAAGCGCTCGTCGTCCAGGCCGGAGAAGACGAAGTCGTCGTCCAGCCGCCCGTGCCGCTCCAGGCCCCGCCCGGCCAGATGTGGCGGCTCCAGTGCGCCTGGGCCGGCACGGCCTTGGAGTTCGACGCCAAGGTCGTTGCCGTCATGCCCACGGGCGTGCGGCTGAAAATCCAAGGCCACCCGCGCACGATCAATCACCGCCGATTCGTTCGGGCGCCCACTCATAAGCCCGTGTACTTGGCACCCTACTCGTTCGTGGACGAATCCGGACAAGGGCACTTGCCGGAGTTCACCCAGGGGACGCTGGTCGAAATCGGCGGGCCGGGGCTGCGGATTCACTCGAAGGTCCATGCCGAGCCCGGAGACCGCATGCTGGTGGTCGTCACCCTGGCCGACAAGCACGTGGTGCGAGGCATGGGCACGGTCCGCCGTTGCACCCCTTTCTGGGAGACCGTGGTCGAGATGAACGGCCTGAAAGACAGCGAATTGAACGCACTGGTGCGAGAGACGCTCGCGGCATTGAAGCAAGAGGGACAGAGCGACGAAGCGGCCGAAAAGCCGTCCGCACCTGCGGCCGAACCGGCGCCCCAGCCGGCAACCGAACCGCAACCGCAAGCGGCGCCCCTGTCCACGCGGAACTAGCCATGACCCATGCCACAAAAATCTGCGGCGATGCGACGGAAACGTCGGCCGCACGGCGCCAGGTGAAGCCATGATCGATTCCGCCCAGGCCTACGCCTCCAGCCAGGACGCCTTGACGAAGCAGTACCAGGCCATCACGCAGAATCTGGCCAACGCCAGCACCATCGGCTACAAACGCATCGTGTGCGAGGTCGAGGCCGCCGGCGCCTCCCCTGACGGGTCGCCGGCGGGGTCCGGCTCGGTCTCCGCGAAACTTTCCCTCGACCTCACGCAGGGCCACCTCGTCCAGACCGGACGCGCGCTTGACCTGGCCCTGAACGGACCCGGATTCTTCGTCCTGGAGACCCCGCAGGGCAACTTGCACACCCGGCACGGCGTGTTCCAGGTCAACGCACAGGGACAATTAGTGGACGCGGCCGGACGGACCGTCGCCGGCGAGTCCGGGCCCCTGGTGCTCCCCCGCGGGGCGTCGGAATCGCTAAACGTGGGAGCGGACGGCCGCATCTTCGCCGGCAAACAGGAAGTCGGTAAACTTCGTATCGTCGAGTTCGAGAAAAACCAGACGCTGGAACCGACCGGGCAGTGCGCATACCGGGCGCGCAGCGGGGCGGCCCCGGCCGCTGCCGCCAAGACCACCGTCCAGCAAGGTTACCAGGAGGCCTCGAACGTCAACGTCGTCGACGAACTGGTGGGCCTCATCACCGTCTCGCGGCTGTATGAAGCCAATGCCAAGAGCATTCACTCGCAGGATGAGCGTTATAAGAACCTCATCCAAGTAGCCATGGGCTAGCCTGGAAGGAGCACGCGATGTTACGGGCGTTTTCGACCGCCGCAACGGGCATGAATGCCCAGCAGATGATCGTGGACACCATCGCCAACAACCTCGCCAACCTCAACACGGTCGGCTTCAAACGCAGCCAGGTGGACTTCCAGGACCTGATGTACCTGCAATTGGCGGAGGCCGGCCGCGAGATCGCCTCCGGCGTCATCGCCCCCAGCGGCCTGGAACTGGGCTGCGGCGTTCGACCGGCCTCCACCCTGAAGGTGTTCACCCAAGGCGAGGCCGACAACACCGAACGCACGCTCGACCTGATGATCGAAGGCGACGGTTTCTTCCAGGTGACGTTGCCCAACGGCGAAACCCGGTACACCCGCGACGGGTCCCTCAGGCTTAACGCCACCGGCAGCCTCGTGACCGCCAGCGGCCACCCGCTGTCGCCGGCCATCACGGTCCCCACCGACGCCCGCAGCATCAGCATCGGCCAGGACGGGACCGTTACGGTGTTCGCGGGCGCCGCCAACACGGCCTCCAACGTGGGGCAGATCCAACTCGTCCGGTTCGCCAACTCCTCCGGCCTGCGGGCCGAGGGCGAGAACCTTCTGGCCGAAACGCCCGCCAGCGGCAACGCGGTGGTCGGCACCGCCGGCCAGGACGGCCTGGGCAACCTCCGGCAGGGATTCCTGGAACGGTCCAACGTCCAGATGGTCCGCGAACTCGTCAACCTGATCACGGCCCAGCGGGCTTACGAAATCAACTCCCGGGCCATCCGCGCGGGCGACGAGATGCTGACCACCGCGAACCGCTTGATCAACTAGGAGCGTCCATGACGCGTCTGGCCATACTATCTGTGGCGGCACTGGCGGTCCTGGCCTCGGCGGCACAGGCCGAGCCGCCGCTCCAGGTTCATCTGCCGCGGTCCATCCAGGTCGAAGGCGACGCCCTGACGCTCGGCGCAATCAGCGTCATCCGGACCTCCAACGAAACGCTGGCTCAGGAAGTCGCCGCCATCCCGATGGGGCGTGCGCCCCGCCCGCAAGAGGAAATCGCCCTCGACCGCGCCACCATCCTGGGGCGCCTGGCCAGCCACGGAATCCCGGCGTCCCAGGTCCAGATGTCCGGGGCAGACAAGGTCCTGGTCGGTCGCAAGAACACAGTCGTCCCGGCCGAGGAAATCCAGAAGTCGGCCGAGACGCTCCTGGCGAAGGACCGGCCCAGCCCGGCCGGCGCCTCTTGGCGCGTTTGCCGCGCGCCGAAAGACCTTGTCGTGCCCGCCGGCGGCCAAGTGAAACTCGAGGCTAAGCCCGCCGCCCGCAACGTGACCGGCGAAGCCGAAATCGAGGTCGCCGCCATCGTGGACGGGCGCCGCGGCGGCGCCTGCACAGTCGTCTTCCGCCTGGCCTACGAGCAACGCGAGGCCGTGGCCCTCGTCGACATTGCGGCCGGGGCCGTTCTTACGCCGGAAAACATGGCGATCCGGACGGTGCTGTCGGACACGGCGCCCCCTGCGGCTTGGACGCCGCCCTTCGGCCAAGTGGCGGCCCAGCCGCTGCGGGCGGGGACCGTGGTCCGCCCCGCACAGGCCCGCCAGCCGCAGCCCGCGACAAGCGTTCGCCGCAGCACAACCGTCCTCATGCGAATCCAAGGCAACGGCTATGCCCTCACCGCGCTTGGCCAGGCGCTCGATGACGGGTGTCCCGGCCAGTGCATCCGAGTCCGCAATATCGATTCCTCCCGGGTCGTCATGGCAAAGGTCAACGCCGACGGATCTGTGGAACCCATGCTCGACGAGGTGAAAAAATGAAACGATCTCTGGTCCTGGCTGTCGTAATCTCGCTGGCCGCCGCCTCCGCCGCAAAGGCCGGCTCCATCTGGGCCAAGGCGAATTCGGGCGCTACGGTCCTGCGGACATACGAGGATGACACCGCCCGCCGCGTCGGCGACGTCCTTACCATCGTCGTCAACGAACGCAGCCTCGTCGACAACGAGACCAAGCGCAAGAACGACAAGAAGTCCGACCGCAGCATCACCTCCTCCGGCACGGTGAACCTCAACGACCTGACGCAGTGGTGGGGCAAACGCGATTCCGGCAGCGGCCCGTTCACGCTGCCCACGATCAGCGCCACCTCCACGGCCGATACCCAGTTCGAAGGCAACGCCAAACTCGAGGACGACCGCAGCATGACGGACCGCTTCACGGTGACCGTGCACGACGTGCTGCCCAACGGCAACCTGGTCATCATGGGGAGCCGGCGGCGGAACGTCCACGGCGACGAGCAGGTCATCAACGTCAGCGGCATCGTGCGGCCCAGCGACATCACGTTCAACAACACCGTCGGCAGCGACCAGGTGGCCGAGTTCCACATGGTCACGGCCGTCAAGGGGCCCGAGAACTCATTCACGAAGCCCGGCTGGCTGGGGCGGATCCTCAACTTCCTCAGCCCGTGGTGAGACAGCGCGGGGCGGTCAGCCGGCCGCCCCTTTCGGCGTGGCCCCGTGCGGGCCTGACAGGCTGACAGTCGCAGATCGGTAGCGAGGGTGCCATGAAACGCATGATTGCTGTGGCCGTCCTGGCGGCGACGCTTGCCGCGCCCGTGTGGGCTGAGCGCATCAAGGACATCGCCGACATCAAGGGCATCCGCTCCAACCCCCTCCAGGGATACGGCCTGGTCGTCGGCCTCAACGGCACCGGCGATGACTCGCCGGTCAGCAAACGCATGCTGACGAACCTCCTCCGCCGGTCGGGCCTGGTCCTGACGCCGGCCGACGTGTCGAGCAAGAACATCGCATTCGTCACCGTGACGGCCGAACTCGGACCCTTCTCGCGCGCCGGCACGACGATCGACGTCACCGTCTCCGCCACCGGCAACGCCACAAACCTCCAGGGCGGCACGCTGCTCCTGACGCCCCTTCAAGGCGCCGACGGGCAGGTGTACGCGGTGGCCCAGGGGTCGCTGGTTCTCGGCGGATTCGCCGCCTCCGGAGCAAAGAGTTCCATCTCGCAGAACCACGCCACCGTGGGGCGCATCCCCGGCGGGGCCACCGTTGAACGCGAGGAACTGGCCGCGTTCGTGGACGAGGCCGGAGCCCTCACGCTCAGCCTCCGCAACGCCGATTTCTCCACGGCCGAGTCCGTGCGGACCGTCATCAACGGCCTCTACCCCGCCGCCGCCGAGACCGTTGACGGCGGGACGGTGCGGGTCCGCGTGCCCTCCGACCTGCCGCGCAGAGAACTCGCGGCCCTGGTCGACAAGATCGGCAACCTGGAGGCCAAGGTCGATACGCCGGCCATCGTCGTCATCAACGAGCGGA
>Ga0315284_10015305_pt1 | contig 10913 bp, 3 predicted proteins | sample YL17G09_16_MG_FD_203696 | JGI IMG/M metagenome (GOLD analysis project Ga0315284, IMG submission 203696) | Sediment microbial communities from Yellowstone Lake, YNP, Wyoming, USA - YL17G09_16 | ecosystem: Environmental > Aquatic > Freshwater > Lake > Sediment | place: USA: Wyoming | collected...
AGATAAACTTAAAAGTTGAAGCTTACGGCCCGAAAGCAAGCATGGGATAAAAATTATGTGGGCTTCAAGAGGACAGAGCATTCTATCATCAATTCGTTAAAAGAAAATTCATTACATCGGTCTTAACATATCTCCCCAATCCATCCCAGGACTCCACATACCAAAATATCGTCGAACCCGTCACATCACTCACCAACTTCCGAATCGCCTTCCATTGGGCCGAGGTCAACCCCTTATTGAATACTCCCCCATTATCATTAGGATTCTTAACACTGAAGGCATAAGATATTTTTTTCGTAAAAATATTGTCACTCCCAAACCAGACCTTAAACTTCACCCCACAGTTATTCTCCCAGGATATAGTAGGCAAGGAACTCCTACTCGTCGGTGAGAGTGTTGGATTCCCAACCGCCTCCGCTGACTCTACCACAAACGAACGAACCCCGCTGTGAACTGCTGTCCCATCCGCCTTTCTCCCCTCAACCCTCCAATAAACTGTTCCCCCAGAAGACCCCGGTATCATCAAGACCTTCTTCCAGGTCGCTGAGGAGAGAAGGACCTGAGTTGTCGATGCCTTCACCTTTACTGAGATCGAACTAAAACCCTGATCCAAGGAAAACTGAACCTCGTACCCCTTGTACCCCTCCCCAGTCCAGCTAAAAGTCAGAGGACTCGATAGAGAACAGGCACTAAACGACGCCCCATCCAAGGGAGATTGAAGCACAATCGGCGCCTCGCCAAAAGTCTGCTCCACTGTTGTCGTCTTTGGCAACGAGATGATCATCGCCTCATTCATCGCATAGACCGTAACTGTGTAGGTCCCCACGACTATAAACCCGTCATACGTCCCCTCGTACTTCCCTGACTGTTGATTCCATGCGAGCTCAAAACTCGGGAGATCTGTAATGGGATTATCCGGCGTGCTTGTGAAGTCCGGGCTGTGAACGACTGCCCAAACCTTTGTGATTCTCCCTGTCGACATGATTTCCACCGTTATGGTCGCTGAACTCTCTCCGTTCAATACTCGGTCCGGGCTGATGCCGCTCATGTAAGGAATATCTCCCGCGATGGCAAACCCTTTCCCTATATATTTCTCTCTGGCGAGGTCCCCGTCTGCCTTCTCGTTGCCTACTCCATTGCCATTGTCATCGATCTCGGGGCTCTGACTCTTCCCCGTACCCAGAGCCACCCCGATCACGTCTTTTCCCATCACATAAGCATCATAGATCTTTGCACCCCCAAAGATCTGGCTCCAGAAGGTGTAGGAGAACGATAGGGCACCCTGGCTCAGAAAGTAGGCTGGCTCCCCTGCTGAGGTGCTCGTGATTGTTATCCTCTGTCTCTCCGATGGAGGCGAAAGCTTCGATACAAAGCTCCCTGATTCACAGGCATCGTAGATGATGGTGACGATCCCTTGCATGGTCCGCTGTAATTCATTCAACCACAAAGCAAGTTCTTCTGCTTTGAGGACTTCTGTCTCTGACATCCTGAATGTCCCATCTCCTCCATGGCCTGTCAGGTAGACCACAAGACTTTCAGCATCCTTTGCCCACTGGGTAATCGCACTTTGAAGATTGCTGTTTGCCGCATCTCCATCCACGTCCGGGATGCCGTCACCGTTCAAGTCAAGATTCCTGTCTGATGAGAGATAAAAGACGGTGTCCTTGGTATATCCCTGATAGGTCAATGCACGGTAGGCGAAGTTGGCATTCATCTCCGTCGCATCCCAGAGGTTGTTCCCCTTGTACGGGCCGCTCCCGGCTACCAGGATGGCCTTCATTGCCTTTCCACTCGGAACAGAGGACGTCTTCTTGAAGACCTGGATGCGGTTATTACCGGTATCAGAAACATAGACCGTACCGTCTGGGTTTACGGCAATTCCTCCTGGGAAACTGAATTCACCGGCATTACTCCCGAGACTTCCCCATTTGGTAACAAATCCTCCGCTGGGCGTAAACTTCTGGATCCGATGATTATACGTATCAGCGACATAGATGTAGCCGTTGCTGTCAGTGGCGACGCCTTCTGGGGAATGAAACTCCCCATCTGCATCGCTCAGGATTCCTCCCCATTTAGCTACAAACTCTCCATTGAAAGTGAACTTCTGAATGCGGTCATTCCGTGTGTCAGCGACATAGACATAACCGCTCTCGTCAACCGCTATGCCTTTGGGTTGATTAAACTGACCGTGTCCGTCGCCAGCACTTCCCCATTTGGTGACAAATTGACCGCCTGACGTAAACTTCTGAATGCGGTGATTATCTGTGTCTGCAACATAGACATAACTGTTCCCGTCTATAGCGATGCCGGAAGGGGATTTAAGTTGTCCGTCTCCATCACCGGAGCTTCCCCAGTTGGTGATGAACTGTCCGTTTGACGCAAATTTTTGGATGAGGGAGTTGAGGTCATCAGCGACATAGATTGAGCCGCTCCCGTCAATAGCGATGTCAGAGGGAGCAAAGAGGCGACTCCTTCCCCACTCAGAGATAAATTGACCATTGGATGCAAATTTCTGAACGCGATCATTCCAGGTATCAACGACATAGAGATTTCCACTACTGTCTATCGCAATCCCTTGTGGAGAGTCAAACTGCCCTTCTCCAATCCCACCACTCCACCATTTTGCAGTGAACTGCCCTTCCGACGTGAGCTTCTGAATACGGCCACCGGATAAGTCAGCGACATAGATATTACCCCCGCTGCTTATAGCGATGGCAGCAGGAAGAAGAAACTCTCCATCTCCGCGGCCGAGATTTCCCCATTTCATGATGAATTCTCCACTGCCCGTAAATTTCTGGATTCGGCCATTAAATGCGTCGGCGACGTAAACATTGCCACTCGCGTCCGTGGCGATCCCCTTAGGCATTGAAAACTCACCATCTCCGTCGCCACTCCTTCCCCATTTGGAAATGAACTGGCCGTTCGACGTAAATTTCTGAACCCGGTCATTGTACGTATCAGCGACATAGACGTCGCCTCGACCATCGATAGCAACTCCGATAGCCAATCCGGCCAGCCAAACAAACTGACCATCTTCGCTGCCATAACTTCCCCACTTGGTGACAAACTGGCCGTCTGAAGTAAACTTCTGGATGCGGCAATCCCCACTGTCGGCCACATAGAGATTCCCGCTGGCGTCTAAGGCGATCCCACCAGGAAACATAAACTCTCCGTCTCCTCTGCCAAAACCTCCCCAGCTCTTCACAAATTCTCCATTGGACGTAAACTTCTGGATGCGGCTATTGTATGTGTCAGCAACATAGACATAGCCGCCGCTGTCTATCGCTATGGCGCTTGGACCCCAAAACTGACCGTTTTCACTCCCGTGGCTTCCCCACTTAGTAATGAGCTGGCCATTCGGCGTCAATTTCTGGATCCGATCATTATTCGTGTCAGCGACAAAAACATTACCGCTTCTATCAATGGCTATGCCGCGAGGGGCATTGAAATACCATGGTTGCCCCAAGATCGGCCACATCCGTTCGTACTCGTAGATTTCCTGTGAAAAGATACTGAATGGGTAAAGCAGGATGAGTATCAAAATAGAAAAAGCATTCAGGAATTCTTTTCTCATTACCGCACCTTCCAAAATCACCTATTTCATTAAGAAGTTGCTCAAAAACGCTGTTTCATTGTCACTCCAGCGAAAGGCGAAGTGTCGTTCCTAATCCGTCAGGATAAAATCCATAGCTTCTCCCTTCGAATACCTTCCCAACCCGTCCCATGACTCCACATACCAATATATTGTCGAACCTGTCAAATCATTCACCAACTTCCGGATCGCCTTCCACTGACCCAATGTCAACCCCTTACTGAAAACCCCTCCATTGTCAGAAGGATTCTTAACACTGAAAGAATAAGAAACCTCCTTCGTAAAAATATCATCACCCCCAAACCAGACCTTGAACTTCGTATTGCAGTTATTCTCCCAGGACAATACGGGCGCGGAGGTCTTCGAGGTTGGCGTGATCTCCGGATTTCCTACTGCCCTGGCTCCCTCTATCACAAGGGAACGAATACCACTTGTGGCTATTGTCCCATCTGCTCTTTTACCCGCCACTCTCCAATAGATTGTCCCTCCTGATATCCCGGGCATCATCAATACCTTTTTCCATAGAGCAGAAGAGACCACAGCCTGTGTGGCCGTTCCCTTCACTTTCATCTGCGAGCTAAAACCCTGATCCAAGGAGAACTGCACTTCATACCCCCTACAATTCTCTCTCGACGTCCAGCTAAAGGTCGGAGGCGAAGATAGAGAACAGGTCCTATACGAGGCCCCATCCAAGGGAGATTGAAGCACAATCGGCGCCTCGCCAAAAGTCTGCTCCACTGTTGTCGTCTTTGGCAACGAGATGATCATCGCCTCATTCATCGCATAGACCGTAACTGTGTAGGTCCCCACGACTATAAACCCGTCATACGTCCCCTCGTACTTCCCTGACTGTTGATTCCATGCGAGCTCAAAACTCGGGAGATCTGTAATGGGATTATCCGGCGTGCTTGTGAAGTCCGGGCTGTGAACGACTGCCCAAACCTTTGTGATTCTCCCTGTCGACATGATTTCCACCGTTATGGTCGCTGAACTCTCTCCGTTCAATACTCGGTCCGGGCTGATGCCGCTCATGTAAGGAATATCTCCCGCGATGGCAAACCCTTTCCCTATATATTTCTCTCTGGCGAGGTCCCCGTCTGCCTTCTCGTTGCCTACTCCATTGCCATTGTCATCGATCTCGGGGCTCTGACTCTTCCCCGTACCCAGAGCCACCCCGATCACGTCTTTTCCCATCACATAAGCATCATAGATCTTTGCACCCCCAAAGATCTGGCTCCAGAAGGTGTAGGAGAACGATAGGGCACCCTGGCTCAGAAAGTAGGCTGGCTCCCCTGCTGAGGTGCTCGTGATTGTTATCCTCTGTCTCTCCGATGGAGGCGAAAGCTTCGATACAAAGCTCCCTGATTCACAGGCATCGTAGATGATGGTGACGATCCCTTGCATGGTCCGCTGTAATTCATTCAACCACAAAGCAAGTTCTTCTGCTTTGAGGACTTCTGTCTCTGACATCCTGAATGTCCCATCTCCTCCATGGCCTGTCAGGTAGACCACAAGACTTTCAGCATCCTTTGCCCACTGGGTAATCGCACTTTGAAGATTGCTGTTTGCCGCATCTCCATCCACGTCCGGGATGCCGTCACCGTTCAAGTCAAGATTCCTGTCTGATGAGAGATAAAAGACGGTGTCCTTGGTATATCCCTGATAGGTCAATGCACGGTAGGCGAAGTTGGCATTCATCTCCGTCGCATCCCAGAGGTTGTTCCCCTTGTACGGGCCGCTCCCGGCTACCAGGATGGCCTTCATTGCCTTTCCACTCGGAACAGAGGACGTCTTCTTGAAGACCTGGATGCGGTTATTACCGGTATCAGAAACATAGACCGTACCGTCTGGGTTTACGGCAATTCCTCCTGGGAAACTGAATTCACCGGCATTACTCCCGAGACTTCCCCATTTGGTAACAAATCCTCCGCTGGGCGTAAACTTCTGGATCCGATGATTATACGTATCAGCGACATAGATGTAGCCGTTGCTGTCAGTGGCGACGCCTTCTGGGGAATGAAACTCCCCATCTGCATCGCTCAGGATTCCTCCCCATTTAGCTACAAACTCTCCATTGAAAGTGAACTTCTGAATGCGGTCATTCCGTGTGTCAGCGACATAGACATAACCGCTCTCGTCAACCGCTATGCCTTTGGGTTGATTAAACTGACCGTGTCCGTCGCCAGCACTTCCCCATTTGGTGACAAATTGACCGCCTGACGTAAACTTCTGAATGCGGTGATTATCTGTGTCTGCAACATAGACATAACTGTTCCCGTCTATAGCGATGCCGGAAGGGGATTTAAGTTGTCCGTCTCCATCACCGGAGCTTCCCCAGTTGGTGATGAACTGTCCGTTTGACGCAAATTTTTGGATGAGGGAGTTGAGGTCATCAGCGACATAGATTGAGCCGCTCCCGTCAATAGCGATGTCAGAGGGAGCAAAGAGGCGACTCCTTCCCCACTCAGAGATAAATTGACCATTGGATGCAAATTTCTGAACGCGATCATTCCAGGTATCAACGACATAGAGATTTCCACTACTGTCTATCGCAATCCCTTGTGGAGAGTCAAACTGCCCTTCTCCAATCCCACCACTCCACCATTTTGCAGTGAACTGCCCTTCTGACATAAACTTCTGGATGCGGTAATTCCATGTGTCTGCGACATAAAGATGACCTTCGCTGTCTGTGGCTACGCCATAAGGAAGGCTCAACTCCCCGTCTCCGTTGCCATAATTTCCCCATTTTATGATGAATTCTCCATTGCCTGTAAATTTCTGGACTCGGCAATTTACTGTGTCGGCCACGTAAACATTGCCACTCGCGTCTGTGGCTATACCTCTGGGCTGCGAAAACTGACCGATTCCACTGCCACTCCCTCCCCATTTGGAAATGAACTGGCCGTTCGACGTAAATTTCTGAATCCGGTCATTGTACGTATCAGCGACATAGACGTCGCCTCGACCATCGATAGCAACTGCGTCCGGCCAATCAAACTGCCCGTCACCCGTGCCTTCACTTCCCCATTTGGTGACAAACTGGCCGTCTGATGTAAACTTCTGGATCCGGTAATTCCAACTGTCGGCCACATAGAGATTCCCGCTGGTGTCTAAGGCGATCCCACCAGGAAACTTAAACTCTCCGTCTCCGCTGCCAAAACCTCCCCAGCTCTTCACAAATTCTCCATTGGACGTAAACTTCTGGACGCGGCTATTGTATGTGTCAGCAACATAGATATTGGCGCCGCTGTCTATCGCTATGGCGCTCGGGCCCACAAACTGACTATTTTCACTCCCGTGGCTTCCCCACTTAGCAATGAGCTGGCCATTCGGCGTCAATTTCTGGATCCGGTCATTATAGGTGTCAGCGACAAAAACGTTACCGCTTCTATCAATGGCTATGCCGCGAGGGGCATTGAAATACCATGGTTGCCCCAGGATCGGCCACATCCGTTCAAATTCATAGATTTCCTCTGAAAAAGAAATAAATGGAAAAGACATGACAAACATCAAAATAAAGAAACTATTAAGAAATCTTTTTAGCATCACCAAAACCTACAAAATTATTTATTTCACCCCCACCCTCACCCTCCCCCCTTGAGGGGGAGGGGTGCCTGCCTGCGGTAGGCAGGGGTGAGGGGTATTAATCCGTCAGGGTAAAACTCATATTTCCTGTCTTTGAGGTCCTGTTCAATCCATCCCAAGACTCCACATACCAGAATATCGTTGAACCCGCCGCATCATTCACCAACTTCCTGATCGACATCCACTGGCCAGATGTAAGTGCTTTAGTAAATACCCCATTATTGTCATTGGGATTTTTTATATTAAAGGATAGAGCCTTCTTTTTTATCCCGGGTTTTGTAAAATCAGGGTCACTCCCAAACCAGACCTTAAATTTCACCCCACAGTGATTCTCCCAGGATAAAGTAGGCAACGAACTCTTACTCGTCGGTGAGATCGCTGGATTCCCAACCGCCTCCGCTGACTCTACCCCAAACGAACGAACCCCACTTTTGACCGTTGTCCCAATCCCAACAACCCTCCAATAGACTGCTCCCCCAGATGATCCTGGTATCATCAATACCTTCTTCCACGTCGCTGAGGAAAGGAGGACCTGAGTCGCCGTCACTTTCACTTTCACTGAAACCGAGCTAAAACCTTGATCCACTGAAAACTGAATCTCGTACCCCTTGTAGCCCTCCCCAGTCCAGCTAAAGGTCGGAGGGCTCGATAGAGAACAGGCACCAAATGACGCACCATCCGAAGGAGATTGAAGCACAATCGACGCCTCGCCAAGAGTCTGCTCTACCTTTGTTGCCTTTGGCAGGGAGATGATCATATTTTCATTCATCGCATAAACCGTAATATCGTATGTCCCCGCGACCGTAAAGCCATCATATGTCCCCTCGTACCTCCTGCTCTGCTCATTCCATGTGAGATCAAAGGTCGGAAGGTCTGTGATCGGGTTGTCCGTGGGATTTGTAAAGTCAGGGCTGTGTACAATGGCCCATACCCTCGTTATTCTCCCTGTTGACACCACCTCTACTGTTATCGTGGCTGAGGTCTGGCCACTCAATACCTGATTCGGGGTTATTGTACTGATGGAGGGAATATCTCCAGCTATGATGAACCCTTTACCAATGTTCTTGCCCCTTGCCACATCCCCATCTGTTTTCTCATTGCCTATGCCATTGCCATTGTCGTCTATCTGCGGGTTCTGGCTCTTCCCTGCGCCCACCGCTACCCCTATCACATCCTTTCCCACAACATAGGCATCATAGATCTTTGCCCCACCAAAGATCTGGCTCCAAAATGGGTAGGAAAAGGACAGCGCCCCCTGGCTTAAAAAATAGGCAGGTTCTCCAGGGGATGTACTGGTTATGAGGATTCTCTGCTTTCCTGATGGCGGAACAAGCTTTGATACAAAGCTTCCTGATTCACAGGCATCGTAGATGATGGTGATGAGCCCCTGCATCGACTCCTGTAGTTCATTCAACCATAAAGCAAGGTCTTCGGCTCTGAGGATCTCTGTCTCTGACATCCTGAATGTCCCATCTCCTCCATGGCCTGTCATGTAGACCACAAGACTCTCCGCATCTTTTGCCCACTGGGTGATTGCATTCTGGAGGTTGCTGTTCGTTGCATCTCCATCCACATCAGGTTTACCATCACCGTTGAGGTCAAGATTCCTGTCTGAAGAGAGATAATAAATCGTGTCATTGGTGTATCCCTGATAGGTCAGTACACGAAAGGCAAAGTTTGCATTCATCTCGGTTGCATCCCAGAGATTATTTCCCTTATATGGACCACTCCCTGCCACCACGATAGCTTTCGTGGCTTTGTTACTTGGAATATAGGAGGCCGGCTTAAATACCTGGATGCGGTTATTACTGGTATCAGACACATATACCTTGCCGTCTGAACTTATTGCAACTCCCTCTTCATAAGAGAATTCACCTGGGTTACTCCCAAGGCTTCCCCATTTGGTAATAAACTGGCCGTCTGATGTAAACTTTTGGATGCGGTTATTGTATTTGTCAGCAACAAAGACATTACCGCCGCTGTCTACGGCTATGCCATTAGGATAATACAACTGACCGTCCTCAGTGCCCAGACTTCCCCATTTAGCAATGAACTGTCCATCTGAGGTAAACTTCTGGATGCGGGCATTGTTTGTGTCAGCGACATAGACGTATCCACTGGTATCTACGGCTATGCCAAGAGGCGAATTAAACTGACCATCTCCGTCACCCTCACTTCCCCATTTGGTGACAAACTGGCCGGTTGATGCAAACTTCTGGATGCGGTGATTATTTTTGTCAGCGACATAGACATTGCCGCTACTATCAATGGCTATGCCTACAGGGGTATCAAATTGCCCATCTCCGCTGCCATAACTGCCCCATTTGGTGACAAACTGGCCGGTTGATGTAAACTTCTGGATGCGGGGATTGTAATATTCAGAAACATAGATATTGCCCCCGCTGTCTATAGCTATGCCACCAGGCCCATAAAACTGGCCGTCTCCTTCGCCCCCACTTCCCCATTTGGTAACAAACTGGCCGTCTGAGGTAAACTTCTGGATCCGATCATTACCCATTTCAGTGACATAGATGTATCCACTGCTGTCAACTGTAATGCCTTTTGGCCCAACAAACTGGCCGGCTCCCGTCCCTCCACTTCCCCACTTGGTGACAAACTGGCCATCTGAAGTAAGCTTTTGGATGCGGGCATTCCCTGAGTCAGCGATATAGACATAACCGCTACTATCTACGGCTATGCCACGTGGATAAATAAACTCACCGTTTCCGCTCCCCCAATCTCTTCCCCATTTAACAATGAACTGCCCATTTGAGGTAAACTTCTTGACCCAGACATAATCTGTAACATAGATATCGCCACTCCTGTCTATGGATATGCCATAAGGCCAAATAAACTGACTGTCTCCATTGCCCTCGCTTCCCCATTTAGTAATGAACTTGCCATTTGCCGTAAACTTCTGGATGCGGCAATTCCCTGCGTCAGCGACATAGACATGACCGCTGCTGTCTATAGCTATGCCTTCAGGCCCATAAGGCGAATTAAACTGCCCGTCTCCACTGCCAGAACTTCCCCATTTAGTAACGAACTGGCCATTTGAGGTAAACTTCTGGATGCGGGCATTCCCTGTGTCTCCAACATAGACATAGCCATTCCTGTCTATGGCTATGCCATAAGGGTTATCAAACTGGCCATCTCCATTGCCCCAACCTCCCCATTTGGCAACAAACTGGCCGTCCAAGGTAAACTTCTGAATGCGGGCATTACCTTTTTCTACAACATAGACATAACCATTCCGGTCAACGGCTATGGAATAAGGTTCACTAAACTGGCCATCTCCGTAGCCATAACTTCCCCATTTAGTGACAAACCGGCCGTCTGAGGTAAACTTCTGAATGCGGTTATTCGATGTGTCAGCGATATAAACATAGCCGCTGCTGTCTATGGCTATGCCACGGGGATCATTGAAATACCATGGCTGTTCTAATACAGGCCACATCCTTTCAAATTCATAAATCTCCTCTGAAAAAGAAATAAATGGGAAAGACATGACAAAAAACAAAATAGATAAGGTATGAATGAGTATTTTTGCCATCACAATTACCCCCAAATTATTTATTTCACCCCCAATCCCCTCACCCTCCCCTCTGAGAGGGCATAAGCGCTAACTTAAACCGATTCTGATGCCCCGTGAGAGGGCATCGGTGACAATAGCCCGGCGATTCATCGCCGGGTGCAAATAAGATAAAACAAAAGTCCCATCGGGACGATTGAAAAC
>Ga0315284_10015307_pt1 | contig 10913 bp, 18 predicted proteins | sample YL17G09_16_MG_FD_203696 | JGI IMG/M metagenome (GOLD analysis project Ga0315284, IMG submission 203696) | Sediment microbial communities from Yellowstone Lake, YNP, Wyoming, USA - YL17G09_16 | ecosystem: Environmental > Aquatic > Freshwater > Lake > Sediment | place: USA: Wyoming | collected...
TTGCGCGATCAGACGAACGGTCTGGATGGTGCTGCTGCGTGTAGTTTTTCTTTGATGTTGACGGTTGGAACTGATAAGGTGGCGTTGCCGATGTGGCAGTCGATCTGGTTTACAATAAAGTCAAATGTTATATTTGCGATAGTTATTATACTGGTGATTGCCTTCGCAATAGGATCACGAAGGCGAAGGGAATAAGATGGATTTCGGGACGCTCGCGATATTTTTCGGTGTCATCGGTATCATAGGTATTGGAATAGGTTTGCTGGTGAAATATACCGGCATGGGCGAGATCTTTCAAATAATAGGGCATTACATAAATGCATTTTTTCAGGCGGTTGGGAGGATCTTATCATTTGCTCCGAGACCGTTGCAGATCGCTTTCTTTTTGGTGATAGGGATTGCCTTGATGGGTACGGTAGTATCATATTTTCTGGGATTGAATGTAGTGTGTGCAGATAGGCATCCTTACACAGGGGATGTTCTTGATGTGCAATTTGCGAAGATGTTTCCATCTAATTCACAGAAGATTGATAAGTCGTTAGTTGAGGGGAGACCGCAGTCAATTTCTACCGGAAAGACTGTTCAATCAGGAGCTTCACTTCTTATGGCTCCATTTACTGGAACGACTGTTCCTGTTCAGGCTCCGACATTTATGACTTGGGGGACATTTTTTACAGAGGGAAGTCATTTGCTTCCTGCAGGGTATGGTGTGAATGATAAGATCTACATGGCAGTTCCTCCGTCAACTAGTGCTACGAATACAGCTGAAGGGTTATATGATTCTTTTATGGCTATTTCAGATCCAGCTTCGATAAACGATAAATTGAAGAATTTGAAGGGGACGACGACCAGTTTTCCTGTGAAAGTTGTGAAAGAGACCTGGGCTTCAGCGAAATGGCATAATTGGGTGAATCCAGGGGGATTAGATATAAATTATGTAGATGGAGAATGTTATTTGTGGTCAATAACACATCAAAGTCTTGCTACTTCATTTGTGATGGGTGATGATATTCTTGAAGTGACATATTCATTTCAGCAAGATTTATCTGACGATAATCGTTTAGTGACTAATCCATATGTTTCGAGTCCGGCGCAGTATTTTTGGAGTAGGACGCTCGCTAATTGTCCTCAAACGCAAGGTGCGGGGATGATATTGTTACAGGCGGGTGCAATGGATGATCCATCGACGACAAGCGATGAAATCGGCTATGTTCATGCAGCGTATGTAACATTGGATGATGTTCAACAGATGTTTAAAGATGTATCAGAGGGGAAGATGTCAATTGACTTTCAGTTGAATCCGGAGTCGGTTTCTTCGCGTAAGGCATTCATACAGGGAGTGAATTCGCAGAAGATTGTATTTGAGGATGCGCCGATAGGTGGGAGTTTCATTACTTATTCTTGTAGTGCGAAGGATGATGTGCAGATCGGGGTATTTGGTCTTGAGAATGTGTTTTCTGTAGAGGTATTGTTGGTGCTAATTGCGGGAGTTGGGTTGCTAGGTGTTTTGAGAGTGCTGGGCGTATGGGGGGGATAAGTTTAAATATGACTGCTTCTCATTTATACCTATGTTGAAGCATATTGTTATCTTTGCTACGTTATTGGTTGTTCTTGTTGGTGTGGCTTCTGCAGAACTAATACAAAATACTCTTGGGGGAACTCCTCAAGGAACGACATCTATTCCTCCAGCAGATCTCTCTTCTTCATCGTCAACTCCTGCTGCGAATGCTGTGCAGGCTCAAATAGATCAGGCGAATCGTTATCTTTCTGCAGAGGTTGCGCAGCAGATCAAGAAGGCAGTGGATAATGCGGAAGTGAACATAAAGGCGAACAACGACGATAATTTTCGGCTTATGGACGGTCGAATGACGACATACATTGATCATGTGAAGCAGACAGTTATTCTCGGTGGAATCGGAGCTGTGCTTGTTGCGCAGGCATTGATCGGAATAATTCTGATGCGGATGTGGCGAAGGTATTCGTACGAGTATTACCAGGAGCAGATAATCAAGAAGCAGCAAGTGGAGATTGAGGTAAAGGATACTGAGATGAATGCGCTGAAGGAGTTGCAGCAGCAGTCATGGCAATGGCAGCAATCTCAGGAGACGCTCGGCATGAAGATGGGGCAGACGGAAGCGATGAATATGTCGCAGATGAATCAGTGGCAGATGCAGCCAGCGTATGCTGGATCGTGGGCTCCGCAGCCGGAAGCGACACAGCAACCATATAATCCGTATCCTAGAGAGCCGTATGCAGAACAACAACCTACTCAACAGAATCCTCAGCAAACTCAACAAGCTCAGCAACAGTGGGGTCAAGGGGGGTGGAATCAATGAATGAACAGGATCCGATGAATATGCCTCCGTGGATGAGGCAGCAGCGTCAACAGCAGCAACAGCAACAGCAACAGCCTCAGTGGGGGCCTCCGCAGCAGCAACCTCCTCAGCAACCACCGTGGCAGCAACAAACTCAGCAGCCTCCTCAGCAATGGTCTCCTCAGCAGCAGCCGATGCAGCCGCAATATCCACAGCAAGGATATCCTCCTCAGCAGCAACCTGGTTATCCTCCTCAGCAACCAGGTCCTGCACCGCCGCAGCAAAGGGTTGTGCAGCAAGGACCTCCGATGGGGATGCCTCCGCAGATGCAGCAGCAACCTTTCGGAATGCCGCAGCCAACACCTGCAGGATATCCTCCTCAGCAGATGCCGGGTCCCGGACAGATGCCTCCGCAGCAGCGTCCGATGATGCCGGGACAGGGTATGCCTCCTCAGGGAATGCCGGGGATGATGCCTCCGCAGTCTGCGACGAAGAAGAAAGCTGAGCCATCTGCGAAGAAGAAGCGTTTGCTCTATATTTTGCTCGGGCTTCTTGCGACGACCGCTATCGCTGCGTTGATAACGGGAATTTATTTTTATGTTAATTACGTAGCGGCGAAGTAGGGGGAGATCTATCTATGGCAGCTGAAGGGCAACCGGAGACGCGCAGCGACAAAATGCGTATCTTTTGGGTAATAGGTATCATCGTTGGTCTCGTGATTCTTGTTTACGTATGGTATACCTCTGGGACGGGAGGGGTATTTGCAGTTCTCAAGAAATGGTTATTCTATGCAGGTATTGTTGTTGTTATCGGTCTTGTAGTTTACGGGGTAATGAAATTATTAGCGAAGCCAAAAATCGACTTGGTTGAAAATGATCGGCAGGATATCATAGATGCGGCGATTCTCAGTAAGCCTCCGATGGTGAAGGATCTATACTTTACAGGGGACAAAGATCACGGAGAGTTCAGAGTTGGATACATAATCGGGTATTGTCAGTTGCAGTCCTACAAGGATCTGGATCTGATAGCGGGTTTGACAAAGGTTCAAGTAGAGGAGATGGAGAAGAATAATGAGGTTCCTTCACAGTTTATCATCAAGGAGGATTGTTTTGTGTTCAAGAAGATGTCTCCTCCATTCAGTATGTTTGAGCAGCCGAAGGTATTGCGGACGCTTGAAGATGAACACAGCCAATTGATCGGTGACGTGAAGATCTATGGTGTGAGCATGATTAAAAAATATGGGTACTACTTTCCCAATAGGGGCCACCTTGATATAGCAAGGATAGACATTGCGATCATACGTGAGGCTTGGCGTGGTGCGGTGTTCCAATTCCTCAAGGACATGGTTAGCATCAACCAGCGTGCGTCTGGTCTTGACAGCGAGTTCAAGAAAGATATGGACAAGAGGAAGCTCTTGAAGATCCCTAGTCCGCTTGGAGAAGAAGAATCAAGACGTTAGGTGTGACGATGATTGATTGGCGTAATATCACTTGGGTGGTTGTCAAAGGTTGCTGGAGATGTAAGCGAGATTACAAGCAGTTTGCGACTAATTGGATGCTTCGAGATCCTGTAACTGGGCGATTGATTGGGAAGCTTGTAGAGGTGAGATCATGAATGAGAGGCCTTTCAAGATAGTGACGAATCAGATCCTGAGAGACTCACGTATAGAGCGTAGGATCATTGAGATGAATCGTGAGAGGATGCTGTATTTGATGTTGGTGATAGGTGCGATCCTATTGCTGCTGGCGTTGCTATGGTAGAGTGGAAGAAGAAAGGTAAGGGGCAGCAGAAGCTCGAGCACGAGCCATACATGAAGCGAAAGGTTCCGAAGTGGAAGGGTCCTGCAGATCTGCGTGAGAAGTACAAGCAGTTGAAGGCGGGCATTATAACAGAGGATGCCTTGACGGATGAGGAGATTGTGTTATTGAGGAAGTATTACGGGATGGTATAATGGGTGATTAAAATGGGTGTGGTTGAAGACTATGTTGGAGGGATGACGATTCAGAAGATTGCAGATAATAATGGTTGTTCTTGTACTCCTATTCGGAAGATATTGATTAAGAATTGTGTGAAGTTTAGAAAATGTGGTCAAAGATATTTGTTGCCGGAGATTGAGAAATTTAGGCGAGATTGTGCGATGATGCGTTGGTATGATTTGGAGAAGGAGTATGGTGTGTCTTGGAGTATAATTAAGTCATGGAAAGTGAAGTACAAAATGACGACTGGAAAGAAGGAAGATCGTGAAGTTGTTACTGAAGAGATGGATGGTGGCTGCCTGTTATGTACTTCTCATAAGTCTGGTAAGAATTATCCTCGCTGTCGTGGAGGGCAACTTGTTGTGAATAGGTTGTGGGAGATGAAGAATGGATCTTGGCCGAAAGGAAAGCTTACTCGTCATCTTTGTGCTCGTGCTTGGTGTGTGAATCCTGATCATGTTGTTCCGGGTACCCCCTTTGAGAATATTGTTGATACGGTATTGGATGGTCTCGGGAAGACTCAAATAAGATATGTGAATTCATTATTGGCGAGGGCGTTTAAGGAAAATGTCATAAGATTTGATAGGGATGGGCGAGTTGTTCGTGTTGTTGATGGTAAACTATTCAACATCATTGGGAAGGTTGAACTTGAAGTGAAGACTGTTTATAGAGGCGAGTTTGAAAGATTGCCAGAAGGCATGATTGAAGGAGGTGATGCACGCGGGATTAACATAGCGTTGCGTTCAAAATGAGCTTAGTCAGATACAGTTATGAGGAAATGATTTTATTGCGTATGCTCGAACTCAACTCTATGGTCCCGCACCTGTCATTATTGGTCGGAACTCATATTGCTTGCTGAACAATTGCTGAAGGAAGAAGAGGATCGTGAGAAGTTGCACGAGATGATTTTCGAAGTGGAGAAGCTCGTGTTGGAGACGGAGATGGTTCCCGTTGAAACTGAAGAGGGGAAGTTGTTGTGGATTGAGAAGGTGAGGGGGGAGCGTTCGCTATATGACATAGAGATGGCGATTGAGAGTAATCCTGATTACTACGCATTTTTCGAGAAGGAAGATGGGACAGTCATTACGAAGTTCGATATAGAGAGAAAGCTCGATAAGATTCGAAAGTGGCTGTATGGCATGGTGCGTGAGAAAGCACAAGGACGGCGTTTCCAAAAGTTCCGATGAGTCGGATAGTTAAGGTGAATCATGGAAGATGCTTGTTTGTTTTGTGGTTTGCCAGGAAAAGCTTTGTTATGTATTATATGTTCACAGGATGAAGAGAAAGTGAAGATGGTGACTGAAGCTGCAAAGCTTGCGACGAAGAAGATGTTGTTGAATAAGGAATTGAGGTTGATGGAGAAGATGATGGTTGCGGTCGCACATGCGACGACAAAGAGGCGATGGGGATGAACAGGATCTTTATTTTGTTGGGGTTGTTGAGCGTGAGTATTGTGGCTGTGGTGTTGTTGTTCCTCGCAGCTTTGTATCCTATCGGGATGATTGGGAAGAGTATGCATATCATGTATGTGACTCATTCGCAGACAGATACGAATGTTGAAGGGTATACGTTGACAGATGTGAATAACTGGGCAGTTGACGGTGTCGCAGGGACTGAGGGTGGGAACTACGGTGGTGCGCTGCTTTTGGTGTTGTTTGCATTGGCGTTGGGTGTTGGGTATATTATGCGGAGAATGATGGAGAGGGTACAATGGCGACAGGTATAGGGGAGAAGATGTTTGAGGGATATTTGATCCTCGACTGGAAGACGGGGAAGATGGCGGTGAAGTCCAGGAAGCCGAAGCTTGTCGGGCCGTATAAGATTCCTATAAAGGTGGAGTTGCGAGTGACGATCCCTGATCGTCAGGAGTTGTCGGTGAGGGGGGAAGTCGAAGTTGCGCAGAGCAAAGTGAAGGATATCATATTCGAATCGATTTGAGCTGTGAAGGTGGTACAATGAAGAAGCGGGAAGCATTTGCAGGTCAGATCCATACGTGGCCAGATGAGGAAGTGAAAGATCTCGTGTTGACGGCTGCGAAGGAATCAAGATATTGGCAGAATAGGAATGGCGCGACGTTTGGGGAGAGAAAGGCGTTTGAGTATGCATTTAGAACGGGGTTTGCAGAGGCTGAACTGACTGATAAGATGAGGTTGTCGAAGGCGTTCGATCATAGGGATGAATGTCTTGAGAATCTGAAGATGTCTGCGCAGGGAACGACGTGTGGAGAGAGTGAGGCAAGGGTCGAGGGTTTTATGGAAGGGTGGGAGATGCGAGACAAAGAACGAGAGATGAGAAAGGTGTTCAAGCAATGATGAGGTAATGCTATGAAGACGATCATCTATTTCCCGTCAGAGGAAGAGAAGGATGAGATAAACGAATGCTGTGCGCAGATGATTGACTGTATGGATGGGTTGACGTTCGAGCAGAAGGTTATGGCGCTGCGAATCCTTGCAGAATCATTTCAGGAGAGGTATAGTGTTCAGAAGGTGCGAGTTCATGAGTAGCAATACGGGGACGACCTGGGAGAGAACGGTGCGGGCAGTCTATGAGGCGAACAGCTTCACTGTTATCCGTTCAGCCGGGTCAAAAGGTCCTGCAGATCTAATAGCGTGGGATAAGGAAGTAGTTCATCTGATTCAGTGTAAGAAAGAGAGGAAGAAGAATAATTATTACGAGGATATGAAGCGGCTTCGGGGTGTGCCGACACCACTCTTTCAGAAGTGGGTGAAGGTGCTTTGGATCAAGAGTAATCAGAAGGTGACGGTGAGATTCCTAGGGGAGACTGAGAGAGATGATCAGGATCAGCATATGACTATTGGTGATGTGAACAAGAGGCTCAAGAAGAATGAGGACTGAGTTCGAGGAAGATTTCTGGAAAATTCTTTCTGAAAGAGCTATGGATGGAAATATTAAAATAGTGGTTAGTATAGAACGTGGTGGTATGTCTGCCTGTGCGATCAATATTGCAAAATACTTGGATTCGGAGATGAGATTGTGGCGATAGATCTTCGGGAGCTTCCAAGGGAAGTGCGGGACATAATTGAATTGAGAGAAGGTACTGATCAGACGTTTGCGAGATTCGCGGATGAGGATTACTCAGAGGTCTTCTGGAATATGTTGGCTGAGCGTGCTGATAAGAATGTGGAGCACTCATTTATCGGGAGCATATACGGGGTTCAGGGTTCTGGTAAGTGCTTTGAGCAAAGCGAAAAAGTTTTTAGTAACAGGGGTATTATTGAAGGTTCGAGAATTCTCGTTGGTGATAAGATACGTTCTGAACTTGGTGATTGGGTTGGTGTGAAGAGTGTGTGGTCAACGAAGAAAAGATGTGCGAAGATAAGATTTGATTATGCTTATCCGGTTATTGCTTCTTATGATCATTGTTTTCCGACACTGGGTGGATTGTTGAAGGTTAATGAGTTGAAGAAAGGGGATTTGATTCCGGTTGCAGTTCCAAGGATAGATGAGGTGGGTGTTAAAGATGATTATGAATTTGGATATGTTCTCGGGGCCTATGCTGCTGATGGATCAGCTGTTTTGAAGCAAAGATTGGTTGCGGCGAAGAGAAGGCTAGGTTTGAGGAAGAATGGTTGTAATGCTTTTATTCAGATCGCGAATAACAACAAGGAGTATCTTGAATATATTGCTGAGTTGATGAGAAAGAATCTTTCTTTTACGAGTGTTGTTGTTAGATCGGCATCTGGGAAAGGAAGATGGACTTTGGTTGCGTATGGGAAGGATGAAGTTGAGATGTTTATTGAAAGGTGTGGTGCGAGGTCATCTGAGAAAGTTATTCCTTCAGAAGTGTTGAGAACGATGAGGGGAATACGCGGGTATATTGATGGGTACTGCAATGGTGATATGACTTGTAATGTTGTTCGCTCGAAGAAGGGGACGTTCAAATGTGAACTTGGATGGTTGTTTAAGTCGCGGGCTATTGCTGTTGGGTTTATAGATATGTTGCATATTGTGGGTGTGTGGCCTTCAATAAGGGAACGGATTCTAAGATCGGGGAGGTGGAAGGGAAATAGTTATGTTAGGGTGACTGTTCCTGCGAAGCAGATTGTTGATTTTTTGAATGGTTGTAAATTTAATAATTCTTCAAAGAAGGGGAGGGTGGATCTTATTTTGAATCATAGGGCTTCTAGGGTTGAGGCGTGTTTGGTTGAAACGAACGATAAGAAGTCTGTAGTTGTTAAGATGGTTCATTTCGCAAGAGTTCTGGGTGTTGAGGATGTTGGTGAGAAAGGGTGCGTGGATGTTGAGGTTGATTCAAAGAGACATCTGTTTACATTTGCGGGTGGTTTGGTGAGTCATAATAGTATGGCGGCGATCTCGATTTGTAAGTTCTTAGATCCTGATTTCAAAGTGGAAAACATATTTTTTGATTATAATGATCTCGTCTATAACAGACATAAGCTGAAGGAGAACTCTGCGGTGCTGATTGACGAGCAGTCTCAGTCGTACGGACTTGATTCTCATCGTGTCATGATAATCCTTTCTTCACTGAAGGAGCAATTGCGTAAGAAGTCGATTCACTTTGTATTCTGTTCACCAGTGTTGTATGAGGAATCAAAGTCATCGATGTATTTGATAGAGACGATGTTTATTGATTATGAGACTCAGGAATGTTATGCTGCATTGAAGACTCGTGAAGGGTTGACGCTCGGGCATATTCGGGTTCCATATCCGATGAAGCAATTGCCTGATGGAACGCAATTGGCAACAGATGAGTTTGTGAAGGCATATCAGTTGAAGAAAGACAGGCATCTTGATCGTGTTCTTGGTAATCGTAATGTAGATATCTTTGAAGAGCGTGCGAATGCAGTGATGAAGAATGCGTTATTCAGGAAAGCTGAGAAGATATATAAGTCGAAGATGGGGTATATTCCGAACGGTACGCTTGTGCAGATCATCAATAAGATCTATCCTGAATTCAATGCAGGTGTGGTGCCTATGGAGATTGCTGGGCGTATAAAGTTGAACAAGGAGATGAGTGGTGAGTGGGAGTGTCCGGTAGGTACGGTGCGGCGTAAGGATCGTCAGGATCATCATAAATAGGTAGATTTAAATATCAGAAGGTTGTGCAAGTAGGGATGGTAAAGCGCGTGGATTTCTCGAAAGAAGGTAAGGTTCGGACGAAGTTGCATCAGATCATAGATGAGCAATCTGTGGCTGCGAATCAGGAGAAGAAGAAGGTTCGTACTTCGATGTATGCTTCGGATTATGGGAGTTGTTTGCGGAAGACGTTCTTTAATTTCTTTCCAAGCGAGTATCATCCGGATGCAGAGATTGATGCCAGGACTGCTCGGATATTTGACAATGGGAATGGTGTTCATGATAGATTGGGTAGTTATCTGAAGCGTGTGCCTGAGTTGGATTTCAGGGATGAGTTGGATGTTCCTCGTGATGAGCTTGAGGTTCATGGCAGGTGCGACGGGATTTGTATTGTTGATGCCCAGGCGATGGTTGTTGAATTCAAGTCAATCAACAAGGAAGAAGTGTATGAGGCAAAAGATGAACATGTTGGGCAAGTATCTTGGTATATGGGGATGATGCGTATCTTGCGGAAGGATCTGCGTGAAGACTTCGGGATTTTGGATGGGGAGGTTGTTGATGAGGAAGATTTGAAGGAACCTTCATTATCTGGTCGGGTGCTTGATACGTTGACGCCCATGGAGAAATGGTTGTTGTTGACGCAAGGGGAGATTAGGGCTGAGTTGATTTATGAAAGTAAGCCTACGAATGAGATCTATACTTTTCCTGTGGAATTCAATCAGGCGACATTTGATAAGATTCATATGTGGTTTGAGCAGTTGAAATGGCACATAGATAATAAGCAGGTGCCAAAGGTTAATTATTATCCTTCAAAATTTCCGTGTTCTTGGGGTCGTCCAGGTTTCGGCGGTAGGTGCGCATATTATTCCCTGTGTCACGGGAATAATAGTCACGGGGATAAGAAGTCTGACTTATAAATTCAACAACCAAAGAACACCCGTTTTAGTGGACAGCTTTATATACTGGCCGTCTTCTGGTAGAGATGGCTCATGAGACACAGATACTTCGGAAAGGGTTATCGCGGCGACTCAGAGGGACATCGCCTAAACGCTCTCGGCAGAGGTAGTGGACGAGGGTCTCGTGGTGGTCGTACCACTTCACTTTCTTCAAGCATTATGCGGCAAAGGTCTCTTGAGCCGAGTCGTCTGCCGCAACAGTCGTCATACACTGAACGCCCTATGGCGCCAGTAGAAGAGTTATCGACGACAAATCCACCGGGATACGATCAGAAGTATCGTGAACCGGTAAACGTATCTGAAGAGGTTACGCCGAGAGAAAATCGTCCGATCGGTGTGGCTGCGGGGGAAAGGGCAATTAAGACGCCAGGGGTTCCTCCGCGATTGTCGGACGGGTTCTTTGGTGGTGTCTGAATGAGAAGCTTTCGTGCAAAGCCTATTGGCTGGCGTGGGGAATCCTATCGGCATTATCTGGCGTCGCGCGGAGTTCGGACGTATGATGCGCGTCTTGCGTTATTCTCTGGTACGCTATCAGAATATCATAAGAATCGTGCGAAGGGACTGAAGCACCAAGCTGAAGAGGCGCAGAAGCAGTCGAAGACGGAGTC
>Ga0315284_10015308_pt1 | contig 10913 bp, 6 predicted proteins | sample YL17G09_16_MG_FD_203696 | JGI IMG/M metagenome (GOLD analysis project Ga0315284, IMG submission 203696) | Sediment microbial communities from Yellowstone Lake, YNP, Wyoming, USA - YL17G09_16 | ecosystem: Environmental > Aquatic > Freshwater > Lake > Sediment | place: USA: Wyoming | collected...
CAGAGCACTTTTACGAGGGCTGAGCACCACCGCATCACTGACTCCATCTCCATTAGCGTCATCGAACAATAGGAGAGTGTCTGCTGAAAGCGTAGAAAATATGAAATCCTCTATGATATAGAATTTTTCAAACTCCAAAGATACGGGATCCAGAATATCCCGTATGACAGATCCAGGGACTACATTAATGAGGGAGTTATTGAGCATCATATCACGAGAGATAGAGAACAGCACATCCCCTCTGGATCTCTTCGGTAGAATCTGATACGTAGTGGAGTACTGTAAAAACTGCGCTTCCAGCTCTACTGAGTAAGGACTCTCTACAGCTTCATTGAGATTACTATCAAAAGCCATAACCGTAGCTATGAAATAGTATACGACATCATTACTCAAGGTTTTACCGTCAGACAGGAACACATTAGGAATAGCCCCCGTCTGTACCAGCCTGATCAGCACACTTTTATCGAGCGTATAGGAGTAATAGGTGTTCGTGTACTGAGTTTTCTGTACAGTGTCTATCTCTATGTTATTCGTGACATCTGCGGAGAGAGTACTCGACACTACAGTCTCATTAGTTTCCACAGGATCTATGGAAGTTACCAAGGCAGTATTCATGAGGACATAGCCCCCCGTACCGCCACCTGCTGTGATACTAACGTAAAAATTGCATCCCGCGAACGTACTGTTATCGTTCAGCTGAATGCCACCCACCGGCACTATAACTTTGATATTGTCTATAGCTCTTTTTAGGCTGACTCCAGTTACAGGGTTCGCGGTAGCCTGTATCTGATTCTCCGGGACTATGACCACGGTAAGAGTAGGCCTGTTAGGATCAGGACTAGGATCGGGGCTACGGTCTATTATAGGGCCTACTTCCCCGTTATAGCTGCTCAGCTCCACCGTTCTAAATTGGAATGAAATGGTCTCATTATAGGAGTAATTTATGATACCGTCAGTATCTAAAGACCACGGTATAGACGTCACCGTAGCGGATGTAGAGCCTACTGTGATCCCCGCGAAAGAGTACGCGCTCCAGGCACCTGGACCAGACGAGTTATCTATGTGATAGCGATACTGTACACTGAGGAACGTATTTCTTACTATACCCGCGGGTGCTACAGGGATAGACCCGGAGATTAACTGGTACAGACTATCGGAATAGTACGTGTACGATCCAGTAGGCGTCCAGCTCGTCATGGGATATAGGATTATAGGCGCTGAGACCATAGTATACGTACACCTTCTAAAATGTAGAAAAATCCATCAGCTGAGAGAACTCTAACGACTGTCCACTCTGAGCTGTAAAAACCACAGTCACTTGTATGATCGTAGGATCATCCGTCTGGTCCACCATGACACTCCTCACCTGACCAAAAAGCTCCCCAGGATCCACTGTTCTACCAGAGGATACCATGCTCTTTTGAACGTTTTTCAACTTTGATATTGCAGACGACACCTGATCCAAAATTTTTGACTTTATAAAAGACAGATCCGTGATCTTTGTGCCTATGAGTGACTTCAGGCTCGTACCGTACCAGCTGTGGAAAGGATTAGAGGTAACGTCTGTGACTATGGCTTTCTCTACCTCTTGTAGGAGGAGATACTCTTTCTGAGCCATTTTAAAATCACCAGACATAGTATACGCTACATCATCTATCGTCTTTACCCCCGTACATTTGGGGCACACATTAGCGAACGTCAGATAATTCACCTCTATAAAGGGTTCCCAGTCCTTCACTTTATTCTGCATCACTATAGATGACGTCAACTGCAGTGACAGAGGCTTTTTAACAGTCGCTACCGTGTATAGGCTCGGTGATATCAATACGTTACTGATTCTCATGCTCACCGACCTGACTGCGGACACTGGGTGCCCCAAAACTATTGTCCTTAAGTCCGTGTTAATGGCATAGCTCTCCCAGTTTATCCTATGGTCGCATGTATTTTGTAATTTAGGATCGTACGACATAATAAAGGAAGAGTATTAATAGCTTATCGGCTAACTGGCTATTTACCTGTCTTGGCCGCAGCCATAGCGGCTTTCTGGAGCTGTCTGCCTTGCTGAGACGTCTTTATTTTACCTGTATACGGGTCTAAATCTTTAGTCAATGCAAAAATATTAACCCCATTCACTGTAACTATAGTCTCATCACAGAAAGGCAGTTTACCCTGTCCAAGTTTATTACGTACTTTCGTACGGACGGTAGCCTCCAGGACCCTCTGTCTGTCTACATCAGAGGTCACCGGCATCCCCTGTAGAGACACTCTCAGGAGTGCGTCAGTGTTGTTCTGTATGAAAACGGGACGGATACCCTTCATACCTCCTAGTACCATCCCTTTGAACTCATCTACTATTTTTTGTAGTGCAGCATTCTGTATCCTGTTCGTCTCTTTAATCTCTGTAATGAGGGTCGCGTCTGTTGACCTACCGTTAGGGGAATTAGCTCCCGCCACTTTCTTCTCCAAATCAGTCTTTGTCTGGGCATCCGTGAGCAAATCACTAATATTCTTATTCCCTATACCGGCACTACCACGGAAAGCATCCAGAGCTGCTTTTACTGTAGTTTTAATACCTACGACGTATCCGATGATAGAACCCAGGCTACTTACGATGTTGTCTCGTATCAAGCATGCATCCACATATTGAGCAGGGAGCACACTAGCGCTACCCCCTCCAGCAGCTTCTCCAAAATAGGTAGAAATAGTCGTAAAATATTCCACGAGTTCACTCTGATTTATGTCAGTGCTCACACCCGAGTATCTAGACATATCCCCAAAATTTTCTTTCATGTTATCAGATTGGTTTTTAATGTGTTTCTTTTTTCCAACATAATAGGGAGAATACCTAAACGCGTTACTGTCATGACTTTTTTGATATGAGTCTTGAGTCAGCCCCGACGGTACTATAGTAAACATATAGTTAAATTCTTGCAGAGACTTTAACAAGTCAACCAGATTTTCCAAATCTCTTCGTACAGCTGTATAGTCGTCTTTTACACTCATGTAAAATCTCCCCACTATGCAAGGTCATCGTTCTGCAGATATGAATCCAAAGCCTGCTGTGCAGTCAGCAAATCGAATTCTAATTGAGCTTTCATCAATTTCATTTTCTTGAGCTCATCAATACGATCGTTGATCTCCCAATCTATAGTGATCTGTATCTGATTTTTTAAAAGGGCAAACAACTCGTCTGGTATATTCTTCCTGAGAGCTTTCTCTATCTCTACAGTACCTAAGTTCTGGTCAGCTACAGTATCAGGATATACATCATCACTCAAAATACGACCTACCACCTGGTACGCTGTCTGATCTATGTTGTGCTTCTGTATAAACGCCAGCAGACTTTCCCGCTTTGACCTTATCTGCATGGAGATATTAGTGAGTCTCCTACTCAGATACATTATCGTATACTCAAACTCTTCTTTATTATCCGCTGTGATGCTAGCCAGGTGCTGCATCTCACCTATAGCATCTTGAGAATGATATGCATCGATTCGTAGATTCATGACGTACTGCTACTTTCTATGTGAGCACTTGTGAGTGCTCACACTGATTCCTGCTTCATCCACGATAGTTTCACTCACCCCAATTGATGACGAGTAAGCCAGAGCTCCCGTGTCCGCAGGCGTTACTTCGGGACACGCCATCCCTAGTTGGTTTAATGCGTAGTTTCTCAAATTAATAGCCGCATTCAAATCGCGGTCTATAACTAACCCACAATTCTCACACACGTACTCACGCTCTGAAAGCGACAGAGTCTCTTTAACGTGCCCGCATCCAGAACACTTCTTGCTCGAAAGGAACCATTTATCCGCTACGATTATAGTGTTCCCGTGTAGCAAAGATTTGTAATCGAGCTGTATCCTGAACTCACCCCAGCCCACATCAGAAATGGCCAGGGCTAGGCAGTGATTTTTCAGCATCCCTTTTACATTTAAATCCTCGATACAAATCACCTGATAATTCTCACAGAGATACGTCGTCATCTTATCCAGGACATCTTTTCTTAGACAGGCGACCTTATAGTGTACTTTAGCTACCCTTTGATTCGCTTTATACCTGTTAGAGGATCCCTTTACTTTTCTCGACGACCATCTCTGTAATCGCTTCAACTGTTTCAAGCGAGCACGTAATGGATTCAGAGCCTCAACCACTTTTCCATCAGATAAGGTAGCCAGCGTTTTAATCCCGAGATCCACACCCACTACAGCTTGGTTATCACATGTAGTGAATGCTTTATCAGTTTCGACGCTGATTACCACGAACCAATAGTTCGCTTTTCTTCTTATTACAGCAGACATTATTTTACCGTGAAATCTTAATTCTTCTGATCCTTTTACCCAGCCGAGTTTAGGAATCCAAAACTTTTTACTTTCTACCCCAAACTTATCGTTTGAGATATAGAACGAGTCTTTTATTCCCTTCTTTTTGAATTTAGGGTATCTGTTTTGGCGTTTAAAGAACCGAGAGAAAGCATCCTGTAAGTTAGAAAAAGGTTGTTGATTTGCGTCTTTGTTTGTCTCGTACATCCATGGGTATAGGGTTTTCTTTTCTTGGTTAAACTTCTTTTTTATCTCTGAGATACTGGGTTTCCCACCCTCAGCTCGTATTTTTTGGTACTCAGCGAGTCCGTAGTTATATGCTACACGAGCGCACCCACAGGCTTTCTTGAAGAAAGTCTCTTGAGCTTCCGTAGGGAAGAGACGAATGGTATGTGCTAAGTTATTTACCATTTTCAATAGCCTGCTTAACTATCTTTTTATAGTTTCTAAGACCGTATAACCTTGAAGAAAAGCAATGTATGATAGTCATTAAATCCTGAACCATTTCTTGTTCAGGGGATAATTTTTCAATATTTATAACCAATAAATTGACATTGTTTTTATCACATATATGCTGTAAAAGATCGAAACCGAACCTGGCTAAACGATCTTTATGTGCTACTATTATTTCTGACACTTCACCGGAAGATACGGCGTCTAACAGTTCAAGAAATTTCTTTCTTTTAAAATTTAGTCCTCCACCTATTTCTTCTATATACTCAACATTAGCTTTAGCAGAAGTCAGACAAAACTGTTCTATAGCTTCGCGTTGATTTTTTAAATCTGGCTTTTGAGCTTGAGAGGATACACGACAATAAGCTACAATTTTCTTAAAACAGACTACAGAGGTCTTACCTAAAAATTCATCAAGCTGCTGTTTAGTCCAGTACCTTCGGTTAGTATCGGTTCTTCCAGCTTTAAGAATTTCACGTCGATCCCAAGCCTGTAGTGTCTTTGGATGTCGACTAACATAGTTAGCCGCTTCAGATAATGTGAGTCCTTTGTGTGTCATATATCCTAAGTATACACTATTTACGGAGCTATAAGCTCCTATTTCAAACCTAGCAACTTCATCAAAACAGATATAGCCTGCTCAGTAGTCTGTAACTGAGTTTTATATTTATCCAGATCCTCTGGTTTTACTATCTGCAATAATCTCTTCGGATCTGACACGTCCGGTATAGCAAACAAGAGTATGACTCCAAACATGATCCCTTGCTCGGTATACTGAGCTATACCACCATTCGCGGTAGATGTAGCAGGCCCTTGAGTCTTGACCCCTGGCTTGGTATTACCTATCTGACACGCCTGATTGAACCTCTGTAAAAACCCGTCCATACCCCCAGGTTTCACAGGCATCGATAGACACATGAAAGTCCCGCGGAGATTATAAGACATCAGCTCTACAATGACCGCCCTGATATCAGTGACTATCTCCAAAATTTTAGATATTTTCTCGGCATAGAAATCCAAATAGTCAGACATAGCACTACTGCCTGTATTGACCATCCCTGTGAGTTTATCCGCTAAAATATCTATCCCTTTAAACGCTCCATCTAACGACGACCCTAATAAACCCCTCACTGTAATCGATTTCCAATCCCCCTCAAAATTGATAGCATCTATCAGCTCTCCATTCAAACCCAGAGTAGTGTATTTAGCTAGCTCCGACACAGGAATACAGTTACGAGCATGCGCCATTATCGTAGTGGTGGCCGCGGGGCTATTGATACCCTCCCACTCAGGATGATCATCAAAAAAGTCACTCCCTATCATACTGTACACTTTATAGTAATATCTCGTACCATCCTGTACTGAAAAATCTATATATTTGTATCTGCGTTTACCAGGTATAGCATGTACATCTGACAGCTTATCCTCCAGTACTCTTATCGTGACAGGAGGAGTTGATGAGACCGTCGACATATGCCCAGTCGATACAACATCCCTGTAAATTCTATACCCCGTGACTGGCGGTGCCTCCGGGGTCTCCCATGATAACTGTACTCCCATCTCGTCTTTAGCGGTTTTATGATTCCTGTAAAATCCCGGCAGTACCTTGAAATTTTTAGGAGCAGACGGCAGAGGGTTCTGAAAACCAAAAAATTTTGACAGCACTTTAAAATTGTGCATCAAATTAACCAAAAAATCCGGGTCACTCACCCCACCCACCATAGCTAAAATTACACCGCCCACACTGTCCGCAGGGCTGTTGAAATTCGGAGCATGAGGATCAGTACTCGAGCATGTAGCGTTTACCCTCTGTATGAATTCTCTGTAACCTCCCCACACTGGGATAGTATATTTAGGGAACTTTTTATGAAAATTAGGACAGATAACGCTCACATACACACCCGTAGACGCCAGAGAATCCAGCAATGCTTTTAACTCTTTCGCTATAGCCGCTATCAAGATCTTTATAAACATTGCTATAGACTTCTCGCCACTACTAAATAGCTGCACTATCTTTAGTATCTGTGTTATTATTTTGGCTAACTTGTCTACTTTTATCAAAAATTTCTCTATAGCATCCGCTAAAGTTTTTATGCTATTCAGATTGAGATTCAAAGACCAACTATTCCAGCTATACCCCCCACCAGCAGCCTGCTGCTGAGGACTCACAGTAGCAGTACCAGACGTAGGCACTATATTCGAGTTCTGATTAGCCGTACTGGGAAGCGTGAGATCCTTCGTGGTGATATTAGTCACCTTCAGGTTATCCAGTTTAGGCTTCACCAGCTCAGACTGCACATCATATTTTACACGCTCAGCCATTAAATCTCACCCTCTCTACCTGCCTGCCCATCTCCTCCATCTCTTTCTTTACTAGCTTCGTCACAAGAGATAGCACAGGCTCAAACAACTCTTTCTCAAAAGTCCTCTTAGTACCAGCCTCTACTATTTCCCAAGTAGGCTGATCTTCTACAGCTCCCCCAAAATGTCCTGCTGATTCTTTTTGGAGGATATCTGCTTTTTCAGTGCTATCACTCTCTGGTCGCATCCTATCTCCCGGTGAAATTTCATATATAGCCAGAAATACTTGTTAGATACCAGAGCCTCATTCACAATACTATCTTTGATCTCGTTATATCGCACAGTTTTCAAATATCCCAGGAAATGAGCCATGTCTATAGCATACGGATTATCACTACCATCATATCGCTCAGGTGTATAGTAATCGAGTACCGGTAAACCCTGAGAGTCTTTCCAGGGACGACCTAACCTCTCTTTCACATAGTTCAACTGAGTATGTAAATTCTTGTCCGATATCTGTATCCACTGTATATCCCCCAACACTCCGAAATACACGTGCGCAGGAGTATTCCCTACGGTGAGCGCCTTCTGGTGCGTGACGTCAGGTAAACCATACGACACTCTATCAACTTTGAGAGGTAGAGTGTCTATCGATATCATACCCTGTGTGTAGCTACCATAAAGCGTACCATCTATCCATCCATAAATATCTTTACCCACAGGCATACCACCATCCGAATATATACCAAATGACGTCACAACTATATCATTCGTGGACACGTCAATAGTAGCAGGGTACTCCATGTTCAGTATATTCATAGCCACTATATCATTCAATTTAGCATAGAGTAAAGTCCCAGATACTATAGGTTTATCTATAACGTCCAATAATCTCGCAGCCTCCCTAAATTTATATGATTTGTGTACCAGATGCGCCTGAAACAGCGGAGCGAATATGGCATCTGGATAAACTGTGATACTCGATATAAACGCTACCAATCCCCCTACAGTGAGACTACTGATATCATACCCTACCAGAGAATATGTATCGTGATAGTGTATGGTACACGTCAAAACCAATTTGTCACGTGTGACAGGGATCTGATATCGAGGATTCTCTATGGTGAAATTAACACCAGATAGATTCCTGATTTTGAGCTGCAAAGAACTCTGCAACTGAGACAGCACCTCTACAGAGAGATCTACATATACCCTGTGTATAATGTGCAACCCCGTACCCCCGTCAGTAATAATGACAGGTAGACCGCCCAACGTAGCCGATACCCTGAGAATCCTATACCCATCTACCACAGTGACAGACGTCACATAGTAATCAGTGGCAGGAAGCAGAGGAATAGGTAGAGATCCCCCAGAATTCGTAAATCTCACCAAATCGTTTACCATCCAGTCTGTCATATACACCTGGAGATCATAACTCTGCCTGGCCACAGTATGAGCCCCAGTACCCGCACCCGCCACAGTGAACGCTACCCCACCTACAGAGTCCGATATCTGCAAACTGATAACAGGAGCGGTACCTGACACCCCCACCACATAATAATCTACCCCCACACTCATCGGGACCGGCGGTAGCGGGAAAGGCTGTTGTACAGACGGTAGAGTCCCTGTAGTAGTGAAACGTACCACATCGTTTACGTGCCACGTACCCAGAGACACGAGGAAATCAGATGTCAGAGGGACAGCGGTGACTCCACAGGACATATGAGCTGAGACTATGGGCTCTGTAACCTCAGCCACGTCCCCGCTATCCGCTAGCAGGCTAGTAGTGATATCGGTACCGTGCGCACCTACCACATTAGCCTCAAATACAGATGCTCCCAACTGAGCCGCAGTATCTACATTTATAGCTGCAGATAGACCAGCGACAGTAGTTAGACTATTGAAATCATACTCTTTTGAATAGGGGTAGTCATATGACCAGTCGCACGACAAATCTATAGTTTTGGCGGTATTATCTACTGTGTACGAGGACGTAGAAAAATTGTAGATCGTACCAGGACCGATAGTCATTACAGAGTCATTCCGGAGCATCACACTATCGAGAGTGGATTTTGGCACATTCGAGTGGAAATTAGGTAGATATCCGTACTCAAAAAATCCTGGGTTAGAGTTTACGGTGTGCGTGCTCTTATTAGAGTATCGTGTGAAATTCAGATTAGCGTAAAACCACTTGTTAATGAGATTGTGCTGGTTTATCCTAGTCACCAGAGTCCCGACATTCTCAGTAGGAGATGCTGTATCATTCCTAGACCCCGCCAAAGGTATACCACATCCCAGGGTCTTATCAGGCTGACCTAAATCAGCCGCTGCTGAATATCCTACGTGAGCGCTCCTGAAATACATCCAGTTATCTTTTACTTCATAGTATCCCGAGTCGTCCCAGCTGTACACATCAAAAGCCAAGGTATCTTCCCGGAATCCTTTGGGATTGTTGGTCAGGGTGTCTACATAGGACACGTCAGGAGGATTCATGGTAAACGGATACGTCTGCCCCGGACTATACCTTTTAGCCGACATACTCAGAGTGACAGGGGTACCTACTGGACTAGTTTTTGTAGTGATCTCCCACCCTATCAGTTTATTTACGTGTGGAGTTTCACTACCATTAGCCTCTACAACCACAAAACTACGCACTATGGGGGTATACTCTGCGTCTAGCTCATAACTCTTATACTGACCCTGTACGGTCGCTAATCCTATCCCACTCGCCGTGAAATACTGTACTGGTCCTGTAGGATCCAACACTCCTGCCTCACTAAACTTAGCTCCATTTATAGGGCCCTTCGGATCAACTAGTGAGGCGATAGTACTATACTGTCTGAGATTCACTTTCAGAATACCAACAGTCTGCCTGGTAATAGTATAGGGGCCTGTACCCACGGAGATCAGATCTATAGCATTACCATTAGACGTCAAAGATACTTTCAGCTCTACAGTGCCACTAGTCCCTACTTTACTGACTATGTAGTAATCGGTGCCTACTGTGAGGGGGACGGGTAGCTGCCCTGTAGTAGTAAACCGTACCACATCCCCCACAGACCAATCCGATAGAGTCACCGTCAGTTTATCAGTGGTCACATTCGCCGTAAATGCCTCAGAGATGTTAGTGACATCTGCGTACGGAGCCCTCTTCAGTACCAACTCCTTTATGATAGTCACCTGAGGCTGCTTTCCTACATCAAATCCACCAGAGCTCAGGCTGGTATATTGAGCAGCCGTGATAGACCCTCCAGCATCTATTTGTGCTACTATCTGCGCAGGATTATAGTCTTTATAGTTCCCACTATCAAAATTATTGTAGGTCACGTCCCACGTAGTGCCGTTATTGCACTCTATAGTCATCACAGGCTCATTAGCCGTGGTACTCCAACTCCCCGATACCGGGATGCCGTCTATAGGCTGCTTATTGACATTCCCGTTTGAGGTGTACATTAGATGAGAGAAAAAAGCATTTTGGTTACTCAGTACACTGAGAGGACTAGTAGGATCTGTGATATCCACAGTGACCGTGTCTACATATACGTCCGTAGCAACTTGGATCCCCAGGGGGACATACGTATCAGTCACTACCAGGTACTCAGTAGAGAGAGTACTGCCAGGGCTATGCTGTATTGGGAGCCCGGCCTCCGCACTTTCCTTCCCGCTTAGCACGGTCCCGACGATATTCTCCTGTGACTTCGGCGTACTTTGAGAAATGGGTGTAGCCGAAAAAAGCAGAACATCCTTATATTTACGCGTAGATATCTCGGTACATAGCTTAGCTATAGTTTTGAAAGACCTATCAGGGTTCTGTAGATTAAAAATTAGGCTATCGCT
>Ga0315284_10015309_pt1 | contig 10913 bp, 10 predicted proteins | sample YL17G09_16_MG_FD_203696 | JGI IMG/M metagenome (GOLD analysis project Ga0315284, IMG submission 203696) | Sediment microbial communities from Yellowstone Lake, YNP, Wyoming, USA - YL17G09_16 | ecosystem: Environmental > Aquatic > Freshwater > Lake > Sediment | place: USA: Wyoming | collected...
ATACTATGATGAAAAATTTCATCAAGCTTTCTTATTGGAATGCCAGGACATTAGAAGGGTCAGGAACAAGTTCGGTCTGAAGAACTTAAAAGTAATGATTCCGTTCTGCAGGACTGTTGAAGAGGGCAAAAAAGTCCTAGAATTAATGGAGGAAGCAGGGCTGGAAAAAGGCAAAGACGGCTTGGAGGTGTATGTTATGTGCGAGATTCCTTCCAACGTTATTCTGGCTGATCAATTCCTTGACATTTTTGACGGCTATTCCATTGGCAGCAATGACCTGACCCAGCTGGTTTTAGGCCTAGACCGGGATTCAGCCCTGGTGGCCAAAGTAGGAGATGAAAGAAACGAGGCAGTAAAGCAGATGATTAGGCAGGTAATTGGGGTGGCTAAAAGAAAAAAGAAATATATCGGCATCTGCGGGGAAGCACCCAGCGTTTGGACCGAATTTGCCCAGTTCTTGGTGGAAGAGGGAATCGAGTCAATGTCTTTAAATGCTGATACGATAATCAAGACAACGCTTGATATCGCTAAAAAAGAGAAAAAATTAAAAGGTCGTAAATAATATTAATTTAGTAAATAAAATATGAATATAGATAATTACTTAGAAAAAAATGGTCACTCTAAAGAATTACGTGATTTGGTTCAGATTATTGTTGATCAAATCCGGCCCATTAAAAATGAGTTTTTGGGTGGCGATAGCAAAACTGGTGTTTATAATATTTATGGAGAGAATCAAATTAAGCTGGATAAACGAGCCAACGAAATATTACTGATGGCTTTCCGCAATTCGGAAATGGTAAAACAGGTGGGTAGCGAGGAAGAAGATGAGGTGATTCATATGGATTCAAGTAAAGGTCACTTTGGTGTAACCATTGATCCTCTTGATGGGTCGTCGCTTATTCCTACCAATCTAGCTGTGGGAATAATCGTTTCTATCTATGAAAATGGCGATATAATGAGCGGACTTAAAAACATAACTCAGGCTTTCTATATCTTATTAGGACCCCTAACCCTAATGGTTTTTGCTGATAAGGGTGGAGTAGCCCAATTTATATACAATGACAAGGAAGTTTTTGATTTAGTAAAAGAAAATATAATAATTCCCGAAGGAAGTTTGTACTCTCCGGGCGGTCTTAAGAAAGACTGGACAAATGTGCACCGAGAAATAATTAATGGTTTTGAGGAAGATGGCTTTAAACTTCGATATAGCGGTTCTTTTGTACCTGATTTTCATCAAATTTTAGTTTATGGTGGCTTTTTTTCCTACCCTGCTCTTATTGATAAACCCAATGGTAAGCTTAGGGTACTTTTTGAAGTAGGCCCCATGGCTTTTATTGCAGAAAAAGCAGGGGGAGGGGCTACCGATGGCAAGCTTCGTATTCTTGATATTATTCCCACCGAAATTGATCAAAGAGTTCCAGTATATATTGGGTCAAAAAAAATAATAGAAGGAATAAAAGTCGAAAACCACACCTAAAGTTATTAGACATAAATTAGTTTATTAAAATGAATTTTTCTAACAAAGAAGATATCAAAAAGCTTCTTATAGGTATAGTAGAAGTTGTTTCTGAAAAAGAAATAACAATAATAGATGAAGCCAAATTAAGAGATGAATTAATTGATAGAATAGTTTTTGAAGCTACTTTTAATCCAGATAAGGAGGTAGTGGATTTATGCCGTCAGTTGATTAAGAATATTTCAGCTAAAAAAGGTATTTCCCTAAATTCGGTTTACGCTTACTACAAGAAAAAGGCAAAAGACAACAGAAAAGTTACTATTCCCGCAATAAATGTTAGGGGCATGGCTTACAATACAGCACGAGCAATATTTGAAGCCGCAAAGAAGGATAATGTAACTTCTTTAATATTGGAAATTGCAAAATCAGAAATAGATTATACAAGTCAAAGGCCGGCTGAATTTACAGCCAGTATTCTCGCTGCCGCAATAAAAGAAGATTATCAGCACCCCATATTTTTACAAGGGGACCATTTTCAAATAAATGCCAATAAGTATAAAGAAAATCCAGAGAAAGAAAGAGAAAAAATTAAGGAATTAATCCATGAAGCAATAAAGGCAGGGCTTTATCAAATAGATTTAGATATGTCAACCTTGGTAGATTGGACACAAAAAGATTATGATAATCAACAAAATACTAACTATAGAGAAACTGCACTTTTGACTGCTCACGTTCGAGAATTAGAAAGAGAAGCTGGATTAGATAAGCTCAATATCACAATTAATTTGGGTGGTGAAATTGGTGAAATAGGTAAAGGGATTCAAGGAAGAAATAGTACAGTTGAAGACCTCAGGGCTTTTATGAAGGGCTATCTGGAAGAATTAGACAGATTGAGTAAAGAAAAAGGTTATCAACTGGGAGGCATTACAAAAATTGCAGTCCAGTCAGGAACTCAGCACGGAGGAATAAGAGATGAAAAAGGGAATTTGATTAAGGGAGTAAAAGTAAGTTTTAATACTTTAGCCGAGCTCGGTAAAGTGGCTAGAGAAGAATATAGTTTAGCAGGCGTAGTCCAACACGGTGCCTCGACTTTAGACCCTCGCTGTTTTGTTTTGTTTGCAGGACATCCTTCACCCAAGGGTTTTGAGATATCAGAAGAGCTTCTGACCGAGGAAAATGCAAAAATCTTATCGGAAAATCCGGCAGCCGAAGTTCATCTGGCAACAGCCTATCAAGATACGATTCTTGATCATCCAAGCTTCCCCAAAGACTTAGCTGAAAAAATCAAAAAATGGGTTATTGAAAATTTCCCTCCCAAAGAAGGTGAAGATATAGAAAAAGCCTATATAAACAATAGAAAAAACGCTTGGGGAAATTTTAAATTTGATCTCTGGAGTTTACCTTCTGAGATTCAAGATGCTATCCGAAAAACCCTAGTCCAACAATTTTCAGAAGATGTATTTGAGAACCTGGGCGTTAAAGGTTCCAATTTTTTCGAATGATTAAAAAATTGCTTTTTCTGAAGGTATTTGATATAACTTAAAATACGAGCGGACAGAGCGAATCTTATAAATAGGAAAGGTTTAATAATTTATCTTATTCCGATCGGTTTGATTTCATTTATTTTTAATATCTATCATGTTAACTTTATCTGCAAAAATTCGTAAGGAACTTGGGAAGAAGGTTAAGGCGTTGAAGAAAAAGGGAATACTTCCTGGAGTTTTGTACGGGCCCAAAATCGATAATGTCAATTTGGAGCTTGACCTAAAGGAGTTTGAAAAGGCTTTTGAAAAAGCCGGAGAAAGCTCTTTACTCAGTTTGGAGGTTGGATCCAAGAAATACTTGGTCTTGATTCATGCGATTGAGATTGATGCCTTGACCCAAAAAACCACTCACGTTGACTTTTACCAACCCAAACTGGATGAAGAGATCACTGTCACTGTACCTTTAGTTTTTGAAGGGGAATCAATGGCAGTTAAGGAATTAAACGGCACTCTGGTAAAAAATATGCACGAGTTACCAGTAAGGGCCTTACCCGAGAAATTGCCTCATGAAATTAAAGTTAGCATTGAAAAATTAAAGACATTTGAGGATAATATACTTATCAAAGACTTGGTTCTGCCCGAAGGCGTAAAAGCCCTAAAGGACTCGCTTGATATCGTAGTATTGGCAGTTCCAGTGCAAAAAGTTGAAGAAGAGCTGAAGAAGCCGATTGAAGAAAAGGTGGAAGAGGTTGAGGTAGCAGAGAAAGAAAAGAAAGAAGCTGAAGTTGAAGCTGAGCCAAAAGTAAAGACAGAAGAGCCAAAAGCTAAAACTTCAAATGCTTGAAATTAAAATACATCAAAAGACCAGAAGCCAGAACTGGATAATACTTTTAAGCAGTTTTGGCTTTTTGGTTTTTATTCTGTTATTTCTTAATTCCAGCCCTTTGATTCTGGCTCAAACCAGCACGTCAACCAGCTCCACCACTACCCAGGCTACAACTACCAATGGAAACGGATTGCAGTGTAACACCAGGGAGGAATGCGAAGCCCTATTAAAGAAATACGAGACAATGATTGTTCAGTACGGTGAAGATATTACCAAGTCCGAAAAGGAGAAAAAGACTCTAAATAACCAGATATCACTTTTAAAGAAAAAGATTGAGAAACTCAATCTTCAGATCAACCAGAGCACTCTGGTGGTTAAGGACCTGGGCCTTCAAATTAAAGACACCGAGGGCTCGATTGACAAGACCTCGAATAAAATTGACAACTCCAAAGCCAAACTCTCAAGCATTCTAAGGACAATGTATGAAGAAGACCAGAAATCAATGGTTGAAGTTCTGCTTTCGGAAGCCAAGCTGTCCGCTTTCTTTGATAATATTGTTGCCCTGGAAGCTTTGGATATGGAAACAAAAGAAGTGTTGAAGGGGATTAAAGAGCTGAAAATCACCTTAGAAGACCAAAAGACTACTTTGGATTCTGACAAGTCGGAAATGGAAAGGATGCTGATTGTCCAGCAGCTCCAGAAAAAGGAGAGCGAGGGAACCAAAAAAACCCAAGAAACCTATCTTAAGCTGACTGAGGCGGAATACCAGAAATCATTGAAGGAAAAAAAAGAAGCAGAAAAGATTGCTTCTGATATCAGGGCCAGGATATTTGAATTAATCGGCGTTCCCCAGGCTCCCACTTTCGGAGAAGCCTTAGAAATTGCCAAATATGTTAATACCTTGACTGGGGTAAGACCAGCTTTTCTTTTAGCTGTTTTAACCCAGGAGTCAAATGTCGGCAAGAACGTGGGCCAGTGCTTTTTAAAGGATACCAAGACCGGAACCGGGGTTAGTGCTAAAACTGGCAAAGAAGTGCTAAAAGTAATGAGCCCGACCAGAGACGTTCCTTATTTCTTAGAAATCACCAAGAAGTTGGGCAGGAATTATACAGATACGCCTGTTTCCTGTCCCATGAGCGTTGGCTGGGGAGGAGCCATGGGCCCTGCCCAGTTCATTCCTGACACTTGGGGTAATCCTAATTACGGGTACGGCTTAAAAGTTGAGGCCATTACCGGAAAACCGGCTGATCCCTGGAGCATTAAAGACGCTTTCCTTGCTTCTGGTCTTTATCTTGAGGCTTTGGGAGCAAAAACAGATGAATTCAAGGCAGCCATGAGGTATTTTTCCGGAGGTAGCTGGTCCAAATGGGAGGAGTTTTACGGCCGGTCAGTATTAAGCATTGCCAGCCAGTATGAAGAGGATATTAAAAAGATTGAGTAGCTTCTTCGTTTTGGTTCTCTTCAAGTTTTTCCACAATAGAATCAAGCTTTCCAGCCATAATCGCTTCAATGTTAGAGAAGCTTTTTTTAATCCTATGATCAGTAACCCTATCTTGGGGAAAGTTGTATGTCCTTATCTTTTCCGATCTTTCCGCTTTTCCAATCTGAGACCTTCTTTTATCTCCCATCTTTTCCAGATCTTCAGTGTCTCTTTGTTCTAAAATCCTGGCTTCCAAAATGCTTAAGGCGTTTTCCTTGTTCAGCAGCTGGTTTCTTTCGGTTTGAGAGGTCACTACTAGGCCTGTGGGTATATATGTAATTCTTACAGCCGTTTCCCGCTTGTTAACATTCTGGCCTCCTGGTCCTGAAGCCCTGTAATAATCAATGCGTAGGTCATCAGGTTTTATTTTTATTTCAGTTTTCTTTGGCTTGGGTAGGACAGCTACGGACACGGTAGAAGTATGGATCCTGCCAGACTTTTCAGTAACAGGTATTCTCTGAACCCTGTGAACGCCAGCTTCGTTTTTCATTTTGGAATATACATCCGGCCCTTTTATTTCAAATATCACTTCCTTAAAACCTTTGATGTCAGATGTTCTGGAATCTAAGACCTTAACCTGCCAATTATTGGAGCCAGCGTATTTTGAATACATTCTGAAAAGGTCAGCAGCAAACAAAGCAGCCTCCTCTCCGCCGGTTCCAGCCCTGATTTCAACGATCACAGCTTTAAAGGGTTCCGGCTTATCCGGATTATTTAAAATCTTTTCCAGCTCCTGTTCAATGCTTTTTTTCTTTTCCGTTAATTGTAATATCTCTGTTTGAGCCAAAGAACTTAGCTCCTGTCCTTCTTGGGAGCCCAAGATTGCTACGTTTTCTTCGATTTTCAGCTTGATTTCATCTATTTCCTTGGCTTTTTCCAGTATTTTTTCCAAAGCCCCTCTTCTTTTATTCAGTTCTTCAAAGCGCTCCCAATCTGAAACCAACTCAGGATCGCTGAGTTGATTAAGTAATTGGTCGTATTCTTTTTTAATGGACCCAATGTCCACCATATTATTTCTTTACCTTTCTTTTGGCTTTCATTTCTTCTTTTTTAGCGACTCGTTTTCTGAATTTCTGGACTTGGCCGAGAGAATCAATCATTTTCTCTTTGCCTGAATAAAAAGGATGGCATTTGGAGCAGATTTCAATATCAATCAGCTCTTTGGTTGAGCCAACCGTAAAACTGTTTCCGCAGAAACACTGGACTCGGGCATTAGGGTAATATTTGGGATGAATGTCTTTTTTCATACTGGTTAATCTTAACAGAAATTCTTTTTTAAATCAAGACTGAATAAAACATCTTGTTTTTATTTATAGCTATGATATATATATTACATATGACTAAAGCTGAAAAGCAAGAGCAAGATTTCGGTCTTAATGCTGAGGAAATGGCTAAACAGGGCATGCATTTAGGCCACAAGACTTCCAGAATTAATCCCAAGATGAAGCCTTTTTTGGTTGGAACCAGAAATGATGTTCATGTCATTGATTTGGATCAAACGCTCATTAAATTAAAACAAGCTTTGGAATTCATCCAGTCATTAATTGCTAGCGGAAAAACCCTGCTTTTAGTGGGAACCAAGGTTCAGGTCAAGAACCTAGTTAAGGAAGTAGCCCTTGAATGCAATCTGCCCTATGTAAATGAGCGCTGGCTGGGCGGAACTTTTACCAACTTTGAAACCTTAAAGAAAAGGATTGAGTACTTTAAGGATTTGGAAAATAAAAAGGCTGCTGGAGAACTGGAAAAATACACTAAAAAAGAGCAATTGATGTTTGATCGAGAGATCAATACCTTAGAGACCAAGTTCGGAGGCATTAAAAACATGAATCAGCTTCCTGATGCTGTATTTGTTATGGACATGAGAAAGGATATCCTTCCGGTAAAAGAAGCTAAGCTCAAAGGCATTAAAATAATCGGCGTGGCTGATACTAACGTTGATCCTAATTTAGCTGATTATCCCATTCCTGCTAATGACGATGCCGCTCCTTCAATCAAATATATCTTGGATAAAGTAAAAGAAGTCATTTTAAAGTTAAAAAAGTAATATGATTGCCATTGAAGATATTAAAAAATTAAGGGAAGAAACCGCTGTTTCCATTAGCGAGTGCAAGAAAGCCTTGGAACAAACGAGCGGCAATTTTGACAAGGCTAAGGAAATTTTGAAACAATGGGGTAAAGAGCTGGCCCTTAAAAAGACTGACCGGGAAACCAGGCAGGGGATTATTGACAGCTATATCCATCCTAATAAAAAAGTTGGGGCCTTGCTGGAATTAAACTGCGAGAGCGATTTTGTGGCCAAGTCAAAAGACTTCCAAAATCTGGCTCACGAATTGTGTTTACAAATAGCTGCCATTAAAGAGGAAACCCCTCTTTTAGAGCAGGCTTGGATCAAGGATCCCAGTAAGACCATTAAGGATTTAATTGACGAAGCTATTGGAAAGATCGGAGAAAACATCACTGTCAAGCAGTACGAAAGGTTTGAGATTTGAATTAAAAACTCTTGTTTTTAAACCACATGATCGAACCCATTTCTTTAATTGTTTTAGTGCTCAGCCTGACCGGATTAATGGTCATGGCCTTGAAAAAGATGCCGGTTTTGGTTCAGCTGCCAGAAACCATGGCTTTCCAGCCTTTAATTGACTGGCAGGCTGTTATCTCTCGGGCTAGAGGTAAGATTTCCTTAAAGAAGATTTCCCTTTCTCTTGAAAACTTTCTTCACAAGCTTCTTTCCAAAATCAGGGTTCTAACCTTAAAAACAGAGAGCAAAACATCTTCTTGGCTACAGAAGCTTCGTGAAAGGGCCAAAATGAGGAACAGATTCGACGAGAACGACAATTACTGGAAAAATATCAGGGAAACAACCAAGAAGAAATAGCCGCCGGAATAGCTCAGCGGTAGAGCAACGGTTTTGTAAACCGTAGGTCGTGGGTTCGAATCCCTCTTCCGGCTTTTTAAAGGCCACTTGACAAGACTATTTTAAAAAGTAAAATACAGGTACAAGAAGAGAAAACAAATATGGCCAAAAAGAAAGCAAAAAAGAAAAAGAGTTGCAGTTGTTGCAAATAATTCCTGGCCTTAGATGAAAGGATTTGTGAATCAGGATTCTCTTCCTGATTTTTTGTCGGAAAATTTCTGAATGATGGACCTTGAAAAGTTAATAGAAATTAGTTGTTTGAAGTTGTTCCGAATATTTCTTTTATTTTGAGAGTTTGATCCTAGCTCAGGATGAACGCTGGCGACGTGGATAAGGCATGCAAGTCAAGGGACGCGTTGTTTACTCAGCGCGTACCGGCAGACGAGTTAGTAACACGTAGATAACCAACCCCATTCACGGGCATAACTTGTCGAAAGACAAGCTAATTCCCGATAGACCTGATTCTTTAATAGCTATCAGGTAAAGGAGCAATCCGGGATGGGATGGGTCTGCGTCTTATCAGCTAGTTGGTAGGGTAACGGCCTACCAAGGCTATGACGAGTAGGCGGTGTGAGAGCATGACCGCCAACGATGGAACTGAGACACGGTCCATACTCCTACGGGAGGCAGCAGTCGAGAATATTGGTCAATGGGGGAAACCCTGAACCAGCGACGTCGCGTGCTCGAAGAAGCTCCTCGGAGCGTAAAGAGCTTTTCTGGAAGAGGGATCTATCGCAAGATAGATGACAGTACTCCAGGAATAAGGGGGGGCTAACTCTGTGCCAGCAGCAGCGGTAATACAGAGCCCCCGAGCGTTATCCGGATTTATTGGGCGTAAAGAGTCTGTAGGCGGTATAATAAGTCTTTGGTTAAAGCCCCAGGGCTCAACCTTGGGAATGCTTGAGATACTATTAAACTTAGAGGGCGCTAGAGGCCAGTAGAACGGTCGGTGTAGGGGTGAAATCCGTTGATATCGACCGGAATACTCAAAGCGAAGGCATCTGGCTGGAGCGACCCTGACGCTGAGAGACGAAAGCGTGGGGATCAAAAAGGATTAGATAAATCCTTGCTCAATTATTTTATTGAGCGAACGGTGTCCTCCTAGACGGTGACGTCTAGGAATGCATCTAGCTGTATCGGGGAAACCTCTTTAGTCGAAGAGGCAATCCCGAGGGAAGTTAACATGTTTATATATGATTAACCCCGTAGAGACTATGTAGTTGAAAAAGATAGAAAATGGTAAAAAAATCATTTTTGTCGTATCAAGTTAAAGAAATTATATTGGGTTCATTGTTGGGTGACGGGTCATTAAAGATCCATAATCCCTACAAAAACGCTCGATTTTCCTTTAGGCATTCGATAAACCAGAAAGAATATTTTTTCTGGAAAGCAGATCGTTTAAAGGAGATATCAAGCGAATCCAATTCTTGGCAACAAAAACCAGATGGTTTTGGAGGGCCAAAGCTCAGATATCAAAGTTTGGCCTTGGAATCACTAACTGCCTTATATAGATTGACTCATATAGGAAATCGTTTAGCGGTTAGAAGGAAATGGCTTAATCAATTAACGCCTCTTTCCTTAATGATCTGGTGGTTAGACGACGGCTCTTTAATCGGCAATGGAAGAAAAGGAGTTTTTTGTACAGACCCTTTTCCATTAGACGAACAGAAAGTTTTGGCTCAATACCTTCTAAAGGTTTGGAAAGTTAAAACTGCTATTGGCAAGATTGTTCGTATAAGAGATGGAAAGCAAAAAGAGTACTACCGATTATGGATCAGATCAAGCGAAGAATTGAAAAAGTTCTTGCGGATCATTTTGCCTTATATGTCAATAACATCAATGCTGCCAAAAGTATTAATTCTTTATAAAGATTATCAATTGCAACAACGCTGGATTTCTGAAGTTTGTAAGCTTACAAAAATTCCATCAGATAAAATAGAAAAATATCTGTTGGAAAAGAAACAGAGATACAAATACTTCAGAAAATGATATAGTCCGATCTCCGTAGCGATACGGAAAGCAAGTAGTACAGTACAAAGCTACAAGATGACCCTTGTAGTCCACGCTGTAAACGATGGACACTAGCTATTTGAAGTGTCGACCCTTCAAGTGGCGAAGCTAACGCATTAAGTGTCCCGCCTGGGAAGTACGGCGGCAACGCTAAAACTCAAAGGAATAGACGGGGATTCACACAAGCGGTGGACCATGTGGCTCAATTCGACAACAAGCGAGGAACCTTACCAGGGCTTGACAAGCTAGTGAAAGTTCTGAGAAATCAGAATCGTCTCACAAGGACACTAGCCCAGGTGCTGCATGGTTGTCGTCAGCATGTATCTTGAGACGCACGCTTCAATGCGGTAACATGCGCAACCCTTATCGTTTGTTTTAAATGTCAAACGAAACTGCCTGGGATAACCAGGAGGAAGGTGAGGATGACGCCAAATCAGCACGGCCCTTTGACGCCCTGGGCTGCACACGTGGTACAATGGAGCCGACAATGGGATGCCAAGCGGTAACGCGGAGCTAACCCCATCAAACGGCCCCTCAGTTCGGATTGAGGTCTGAAACCCGACCTCATGAAGCCGGAATCGCTAGTAATCGCCAATCAGCCATGTGGCGATGAATACGTTCCTGAATCTTGTACTCGGGCGACCGGCCGCTAATTAGATTAGTTGGTTGAAATCCAACTAGAGAAAGGAAGATTCTCTAAAGCGAAATCACAGTCTTTAAGGAGCGATCCTTTAGATGAAGGG
>Ga0315284_10015311_pt1 | contig 10911 bp, 10 predicted proteins | sample YL17G09_16_MG_FD_203696 | JGI IMG/M metagenome (GOLD analysis project Ga0315284, IMG submission 203696) | Sediment microbial communities from Yellowstone Lake, YNP, Wyoming, USA - YL17G09_16 | ecosystem: Environmental > Aquatic > Freshwater > Lake > Sediment | place: USA: Wyoming | collected...
CGGGCGGCGCGGCACGGACCCCACCCACCGCTCGCTACGATGGGCGGGTCATGACCGCGAGCCACGCGCCCGGCCCGCTCGCCGGGCTCCTCGTCGCCGACTGCAGCACGGTCCTCGCCGGCCCGTACGCGACGATGCTCCTGGCCGACCTCGGGGCGGACGTCGTGAAGGTCGAGCCGCCCGAGGGCGACGGGACGCGGGGCTGGGGCCCGCCGTGGGTCGGCGAGGGCGCCAACCGCACCGCGGCCTACTTCCTGGCGGTCAACCGCAACAAGCGCTCGCTCCGCCTGGACCTCAAGACCGAGAGCGGCCGCGAGGTGCTCCGCCGCCTGCTTGCCCGCGCCGACGTCCTGGTGGAGAACCAGCGCGTGGGCGGTTTCGCCCGCCTCGGCTTCGACGAGGCGACGCTCGAGCGGCTGAACCCTCGGCTCGTGCACCTCGCGATCTCCGGCTACGGGCCGACGGGTCCCGAGGCGGCGACCCCCGGCTACGACTTCGTGGTGCAGGCGGTCTCCGGGCTCATGTCGATCACGGGGCACCCGGCCACCGACGGCGGCGAGCCGACGAAGGTTGGCGTGGCGATCAGCGACCTGACCACGGGGATGCTGGGCGCGACGGCGGTGCTGGCGGCGATCGCCGGGCGCGACCGCCCCGGGTCGCCGGCCTTCGGTCGCGGCCAGCGCATCGACATCTCGCTACTGGAGTCGACGCTGTCGTGGCTGGCCAACCAGGCCCAGAACCTCTTCACCACCGGCCGGCCGCCGGGCCGCCTCGGCAACGCCCACCCGAACATCGTCCCCTATGAGACGTTCGCCACGGCCGACGGGGAGATCGCGGTCGCGGTGGGGAGCGAGCGGCAGTGGCCCCGGTTCGCGGCGGCGATCGGTGCGCCGGAGCTGACCGACGACCCGCGCTTCGCCACCAACGGCGTCCGGGTAGCGAACCGTGCCGCGCTTCGTCCGCTCATCGCGGGCCGCCTTGTAGCGGAGCCTACGACGACGTGGCTGGCCCGCCTCGCGGCGGCCGAGGTGCCCGCCGGCCCGATCAACGACCTGGCGGCGGCGTTCGCCTCGCCGCAGGTGGCCGCCCGCGGGCTGCTGACGGAGGTCGAGCACCCGGTCCTGGGGATCCTCCAGCAGGTCGGCCCGCCGTTCGAGCTGCACGCGACGCCGGCATCCGTGCGGACCGCGCCGCCGCTCCTCGGCGAGCAGACGGACGCCATCCTCGCGGAGCTCGGGTACGCGGCCGAGGAGGTCGCGCGCCTGCGCGCTGACGGCACCGTCTAGGAGCGACCCGCTCGCCGGGTCCCGGCGGCAACCCGGTCGGGACCATCGTTCGCCCGTTCCCACCCGATGGAGTGATGGCCGCGCGCACCAACCGGCCGGAGCATCAGGGCGATGGTCACGCACCCGACGTCCGTCCCCTTCGCCGCGCCTCCCGCCTTCCGGGACGGCCAGCGCCCCGCGGCCGAGTCGCGGCGCCGCGCGGCGGTGGTGCGCCTCGTCGCGGTGGCGGCGCTGGCGGTGACCGCCGCCTACCTCACCTGGCGGGTGGCCGCGGGGACCGTCAACCTCGCGGCCTGGTGGGTCGCGGTGCCGCTCCTCGTGGTCGAGATCCACAATGCCTTCGGGCTCCTCCTCTTCACGGTCGCCCTCTGGGAGGTCGACGGGGGACCGACGCCCCCGCGCGCCGCACCGGTCGCGGCGCCGGGCTTCCGGATCGCCGTCCTCGTGCCCACCTACAACGAGCCTGTCGAGGTCCTCCTGCCGACGGTCGCCGCCTCGGTGGCCCTCCGGCCGGTCCACGAGACGTGGGTCCTCGACGACGGGCGACGCGACGACGTCCGCCGGATGGCCGAGCGGCTCGGGGCGCGCTACCTGACGCGACCCGACAACGCCCACGCGAAGGCCGGCAACCTGAACCACGCGCTCACCGTGGTCGATGCCGACGTGATCGCCGTCCTCGACGCCGACCACGTGCCGACAGCCGACTTCCTGGTGGCCACGCTCCCGTACTTCGACGATCCGGCGATCGCCTTCGTCCAGACGCCCCAGGACTTCTACAACCTCGATTCGTTCGAGCACCAGCGCGGCGGCGACGGACGCGTCTTCAACGAGGAGGCGGTCTTCTACCGCGTCATCGCTCCCGCCAAGAACCGCTGGCAGGCCCCCTTCTGGTGCGGGACCTGCGCGCTCGTCCGGACCGACGCCCTGCGCTCCGTCGGAGGCGTGGCAACGGACAGCGTGACCGAGGACATCCACACCACCATCCGGATGTTCCGTGCCGGCTGGAAGGGCGCCTACCACAACGAGGTCCTCGCCCGCGGCCTCGCGCCCGACGATGCCGCGTCCTACCTCCTCCAGCGCAACCGCTGGGCGCTCGGGGCGATGCAGGTCCTTCGCGTCGAGAACCCGCTCTTCGGCCCCGGGCTCGCGCCCGCCCAGCGGCTCGCCTTCATGACAACCCTCTTCGGCTGGTTCGACGCCTGGCGGACGCTCGCCTACATGGTGATCCCGCTCGCGGTCGTGGCGACCGGCGCCGTCCCGATCCTGGCCCCGGGCATCGTCTTCGGGCCCTTCTTCGCGGCCACGCTGGTGATCCAGTTCGTGGCGCTTCGCCTCCTCGCGCGCGGCCACTACCCGCCGTTCCTCTCCGTGCTCTTCGAGGTCCTCCGCATGCCGGCGATCCTGCCGGCCACGCTGGCGATCCTCGCCCCGCGCCGCAACCTGCGCTTCCGGGTGACCCCGAAGGGTCGCCAGGGCCACGAGCGGACCCGCGTCCCCGTGCCCCGCCTCCACCTGGCCCTCGCGGTCGCCTCGGCGGCCGGGATGGCCTGGTTCGCCGCGAGCCTGGCCGGCCTCACCCCGCTCCGCTACGAGATCCCGTGGGCGGCCATCGGGGCGGCGCTCTTCATGGCAATGAACCTCGGCTTCCTGCTCGCGGCGATCGGCCGCATCCGGTCCTCACGGTTCGCGGGCAACCGCCGCGCGAGCGTGCGGCTGCCGGTCAGCCTCGCGGCCACCCTCGACGGCCGCACCGTGGAGCTGCTCGACCTCTCGCTGACGGGCGCCCGGGTGGCGGCCGCGCCGGCAGCCCTCCCCGGCGACGACGCGCCCGCCGGGCCGGTCTCGGACCTGCACTTCGAGCTCCACGGCGGCCGCTTCCGGTTGCGCGTGGCGCCCCGCCGCCGGATCGAGCGCGACGACGGGCAGGGGGAGCTCGGCCTGGAGTTCGCGTCCGGACAGGACGCCGAGGTCGCCCGCCTGGCGATCGCGATCTTCCAGGGCCAGGCCGCCCTGCAGCTCGTCGACGCACCGCCGATCCGGCATCGACGCGCGAACCGAGTCACGCGCGCCGCCGCCTGACCGGGCCGCTCGCCCGGCGCCGCCGCCCGCCGGACCCGCCGGGTCCCGGACATGAAGAAACCGGGAGCCTCGCGGGGAGACGAGGCGCCCGGTCCAGGGATGTGTGCGCTAGTTCTTCGGGTCGCCGTCCCCGGCCTTGAAGAGGCCGAGAGCGCCTCGCCCGACGAAGTTGAAGGCATGGGTGACGATCGGGTAGAGGCCGTCCTCGGCCATCGTGAACTCGACCATCGCGCCCTGGGCGGGCGAGAGGTCGACGGCCTGGGAGCCAAAGCCGCCGGGATTGCCGACCTTCAGCTCGATGCCCTCCTTGATGACCCGGTCGAAGATCGTGCCCACGATGTGGAACGAGCTGTCGATGCTCGGCCCGGCGTCCAGGATGAAGGCGCGGACCCGCTTCCCGGTCGTGATCTGGATCGGGTTGTCCTTGTACTGGTTGGCGACGCCGTTGAACATCACGAAGTCCGGTGCCGGGGCGGCGGCGGCCGCCTTCGTGAGCGAAGCGGGCTCGCCCTGTGGCCCGAGATACCACTCGCTCTGGACGATGGTGAACTCCTGGTCGACCTTGTCGAGGCCGCCCTCGGGCTCCACGATCATCATCCCGTACATGCCGTTGGCGATGTGGTGCAGCGCCGGGGCCGTGCCGCAGTGGTACATCCAGACGCCGGCGTACTTCGCCGGGAACTCGTACACCTTCTCCTCGCCGGGGTTGATCGAGGCCATCTCGTCGTTCCAGGCGACGAGCGAGCTGTGGAAGTCGACGCTGTGGGGGAGCTTGTTCGTGGCCGGGTTCTTGAGGTGGATCCGGATCGTGTCGCCGAGCTTGACCCGGATGACCGGTCCCGGGACCGTGCCGTTGAACGTCCAGACGGCCTGCTGGAAGCCGTCCGCGACGGTCATCAGCTTCTCCTCCACGACGAGGTCGATGTCGTGGGTGTCGCCCGGCAGGAGCGCGGGCGCCTTCGGGTCGCGGGGTACGTACTTGGGGGCGTTCGGGTCAGGCTGGACGTCGGTGACCGGGGCGGGACCGCCGTGGCTGTCGCCGCCGGCGGCCGTGCCCTTCACGGAGATCGTGCCCTTCATGCCGGCGTCGGCGTGGCCGGGGATGGAGCAGATGAACGAGAGGCCCTCGGCGGGGACGGTGACCACGGCGGACGCCGTCTCGCCGGACTTCGCCGCGATCTTGGTGCCGTCCGGGAAGGTGATGTCGTGGAGGATCGACCCGGTGTTGACCAGCTTGACCTCGTACGCGCCGGCCGTGTCGACCGAGAACGTGGCCGGCTTGAAGCCGAGGTCGAACGCGGTGACCTCGAGGGTGCCGAGAACGGCGCCCGACGGCGCCTGGCTGGCCGACGGGGCCTGGCTGGCCGAGGGCGCCTGGCTGGCCGGCACCGTCGTCGGCTGGCCGACTGCCACCCCTCCGGACGGGGCCGGTGCGTAGGTCCACTCGGGGGCCGTCGCGCCGCCGCAGCCGGCGAGGCTGACGGTCAGCACGATGGCGAGCCCGGCCCATACCTGGGTTCGCTTCATGCGTGCATCCTTTCCGGGCCCAGTGGCCCGACCAACTCGTCGGCCGCGCGCTGTCGCGCGGCAAGCTCGCCGATCGACGCCCCGGCCAGGACGTCGACGAACGCGGTCTGGGCCTCGGCCCAGACGGGGTGGAGGGCACATGCGGGGTCGCCGTCGCATGGCGCGTCGCGCACGGCACACTCGTGGCGGAGGCCGGACCCCTCGACGGCCTCGATCAGGTCCAGCAACGACAGCGTGGCCGGGTCGCGACGGAGGCAGTAGCCTCCGTTCTTGCCGCTCACCGCGCCGACGATCCCGGCCCGCCCGAGGTCGGCCATGACCTGCGGGAGGAATCGGTTGGGGATCGACATCTGCTCGGCGATGCGGCGGCCCGAGATCGGACAGCGATCCTCCATCGCGAGGTGGAGACACGCCCGGATCGCGTAGTCCGTTCGCTTCGTGAGCTGGAGCCGCATCGCCTCGCCTTCGTCGCGTCGACCGAACACTCGGTCCCGCGTAATCTATCACCAAGTTACTTAGTGTTGTCAAGTGGGACCAGGGCCGGGCGCGGGTCCGCCTCGTGCGGCAGGGCCGGGTCGGGCGCCGGGCGCCTGGTCGCCCTCAACGGGGGGCCTACCGGGTCCCGATTACCGGCTGGGCCGATCGTCCGGAGCCGTGGCGTGCTCGGAAACGCGGCCAACCCCGCAGTTCGCCGCGTTTCCACGCTCGGCGACCGCGATTCCTACCGTGCTATCCGGTAACGGGTCGCCACGCGCCCGGTCCGGGGTCGCCGGACCGGGGTCGCCGACGTGCTCCCGCCGGACCTTGTCGATCGCCGCCCCGGGGAGCGTCAGTCGCCCTGGCGGCCGGCGCGATCGGCGACGTCCGGAAGCTGCCCGCCGCGGCGAACCGGCAGGTCCGTCAGGCGGGCCCGGGCCAGCACCTGGAGCATCGCGTCCTGGGCTTCGAAGAAGGTGTCGTGCACGTCGCAGTGGCCGTCGAGGCCGCAGGGGCCGCCGCGGAGGACGCAGGTCCGACGCCGGCTGTCGCCCTCCACCGCCTCCACCACGTCGAGGAGGCTGACGTCGGCGGCGGGTCGGGCGAGGCGGTACCCGCCGGCGCGGCCCGTCGTCGCCTCCACGAGGCCGGCAGCGACGAGGTCGCCCATGACCTGGGGCAGGAAGCGGACGGGGATTGCCATCTCCTCGGCGATGCGACGAACGGACAGGAGGCGCCCGGCGGGGGCGCGCGCGAGGGCGAGCACCGCCCGGACGGCGTAGTCGCCCCGCTTCGTCAACTCCATCCGCACGCCCGGAGTATGCGACGCCCCGACGGCCGCCCGCGCGCCGAGCGGGCGGCCGCGCAGCCGCTGATAGACTCGCCGCCACGACGACGGCCCGCGCCGTCTCCCCAACCGGGGGCGCGCGGCGCGGGGCCACGAGGGAGGAACCGATGGCGGACGACCGCGAGCGCTGGGCGCTGATCCTGGGCGCATCGAGCGGCATGGGCCAGGCGGCGGGGCTCGCCCTGGCGCGGGCGGGCTACCGAATCTTCGGGATCCACCTCGACTTCCGCGCCGGCCTCCATCACGTCACGGAGGTCAAGCACGCCATCAAGGCCGCCGGGTCCGAGGCCCTCTTCATCAACATGAACGCCGCCGACGACCACAAGCGGGCCGCCGCGATCGCGCGGTTCTCGGAGCGCCTGGAGGTCTCGCGGGCCGCAGGCAAGCGGCCCCACCTGCGGGTCGTGATGCACTCCCTTGCCTTCGGCTCGCTGCAGCCGTTCCTCGCCGAGGACCCCAAGGGCGCCATCAGCCGCAAGCAGATGGAAATGACGCTCGACGTGATGGCCCACTCGCTCGTCTACTGGGTCCAGGATCTCTGGCGAGCCGGCCTCCTGGAGAGCGGCACCAAGGTCTTCGCCATGACCTCCGAGGGCTCGGCCCGGATGATCCCGTCGTACGGCGCGGTCTCGGCGGCCAAGGCCGCCCTGGAGTCGCACTGCCGGCAGCTCGCCATGGAGCTGGCCCGGCTCGACGCCGGGGTCGCCGTGAACGCGATCCGGGCCGGCGTGACGGACACCCCGGCCCTGCGCAAGATCCCCGAGGCCGCCCGCGTCGTCGCGGCGACCCTGGCCCGCAACCCGCATCGCCGCCTGACGACCGTCGAGGACGTCGCGAACGCCCTCGTGACGCTCGCCTCCACCGATTCTGACTGGATCAGCGGCAACGTCATCAACGTCGACGGCGCCGAGTTCGTGACGGGGTAGGGCGCGCCCTCAGGCCTCGCCGGCGAGCCAGGCGGTCCCTGCCCGACGCGAAACGGTTTCAGCGCGGGCACGTCGTTTGCGCGTCTCGGCCCGACGGGACTACCGTGATCGGCGGAGGAATCGATGGCCGACACCGCGCCGCACAGGCCGCTCGACCGGCATCCCCACGTGCACGACCGCTTCTGCGGCCATGCCGCGGTGCCGCACGAGGACCACGTGGACTTCCTGCACGACGGCCACGTCCACCACGTCCACGAGGACCACGTGGATGACGCGCTGACGGCCCCCGACGCACACGTCGCGCACACCGGGCACATGCACGTGCATCAGGAGGGCTGCGGACACGCGGAGGTCCCCCACGAGGACCACGTCGACTACGTCCACGGGGACCATCGCCACGCCGGCCACCACGTCCACTACGACGAGCACTGACGGGCCGGTCGCGGCCGGGGCGCCCGGCGCTGGCACACGGCATCCGGGGACGGCCTAGGGTTAGGGGAGAACCTCGGGACCCACGTCGATCACCTGGGGATGGCCGTGGGTCACCTCGGCCACGACGAAGCGCTGGGCGTGCTCCGCGTGCGGGTCCCGCAGGAGGATCCCGAACGTGTCGAGCAGCCGGTCGGCGGTGAGGACTTCCGCCCCGGGGCCGAGGGCGACCACCCGCCGCGCGAGCAGCATCACCTGGTCGTACTCGACCGCCTCGGAGATGTCGTGGGTCGCCGTCACGATCGCGGCCCCCCGGGCCAGCTCCGCGGCGAACGCCTGGAGGTAGAGCTCGCGCCCGCCTGCGTCGAGGCCCGACGTCGGCTCGTCGAGGATGATGAGGTCCGCCCGGCGGGCGAGCGCCTGGGCGAGGTAGACGCGCTGCTGCTGGCCTCCGGAGAGGCTGCCGAGCGGTGACCGGGCGAGGCCGGCGACCCCCATCCTCGCCATCGCCGCGGCCACGAGATCGTGGTCCTCCGACCGCATCCGGCCGAAGAGGCCGAGGTCGGGGTAGCGTCCCATCCGGACGACGTCGACCGCGCGAAGCGGCAGGACGAACCCCGACGCGTGGAACTGGCCGACGTAGGCGAGGCGGCGCGGCGCCCCTCCCGGGCGCGTCCCGAGGACCTCCAGCGTGCCGCCGACGACCGGCAGGAGGCCCACGAACGTGCGGAGGAGGGTCGACTTGCCGGACCCGTTCGTGCCGACGAGGGCCAGCGACGAGCGGGCGGCGACGGCGAGGTCGATCCCCGGCACCAGGGCCACGCCCCCGTAGCCGACGGCAAGCCCGCGCGCCTCGATCACGGGCGCCCCGGCCCCCGGCGCGCTCACGCCGGACCCGTGGCGGGCGCGTCGGGTTCGCGACGCCCGGTGGTCAGGCGGTCGCGGAGGTTCGTCCCGGCCAGGACCAGGAAGAAGATCGCCGCCGCGACCAGGACGATCGTGGCCCCCGCCGCGACGTCGAAGTGGTAGCTGGCGAGGAGCCCGAGATACGTGGAGACGATCCCGATGCCGGCGCCCCAGGCCATCATCGGCTCGACCCGGTGGGCGAGCAGCGCCCCGGCGCCGGCCGGCGCCAGCAGCATCCCGAAGACGAGGAGGGTGCCCACCGTCTGGAAGGAGACGACCACGGTGAGGGCCACGAGGACGAGCATCACGAGGTGGTAGCGCCGCGACGGAAAGCCGGCCACGTCGGCCTGCTCCGGGTCGAAGCTGAGGAGGAGGAAGGGCCGGGCGCAGGCCAGGGCGACCGCGAAGACGATCGTCGTGGCGACGGCCTGGGTGGCGAGGCCCTCCAGGCTGGTGCCGAGGATCTGGCCGAAGAGGATCCCCACGAGGTCGCCGGCGAACGAGCTGGAGCGCGAGACGATCACGACGCCCAGCGCCAGCATCGCCACGAAGAGGAGGCCGATCGCCGTGTCCGACGAGAGGCGCGAGCGCCGGGTGACCAGGTTGACGCCCGCGATCATCGCGAGCGCGCCGACGGCGGCCCCCGCGATCCCCGGCAGGCCCAGCAGGAGCGCGCCGGCGATCCCCGGCAGGACGCCGTGGGCCAGGGCGTCGCCGATGAAGGCCAGGCCACGCAGCACCACGAACGTGCCCACGATCGAGCAGGCGATCGAGACGAGCACGCCTGCGAGCAGGGCGCGGAGCATGAACTCGTTGGCGAGGAAGGGTTCGAGGAAGGGGCCCATCAGGCGTCCCTCAGCGCAGGGCCGTCGCGATCGCGGTCGCGATCTGCCCGATGAAGGTGGCGTACGACCCGTTCGCCGGCAGCGTGTGGCTCGGGAGCTCGACCACGGCCGCCCCGGTCTCCCGCCCGATCGCCTCGACCACCGCCGCGGGCGTGCCGATCTCGGTGAAGATGACGGTCACGCCCTCGGCCTCGATCGCCGCCCGCAGGTCGGCGAGCTGGCCGGCCGCGACCTCGCCCTGGGAGGTCAGGCCGGGGACGACGGCGCCGACGAGGCGGAAGCCGTAGCGGTTGGCGAAGTAGCCCATGGACTCGTGGCCGGTCACGAGCAGGCGGCGAGCCTCCGGGACGACCGCGAGCGTGGCCCGCGTGGCGGCGTCGAGGTCGGCGAGACTGGTCCCGAGCGCGGGGGCGCGGTCGGCGACATCGATCCCGACGCTTCCCAGCGCCGGCGCCAGGGCGAGGACGACGTCGCGCATGGCCAGCGGGTCGACCCAGAAGTGCGGGTCGCCGCCGGCCTCGTGGCCGTTGCCGGCCTCGGCGCCACTCTGGCGGACCGTGACGTGGTCGGTGGCCCGGAAGACGACGACGCCCCGCATTTCCGCCTCTGCCAGCGGCTTCTCCAGACCCTCCTCCAGGTTGAGACCGTTGGCGACGACGAGATCGGCCTTCTCGACCCGCTCGATGTCCTTCGCCGAGGGCGACCAGTCGTGGGGGTCCACGCCGTTGCCCATGAGGATGGTCACCGCGGCCCGGTCGCCGACCAGGTCGGCAACCACCGCCCCGAGGATCGGGTAGGTCACGACGACCGACGGGATGCCGAGGTCCGGCGTCGCCCCGCCGCCCGAGCAGGCCGCCGCCAGCAGGGCGACCGCCCCGATGGTTGGCGCGATACGCAGTCTCATCGATGTTGGCAGGCGGGGCAGAGCCCGAACAGCTCGAGGCGATGCCCGTCGATCCGGTAGCCGGTCCGGCGCGTCACCTCGCGCGCGACGGCGCCCAGGCCCAGGTCCCCGACTTCGATGGAGCGGTCGCAGCGGGCGCAGATCACGTGGTGGTGATGGGCCGGGACGCAGGTGACGTAGGCGTGCTCGCCGGTCGGGCGATCCAGGCGCTCGACCGCCCCCACGCGCTCGAGCAGATCGATCGCCCGGAAGATGGTCGCCCGACCGATGCCCAGGCCGCGGGACCGGACCTCCGCGACGAGGTCGGCGGCCGTGAAGGTGGATCCGTCACGCGCCGCGATCAGGTCGGCCAGGGCGCGGCGGGGCGCGGTGAGCCGGTAGCCGGCGTTCTCGAGGGCGGCGACGATGGGGGAGGAGGCGACCATGGCCGGCACGATAGCATCGGGCGGCCCTCTTGTCGAGACACGGTATCAATCAACGGGAGCGGCGGCCGGCGCTCTCGCGGCCGGCGCGCTACGCTCGCGGTGCGTCCCGACGGCCATCCGCACGACCCCACGGTGATCGATGCGTTCGCGTTCTCGTCCGGCCGGCCCCGGGCTCCGCTTGCGCGGCGGGCGCCCGCCCTGCGCCTCACGGACCAGGCCGGCGCCCAGCGGATCCGCGAGGTCGCCGGCTGACGATCGGC
>Ga0315284_10015314_pt1 | contig 10911 bp, 7 predicted proteins | sample YL17G09_16_MG_FD_203696 | JGI IMG/M metagenome (GOLD analysis project Ga0315284, IMG submission 203696) | Sediment microbial communities from Yellowstone Lake, YNP, Wyoming, USA - YL17G09_16 | ecosystem: Environmental > Aquatic > Freshwater > Lake > Sediment | place: USA: Wyoming | collected...
CGATCGGGTGATCCATCGGTTTCATCTCTCCTCGCCGTTTAGTCCGTCGGGCCGGTACATGGGATTGACCCGGCTCGCGCGCGAGGACCGGCCGCCCGACCCTGGAGAGCTCGCGGACATCGTCCTGGTCGATCTGAAAACCGGTACGCAGAAACTCATCGCCAAAACAGCGGGATGGGACACCCAACTTGGCGCACAGGTGCAGTGGGGTGATACGGACAAGGACCTGTTCTACAACGACGTCGACCTGCGCGCGTGGCGTCCGTACGGCGTCAAGATGGATCCCGTGAGCGGCCACAAGATAAAACTCGGCTACACCGTATATGCCGTGTCACCGGATGGCCAATGGGCGGCGAGCCCGTGCCTCCGCCGCATCGGCCTGACCCAGCCGGGCTATGGCGTCATCGTGCCGAAGGAGCACGTACCCGTCAACACCGGGGCGGTGGATGATGACGGTGTATATGTGACAAATACCGCAACCGGAGCCAGCCGCATGATCGCGTCGTACAAACGAATCGTCGAGCAGGCCAGGCCAGGCATCGATGTCAGCCGTTACGGCCCGGGCGCCTTCTATGGTTTTCATGTGAAATGGAATGCCAGAAGCGATCGCCTGTTTCTGGTTCTGCGCTACATGCCCCTCAGCGATAACAAGTACAGGCCGATGCTCATTACCATGACCCGCGATGGCGAGGATATCCGGCTGGCGGTTCCGGCGTCGGAGTGGGCGGACAAAGGCGGAAACCATCCCAATTGGTGCCCGGATGGAGAGCACGTTTTCATGAACCTGGACATAGATCGCAACGGGTGGCGCTTCGTGCGCGCCAAGTATGACGGGACCGGACTGGCGAAGATGACGGACATTCCCGCCAGCCAGGGCCATCCGTCGCTGCATCGAGGCGGACGGTTTCTCATCACGGATGCTTATGCGACCGAGGCAGCGTTCGGCGACGGGACGTCCCCCTTGTGGCTTATCGATCTGGAGAATAACGAGAAGAAGACACTGGTCCGGATCGGCAATGTCACACCGCTGTTTGCGAACAACCCGAACAAGGCGGAAGCGATGCGGGTGGACCTCCACCCGGCCTGGGACTCGCTCACGAACACGCTCGTCGCGATCAACGGCGTGGACAAGGGCACACGACAGGTGTTTGTCGCCGACCTGGGCAAGCTAGTTGCGACGTTGTAGCTGTCGGCCGACGCCATGCCGACCCTCAACCTAACATATGAGAAACTTGTCTTTTAGTCTGGAGCACCGATGATGAAATTCAGGATGATGGTGATCCTGGCAATGGCTCTCACGGGGGCCCTCGCGCTTTCGCAAGACTCGCCGATGCCGTCCCGTCCGTGGATGGACAGGTCGCTCCCGCCCGAGCAGCGGGCCGCGATGGTCGTGCGGCAGATGACGCTGGACGAGAAGATCCTCAGCATCTACATGATGCACTCGAAAGCGCTGCCTCCACGAGAGGTGTCCGGCATCGAGCGCCTGGGGGTTCCCGCGCTCAAGATCTCCAACGGGCCGGCAGGCGCCGCCAAGGGCAACAGCTGGGAGGCGCAGCCGGCAACGGCGCTGCCGGCCGCGCTCGCGCTGGCGGCCTCCTGGGATCTCGCGTTGGCGGAGCAGTTCGGCGCCGTGGCCGCCGAAGAGGTTGCGGCCCGCGGGGAGCATGTGCTGGAAGCCCCGGGCGTGAACATCGCGCGCGTGCCGCAGAATGGCCGCAACTTTGAGTACTTCGGAGAGGATCCTTATCTTGCCGGCCAGATGGCCGTGGCGGAGATTCGCGGCATCCAGGGGCAAGGCGTCATCGCCGAGGTCAAGCACTTCGCCGCGAATAACCAGGAACGCGATCGCAAGACGATCAACGAAGTGATCGACGAGCGGACGTTGCGCGAGATCTACCTCCCTGCGTTCGAAGCGGCTGTGAAACAAGGCGATGTTGGCGCGGTCATGACCGCGTATCCAAGCGTCAACGGTGCGTTTTGCGTCGAGAACTCGCGCCTGCTGCAGGATGTTCTGCGCGCTGAATGGGGTTTCAAGGGCTTTGTGCAGTCGGATCGGACTGCGACGCAGAACGCGGTGCGATCGGCGCGGGCGGGGTTGGATCTTGCGATGCAGCCCGACCACTACTCGGCCGAAATGAAGGCGGCCGTGATCGGCGGCCAGGTGCCCGAATCCGCGATCGATGCGATGGTGGTCCGACGCTACACGCAGATGTTTCGGTTCGGCATGTTCGACCGCGTGCGCCCGCCGACTTCGATTCCGCCGCAGAAGAATGGCGCTATCGCCCGATCGATCGCCGTGCAGTCAGCGGTGCTGCTGAAAAACCAAGGCCGCGAGCTGCCGCTGCGCAAGACAGGTCTCCGCTCGATCGTCCTCATCGGCCCGTACGCGGGCGCCGCCCATACCGGCGGCCTGGGCAGCTCGGCGGTGGCCCCGACCTACAGCGTTTCGCCGGTGGACGGCATCAGGCGTCTCGTGGGCAGCGGCGTGTCCGTGACCTACACCGAAGGGGGCGATGTGTCTGCTGCAGCGGCAGCCGCCAGGTCGGCGGATGTCGCGCTGGTCATGGTCGGGAACGCGGACGGCGAAGGGCAGGACCGCCCTGATCTGTCGCTGCCGGGCAATCAGGACGCGCTGGTATCAGCCGTCGCGGCTGCCAATCCACACACGATCGTCATTCTTAAGACGGGCGGAGCCGTGTTGATGCCTTGGATCGACCGTGTGCCCGCCGTGCTCGAAGTGTGGTATCCCGGCCAGGAAGACGGCAACGTCGTCGCCGATCTTGTGTTCGGTGACGCAAATCCCTCCGGCAAGTTGCCGCTGAGTTTTCCAAAGGCTGCATCTGAAGTGCCGGCGAGAACCCCCGCGCAGTACCCCGGCATCAACGGGACCGTCGCCTATTCCGAAAAGCTGCTGGTCGGGTACCGATGGTATGACACGCAGAACGTCGCACCGCTGTTCCCGTTCGGTCACGGCTTGTCGTACACGACGTTTGCCTTCGCCAATCTGAGTATGTCGCCGGCTGCCGCCGATGGCGCCGCTGGCCTGGCGGTCGATGTCCGCAACACCGGCGATCGCGACGGCGCAGAGATCGTGCAGGTGTATGTGGCCCAACCGGTCGCTGCGGGCGAGCCGGCGAAGCAGTTGAGGGGATTCGTTAAGGTGGCGCTGAAAGCCGGCGAGACGCGCCGCGTGAATGTTGCGCTCGATCCACGGGCGTTTTCGATCTGGGACGAAACAAAGAACCGGTGGACCGTCTTCGCCGGCCAACACGACGTCCTGGTCGGAGACTCCTCACGCAACCTGCCGCTGCGCGCAAGGATCGTCATTTCAGCCGCCGGCGCAAGCCGCCGCTGAGAAGAGGGGAAAACAAAAAATGAACAGACGAAATTTCCTCCAGGCAGCTGCCAGGGCAGCTGCTGTATCGGTGTTGCCCGGTGTGCCGGATGCGCTCCCGGCGATCGGCGAAGAATTGCGCAAACCGGAAGCGTTGCCGAACCGTGCCCAGGACGCGAAGCCCAATGTGATCCTGATCATTCTCGAGGATTGGGGGCCCTACCTGAGCTGTTACGGCGAAACGCTGATGCACACGCCCAACCTGGACCGGCTCGCCACCGAAGGCCGGCGTTACAACCGGGCATTCACCAGCGCTCCGGTCTGCTCCCCGGGACGTTCCTCGTTGATGACCGGCATGAGCCAATACTCCGTGCACTCGGAACAGCACCGCACGCCGGAGCCCAAGCCCAAGCTGCCCCCGGGGGTGAAGTCGCTGCCGGAATTGTTTCGCGACTCCGGATACTTCACCGCCTTGGGCTGCGGCTACTCCGCGAAGATCGATCTGAACTTCGAATTCCCCGAGAAAGAGATCTACCTGGGTGACGACTGGAGCAAGCGCAAACCCGGCCAGCCGTTTTTCGCCCACTTGACGCTGAACGGCACGCATCGCACCTGGAAAGGCGACCCCAGCCGTCCGATCGATCCGGCCAGGGTGACGTTGCCGCCGTGGTATCCCGACTCGCCGCTCACCCGGAGAGATTGGGCGATGGGCCTGGAAAGCGCTCAGGTTTCAGACCGGCTGTTCGGCGAGATCGTCGCGCGGCTGAAACGCGAGGGGATCTATGACAACACGGTCATTGTGGTAACCGCCGACCACGGCATAGCGCTGCCGCGCGGGAAGCAGTTTCTTTACGACGAAGGCCTGCGGATCCCGTTGATCATCCACTGGCCGGCCCGCGCCAAGCCCGGCACGGCCAGCGATGAACTGGTCTCCAACGTGGACATCGTACCCACGATCCTGAGCATTGCCGGACTGCCCGCGCCCCAGTACCTGCAAGGCCGCGATCTCCTGGATCCATCCTCGCCCCAGCGCCGCTTTGTTTTCGCGGCCCGCGACAAGATGGATGCCACCCACGACGCCATGCGCGCCGTGCGCTCGAAGGATTTCAAATACACCCTCAACCTGATGCCGGAGCGCCCCTACTGCCAGTTCAACGCATACAAGGAACGATCCTATCCCGGCCTGGCGCTCATGAACGTGCTGCACCTGCAGGGCAAGCTGCCGCCGGAGCAGGATGCCTTCATGCAGCCGGTCAAACCGCCGGAAGAGCTGTATGACCTGCGCAAGGATCCGCGTGAAATCCACAACGTGGCGCAGGATCCCGCCTACGCCGCGGTGATCAAGGAGATGCGCGCGGAACTGGCGAAATGGCGCAAATCCGTGGGCGACCCGGGCGTTACCGCGGTATTCCGCAAGGGAGGCTGGCCGACGAAATACCCGACACGCTCTCTGGCAGAGTGGCAAGGCATCCTTGCCGAGTGGGAGAACTACGTTCTCCGAGGCGGCCCGATGCCGAAGATCACCGAACCCGACGGCTTTACACCCGAGGCAGAGATGCTCCAGCAGAAGAAAGAAAACAAAAAGAAATAAACCTGGATGCGGCAAACAATTTGTTATTCATTTGCGCACGGGTGGGGGAGCGGTGGAAGACGGCGCCGGTTTGCCGTCAACCGTCGACGGCTCCATTAATTCCGCGCGGGTTCCGTCGGGATCGTAGAGGTTCAGCTGCCGTTTGCGGTTGATTCCCGTGCGAACCTCGATCGGGCGCGTGTAGCCTTTGCGGTAGGGCCGGGCTTCCAGCTGCTCCCTGGCCTTCTCGATGTCCGCGACTTCCAGGCTCATGTGGTTCGATGTGCCGCGGGCGTCCGGTGCGGGCAGGTCCGAGTAGAGCATAAACTCCACGTAGTCGCTGCCATCGGGAACCTTCATGTTAACCCAGCTCAGCGTTTTGTCGTCGCGGCTGCCCCGCCAGGTTTCGGTGAAACCGAGCAGGTCGCCGTAAAACTTCTTGGCCGCCTCGAGGTCTCCGACCAGGAAACCAATGTGGCTCAGATGCTGGGAGACCCGGGTGTCGGGAAGGAATTTGCCTTTCTCGCGGCGTGTCCAGCCGTCGGGCTCGTATTGAACGAACTCCACGGTGTGGCCGTCTGGATCCTTGATGCTGAAATTCGAATTGCCGATCCGGCCCTTCGGGACCCGATCGGGAACTTTCACGCCCTGGGCTGCCAGATAGGCGCGCAGAGCCTCGGCATTTTCGACGATGAAAGCCACCTGGTGCAGACGATCCTGATCCGGCTTGAGGCCGGGGAACAACTCCATGAACTGGTCGTCGTTGATCTTGATGTAGGTCAGGCTCAGCGAGCCGTCGGGATTCTTGAGGTCGAACGGCTCGGCGTAACCGAGAAAGTCCTTGTAAAAGGCGCGGGACTTGTCCACATCGCTCACCAGGACTGCGATGTGCGAAATGCCGAGGATTTTCGGGCGCGGTTGCGCGTTTGCCGTCCCCGCGCAGATCAAGAGAAACACCAGAATTCTATATTTCACGATTGCCCTCCCATGAGCCTTACTATCCAAACGGCGGATCCGGTGTACTGCCCGGCATCGCTTCCGGCACCCAGCGAGCGTTTCCTGAGGGTCCACCACTCGACAGCACCCAGTCCAACCACGACCGCGAGGATTCCCATCGTTACCATTGGTTTCATTTCCTTAGGGTGAAGAAACCTGTTCCCCGGTGTGAAGTTGCCATTTGGTGCCCTCGGCGCGGGATTGTCCACGGAATGCCGGCAACATTTCCGGTCCCCCCAGGCGGGCCATGGTGCCATACCCCCACGAGCAGGTAAAGCGGCAATTTCCGCAAGCGCGTGGCGGTGCTGGGTTCAGAGCCAGCCGGCCTGGCCGCGTAGCAGCTGAAAGATGCCGGGCATCGGGTTACGGTCATTGAAAGTGGATTGTCACCCGCCTTGGTTTCAGAATTGGACTTGATCTCGATACGGCTGCGCTCTTGGATGACCGCTATGTCGGCAAGGCGAATCAGGCGGACGTTTTGACTCTTCATGCCGGCAGTAATTTGTGACTTTCCACATCGGGTTTATCGGCGGCGGCAACATAACCAACAGCCACGCACAGCCCGCGCTAGGCATTCCCGGCGTTGAGGTCGCTGCAAGGTCTACGCAGGCTTGGAGATTTCCCCGAGAAAGTTCTTGCCCCGGCACACTCTTGAGAATAATGCGGGCAAAATTCATTCGAAGGGAGTCGACCAATGTCTGCTGGATGGCGTTTTCTTATTATGCTTTCTTTTCTTATGGGTATTGTTATGCCGGTCCTGGGGCAGGATCCGCGCGGCACGATCGGCGGGCGCGTGCTGGATCCGCAGAACGCGGTAATTCCAGGCGCCCGCATCTCGGTCACCAATCAGGCGACGGACGTCACCGCGTCGAGCGTCACCAAAGAAGTCGGCGCGTTCCGCGTGCCCTTCCTCCCCCCCCGGCAGGTACCGGGTGACGGCGGAAATGAGGGGGTTCCGCACTTATGGGCAAACGGATCTCGAACTGCGGATCAGCGACGCGCTCGACCTGAAGATCCGCCTGGAGGTCGGCAACCTGTCCCAGACCATCGAGGTCAAAGGCGACACCCCGCTGCTTGAGACCAGCACCAGTTCGATCGGCCAGGTCATGGACGACAAGCGCCTGGAGGATCTGCCGCAGCGCGGCGGCAATGCGCTCGAACTGCAGCGTCTCATACCAGGCGTGGTCAATCTCGCCAATCTGCGGGTTATGAAAAGCTCGTCGCCGGGGGGCACCTCGAACGTCACGGTGAACGGCACCGGCGCTAACGAAACGCAGTTTACCATCGACGGCGTCAGCAACAGCGCTAACGATACCGGAGGGGGTCACGTGCGCGTCGCCTTTATCCCGCCATCGGTCGCGATGAGCGAGTTCAAGCTCCAGTCCAATCCCTACGACGCCACCGTGGGGCACTCCTTCGGGTCCGTGATCAACGTCAGCTCCAAGGGGGGCTCCAATGAGCTGCACGGCACCATGTATTACTGGGCCAGGAACAGCGCTTTTGACGCCATGAACTTTTTCGACAACAAGGCCGGACTGAGCAAAGTGGTCTACCAGGACCATCGTTACGGCGCGACCGTCGGCGGTCCCATTTTGATCCCGCATTTATACGACGGGCGCAAAAAGACGTTCTTCTTTTACTCCTACGAGGGAAACCGTTTCAAGCAGCCTGCCACCACCCAACCAGACCAGCACGGTCCCGACCGAGGCCGAGCGCAAAGGGGACTTCTCGGCACTGCTCAAACTGGGCTCCAATTATCAGATCTACAACCCTTTCACTACCAGGAAGTCATCCACCCCGGGACGCTATCAGCGGGATCCGTTCATCTCCAACATCATCCCGCCGGGCATGCTCGACCCGGTCGCGCTGGCCCTGGTCGCCCTCTATCCGCTGCCCAACCAGCCGGGCCTGGCCGACGGGCGGAACAACTATTACTACCCGGATGTGCGCAACCAGACCATCGCATCGCACATGGTGCGCATGGATCATGCGTTCAGCCAGAACCACCGCATGTTCATCCGTCTGCATGACTACGTTTTCAACAACGCCAAGGACCTGATGGGCATTCCGGCAACGAGAGAGACCTTCCAGCAACACAATCGCAGCGTGGCGCTTGACGACGTGCTGGTGCTGAGTCCCACCTGGGTCTTGGACCTGCGTTACGGGCTGATCAATACCAACTTTCCGGAGGCCCGGGTGACTCAGGGCACGGACCTGAGCAAGCTGGGTTTCTCGCCTGCGCTGGTCGGCCTCCTGGACCCCGCGCTGGCCACGATCCCGCGCATGATTTTTGGTAGTTCAAGCGGATTCACCACGCTTTCCGACTGGTCCAACGGCGACGGCATCAATACCGCCTTGACCCACAACTGGGTGGCCGACTTTACCAAGATGAAGGCGGCGCACTCCATCAGGTTCGGCGCCGATTTTCGCCTGTTCCGCGGCTTCGCCAACCGCTACCCGGCGCGCATCGCACCGGACTTCAGCTTCCCCAACGCTTACACGCGCGGGCCGGTGGACAACTCCGCCGCCGCGCCGCTCGGGCGGGAACTGGCGGCCATGCTGCTTGGTATCCCGGGCGGCAACATGACCTCGAGCACCGGTTTCGCCGGACAGAACACCTACTTCGGGCTCTACGTTCAGGACGACTTCAAGCTGAGCCCGAAGATCAGCGTCAACCTGGGCCTGCGCTACGAGATGGAATATCCTCTGACCGATCGCTATAACGCGCTGGTGGCAGGCTACGACTTTGCTTCCGCCAGCCCGGTGGACGCCGCCGGCCGCGCCGCGTTCGCGAAGGACCCGATCCCCGAGATCCCGGCGGCGCAGTTTGCCGCCAAGGGCGGATTGACCTTCGTGGACGCGAATCACCGCAGTCCCTACAACCGCAACAACGGGCAGTTCATGCCCCGCGCCGGCATCGCATATCAGGTGACTTCCAAGACCGTACTGCGCGCCGGCTACGGCATCTTCTTCGATACCCTGGGCGTCGACCGCTATGTCCCGGTGCAGACCGGTTTCTCGCAGCAGACGCCGATTCAGGCGTCGCTTGATAACGGGCAGACCTACGTCGCCACCCTCGCCAACCCGCTGCCGAACGGCCTCCTGACACCACGGGGGGCTGCCGGTGGGCTCTCGACCAACCTGGGACAAGCCATCAGCTACACGGATCCCAACACTCGCCAGCCCTACTCGCAGCGCTGGTCGTTCGGCGTGCAGCAATTTCTGCCGGGGAAGTTCCTCATCGATGCCAGCTACGTAGGCACGCGCAACACTCATCTGGCCGTAACCAAGAACATCAACAGCACGCCGGCGCAGTACCTGAGCACCTCCCCGGTGCGCAACCAGAAGACCATCGATTACCTCACCGCTACGTTCGGCAATCGGTTTTACGGGCTGAACACGGTTTACACCACAAAGATGTCGCGCGCCGACCTGCCGCGGCCGTATCCGCAGTTCGTCGACATCACGGTGATCCAGGACAGCGGTTACTCCTGGTATCACGCGCTGCAACTGCGGGGTGAAAGGCGCTTCTCGGATGGCTACACTCTGCAAGTGGGATACACGCTCTCCAAATACATGGAGGCGATCGAATTCCTCAATGCGTCGGATCCCCTGCCTTATCGCAGCATTTCCAGCCTGGACCGGCCGCACGTGTTGACCATGAGCGGAGTCTATGAAATACCGATCGGGAAAGGGCGCCAATTCGGCGCATCCATGGCCAAGCCGCTGCAGGCCATTTTGGGCGGGTGGCAGTTGAACGGGACCGTGGTGCGGCAGTCGGGTCAGCCCCTGAACTTCGGCAACATTATTTTTACCGGCGACATCCACAACATCGCCCTGCCCAAGGACCAGCACTCGGCGGACCGCTGGTTCAACACGGATGCCGGTTTCGAAAGGAACTCGAAGAACCAGTTGGCTCAAAATATCCGCACATTTCCGCTGCGGTTCACAGGCGTGCGCGGCGACGGGCAGTCGATGTGGAATTTTTCTCTGTCCAAAAACTTTGCTGTCTGGGAACGGCTCAAGGGGCAGTTCCGGGCCGAGAATTACAACACCATGAATCATGCCAGCTTTGCCAATCCCAACACCTCGCCGACCAACACGGCATTCGGGGTGATCACGCAGGCGAGCTCGGAGCCGCGCAACTGGCAGTTCGCATTGAAGCTGTTGTTTTAAACCGGGTTTCGAAGTTGGAACAAAACCAAGCCCCTCTGCACAGAGGGGACCTGTTTCACGCGAAGACGCGAAGGAATCATTTTCCCTCGCGTTCTTCGCGCCTGCGCGTGAGGAGAAAGGCGGCGAGAAACGCCGCCACAATTGTTTCAGAGGCACTCTTCCAATCCCAAGGCCAGGATCGTTTTGCGGCCGACCTCCCGCATCGTTACGGCATCGAGTCGGCCCAGGTATTTCTCAAACCGGTCCTTCGCAATTGTTTGTAGGTTATCCAATTGAACGTAGGAGGCCCGCGCCAGATTAGCCTGTTGAGCGATAGCCACCTCCGTGGGATAGCCTTTGCCTTTGGATGTGATCTCCGCGACGGTCAGCTTGTTCAGATATGGGATGACCGCTTGCCGAGTCAATATCAGCGCCGGCCGCCTGCCCGCCCTTCCCCCGAGATCGATTTGCCAGATATCACCCCGGTTCATTTTTGGTTCCAACTCTGCGCGCTCCGCCACACTTCCGCTCGTCCCGCATCGTCAGGAGATGACTGGAGCGCTTCAATCCAATCCCGTTCAAAATCTCCAACCGACTGCTGCTGAAGCCAGGTCCGCAGCGCTTGTCGGACGATCTGAGACCGCTTCAGCCCGCGTGGCTTGCCGGCATCGTCGATCGCACGCAACAATACTTCATCAACAGATATCTGTACGTTTTTCATATGCCTAAAATTGCTTATTACTTTGACTCCGGTTGAAGGATCTGCCAAATTGGGATCATGGGACGGCCAGAATATCCCAAGGACATGCGCGTGTTTCGGTACAATCGGCGCAAGACCCCTATGGCGGCCTTTCAA
>Ga0315284_10015317_pt1 | contig 10909 bp, 10 predicted proteins | sample YL17G09_16_MG_FD_203696 | JGI IMG/M metagenome (GOLD analysis project Ga0315284, IMG submission 203696) | Sediment microbial communities from Yellowstone Lake, YNP, Wyoming, USA - YL17G09_16 | ecosystem: Environmental > Aquatic > Freshwater > Lake > Sediment | place: USA: Wyoming | collected...
TCTCCGCCGATTCCTGGTCGGGCGCTATAAAAAGCACCGTTCTGCCGGTCTGCAAATGAAGCCAGCCGGCCAGCAGCGCCCGTGATGAACAGACCGGCCCATCGACACTCACAGGACTATGTCCGGATTCGAGGAGGTCTTTCAGGCGTCGAAAACTGTGGATATCGTTCAGTCTGCCGATTTTTTCTATCATCGCCTTGCTTTCACCATTATTGTGCAAACGCCAAAACCCCGAACCTGTCCGGAACGGGGGTGTTGTCACCACAACTGAGATTTTCTAATCGACCAATCCGATTATTGTTCCTTTTGAGCTACAAGTATCATTCGGGGACTCTCGGCATTATAAAGCGCCCCGCTGAAATCGCCGTAAACATCGATCAGCACCAGTCCGGCGGCGTTGAAGAGTTCGAGTATCTCGGTCAGGGTGTAAAGGCGGATCGAGAAATTGGCTTGCTTGACCTCGCCGCTCTGCAATATCAGCAACCTGGTCATCTCCAGCCGCGAGCGGAAGAAATCGAATACGCGCTCCTCGAGCAGAAAGGCGTGGTTCTCGCGTATCCACTGCCTCGGGACCTCAATTTGCGCTGCTGCTTCCCGGTTTATCACATCGAGCAAAAACTGCCCGCCCGGTTTAAGGGCCTTGTGAACCCCTTTGAGCACTCGCAGGTCCTCCTGCTCATTTTCGAAAAATCCAAATGCGGTCAGCATGTTGATTATGGCGTCGAATTCGTTGTCGTACGGGATTTCACGCATGTCGCCTTGTTTGAGCTCGATCTGGACCTTCAGCGTCTCAGCCAATTCCCTGGCCTTGTTGAGGAATCCCTCCGATAGGTCATACCCTGTTACCTGATAACCCTTTTGGGCCAGAACCACCGAGTGCCGCCCAAATCCGCAGGCCAGATCGAGGATGCGCGCCCCGGGCTCGGGCTGAAGCATTCTTATTATGCCATCGGCCTCGCGCGTTGACTCGGCGATGTCATGTTTGTAGAGTTTCAGGTAATCCTCGCTGAAATATTTCCGCCACCATTCCATAGTCTTCTCATTTCCAGAGCGCGTACGTTATGATCTTATATGCCAGGCGGGCAGCTGCGAAATCGGGGTATGCCAATCCCGGTATCGGCGCCAGTTCCACGACATCGGCCCCCACGATCTTCCTTTCCCTGGATACTTTTCTGATTATCTCCAGCGTCTCGTCCCACATGAGGCCGCCCGGTTCGGGCGTGCCCACGGCCGGCATCACCGATGGGTCGAAACCATCCAGATCGAACGTAATATAGACATCCTCTGTCAGCAAGGAAAGAATATTCGAAATCACGTTGGCATTTTGATGGAATTCGGCAGCTTGGATCAAGCGGCCTTGCGACAACGCCCGGTCCTCATTCTCCGAGCCGCAGAAATTGCGCATCCCGACCCCAACAAATCCGCATGTCTCCCATATCCGCGACATGGCGCAGGCGTGCGAATATTTCGAGCCCTGGTATTCGGGCCGAAGGTCGGTATGGGCATCGAACTGAAGGACGCTCAGATTAGGATACCGGGCTTTATGCGCCCGCACCAGAGGAGGGGAAACGGAATGCTCGCCGCCCAACGTCATGAGGAACTTGCCATCGGCCAGGATGCCGGCGGCCGCCTCCTCGATCTGCTTCATCATATCATCCGGCCCGCTGGCGATCTGTTCGAGTTCGCCAAGCGTGGCGATTCCCATATTGCATGGCGCCACCTCGAACTCCTGGTCGTACGTCTCCACCTGCCGCGAGGCCGAGATGATAGCCTGGGGGCCGTTGCGCGTCCCCGCCCCGTAGCTCACCGTCGATTCGTAGGGGATCGGTAGTATTACGGCTTTGGCTGTCTCGTAATTCGAGAGCGTATCTTCCAGCGCCAGGAAATTCCAGGGGTAAAGGTGTTTGGGTTTCATTGGTTTCAATTCCAATCGGATTTCGAATTATTTTTCTATAAGCTTGGCATATCATGTAGGGGCGTATTGTCCTTTTGGACCCGTACCGGGCAATATGCCACTACAACAAGCATGATTCCTATCGACTTTGCCTAATTAAATATTCTATCATGCTTTTCCGATTCAATTTTTTCATTGGCATACAAACCACAGCCTGGTAGCCTCCTCGATCTTCTCATCGATATCGAATGGGCTGGCCATGATTTTGGAAAAACCGCTTCTTCGCAAAGATGAGATAATATCATTTATCGGAAATGCTTTCTCAACTATTTTTTGAAAAATCCGCCTGTAGTTCCCGTCCTCTTGTTTGATGAATGCTTCGATAAAAATATCCGCCAGTTGATCTTCAGAGTAATAATGCCCATACCAGAAAAGGGTATATTTCCTGGTTCGACGGATATCTAACTGCTCCCAGGTTTCCAGCCCCCGCTCCGTTAAATAATCGAATATAAAATACCCGCCCGGCGCCAGGTGTCTTCGAGCGTTGCGGAACACCCGCGATAGGTGGGCAAGCGAATTCATATGATTGGCCGAATCGAAAAGCAAAACCACCATGTCGAACTTCTTGCCCAACCGTATCGAGGCCGCATCTCCAACAATGAATTTGCCTCGGAGAAATTTCTTCCTGGCCTTACGGATCATGCCGGGGGAGAGGTCCACTCCGGTGAAGGCGATCTTGCTTTTGCCGAGCGCCTTTTCGAGCTCGCCCGTGCCGCAGGCCAAGTCGAGGAGGTTGTTCGGTGTCGAGCCGCGGAGCTTGAAGAAAGCCTTAAGTCTTACCGCGCAATTGCGGGCAAATGCGCCCCAGCCCAATAGATCGTAATATCGAGAGAATTCGCCATAGGCATTTTTCATAGGTGGCAGGAAATTAAAATATATTTGCCCTAATAGCCGGGGCTTCCAAGCCCCGGTTGATCATATTTTGCCGCGGAGGCGCCTCAATCGGTAATCAAAACCGCGGCGGCGATTACGGTAGTCCAGAGGCCGCGCTTATCGCCGGCGGCTGATTGCGTGATGTTAGCCGTGCGCACAATCTTGCCCGAGATTTTCCAGATTTCCTTCTTCTCGTCGAACGACTTGTCGATATCGAGGTCGATCCCCAGCGTCGATGATAGCATTGTGGCCGCGAGGTCTTCGGCATAGTCGCCCGAGATCTTCTCGTTCTGCCCGAACGCGGCATGCTCCGAGAGGTAGCCGTATTGCCGGCGGTCCTGTGGAATCGCCAGGCCAACCGAGGCCGAGATTAGCCGGTTGGGCTCGTTGGTCGAGTTGCGCGTCAGAACACTGTAGACAATCTGCCCCGGGGTCAAATGAGATATACCCTGAGTTTTCGAGATTACCTTGCACCCCGGCGGAAATATGCTTGAGACGTGCACAAGGTTGTATTGGGCTATCCCGGCCGAGCGTAAAGCAAGCTCAAAGCTGGAGAGGTGCTCCTTATGCCGGCCCACGCCCTTGGTCAAGAATAATTTCTTTGGTACAATTGCCATCGTTCGCGCTCTCCTCTCCGTCGAGGCCGAGACCTCTAGGGACTCCTAATTTCGGTTACAAAATTGAAGCGAAATAATATATGAACTCGCCCGAAATATCAAGGGTATAATGCCATTTTTTGAGCGGGATTTCAAAGGTTTTTTTTCGACGCCCGGCTACCTGTAAATGACAATCTCCTCTGAGGCCCCGGCGGTTCGGCCGGATATCAGGTCCTCGATTTCGATAGCCAGAGTATAAGCCCCCTCGCGTAATTCCGAGACATCCACCCTCAGTATCCGATTCTCGTCGGTATTGATGCTGCCGCCCTCGTAGGTCGTGATGACCTCCTGCAGGTCCTTGCCAGTAACTGCATCTTTGAACGCTCCCAGCAGATTCCTTGTTCGTTTCTCCGAGATGATTTGCCTGATGGAGTACGACGTTTTACCGTCAGCGCCCAACTCGAGATTGTAGATTTCGAAATAAAGCCAGATAGGCTCGCCGACAAAATAGCGGTTGTCGAGGCTGGAGAGAATGCCCAGCTGTTCGCGCTGGAAGTTGAGTTGGCCCGGCGGCTGGTCAATTCGCCGGGCCAATATAATATCGGAAACTTCCACCTTGCCGCTGTAGAAATTGCGGAGTCTTATCCCGTTAGTTGAAATGCCGACATGGTCAGATAAAGTGTCGCCGATAGCGATTGAAAAAATCAGGGAGTCAGGGAGCTCGGCTAACTTCATCCGGCTCGACATCGAATAACCGGGATTCTCCGTCTGCGAGGCCCGGATCGTGTAGGCTCGAACCGCAGTCGCTGAATCGGCCAACTGCCAGCTTGGATATCGCAACACCTGTCGCCAGCTTACGGCCGCCGTGGCATATTCGCCATCGCGTGTGAATCGCAATTGGTTGTTGGGAATCGCGACGAATATCTCGAGCTCTGTTTTCCCTCCATGCCCTTTGAATTGCCTGGGCATGTAGTCGAACTCCAGCGGGCCGCTCCCCGGTGCGAAGGTGAAATCCTGCGGAATCGCCGACCCCAATTCATGGGCCAATCGGCTTGGATCCCTGGCGTAGTCATCCGCAGTCCAATTCTTGTTGGGGAACGGGAAGTTGAAATCGCCGTTAAGGAACGTATCCTCGAAATAAAAAATGGTAGGTTCGGCGCCGAACCTGTCGTATGTCCATGTCCAGCGCGGCGGGTCGCTGGGCCCGACGCCAAGCGAGAACTCCTGCTTCGAGGGCGCCCCATAACGGATATAAAGCTCGCCGCGCTTGGTTTTCCAGCCGTCGATCTTTCGGTCCGGAAGAGAAAACGTCAACTGCGTATGAACAAATCTGGCATAATGTTCCAGCTTCCGCTCGTTAGCCTGCGTGGTTGGGTCGGGGTCGATCTGCCCCCAGAATAACCTCGCCAACCTCCCCTGCCCAATCGGCCCCTCGTTCAAGTACTTTTTGTATTGCTCAGGCGTCATCAGGAAGCGCGTATCGTCCATCTCGTCGCGCGCCGGTTGGCTCATTTGCTCCCTGCCTTTCTCAAAACAATATTGCGCCGAGTCGAACCGCTTCTCAATCACCTGCACCGCCCCCAAGAGCAGCCAGCATTGCGCCAAAATTCCGGCGCTGTCGGCCTTGGTGATTGCGAGGGTGAGGACTTCAGCCGATGAATCAAACTGCCCCATCTGGTAGAGTGCCGCCGCTTGGCGGTAGAACTGCGCCGGGTCATCGGAGAGGATTGCCGCTCTGGCCGAGGCCTCCAGGGAGCGTTGAAAGTACTTGTCGTCGTCGTAGCGAAGCCCCATCCGTTCGTTTAATCTGGAAATCCCCACAAATGGCCTGGGGTCGGTCGAATCGAGCCTGGCCGCCTCGCGGAACTCATCGAGGGCATTGAGATAAAACGTCTGCTTCTCCAGGGTCAAACCCAATGAGTAATGATACTCGGGATTAGCCCGATCAGCTTTTATGGCCTCCTTGAGCGACAAGGCCGAGAGATGCCTGTTGTATATGCCGTCTTTTTGAAGATAGATTTTACCCAGAAGATAATGAGCTTGGGCAAACTTGCCGTCCAATTCAAGGCATTTGTCGAGATAGACCAGTGACGAATCCAGCTCTCCGGAATCGAAATACGACTCAGCGGTGGACAGGAATTGATTTAGCAGGGCATTTTGACCGCCAACAAGCGGCCGGGAACAAAAAAAGAGCGCGGGGGAAACAACCAGAAACAGTATTAATATCCTCGCGCCCATAGCGGAAATACAAACCAGGCGACGAATTATTCCTAATCGAGCCTGACGCCGTAACTGGCTGCCTGCCGACGGACGATTGTCAGGTCACCGAGCCCGGCTGCCACGAGCGAACGCAATATTCCGGCTATCTTGTCCTGCACAGCGAACCTCTCCCGCACCGCCCTTAGCGATAGAAGTTCGTCAAATTCCGTATCTTCGTAGATAGCCTTCGTAAGGCGATTGTCGGATTTTAAGCCGACCTTTTCCTCCTGCCGCCTGATAGCCTCGATAACTCTGGTCAGTTCCTCTTCTTTCTTGGCCAGCTCGCCGAGCTCGATCAAAAGCTCCGCCTGGTCAGGTGTCAGCGTCTTGATAACCTCGAGTGTCAATTCCCGCATCATATTCTCCTGTCTATCACATAAAATTCATTAAGAGCATTCTCATATTCCTTGCGTATCACAATCTATTGTGACCGCAACATATTCGTAGGTCAGGTCGCAGGCGACCTGACTCTTTTCCTGGAAGGGGCCGTGGATCGGACGCCACACTGCCTTTCACGGGTCCGTGCAATCCCTTCGATACCCGCAATTGGGGCAGGCCAACTCGCAGTTGAAATCGGGCATCTCTCGCCCGCAAATATCGCAGATATATTTGTCTTATTCCATGCCCTTATCCGATAGCGCCATCGCCGCCTTCTTCCAGGGCTTTGATAATTACCAGCGTCATGTCGTCGATCTCGTTAGGGCTTGCCCCCGCTTTTAGTGCGGGGCCCGCGGCAAACTGCTTGACGCTTTTAATCATCTTGGCGCAGATCGCCTCCACCGGTTGATGGCGGTATTTGATGGCATGTTCGCCGATTCTCTTTTCGCCAAACTCCCGTTCTTCGGCGTCCATCATCTCCGAAAGCCCATCGGTGTACATGACCAGGAGGTCACCCGCCGCAAATTCGACTACGCCGCACTGGTATACCGCGTCGGGGAACGCCCCCAGGAGCAGGCCGCCGATATCGAGCCGGTGAATCTTGCCGTCCCCCTTAACAAGCAATGGATAATTATGCCCGGCGTTGCAATAGTGAAGACGCATCGTCGTCTCATCGAGCTCCCCATAGAAACAGGTCGCGAACCGGTCCGCGCTGATCGATTGGCTGATGAACTGATTGACCGCCGCCATGATATCGTTGACTTTCTTGCCGAACCTGGCCTCGCTCTGGATAATGGCCTGCATCCTGGCAATAAGCAGGGCCGCCGGCACCCCCTTGCCGGAGGCATCCGCGATAACTATTCCCAGGCGCCCGTCGCCCATGTGAATGAAATCATAGTAATCGCCGCCCACCTGCCGCGATGGCTCTATATAAGTCGCGAATTCGAATTGCCTCAGGGCCGGGAGCGTTTTCGGCAAAAGGCCGGTTTGAATCTGCTTGGCCACCGCCAGTTCCTCTTCGAGCCTCTGTTTCTCCAGGGCCTTGGTGTAGAGCTCGGCGTTCTCCATGGCCACCACGATATGGTTTCCCAGGATCGAGAGGAAAGTGATGTCTTCCGATCTATACCTGAACCCCGCCACTTTCGCCGATAAAAGCAACAGCCCGGCCAGCCTTTCCTGTCTGACAAGCGGAACCGCTATCTGAAACCCCCTGGCGATAATCTCCCCACCCAGACGGCCGCTCTCCACATGCCCCGAAAACTCCTCGGTAAACGCCGGCGCCCTTTTCGACAACAGGTATCCCAAAACCGCCGGCTCAATCTCGAACGCCACCTTTCCATGTCCTCCGATAAGGCTAATCCGAAATTGCCCGTCCGAATCGCGGAAACTGATCTCGGCGTTCTCGATAAACATCTCGCGCCGAAGCGTATCCGAGACGGTCGAGGCCAGCTTGTCGGCCTGGAATATGGCCAGTATCTCGCGCGAAAACGATTCCACCAACTGGCTGTAATCGGCCCTCGTGCGGATGAAGATGCGCCTGACAAAATCATCGACCTGGTTGTAAATCGGCTGGAAGAACAGGAGCATAATAATGATAATCAATATGTTCAGCACCTGCGAATCCTGCCCGACTATGCTTCTGACTGCCGACCCCAGTTCCACCACCACCAGGATATAGCCGCCCACCACGATTGCGGTTGTGATCGAATAAACCAGCGAGCGCCGCGCGATCAGGCCGATATCCAGGAATTGATACCGTACGATTGCCCAGGCGATCGTCCCCGGGCCAACTATCAGGGCGCCCACTGCCAGCAGGTCCCGCATCGCCGATGGCATCCGCGTCGATAATATGTCCGGCACCAGGAAGCCGACCACGTAGAGCCCCATGGCTCCGATTATCCCCAGAATGACAAGTCTGACCTGCTGCCTAAGCCGGGGGTTTTCGATTTTTATATATCCGGTGTAAAGCAGATAGATTGCCGCCACCACGTAAAAAAGGTTTATCAGGGAGAAAAAGCGCGTATGGAAAAGGAGCAGAAATCCCAGGAAAGACGTCATTATCCGAAGCAGGCTGAAGACTATTTTCAGAAGCTGCCCCATAATCGGGATCTGCGATTCGAAATCCAGAAGCCCTAATACCCTGTCGGGATCGGCCAGGAGCAGGACCATCAGGAGGTGAAGAACATGCGGTAGGAACGCCAGTTGAAGCAGGCGCTTGTGCTGGCGATAAATCGGTTGCGGCTCCGGGAAGATCGCCGAAAAATAGAGCAAAGCCGGGAAGAAGAACTCCCAGATATAAAACATGTTACCGACCCATGCCGGCACGCCTGTGGCGCCCTCGATCACCGACTTGTATATAGCCGTGGATAATGGCGCGATACCGGCGAAAGAGAGCATCGCCGCCACCACGCGATTGAGGCGGTTCCCCGGGTTCTCGCGGTATATTATCACCGCCAGCACAAATAATATGAGGCCCGAGGCTAAAAATATTAATGAGGTTAGCTGACCTAAATTCACAGCTATCTATCCAGAATTACTAAAGCCTTTTAGTGATGGTGACCCTCGTGCCTCCCTCCGGAGGGAAACTGAACTCGACATCGTCCATGAGGGATCTGACTATGAAAATTCCCCGCCCGATTTCTTTCATGATATTCTCCTCGGTCACCGGGTTAGGGATAATGCCGGGGTCAAATCCCGTCCCCTCGTCGGCGATCGTGGCCCTGGCCTCGCCATTTTCCAGAAACAGGCGGATTGTCACTTTCTTGGCCTGGTTTTTCTTATTGCCATGCTTTATGGCGTTGGTGACAAGCTCGGTTATAGCGATGGCGAGATCTGCTATGGTGTCCTCGGGGACCCGTCTCTTCCTCAACCACTCCTCGATGAACTCGTCGACTAACGCAATGTGGTCGGTCGAGCTGGGGATCCTGATAGTATCGATGGTTCTTTCGATTTCGCCCATTTTCTTTCCCCTTAAGGCCATTTAATAAAAAAGGTGGGACCAAATCGACCCACCCGTGCCCCTGAGGGCTAATTCACAATCATGATGATCCGCCCTAACATCTCATCAGGGATGCTCATGAAAAACTCTTCACCGCCTCCTCGACCTTGTCGTAATTCTCGAAGACCGTGATGAGCTTGGTTATCGTTAGAAGCGACTCGATCTTCTCAGTCACATTCGCCAGCTTGAGCTCGCCGCCGTTATTGCGCAGCGTAGTCAGACCTGAGATCAGTATCCCCAGACCGGTGGAGTTCATCCATTCCACCTTGGAGAGGTCGATCACGACCTTCTTCTTGTTCTGATTTATCAGGTCATGCAAGAAGTCATGCAGCATCGTGGCATCGGGCCCGCCCATGATTTTGCCCTTGGGTTCCAGAATGACTACACCGTTTTCCTCGCGACTGGTAAGCTTCATTACTTCCTCCCTAATCTACGATATTGACTATTGAAAAGATTCCTATATGCTATTGCCGTTTCGCGGACTCCATCCCCAACGCGCGCATATCCGCATTTTTACGCCTGGATTGGTATTTCCACCCCTTATTTGTAATCGATTTTGCCCCAAATGGCAAGATAATAAAAGGCCCGTCTAAATCAGGATCATGTAAAGCTAATTGTGTAAAATTGTGAATCTTTTTGATTCCACTGGGTATCCAGCACATAAGCGATTAGTCCATAGACGATTCTCTCGGCGCTCTGGGCGCTGGCGAACTTCCTGAAGGGCTTGATCCTCCTTTGCAGCTCCTCCAGGTATCGCTCGATGGGGTTATTGGTTTTAATAAGCGTCCTTAGAGGCTCATCGTACTCCCGATAGGTCAGGGTGGCCTCGAAGCCTTGCAGGAAACACCTCACGGCCTTAGGCTCCCTGCCGGCCCATTTGAGTTTGAAGCCTTTAAGCCTTTCGCCAAGCTCCTTCTCCGTGGCTGCCTGGTAGATGGCGGCGGCGTCCTTGGCTATCTGCGAACGATTGGCCCGGTCTTGCAGATGGGGGCTGATATCAGACAGCTTGTGGAAGAGGCGCCACTGCTTCTTGACCAGCGGATAGAGGGCCAACAGGGCTTTGACCAATCCGGCACAGCCATCGTGCACCAGGGCCTGCAGCAAATTACCCTTAAGCCCTCGGGCCTTCAGATCCGAGAGAAACCCCCACCAGGAGGCCTCGCTCTCCGAGGGCGCCAACATAAAGTCCAAAAGCTCCCGGCTATTATCTGGCCTGATGCCGTAGGCCACCAACAGCACCTTCTTAACCTTTAACGGCCGGGCGATCCTAATCCAGAGACCATCCAGGTAGACGACCCGGTAGGCATCGTTCAACCGGCGTCGATGAAAGGCCCTCACCTCGACCCCCAAGGCCTTGACCACATTCGACACCGCCTGCGGACTGATAGCCGACCCCAAAGAGCGCTTGAGCTGCCGAACCGTCTTGCGGGTCGAATGCCCCAAGAGAAAACCCTCCAAGATCAGCCGGTCTAAAGCCCCCGTCCTGCGGCAGTAACGATCAAAGACCAAAGACCTCCAACCACCATGCCGAAGCCTGGGCACTTTAATCTCCTGCAGCCAGCCGTACAGCGTCATAAGCGCCCGAGTGTAATGACCATTCCTTCGATCCTTCCTCTTGTCCGTCCTTCGGTACCGGCCAGCTCCAACCGCCTGCCTAAACTCCACCCCCAACATCCACTCCACATTCCGCCTGACGTTCTTCAATACAAATCCCCGAACATCCTCCTCCCAAAAACTCTTGACGCTCGACAAAATTAAACCTACATTCTCCTGCGGATCGAAGCTTAATTGCTTCATGGGTATAGCCTCCTTTCAAAATCTCAAGCCTGAAAGCTGGTTATACCCAGTTCT
>Ga0315284_10015319_pt1 | contig 10909 bp, 9 predicted proteins | sample YL17G09_16_MG_FD_203696 | JGI IMG/M metagenome (GOLD analysis project Ga0315284, IMG submission 203696) | Sediment microbial communities from Yellowstone Lake, YNP, Wyoming, USA - YL17G09_16 | ecosystem: Environmental > Aquatic > Freshwater > Lake > Sediment | place: USA: Wyoming | collected...
AATCCGGTCGCAAGGCAGCATCGAAAGTCAAGCTGGACATGAATCAATGTGCCGGGGGAATCCGCTTCTTCGGCCTCGGAGGCTCCGCAATCGGCGGCGATTTCATTCGAGACTGGCTCGGCGGAAGCATCGCCGGAGGGGTGACGGTCGACAGGGGATTCGAACCCTCCGTCCCGTTGAGAAAAGACGCCCTTGTGATCTGCTGCAGCTACAGCGGCAACACAGTCGAGACTCTTTCCATGCTCAATCGGGCCATGAAGTCGAAGGTCGAGAACATCGTTTTGATTTCATCTGACGGCGAGCTCGCGGCGATAGCCAGATCCAAGCGCCTTCCCTTCATCAAGCTCGAAAAGGTTCCAATGCCGCGCGCTTCTCTGCCGCTCGTCTTCTCCTCCGTCGCTACCGTCTGCGATCGGCTCGGGTTGACGAAGAAGGCCGGCTCTTCCTTGACCTCCGCGCTGGGCTCGTGTAGGAACTTCATCAAGAATGAACTTGCGATCAAAGTGCCGACCGAGAAGAATCCGGCCAAGCAGATAGCGCACACCGTCCACGGGTTCGTTCCAGTCGCCATTGCCCCGGTGACTATGGAATCGATAGCGAGGCGCTGGAAGACGCAGATGAATGAGAATGCGAAGCAACATTGCTTTTTCGGAACCTTTCCGGAGATCACTCACAACGAGATAGTGCCTTGGCTACGCGACGTGCGCTCCCAGATCTTCACCGCATTATTACTGCACGATCTCATTGATGATCCGAAAATGAATAAAGGATTCGACAAGTTCAGAGGGACGATCTCAAGCTCGGTCAGAACGATCGACGTCCAGGCGCACGGCAAGAGCCGCATTGAGGTCATGATGAATCATATCCTCCTCGCAGACTTCGCAAGCGTCTATTCCGCCTTTTTGTCTGGAGTCGATCCAACGCCGGTCGACGAAATCACGAGCTTCAAGAAGAGCTGAACCAAGAGAGTCTTTTCGGATCAGGGCAAAATGAGGGAGAGGATCTCTCTCCCCCGTACGCGTGCATCCCATCCTTCTGGCAACCGCCAGCCTTCCCTTTCCTTCCCTTTACAGCGACGAGCACGAGGCAGTCCCTTCTACCTCTCGCTCATCTCCTTGGCCACTGACTTCAACCGTCCCTTCGTCGCCCTCTCTTCCATTACCTCTCCGACCTTCTTCCTGAGGGCATCCCTACCCTCAAGATGATACTCGGTCTTGGAGGCGACCCAGTCGTTGAGCGCGAAGTTGATGGCCTGCGACACATCCGACGCATCTCCGGCCATGACAAGAGTCTCGAGGGCATCCATCGTTCCGCGCGGGATCTTCGACTTCACGATTTCGGAGTTCCAGATGTCTTCCTCTTCCTCCGCGTATCTCTCCAGCGCATCCCTGACCAAGTCAGATACTGTCCTGCGTCCCTTCCGCGCCCCGATCTCCTCTAACATGACGAGGAGCTCGTCCGAGACGCGAAGATTCAGCCTGGATGTCCTAGCGACCATGTTCTCTGTCCCTTGATACGTATGTCAAAATGTCATACATCTTATTTAAAAGTGACTACGAAGTCGACTTTCTCTCCGAAGGAGAGCAAGCAGGGCACTCAACAGAGCTATGCGGAAAACTCTCAGACTTGCTATAGCAGAGGTTTTTTATTGCGCTCGACCTTGACCGAAGCAGAATCAGATGAATAAGGATGCGAAGATTGTTCGACAAGCGGTGATGGATCACACTCGCTTCTTCTCGGATTCGATCCCGATGATTGCCTCGGAGAATCTCCTCAGCCCGCTGGCCAGGGAGATGCTCATCAGCGACTTCCACAACCGGTATGCCGAAGGCACGGTCGGGAAGAGATATTACGAGGGCAACAAATTCGTCGACATCGTGGAGGCGAAGGCGATTGAGCTGTCGAAGAGGCTCTTCGACTGCGAGTATGCGGATGTGAGGCCCACATCCGGCACGGTGGCAAACCTCGCCGTCTACTTCGCTCTCGCAAAGCCAGGGGATGTCATCTCGACCCATGCACTCGCGGACGGCGGTCATATATCGGCCGCGAGTTTCGGCGCGCTCGGATTGAGAGGTCTCAAGGCGATCAGCTATCCGTTCGATCCCAAGATCATGAACATCGATGTGCAGAAGACGAAGCGGATGCTCAAGAAGACGAGGCCGAAGGTGGCGCTGTTCGGCATGTCGGCGTACTTGTTTCCCACTCCGATCCACGAACTGAAGGATGTCCTCGAGGACATCGGCTGCCCCGTCTGGTATGACGCGGCTCATGTATTGGGTCTGATCGGAGGCGGGATGTTCCAGGACCCGCTCAGGGAAGGCGTGGATGTCATCAGCGCGAGCACACATAAGACGCTCCCGGGCCCTCAGCACGGGATAATCCTGGCGAACCCCAAGAGCGACGCAATGGCAAAATCCCTTGAGCGAGGGGTGTTCCCCGGCGTCACCAGCAATCATCATCTTCATTCGGTGGCAGCGCTCGCCGTTTCGCTCGCGGAGCATATCGAATTCGGCAAGGCGTACAGCCGCCAGATCGTCAGGAACGCGAAGGCGCTCGGACAGGCCTTCCACGAGAGGGGGATCAAGGTCCTCTGTTCGGATCTCGGTTTCACGGAGTCGCACATCCTGCTCCTCGACGTCTGCGCCAACGGCGGCGGCGAGGACATCGCGAAGAGGCTCGTCAATGCGAACATCGTCGTCAACAAGAACCTGCTCCCGTCGGACCGCAGCGCTAAGAATCCGAGCGGTATAAGGCTCGGCACGCAGGAGCTGGCAAGGATCGGCATGAAGGAGAAAGATATGGTCGATGTGGCTGAGTTCTTCAGACGGATCGTGATCAGGAAAGAAGACCCGAAGAAAGTGGCGGCGGACGTCCGCGAGTTCAAGAAGGACTTCACGAAGATACAATACTGCTTCGCAGCTGGAACGCCAGCATTCGGATACACAAAGCTTCTACCGTTTTGATTCGATAGTCCGATTCCCCTGTTACTATTTTGATGGCGACAAGCTCTTCTTAATAATGGGCGATTCCTAGTATCGAGTGAAGAGTCCCATGAGTGCGGCCTATCGAATCCTCAGAATCTCGATCTCGATGATCAACATCGCCATCATGATTATGATTATTCTCGCAGCCTGGCCATTTGTTACCGGCGATTTCGGAGTCGACATCCCCACTCAGAGCGATGTCTCTTGGAGCTATAATGATGGTAACATCACCGTTTCTGCGCCGATCGGGATCAGGAACGGGGGGTTCTACGACATCAATGACGTCGTTGTCAAGATGAGCGTCCAGAACGAAACGCACTACTCGATCGTCGATTCGAACAACAACTGGGGGACGATAAGCGCCGGATCGCATGTGAGCAGATCAGTCGTCTTCACGGTCGATCTAAAGAAGCTCCTGGCAGACGGTTCCACCTATATGATATTCCACCCCGACTCCTTCGTGGTCGATGTCGAGATCAGCGCGAAATACATGCTCGGGCTAATCATCTTCACGGCCGATTACCAAGTCGTTTATCCTTGGGAGGGCCTAATCTTAGGGATGGGCTTCGAAACCCCATCGCTGTACAATCATACCGGGATCTATGGGATCCAGGTACCGTATTACCTGAACACGAATCACCTGCTCGCTGGCCTGGGTGGGGACTACGAGGTTTCTCTCAAGAACGGGACGGGAACGAGCATCGCGAACTCGTCCCAGCATGTCAGCCTCGGGATGAATTACTCAAGCACGTTCGCTCTCAATACGAACCCGTCCGCCGCATTTGATTTGCTGATGAATAACCAGACGCTGACCGCGACGATCACGGTCAAGCTGGGGCCGACCTTCCAGGTAACCACGGTCAGGCAGATACAATGGGTGGCCCCCATGCATTGGTGATGCCGATGAAGAAGAACGAGATCGCGATGGACAAGAAGCATTCGATTGCCGCTACAATCGCCTTCTTCTCAGAGCTGATCAGGTTCGTCATCATCCCGCTCATTTTGATAGATGTCATCATGAGCTACTACCCGCTGCTTTCCCAAGAGACGGCGTCCTGGCTCGCAAGCCATCTGCTCGTGATAGGGGCGTTCGTCGCGCTCTTCGTCGCAATGGAGACATACTTCCCGAGAGGCTCGTGGCTCAAGCTGACATTCGGCATCTTCGCGGTCGCTACCTTGTGCGTGTGGTTCTGGTTCCTCTTGGACACCGGTTCGATCAAATTCCCATTCGGCCCGCTCTCGATATCGATAAACATCGTCGGTCTCATGATGATCATACTGGTCGCAGTCGCACTGAAAGGTCTGCTTCCAGTAGCGCAATTCATCGTCGCAAGAGGGGAGATGAAACGAAAGAGAATGGCATCGGCGAGCGCTGCCGGAGAATCCCCTTCGGAGTCGGTACCTGCTCCTATTCCCGTAGCACCCTTGCCTTCCGTGTCTCCCTCTGCCTCCTCAGCGGAAGAGGAACCGCCGCCGCCCGACGACTTCCTGGTTAGTTGTCCGGTGTGCAAGTCAAAGATTTCCGCGTCAAAGGACGTCTGCCCGAATTGCGGAGCATGGATACGACAAAAAAGGAAGATGTGAGTTCACACCTTCGCTTCGCACCCGAGTTCTTCCAGGAGCTGGCAGCTCTTGCATCTTTCGCCAATGGTCGGCTCCCCGCAGGAACAGAGCTTGAGTTGCGCCGGTGGGTAGGAATTCCTGAGGGCTTCCCTTATCGAATCATAGCTCGACAGGATCGAATATTTTGTTCCAGGGAACTCCTCCTCCATCTTCGCGATCATCTCCCGGTAGGTGTTCCTGACGGCTTCGTGGGCGTATGGGCATTCGCGGTCGTGGAACTTCAGCCCTTCCTGGAGGCAGAACAGCAGTGATTCCTTCTCCGGTATCTTCCTCAGCGGCTGTATCCTCGGGACGAGCCCCTCCTGAATGGAATCATGGGGACCCATCCGGGCGAGCTTCTCCATGTCTCCTCTGAATATGTTCATCACGATGCCCTGTGCGGTGTCGTCGAGATTGAGCCCGGTAGCGAGGTAGTTCGCTCCAATCTCTCGCGCGGCAGCGTTCATCAGTCTCCGCCTGAACACACCGCAGTACGTGCACGTTCCTTGGGTCCGATCCCTTTTGGAAATTTCATCGAGCGTGATGTCGAAAGCATTTCTCATCTTGGTTTCAATCAATTCGACCTCAAGGTTTTTGCAGAAATCTCTGGCCATTGACAGTCCGACATCTCTGTACCCTTCGATCCCCTCATCAACTATGATCGCAGAAAGGGAGACGCTTTTCATCGGCCGCAGGATCTCCTCTAAGAGAAAAAGAGTGAGAGAGGAATCCTTCCCTCCGGAATAAGCGACCGCAATCTTCTCTCCGCCCCTCAGGTGGACCTGCTTGTGGAACTCGGAAAAGACTCTCTTGCGGACCGATTCCAGGAAATGCTCTCGGCAGAGGTGGACGCCGTTGTATCTCTGGAGGATTATCGCTTCTTTCCGGCACGTCGAGCAGTTCATTTCGGTCGTGCTTACATGTAGCGGGTCGAAAAGAACTTTGTGGTGGCGATTATTGGACAGCAAACCTTACTGGCTTGTCATGAAACAACAGCATTGCCGTGTCCCCAAACCCCTTTCAAGGCTTTTTCGCGTCCTGCTGACTATTAATCAGGCGGTCGGAGGTGCAGGCGGTTCGGCTTTCATCTCATCCAGCCTCGTCAGAGGCAACTTCTTCTTCCTCATCATGATGACAGTTACGGCCACGATAATCACGACGATGATCGCTGCAATGGCACCGTATAGCATTAGGTCGCCCGATGTTCCTACGCCGGATAGGCTCGTATCGACGGTGAACTGGATGGACTTGTTGTATTCGTGCCCAGCTTTGTCAATCGCCTTCACGGTCACATTGTGCACCCCGTCCGCCAACCCTGAGAAGTTGTACGACATCGCCAAGCCGACCGAGGCGAATGTGCCTCCGTCTATGCTAACCTCGAAATGATCGATGCCGCTAGTCGCGTCAGAACTGGTCCAAGAGATAGTGGCATGGTCGAAGTTGGCCTCGAATCCGGCCGTCTGGTTGATGGTCAGTATCGGGGCCGTCTTATCTATCTTGATGGTTATGGCGTTTACCGTTTCATTGTTGCTCACGTTGTCCATCGAGTAGAATTGAACCGTCGAGCTGTCTTCGTCCGAGAACACTAATGTGGAGGAATAGTTCAACCAGTTGCCCGATGTGCCGATGCGATAGAATGTCACATTCACCCCTCTGCCGAAGTCGGTCGCATGAAGAGATAAGATGACAGATGACCAGTACCAGCCATTCGTCCCAAGTGTGCCGGACAATGATGCCGTTGTAACCGGAGGATAGAAATCTGCACTGAGCAATGGATAGTAGTCCTTCGCTCCCGCGCTTCCCGAGATATCGTATGGGCTATCGGCTATTCCAAATGGCGGCACGATATCCTGAGTCTGCCAGTCGCTCCACCAGTTACCGTAGCCGTGCAGCGAACCAGATGAATTCCACCGGTTGCTAGTCCCGTCATCATATGATTGGGTGTGTGTGGAATTGTAGGCGCTCCCCGCGCCGTTGTTGCCGATGAAGGTGTTATTCCAGATTCGGTTGTTGTTCGATCCGGACCAAATGTAGACCCCATACCCAGTATTATTGCACAACTGGTTCCGGGATACACCGTTGTTGTTGCTAAATGTGTTGAGTTCTATGCCGCAATCATCGTTCGAGTTGCAGGTGTTATTGGTCAGGGCGTTGTTATTTGATGATCTGAGAAATATGCCATCCCAATTGTTCGAGTTGCAGGTGTTGTTGCTCACTGTGCAGTTGTTCGATGAGATGAGATATATGTTGCCAACCCACTTGTTCGAGCTGCAGTTGTTGTTTGTGGCGGTTATTCCAAAGGACCAAGCGAGTTCGATTCCGACACTGCCACCGCTCAGGTTCTGACCATCTACGATGATGTCAGTGCAGTTCGCTAAGATGACCTCCCCCGCTCCGGCAGGCACGGTGATCCCGCTCCGATTCTTAAAGTAATAGACCGGCTTCCCGTTGACGGTGTTGGACGTGTCTATGCTATGCGTGTTGAATTGAGATATGCTCAAACCATCGATTACCAGCCCGCCATCGATCATGGTGTTACCGCTCACCGTGATATCGCTCAATCCGGTGAGATATATGCCCGCTTCATCGTTCGAGCTGCAGGTGTTGTTGGTCACCGTGATGTCACTCGATGACCAGAGAAATACGCCATCATAATAATTGTTCGAGCAGGTGTTATTGTTCACTTTGTTGTTGCTCGATTCTTGGAGATATATGCCCGCCCGATTGTTCGAGCAGTTGTTGTTGCTTAGGGTATTGTTGCTCGATGAGAGGAGATATATGCCAAAATTATTGTTCGAGCAGTTGTTGTTGTTCAAGATTCCATTCGTACAATTGACCAGGTTGATGCCATCCCTAATGTTCGATTTGCAGGTGCTGCTGCCGATAGTGTTGTTGCTCGAATATTCGATATCTATGCCATAAGCATCGTTCGAGCTGCAGGTGTTGTTGGTCAGGGCGTTGTTATTTGATGAGCTGAGAAGTATGCCATCCCAATTGCTCGAGTTGCAGGTGTTGTTGTTCACTTTGTTGTTGCTCGATGAGACGAGATATATGCCTTCATGAGTGTTCGAGTTGCAGGTGTTGTCACTCACCGTGATATCACTCGATGATTTGAGATCTATGCCATGATAATTGTTCGAGCAGATATTTTTGCTGAGAGTGCCATTGGCGCAATTAAGTAGGTAGACTCCCAGATTGTACCAATAGCCGTCATGGACGTAGCAATCCCTGATAATGAAATGCGCGTTCGCATTCTCGATGACGATTCCATCATCAATCGAGGCGTCGACGTCCCAGCCGTCGATGACATATGGATCGGATGCTGTCCCACTTCCCCACGTGACGCCACTAGCGTTGGTAAAACCTGCGTTCCCGTTGATGCCAATTGAGGCATGATTAGAATATGCGATCCGAGCCGGGATATTCGATGCCGGAGGATTGCCTTCTGAGAGAGCAGGGGTGATGAGCATGGTCACGATGAGACTCACGACAATAGTTGATGCGATCAATGTTACGAGCAGCCGGCCTCTGAAATGGTTCTCAGGCCCTTTCGACATTCTATCTATCTCTGACATCCATTCCTCTCGCCCCAGTCATCCCCTCGTCAATAGATAAGTCTTTTTCCGATAGCTTTCGAAAGAACTTTGCTGTCCTCCTTCCAGAAAGTATATTGCCCACCTTCTTGTTTCAATTCAACCGAGAGCGATGAAGGAGATTTGGGTAGAGAAATACCGACCCGCAAAGCTCGATGAGGTTGTCGGTCAACTCGATGTCACGGCCAGATTGAAGACGTACGTGTCGTCAGGCAACATGCCGCATCTGCTTTTCGCCGGGCCTCCTGGCACCGGCAAGACCACGTCTGCGATCGCATTGGCGAAGGAACTCTTCGGGGAGGAATGGAAGGGGAACTTTCATGAGCTGAACGCATCCGACGAGAGGGGGATCGATGTCGTCCGGGGCAAGATCAAGGAGTTCGCCAGGACCTCACCGATGGGTATGAAGAGCTTCAAGATCATCTTCCTGGATGAGGCGGATGCGCTTACTTCCGATGCTCAGTCCGCCCTCAGACGAACCATGGAAAAATACTCCCAGACCTGCAGGTTCATTCTCTCGTGCAACTATTCATCAAAGATCATCGAACCCATCCAGTCGAGGTGTGCGGTCTTCAGGTTCAGGCCCCTGAAGGAAGTCGACGTGAAGAAATACCTGGCGCGCGTCGCAAAGGAAGAATCCGTAACGATCAAGGAAGACGGCTTGGCGGCACTTGTCTACATCGCACAGGGTGACCTCAGGAAGGCGGTCAATTCCCTTCAGGTCGCGGCGGGGATGTCATCGAAGATCGACGCGGACACGGTCTACCAGGCGGCGAGCACGGCGCGGCCCGAACTCGTCAAGGAGCTGATCGAGGTCTGCCTCAAGGGTGACTTCATGAAGGGGAGGAACCTCCTGGACGACCTCCTCATCTCTCAGGGGCTCTCCGGCGAGGACATCATCAGGCAGATACACAAATCGCTGATCGAATCCACCGTCAAGGATAGTCTCAAGATCGAGCTCATCGACAAAGTCGGGGAGATCGAGTTCCGGCTGGTCGAAGGGAGCAACGACAGGATCCAGCTCGAGAGCCTCCTGGCTCACTTCGCATTGGTGGGAAAGCAGAAGTGAAATCCGCGTTTTCTCGGTTCGGCAAGCATTAAATACACCTCAGTTCTTCAAGAGGGCCAGCGAGTCACATGGCAAGGTTTCCAGAGGCTGAGGCCAGGTTATTGATAAAGCGCGTCTGCATGAACTGCAGTGCCACGAATTCTATCCGGGCGAAGTATTGCAGGAAGTGCGGGTACCAGAACCTGCGCCCCAAGAACCGCGAGAGGAAGAGGCAGGCAACCGGCGGAGCCCCTGGTGCGTGAGCTTAGTAGGGTGCTCTTGCGACATCCGATATTCTCTATTATCAATCGGCATCACCCCTGCCAAAAGTATTTTCAAAAGGGATGCATTACACCGAAGTGATATTGGTCGCAATTCAGGTTGGGAGAAAAGAGATGAAAGTAACAAACTTCATGATCATGAAATGGTCCAAGGCGGCACTTCTAATCATCTTCGGGATTATCTTCATCTACTTCATGGATCCAATCAATCTCGAACTGAGGGATCTGTTCAGTCAGTTCACTCAGGGACACGAAATGCCCGGTCTCTTCGACCTCGGCTACGCAGTCTATTTCATCATCGCGCTCTGGTGCTTCGTTGATGCGGCTCTGAACATACTCACCAGCTTCAGGGAGCAGAAGATGACGATGGACGACCTCGGCGTGAAGCTCGACGCGATCGAGAAGAAGCTCCTGTCCGCGAATGTGCCGCAGATGCCTATGCAGCCCGGCATCCCTCAAAGGCCAATGGTCGTTCAGCAAGAGAGCGTTGCAGTCGAAGAACCCTCAGAGAGCCCCACTCCAGCTCCGCCGACCGATGTGCCCCCGCCGCCTTGAAGTCGGTCACTCAGAATCTTTCGGTTCTTTAGGCTTGCTTTCCTTCTTCGGGGCCTTAGTTTTCTTCTTTAAGGCCTTGGTTTTCTTCTTCGGGGTTGCGGGCGCGGGTAGGCCGTCCTGCTTAGCTTCCTTCTTCGGGGCCTTGGCGCTGCAGTTCATGTTAACGCAGATGACCCATGGGTGTCTGCCCTTGGATATTATCTTGACGATCGGAGCCCCGCATGCGTTGCACGCTTCACCGGTCGTGACGAGCCCTCCCCTCTGCGGCAGCGGGTAGGTCGTCTTACACGCCGGGTAATTGTCGCACCCGACGAACCTCTTCCCCCTGGCAGAATTGATGACGTGCAGCCTGCCCTCGCAGTTCGGGCATTTCCCTATGTCCGAGGCTTTTTTCCTCTCCGGACATTTCGGGTTGATGCAGACGCTGGCAGCGCCGCTACCCCTCTCAGGGACCTTCACCTTTGGGGATTTGCACGCCGAACACACTTCATTCGTCGACTCTATGTGCCCCATTGCTGGAACCGGGAAAGCCGTCCTGCATTCCGGGTAGTTGGAGCACCCGATGAACCTCTTCCCGCCATGCATCATGATCAGCGTCATCTGCCCCTTCCCGCAGTTCGGGCAGGCCCCGAGGTACTTCTGCTTGTTCAGGGCGACCTTCATGTCGGCCGCGATCGCCTCCTTGTTCTTCTCCAGGATGACATAGATATCCTCGAGCATCGCCTGGCTCTCCTCGACGACGTCTTCCTGCGTCGCCTCCCCATTCGCGATGGCGTCCATGTCCGCCTCGAGGTGGGAGGTCATCTTCTCGTCGGTTATCTCCTTGGCGTGGCCCTCGAGCGCGAC
>Ga0315284_10015320_pt1 | contig 10909 bp, 11 predicted proteins | sample YL17G09_16_MG_FD_203696 | JGI IMG/M metagenome (GOLD analysis project Ga0315284, IMG submission 203696) | Sediment microbial communities from Yellowstone Lake, YNP, Wyoming, USA - YL17G09_16 | ecosystem: Environmental > Aquatic > Freshwater > Lake > Sediment | place: USA: Wyoming | collected...
GTTATTTAATATTTTATCGTAAAGATACCAAGATTACATTAAATAACGATACAGATGGCATTGCTTTATATCAACCCAATGATAAACTTCTATTTTCCACGCCGCTTTTTTCTTCAGCCAAAGAAGGCATAGCGTGGGCGAGAGCCCCGGATGGGTCTTGGGTTTTTACAACTACACCAACACCGAAAAAGCAAAATATTATTACCTCGAGTCAAAGTCCTACTATTAATAGTATACCGATTGAGATAAAAACTGGTGAAGTTGGAAATTACGAAAATCAACTTATTAAAATTGCCGGTGAAGTTGTGGAGACATCTGGTAGTACTTTTTATATCGATGATGGCTCTGGCAAGACCAAAGTCTATATTCAGGAAAAAACTAATATCGATAAGCCACCAATGCACAAAGGCGATATCTTTGAAATCATCGGCATCGTTAATCTTTATCGCGGAAATTTTCGAATTCTACCACGATATCAAGAAGATATAAAATTAATTATGGCTAAAAAGACTATTTTTAAAACTACGGTGAAAAAAACAACGAAGAAAGTTGCCTCGGCCACCAAAAGTACGACGGCGGATAAAAAATCAGCTGCTGCAAAAATAATTTCCACGGCTAAAGCTGCCAATAATGATGATAGTAAGACTAAAGAAACAACGAAAACACCCTTCTGGCTTCAGATGGTTGAGATGTTGGTAGGTTTAGGCGTGATTGGGCTTATAATTTTACTTATTAAAATATTGCGGCGACCGAAAGATAAAATCCTTGGTGGGCATTTTGGTGAAGATTTGACTTAGAACTCTTGGCTTTAACGCGAAACTATGATATTATTGTGCTTATGATAACCAAAAATGCAGAAGACACTATTAAATATGGGGAAAAATTTGCCAAGAAATTGCATGGCGGGGACATTTTAGCCCTTTCCGGTGATTTAGGTAGCGGTAAAACGACTTTTATAAAGGGTTTAGCCCGGGGGTTGGGTGTAAAAGAAAATATTACCTCGCCAACTTTTGTCTTACTAAAAGAATATAAATTGCGACCCAAAGTACACCTCGGAGGTGGACTTTTGGTTCATATTGATGCTTATCGTATCAATAATATCAATGATATTAAATCAATTGGTATAGAGGATTATCTTAATAGAAAAGATGTTATTTTGGTTATCGAATGGGCGGAAAAAATCAAAAAAATATTACCAAAAAATATCATTACAATTAATTTTAGACATATTGATGCTAATTCGAGAGAGATAATAATATCATGATTTTAATAATAAATACAATTGATCGCCATTGTATTGAAATCGGCCTTTTCAAAAATAATCGGCTTGAGAGCTTTAATTTTAAGACCTTAAGCCAGTCCGATGATTTACTGGTAGCAATAGAGGGGATTATAAAGCTTAAGAAAATATCACTGCAAAATATCAAAGCTATCTTAGTCAATCAGGGTCCCGGTTCTTTTACCGGGGTGCGATTGGGGATAACTTGCGCTAATACTTTAGCCTGGATCCTTGATATCCCAGTATTTGGCTATATAGACGATAATTTAGATAAAACCCTAAAAAGAGTCTGGCAGATAAAAATCAAAAAATTTTCGCGCATTACTCTCCCCTATTACCAATAGAAATTTTTACGATTTTTGAAAAAGATGCTATACTAAATATATACCGGAAAAATTCACCGGAGATAAGTTAGATTTAGTTCAAAAAAGGCTTTAAATGTTTAAAAAAACCTATACTTATACTTCAACTAAACCCAAGCACAAAACTTTAAAAATCATTCTTTTAGCTATTATTATTTTAATTTTAGGTGTCGGCGTTTGGATAGGTGCCATAGCCTATAAAAACATTAAAAAAATTACGGCTCTTTCCGGCAATAATTCTTTGTTTTCTTTTTTGGGTGATTCCCGCCAAGCTTTAAAAGGTGAGACTGACGGCCGAACAAATATCTTGCTTTTAGGTATGGGCAGTAAGAATCATCCAGGAGGAATGTTATCCGACACCATCATCGTCATATCTATTAATTGGAAAACGAAGCAAGTGGCGATGATTACTATTCCCCGGGATTTATGGGTAAAAATACCCGGTTATGGTTATGCCAAAATTAACGAAGCTTATGCTTATGGCGAAAATAATAAAACATCGGGTGGTGGGGGTAAAGTTTCTTCTGATGTTGTTAGTGAAATTTTAGGTATTCCCATTCATTATTTTGTCAGTGCTGATTTCGAAGGTTTTAAAAAATTAGTTGATAATATTGGCGGCATCGATGTTATAAATGAAAAAGACCTTTACGATCCATCGTATCCGGCTGATAATATGATTGATTATGATCCTTTCAAATTATCCGCCGGGGCCCATCACTTAGATGGGGCGACGGCTTTAAAATACGCTCGTTGTCGGAAAGGTAATTGCGGTGATGACTTTGGCAGAGGTAGTCGTCAGCTCCAAGTCATAAAAGCCATTAAAGATCAGACTTTATCTTTAAATATATTATCTAATCCCAAAAAATTAGTTGATCTAATGAATATTGCCGGTGACCATATTCGCACTAATATGTCGGTTCAGGAGATAAAATCCTTAGCTGATGTCCAAAAAGACTTAGATACCCAGAACATAATTTCCAAGGTATTAGATACTTCTGCTGACGGTCCCTTGGTATCACCACCACAGGACGGCCGCGGCTCCATTATTCTTCCCAAGAAAGGTCAGGGCAATTATACTGATCTACAGAAAATAGCCAGAGATATTTTTGGCGTCAGTTCTTCCTCAGCCGCGGTTCAGGGAGAAAGTATTAATAAAAATTTTAAAATCGAGGTTTTAAATGGCAGCAACAGGATAGGTAAAGCTAAAGCGGCGGCAAAAGTTTTAGAAAAAGATGGTTATGAAGTTAGTAGAATTGGCGATGCGATAAATAGTTATGATACTTCCATAGTTTATAATTGTGCTGATAAGACAGCCGAACAAACCGCCCAAGATATTGCCGAGATTTTAAGCGCCGAAGTCAAAACAAAAACTGTTTGTTCGGGTATAGATTTGCAAGTAATTGTCGGCGTAAACAATAATCTTTAATATGGCCACTTCTGAGAGTAATAAGTTATTCATTTTAGAAAAGGTGCTCTTTTTTATTATTTTAGGTCTATGTATCTGGGGATTTTGGTATTTTGAAGGGTCCTTAATTTTAAGAATAGCGACGCTCATTTTGGGTTCAGTAAGTCTTTATTTGGTTTTTTTAAAAGTACCCTCGAAAACTCCTTTACCAAGCAAATTAGAATTAGGGGCTCTGTTAATCTTATATTTAGGTATATTTAGTCTGTATAATTTCTTATATAGCTTGAATTTACCTCTACCTTCTATAATGGTGGCCATTTTACTTTTAGTTTCCGGCTTATGTTTTTCCGTTTTAAGCTTGGATCGAGCTAACGATATTTTAGGAAAAGAAATTTACCGTACCTTTATTATTTTAATGGGTATAGTCATATTAGAGATTTTTTTGAGTTTGTATTTTTGGCCGATTGGACCAGAAGCCAAAACCTTAATAATTGTCGTCATTTTTTATCTAATCATGAGCCTTATTTACTTATATATCCATAGTATGTTACGATTAAAAAGGGTCTTAGGTTATTTAGTTATTGGTGTATTGATTATAGGGACAATTTTAATAACTGTTTACTTGCAATTACCGAAATGAAAATAATGGCAATATTACAAAAAATTGGTTGGTGGTTTAAAGGAGTATTTAGTAATTTATTATATCGCATAAGGCCGCGTTTAACTTTTCGTTGGATTTTTTCTTTTGTTGTGTGGCTGTTGGTGATCGCCTATATTGGTTTTGGCGTCTATTTTGGGTTTAAGATTTATAAATATAAGTCAGAAGATAAAGCAACAAAATTTGCCGTTAAAATTTATCCATTACCGGCGGCGACAGTTAATAGCAGCGTCATTTGGGCCAAAGATTATTACCAGCAATTAAATTATATTCGCCAATTTTCTTCTAAAACTAAGCAATCATTTCCTGATGAGAAGACTATTCGCCAGCAAATTACAGAACAACTAATTGAGAATAAATTATTAGAGAATCAAGCCAGAAAATATCGTATAAAAGTAACCTCTAAAGATGTTGATGACGCTTATAAGAAAATTGTTGATCAATCCGGTGGCACTTCAGAAGTAAAAAAGGTTTTAAACGAACTCTACGGCATGACGGAAAAAGATTTTAAGGTTCTGGTAAAACAGCAGGTCTTAAAAGAAAAAATCCAAAACGAGGTTATTGCCCAAGTAAAAGTGGCCCATATTTTGATAAAAGACGAGGGTCGGGCTAAGGAAATTGCTGATCGGGTAAAAAAGGGTGAAAATTTCGGCGATTTAGCCAAACAATTTTCTGAGGATACCAAATCGCGTGATGCTGGTGGCGAGCTTGGCTGGTTAGCTAAAGGTCAGTTAGTGATTGATAATAATACTATCCCGGAATTTGATAATGCCGCTTTTGCGGCAAAAAAAGGAGAGATTGTGGGACCAGTTAAGACTAATATTGGTTTTGAGATTATTTTAGTTGAGGATAAAAAGGGTCAGGTTGAAGAAAGCTTTAATGATTGGCTGAATAACTTGAAAAAACAAGCGAAAATCTGGCGTTTTATCCAATAAAGATAATAGATCTCGTAGAGCGGATAGTTGAAATAAGCTAGTTTTTATGGTATGCTCAAGAAAGTCGGGGCCGTAGCGTAGCGGTTTAACGCGCCTCCCTGTCACGGAGGAGATCGCCGGTTCGAATCCGGTCGGCCCCGCCATTCGAAGGAGGGAAATGACTAAAATCATCGTTATTATATTGTCTATTATTATAGTTGGGGAATACAGCTTTATTTTTTACAGAGGATTTAAAGAAAGAGCAAATACCGCTTCAAGTACTGCTAAAAACGAAGCGACTTCTTCGAATAGGACAACTGATCAACCTTCCACGACCACAACTTCTGATAATTGTGCTCAATTTCCTTCTCGTTTTGGTATTACTTCAGATGAGCTTGTTAACTATATCAATAATCAGCCCGAATCGGCAACAGTAATGAAGGATTTTGATAATATTACAGGTACAATTGTGGCCCAAGAATCGGCCAATAATATTCCTATTACTATTAAACTAGATAATACTGCTAAAATTACTTCTTGGCAGTGCGAGAAAGCTAACATAACATTGGATCCGGAAAAAGACATTGATTTTACCATTCCCGAAGCTGATTTTGCTATGCTTGTGCGTAATCGCGACAATCTAGATGAAAGTCAGGCCGCCAATTATCTACAAAGCTTGACGACAAATCCTCCGTCGGCGAAACAAACTATAATTTTGCGCATTCAAAGCCAATAAAATTGGCTATGGACTCAATTTAACCTTACCTCTTTTCTTTTCAGGTTAAATTTGCTACAATTAAACGGAAAAGCGGGTGCGGGATGCAGGTATGGTTTAGTGGCAGAATGCGTCCTTCCCAAGGACGAGATACGGGTTCGATTCCCGTTACCTGCTCCAAGAAATAAAGGCCGCCTTAGCTCAGCTTGCCCCGCCCATTCCCGCCCATCCGGGACGGGATAAATCGGGCGGGGTGAAGTAGAGCAACTCTTTTGAGCCGATGTAGCTCAGTTGGTAGAGCAGCACTTTCGTAAAGTGAAGGTCGGCGGTTCAACTCCGCCCATCGGCTCCATCAAAATGATTTTAACTTATTTGCTTAAAAGTACAAAAGATAGTAGTTATTATGTAGGAATAACATCTGATATTAATAGGCGATTAGATGAACATAATTCTGGTAAATTAAAAACAACTTCATCTAAAAGGCCATGGATTTTAGCTTTTATCAGAGAGCACAAAGATTATACAGAAGCACGGAAACATGAAAAATGGTTGAAAAAGAAAAATAGACAATATAAAGATAAATTAGCTCAGCTTGCCCCGCCCATTCCCGCCCATTCGGGACGGGGTAAAGGTCGGAGGTTCAAATCCTCTTCCGGGCTCCAAATGAAAAAAATCATTAAATTTATTCTTCCCCAACTTAAATATTTTTTTCTCAACCCATTTTGGACCTCATGGATTAATATTGTAATTTTAGTTATTTCACTGGCTTTAAACGGCCTTATTTGGTATCTATATTTAGGAAAATACCATGAGATTATTAATTTAACACCCATTGGTTATAGCTCGGGTGTATTACTGTTAAATTTATTTTTAGCGGCCGTAATTTATCCGAAACAGAAAATGATTAGTTTTATCTTCTTAGGAACAAGCTTATTAATTGAGATATTTATTTTATTTTTAATCAAAATATCTTTTTATTTAGGAGCATTTTAAATGAGAAAAACCGCTTTCGAACGTTTTTTAGAAATTCTACCTGGGGCAACCGTCTGGATGGCTTTAATATTGCCAATCGTTTTTTCTTTTATTGCGCCGGCAATTGTCGCCACATATGTTTTAATTTTCGATCTCTATTGGCTTTATAAATCAATTGTTATGGGAGCGCATTTAGTCTCTGGTTACTTTCATTTAAAACATGATATGCGTGTTGATTGGTTAGAAAAATGTAAAAAACTTCCCGATGAAGAAATATATCTCGATTGGAAAAAAATCTATCATGCTATTATCTTTACGACCTATAAAGAAGAAGTCGAAACTTTAATTCCCTCAATTCAATCAGTCCTTGACGCTGATTTTCCCAATGATCGGAAGATAATTGTTCTGGCAACGGAAAAAAGAGACGAAGCCCATGCCAAAAAAGTTGCCGAAATATTGGAAAAGAAATTTGCCAATCGATTTTTTAAGTTTATGACGACTTTACACCCGGATATAGTTGGCGAAGTCAAAGCTAAAGGCGCTAATGCTCGCTGGGCCGCGAAAATTTTACAAAGGTTTATTGATGATAAAAAAATACCCTATGAAAATGCCCTAGTGACAACTTGTGATGCCGACTCGCGTTTACATCATAAATATCTCGCTTGCCTAACTTATAAATACATTACTAATCCTAACCGCGAACACCGTAGTTTTCAGCCAATTCCGCTTTATTCCAATAATATTTGGCACGCGCCGGCCTTTTCTAGAATTATTGCCTTTGGTAATTCATTTTGGCAATTAATTGAGGCCACCCGTCCTTGGCGGCTAATTAATTTTTCCACTCATGCTATGAGTTTGAAAACTTTAGTGGAAATTGATTTTTGGGATGTTACCGTCGTCAATGAAGATTCGCGACAATTTTGGCGCGCTTATTTTAAATTTGACGGTGATCACGAAGTCGTGCCAATTTTTACACCGGTATACATGGACGCAGTTTTAGCTCATAGTTTTATTCAGACAATCAAAGATCAATATTTACAAAAAAAACGCTGGTATTATGGCGTCGAACATTTTCCTTATGTTGTGATAAGTTCCATAAAAGCTAAACAAATCCCTCTTTGGGATCGAATTACCAAAAACTACAGACTTTTCGAAGCCAACTATTCTTTAGCGACATCGTCAATATATATCGCCGTTATTGCTTGGTTACCGTTGATTTTTGGACCCGGATTTCACGAAACGGTCTTGGCGCAAAATATGCCGGTAATTATTCGTATTTTATTGGGTTTAACTTGGGGAGGTTTGATTGCCTCAATGATTATTTCTATGCTTTTATTACCACCCAAACCACCGGGTTTTGGCAGACGAAAACATTTAGAAATGATTACGCAATGGATATTTATACCGATTACGGCGATCTTTTTTAGTTCGTTTCCGGCTATTGATGCTCAAACACGTTTTATGTTGGGTAAATATATGACCTTTAGAGTGACCGTAAAGAAAGCTGTCTAAGATGAAAAAATTAACACTGGGTAAAATAATATTAATTTTGATTTTTGGTATTTCTTTTTTGCTAATGGTTTTTGCGGCTAAGCAGACTTCGCAAACAACTGACGAAGCCGTTCATCTTTTTGCCGGTTACACTTATTTAAAGGAAAGAGATTTTCGTCTTGATCCAGAGCATCCACCACTACTTAAAGAATTAGGGGCTTTGCCGTTATTATTTCAGAAAGATCTCCACTTCCAAATAGATGGTTTATGGCAAAAAACAGGCACTTTTTATTATGATTCCTGGCAAGAAACCCGTTTGCTTAGCGAGCAGTTTTTATATGAGCTCGGTAATAATCCGGGGAAATTATTATTTTTCTCGAGGTTAGTTTTTATTTTTTTAACAATGATATTAGGCATGTTTATCTATCATTGGTCTCGGAAAATATACGGTGACAAAGCCGGGTTGTTAGCCCTTTTTTTAACCTTATTTTTTCCTAATATTTTAGCCCATGGTATTTTGGTAAATACTGATTTAGGTTTAACTTTGTTCTCATTTGGGACAATTTATTTTTTCGGTAAATATTTAAAACATGCAAACTGGTACGATCTAATATTATCGGGCTTGTTTTTAGGTTTAGCTTTAGCAAGTAAATATACAGCGATGATATTGATACCGATTTTGATTATTCTGGCGATTATTAAAATAATTCAGGAAAAAAAGTTTAGTATGGCAAAATACATCGGCGGCATATTTTTAATTTCTATAATTAGCGTCTTAATCATTTGGGCAAGTTACGGTTTTAATTTACATCCAGCCCCAAAAATATCAGGGACGTTAACTTCGGAAATTAATTTTTGGTCAAATACTCAAGTAACACTCTCGCCTTATTTTGAACAAATATTTAATCAACTGCGTCCGGTATTATTTCCCGATCAATACTTTAAAGGTTTAATTTTAATATTTCGTCATGCCTTAGGTGGTCACGGCGCCTATCTTTTAGGGATGACTTCTAATACCGGCTGGTGGTATTATTTCCCGGCGGCGATATTATTTAAAACGCCTATTCCGATTTTCATCTTAATTACTTTAACTATTATCGGCTGGAAGAAAATTAAATCAAAAGACATCTTTGATGAATATCTTTTGCTTGTGCCAATTATCATATTTCTCCTTTTTAGCATGGCTTCAAAAGCCGATTTGGGTATTCGCCATATTTTGCCGATTTTTCCCTTTTTGTTTATTTTCATCTCTAAATCAATTAATCTAATCGATTTTAAAAAATATAATTGGAAAACCATCGGTTTTAGCGCCTTGATACTATGGTATTTACTATCAGCGATATTGTCGTATCCAAATTATATCGCTTATTTTAATGAATTTGTCGGTGGTAGCAAAAACGGTTACAAAATTTTAACCGATTCTAACTTGGATTGGGGACAAGATATTTATCGTATTAAAGATTATATTGTAAATATGAAAATCACGCCTTCTTATATTGTTTATCCTTGGGATTCCGATTCAGCATTAGAGTATTATGATATCAATTATCCATTACTCAAACCAGAAAATACTGGTGCTAAAGGACATATTATTATGTCGGCGACTTATTATAACACCGAGGCCTATAAATGGCTGCATAAATATCCATATAAGCAAATCACCCCGGGTGTGTTCTATATTGAGATCAAATAGAGTTGATTTTTAGCTAATTTTCGGGTATAATAGTATAATTAGAATAAGATATTGTAATCGGGAGTGGCGCAGATTGCCTTTAGGCATGCTAGCGCGTGTAGATATTTAAAGCAGTAAAATTTCGGGGAGTGGCGCAGCCTGGTAGCGCGCGTCGTTTGGGACGATGAGGTCGCAGGTTCAAATCCTGTCTCCCCGACCAGTTTACACCGAACGAAGTTGAGGTGCGGGTATCGTATAACGGCTCTTATAGTTTCGAGCTAAAGCGAGAAAATACAAGCTTTGCTTATATCACTATGCGGGTGTAGCTCAATGGTAGAGCGCAAGTTTTCCAAACTTGATACGAGAGTTCGATTCTCTTCACCCGCTCCATCTCTCGACTATGCTCGAGACAAGTGCCCCAGTAGCTCAGCGGATAGAGCAGGACGGTTCTAACGTCAAGGTCGGGGGTTCAAATCCCTCCTGGGGCGCCAATCAAAAATTAGAGTATAATGAAACTATGGCGACCATAGTTTAACGGTAAAACTGCAGGTTGTGGCCCTGCGATTAGCGGTTCAACTCCGCTTGGCCGCCCCAAAAATTATTTATAATGAAAAACCGACTTGTAAAATTTATTAAGTCGGTTTTTCATTTTTTCACTCGGGACGGCAAAAAACACCACTCATGCGACTTCCACATTTGGGACATTTTATTTGGACGCATGGACAACCACGTTGATGGGGAACTTTTTCACCACATTTTGAACAAACACATTCTGCCGTTCCGCCCCAACCTTGCCCTCGACCGGTATTTCTTCGTCCAGCACCGCGGCCTGTTACCGGACCCTGACCCAATGGACCGGTGCCATCTAAATTCGGCATAATATACTCACCTCCTTTCATTTTGATTGCTTTACCATATATTAAACTGTCAGCGATTTTTTTATGAGCGGAGTGAAGGATTCTTAAGAAAGTTACTCGGGATATTTTCATTTTTTGAGACGCTTCTTCCTGTTCTAAATCCTCCAATTCTGCTAATCTTATTGCTTCTACTTCATCTAACGTCAAAACGACCTCGTCCAAATCCCTTAAGGGGATGCCAGCGGGTTTAAAATAGGTGATTTCCGGGAAATAATTAATTTTTCTTAATCTTTTTGGTCGTCCGCGCATTTTTTAACCTCTGATATTATTTTAGCACATATGTTCATAATTTGTCAAGCTATTATGTTAAAAAATAATATTAATTTAGTGTTAATTGATTTATTTTTGTTATAATAGGATTAATGGATCCTAATAAAAGAATAGACAAATTTATCCAAGCAATTAGTGAAATATTTTCTGGTATGGATCCGAGAACGGCCTGGCCTTTGAATGGTGGTCAAGTTGATGCTTATTTTGATGTCGATGAAGCACTAGATATTTATTATCGTTTGAATAAATTAAAA
>Ga0315284_10015322_pt1 | contig 10908 bp, 11 predicted proteins | sample YL17G09_16_MG_FD_203696 | JGI IMG/M metagenome (GOLD analysis project Ga0315284, IMG submission 203696) | Sediment microbial communities from Yellowstone Lake, YNP, Wyoming, USA - YL17G09_16 | ecosystem: Environmental > Aquatic > Freshwater > Lake > Sediment | place: USA: Wyoming | collected...
CAACAAGACCGTCTCCCACGACTATCTCATCCTCGAGACCTTCGAAGCGGGCCTGGCTCTCGTCGGGAGCGAGGTGAAGTCCATCCGCGCCGGCCGGGTCAGTCTCAAGGAGAGCTACGCCGAGGTCAGGAACGGCGAGGTCTTTCTCGTCAAGTGCCACATCAGCCCCTACGAGGCCGCGAATATTTTCAACCACGATCCCCTCAGGGAGCGCAAGCTCCTGCTCCACCGCCGGGAGATCAAGCGCCTGGCCGGGAAGACCCAGGAAAGGGGCCTGACCATGGTCCCGACCAAGGTCCTGATCAACGACAAAGGAAGGGTCAAGCTCGAACTGGCTCTGGTCCGGGGGAAAAGGGTACACGAAAAACGCGAGGCCATCAAGAAGAGGGACACGGACCGGGAGATCCGGGCCGCGCTCAAGAACCGCTCGCGCTGAAGACCGCCGCGAGCCGGATCGCCTCCTCCATGCTGCGGGAATCGGCGACACCCTTGCCGGCGATGTCGAAGGCCGTTCCATGGTCGGGGGAAGTCCGAATGAACGGCAGGCTGAGCGTCGCGTTGACACCCGTAGAGAACGCATCGAGCTTGAAGGCGATGAGCCCCTGGTCATGGTAGAGGGCGACGACGACGGCCTCCTTCTTCCCCAGGGCCCGAAGAAAGACGGTGTCCGGGGGGAAGGGCCCGCTCGCAGGCACGCCTTCGGCCCTGGCCGCATCGACGGCCGGCCCGATCTCCTCCTCCTCCTCACGGCCGAGACGCCCCTGCTCGCCGGCGTGGGGGTTCAATCCGGCAACGAGGAGGACGAATGGCCCGCCCGGGATCTTCTCGAGGGACCGGTGGAGGGACCGGAGAAAATCGACCAAGGCGTCTTTCCGGACGGCGGCGACGGCTTCGCGGAGGGGCCGGTGATGGCTGAACAGGGCGACCTTGAGCCGTTCCGACCAAAAGGACATGATCGCCCCCGGGTAGAATTGGGCCAGGTAATCGGTGTGTCCTCGCCAAGGGAGTCCGGCGAGATTCCAGGCGACCTTCGATATTGGGGCAGTCACCACGGCCTCGAGCCGGCCGCCGCGGGCCTCGGCCACGGCCGCCTCGAAAAAGCGGAAGGACGACTCCCCGTTTTCCGCCGAAACCCGGCCATGGACGGCCGCCCAGCCCGGAGCCGGGACGTGCGCGATGTACACCCCTGCCTCCCAGGGGCCTTCGGGACGCCACTCCCGGGCGGCGAGCCGGAGACCGAGCCGTTTTTCCTCGGCCGCGACGATCCGGGAGTCGGCGAAGAGGACATAAGCGGCCGGCGGCAGGACGGACGGGCGCGACAACGTTTTGACGACGATCTCGGGACCGATGCCGCCCGGGTCGCCGGGGGTCACCCCGATCCTGGGAACGGTCATTTCTTACCGGACTCGTTTCCCTTGGCCTCGGGGGCCTCGCCCACCTTGTAGATGCAGCGGATGCTCGACTTGTAGATGAGGAGGTTCGGGGCGTTGTCGCGGTTGAGCTTGATGCAGTTGCGGTCGTACCACTCGACGTACCCCTCGACGATCTCGCCGTCCGTGTAGACGACGGCCATGGGGGTTTTCTTGTTCATCTGCTTAAGGTAGTAATAGCTCTCGGCGAAGGTGTCGGTCGGCGGGTGCATTCTCTTGTGGACCGCTTCCTTTTCCCGTTCCTTGTCCTGGCTCATGTGTTCCTTGATCTCGGTGAGATTGGGCCGGATCAGCTTTCTGTTCATAGAAGCTTCTCCCAACGAAGGGTTGGATTAGGAGAGAATATCCTTTGATCGGGATTATAGCACGGGATCCCGACCGTTGCAAGATAAGCCGCTGAAAGCCAACAGGAAGAGAGAAGATCCGTGGGCCGGGGGGAAGCCTCTCGCGGCCCTCTCCCGCCCGGGGAATTAAAGCATGAAAATGCCGGCCCGCTCAATCCAGGCCGGGGGCGATGTCCGAGAGCTTGATGTTCTTCGACTTCAGGTTCGTCCCCATCGCCTTTTCGAGCGAAGCCAGCGATACGTTGTAGGAGATGATGGCGTTGAGCTCGGAGATACGGGCGTTGGCTAGGTCTCTCTGGTAGGACAGGACCATGTAGTTGGTACTCATGCCGACCCGCCGCTTCTCCTCCTCGGCCGCGAGCTTCTGCTCGGCCAGCTCCCGGGCCGTGGTGTAGGCGAGGATCCTCTTGTAGTTCGCTTCGACCGAGCGGACGGCGTTCTTGATCTCGAGATAGATCTGCTCTTTCTGGTTCTCGAGCTCGAGCATGGCCTGCCGCATGTTCAGCCGGGCCTGGGCCAGGTTCGCCTTGGAGAGGATGTTGGCCAGGGGGATACTCAGCGTCAGTGCCAGGTTCCAGTTCGGATACTTGAAGCCGGTGGTCTGTTTCAGCGCCCCGCTGATGCCGCCGACGATGGTTAGCTCGGGAATGATTGTGCCGTAGATCGGGTCGTTGTTGGTATAGAAGAGCCGGGTGCCGTCGACGCCGGGGGCATACAACGACGCCGAGAGGTTGAGGTCTGGCAGGTTCTGGTTCTTAGCGTAGCTGAGGTTGAGCTTTTCGGTCTCCAGCCCGATCCTAGAGATCTCGAGGTCGGTCCTGTTCTGGATGGCGGTCGCCAGGGCTTCCTCGAGGTCGACCGTCTTCTGGACGTAGGTGGGCTTATCCTTGGGCAGGAGGGCCGTCACCTTCTTGTCTTCGTCCCCGACGATGTTGAGCAGGAGCTTCAGCTGGTCCTCGTTGCTCTTGATCTGGGTCTCCGCCTGGATGAGGTCGGCCTCGCGGGTAGCCACTTCGGCCCTGGCACTCAGCACTTCCATGGGGGCCAGGGTGCCGATCTCGACCGACCGCTGGTTCTTCTCGAGGAGGTCCTTGGCCAGCTGCAGGGACTGGCGGCGCACGTCGAGGTTCTCGATGCTGTAGACGAGGTTCCAGTAGGCGCTCTCGACGTTGTAGACGGTGTCCGTCAGGGTCTTCTTGAGCGTTTCCTCCGAAACTCCCAGGCTGTTCATGGCCACCAGGATCTCCCGGCGGCTCATCTTGAAGCCGAAGTTCCGGAGCAGGGGCTGGCTGAAATTGAACCTCATCGTCGTCCCGAAGCGGGGGTCAATCGTCGTGCCCCTCCGGTTTGTCGTAGTCCGGTAACCGGTGAAGTCGAGGGAGAACGTCCCCCCGGTCGGCAGGGGCTGGCTGGCATTGAGGAACGTGTAGTTCTGGGTCTTTTCGACGAGGCTTTCGGTGGCGTCCAGGTAGGAATAGGAGGCGCTCTCCGCCTTCGAGCTCCGGGCGCTCAGGCTCAACGTCGGGATGTATTTTTCCTGGGCCCGGTTGACGCCCTCGCCCGAGATCTCGGGGCCGAGGACCTGGATGGCGACGCCCAGGTTGTCCTTCAGGGCCTTGACGATGCATTCATCGAGGGACATCGACAGCGTGCCCTTGGCGTCCTGGCCAAAGCCGGGGGCCGCTAGGACGAGAGCGATAATCAATAGGGGGAGATAAGCTTTCTTTCTCATGATCAGTCTCCTTGTCTTGGGCCGCCGGCCTTAGCCGAGGCCGTCGGGATTTATTCGTACCTCAGGGCTTCGATCGGGTCGAGACGGGAGGCCTTCCGGGCCGGGTAGAACCCGAAGAAAATGCCGATCGTGGCGGCGAACAGGAAGGCCATCAGGACCGACTCGATGGAAACGACGGTGTTGAACGACGCGAACATCTTGATCTTCTTAATGAGCTTGGACGCCCCGACGCCGAAGCCGATGCCGATGAGCCCGCCCATCAGGCTGAGGACGATCGCCTCGGTCAGGAACTGGAGGAGGATGTCCTTCTCTCGGGCGCCGACGGCCATTCGCAGGCCGATCTCGCGGATCCTCTCCGTCACCGAGACCAGCATGATGTTCATGATCCCGATCCCGCCGACGAGGAGCGAGATCCCGGCGATGCTGCCGAGGAGCACGGTCATCATCTGGGTCGCCTCGGCGGCCGACTCGGCGATCTCGGACATGTTGCGGACCGTGAAATCGTCCTCCGCGCCGGGGGCGATGCGGTGTCTGACCCGGAGAAGCTCCTCGATCTGGGCCTGGGCCTCAGCCATTTGCGAGGCCGAAACGGCCCGGACGTCGACGGACTGGATGTAATCGATGCCCTGCAGACGGCGCATGGCCGTCGTATAGGGGATCGCGATCATGTCGTCGCGGCTGCCGAACCCACCCGACTCGCCCCGTTTCTTCAGGACACCCAGGACCTTGAACGGGATCTTCTTGACCCGGATGACCTTGCCGACCGGATCCTCGTCCTCGAACAGGTTCGTCTTGACGTCGGCCCCGAGGACGCAGACCTTGGCCGCGGACTTGACCATGTTGTCGTCGAAATAGGCCCCGAACTCGACGTCCCAGTTGCGGACCTCGGGGTAGCGGGCCCCGGTTCCCGAGATCGAGGTGTTCCAGTTCTTGTTTCCGTAGACGGTCTGGGCCCGGGCGCTGACAGAGGGCGAGATGTACATGACGGCCGGGCATTCCAGCCCGATCGCCGCAGCGTCCTCCTCCTTGAGCGTCTGCACGCTGCCCCATCCGCCGTGGACGCCCCGGGCGTTCTGGCTGCCGGGCGAGACGAAGAGGAGATTCGTCCCCATGGCGGCGAACCGGCTTTCGATGCCGCGCTTGGCCCCCTCGCCGATGCTGACCATGGCGATCACGGCGCCGACGCCGATGATGATCCCCAAGGCCGTGAGGAAGGACCTCATCTTGTTGCGGGCCAGGGCCCGGAAGGCCACCCGGCACGTTCTGGCGCCGTGCATGAGGGCTCGTTTGATCATGATGAATTCTCCTTGACGGACCTTCCCTTCCGGGTCAAGTCCGCTCTTCCCGGACGATGAGGCCGTCCTTCAAGTAGATCCGCTTCCTGGCCCAGGCAGCGATGTCGGGCTCGTGGGTGACCATGATCATCGTCATACCCTTCTCTTCGTTGAGGGTCTTGAAGATGTTCATGATGTCCGAGCTCGTCTTGCTGTCGAGATTGCCGGTAGGCTCGTCGGCCAGGATCAAGGCCGGGTTGTTGAGCAGGGCCCGGGCGATGGCCACCCGCTGCTGCTCGCCTCCCGAAAGCTGGTTCGTCTTGTGATGGGCCCGGTCGGTGAGCCCGACGGCGGCGAGCGAGGCCAGGGCCCGCTCCGTCATGTCCTTGCCGTTCGTGCTCGAGTAGAGGAGAGGCAACTCGGTGTTCTCAAGAGCCGTCGTTCGGGCCAGGAGGTTGAAGCTCTGGAAGACGAAACCAATCTTCTTGTTGCGGATGCTGGCCAGCTTGTTCTTGTCGAACTTGGAGACCTCTTCTCCGTCCAGGATGTATTCGCCCGAGGTCGGCTTGTCCAGGCAGCCGAGGATGTTCATCAGGGTCGACTTGCCGGACCCCGAAGATCCCATAACGGCCAGGAAATCCCCTTTGTCGATCGTATAGGACACCCCCTGCAGGGCGTCGACGTGGGTCTCTCCGATGTAATACGTCTTGGTCAGATTCCGGAGCTCGATGATATTTTCAGACATTGTCGTTCTCCCGCTCCGGGACGGCGCTTAGCGGCGGCCTCCGCCCCCGCCCATGAACATCATCTGGTTCATCTGGGGCTGGTTCGCGGCGGCCCGGTTGGCCGGCGTTTCCGTCCCAGTGATGACCAGGTCGCCTTCCTTGAGCTCGCCACGGAGGATTTCCGAGTAGCTCGTGTCGGAGACGCCCGTCCGGAGGAATGACATCTTCAGCTTGCCGTCTTTGTCCAGGAGCCAAACGCGCGGCGCCTGCTGGCGTACCCGGCCGGTCTGGCCTTCGGCGCCGCCCGGCATCCCGCCCTGCCGGGAGGCCATCGCCGGGCCTTCCTGGCCTTCTCCTCTGGGCATGCCCTGGCCGCCGGTCACGGAGGGAGCGGCACCGCCCGGGGCGGCCGCTCCCGGCTGTCCACCCTGCGCCTGGCGCTGGGCCATCATCCGGTCCCTCATCTCCTGGGCCATCTTGGCGAGCTCCTCGGGGCTCAGGTTGGGGGTGAAGCGAAGGGCCGCGTTGGAAACCCGCAGGACGCCCTTGGCCTCGCCGACGATGATGGACACGGTCGCGGTCATGCCGGGGAGGAGTTTTTTCTCCGGATTCTCGACGTTGACGATGGTCGTGTAGGTGACGACGTTCTGGACGGTCTCGGGCGAGAACCGGACCTGCTGGACGATGCCGTTGAACGTCTCGTCCTGGTAGGCTTCGACCGTGAACCGGACCTTCTGCCCTTCCTTGACCTTGCCGATGTCGGACTCGTCGACGCTGCATTCGACTTTCATCTTGGTCAGGTCGGTGGCCACCTGGAAGAGGACCGGGGCTGCGTAGTTCGACTGGAGCGTCTGGCCGACATTGACTTTCCGGGTGATGATGACGCCGTCGACCGGAGCGCGGATGACGGCGTAGGCCAGGTCGACCTTGCTCAAGTCGAGCGTGCTCTTGGCCTGGGCCAGGCTGGCTTCGGCCGAAATGAGGTCGCTTTTGGCGCCCAAATACGCGGCCTCGGACACCTCGATCTCCTCGATCGATAGGAGGGCCTTGGCGAACAGGGCTTTGGCCCGTTCGTAACCTTTTTCGGCCTGGGACAGGCTTACCTTGGACCGCTCGAGCGAGGCCATCCGGCTCTTGAAGTTGGCCTCGTTCTGGTCGATCTTCATCTTCAGGGGCTCCTGGTCGAGCTCGGCCACGATCTGGCCCTTGGTGACGGGCGAATTGAAGTCGGCGTAGAGCTTTTCGATCTTGCCCGAGACCTGGGCCCCGACGTCGACGATCTCGATCGGGTTCAAGGTCCCCGAGGTGACGACGAGGGCCTCGACGTCGCCGCGGGCGAGCGTTTCGGTTTTGTACTTGATCTCGCCGTTCTTGCCGTTACGGAATACCGTCAAGCCGAGAATGGCCCCAGCCACGATGACCACCGCGACGATGATCCAGATGACTTTCTTCTTCATGATATGTCTCCTTTATCTCTCGCGGTCCGAAGGCTGCCTCGCCGGCTCCCGCCGTTCGCGCGGATCGTTTCGGTTGGTCCTCTTTCGATTGGACTCGTTACTCCACCGTTCTTCATGCCGGCGTATCATCTCTTCCATCTTCTTCTTCTGTTCGGGGGTGAAAACCGCGTCAAGTTCGTCCTTGAGCATTTTGCGGATCTCGCCGAGCTTGGCCAGGCCCTCGGTCCGGTATTGTTTCATCCGCTCTTCGTTCTTCTTGAAGATCTCGCGGATCTTCGCCTGTTGGTCCGGCGTCAGCTGGAGCTCCTTGGACCAGGCGTCAAGGGACGGGACGTGGGTCCGCTCCACCGTGGGCCGGCGGTATCTTTTGTGGACGAAGTATCTCTCCCCCAGCACCCCGGCGGCGACGCCGAGGCCGAAGACAACGAGAATCAGCAGGGCGGCGAGGATCTTGTGTTTTGTTTTCATGGCAACGGCCTCCTGACCGGCGTTTTCTCATCTAGGGAGGCGAAGATGAGCATCATGTTCCTCGTGTCCGCCTTGTCCGCCGAGAAAATCTGGCCGGTTTCGGAGAACGGGTCGACGTTCTCGAGGAGAAGGGCCTCGGATTGGCTCAGTTCGGCGGCCTGGGGCGTGAAAAATAAGGCCCCAGCGGCGATGCCCACCAGGACCAGGAAGACGGGGATGGCCCGCAGGCACGATCTTTCCCAGAAAAGAAAGGGCGCGATTTCCCTTTCCTCCCGAAGCCGGGGTTGGAGGCGCTCCCAGAAACGAGGGAGCGGGGCGACATCCTTCCCGTCCCGCAGCAGGGCGAGCATCGACCGGTATTCCGTTTCCGCCTTCCGGCAGGACGGACAGGCCTCGAGGTGTTCCCGGAGGAGGCCCCCCGAACGCCCGTCGAGGCGCCCGTCGAGGGATCTCAGGACCCATTTTTCGGCCTTGTTACAGTTCATGTGCCCCTCTTTCCCCGATCAAATGGGGAGCCAGCTTCTTGCGGAGCATCCTCCGCGCCCGGTGGAGCCGGGAGTCCACGGTCCCCGGCGAAAGGTGGAGGACCTGGGAGATCTGCTCGTAGGCCAGGCCCTGGATATCCCGGAGCGTCACGATGACCCGGTACTTTTCCGGCAGGCCCTGGACGAATTCCTGGACGAGGTGCCGCCGGTTTTCGGCCTCCCGTTCCTGTTCGGCCTTTTCCGTCTGCTCCTTGTCCGAAAAGGAGACCTCGTGGACATCCTCGAGCGACACTTCCTTGGCCCGGCCCTTTTTCCGGAGATAGTCCTTGATATGGTTGATGGAGATCCGATACAGCCAGGTCCCGAACTCCGATCTTCCGTGGAACCGGGGCAGGGCCAGGTAGGCCTTCAGGAAGACCTCCTGGGCCAGGTCGTCGGCCGCCTCCCGGTTCCGGGTGAAACTCAAAGCCATGCTGAACACCTTGGACTGATATTTCGCGACCAGCTCCTCGAAGGCCGCCGGGCTTCCTTCTTGAGCCAGCCGGACAAGTTGTCGTTCTTCCATTCGGATATGCTCACTTGTCCTCCGCACCCTGTTAGACGGGGGGAGGGGCAAATTCTTCCCGGGGACGGCTCCCTTTCTTCAACTCCGGCCCTTCGGATCCGGTTTCAACAGGGATAAAAGGGGGCTGACCTCTTCGCCGGGGCCCGGAAACGGGGGCACCTTTTCCCGGCCGTCCCTCGCCGGCAAATGTTGATTATACAGGATTTCGCCCTCTCGTGGAAATGACCGTCCGCCGTTTCAGGGGTCCGGCTTGACCCTGGCTCCCGGGTAGAACCCGGAGCAGCCGGGGCCAGTCATCCCGCAATAATGTCGGTTAGTCCTACAAAATTGTCTGTTTTCCCCGGGGCGTACTTATATATCTTATTTATTTTCTTATAGATATAAATTGGCACGTAGCTCGCATTAGAATTTGGCCTAAATGACTTAGGAGGTCATAAGATGAAAAAAGTATTCGCACTCGCAGTCGGGATTCTTCTCGTCGGATTCGCCTTCGCGGCGGCCCAGGAGGAGACCCAGGAACAGACCCAGGCCCAAGCCCAGGTCAAGGCTCAGAAGAAGATCCAAACCAAGGCCGAGGTCAAGGCCGAGAACAAAGTCCAGACGAAGTCCGCTTACCAGCACAGATTCGGGACCCTTTTCATCGACGAGAACGGGGACGGCATCAACGACGCCGCCCGTGACGCCGATGGCGACGGCATCCCCAACGGCCAGGACGCCGATTGGACCCGGCCGCTCGACGGATCCGGCTACCAGGACCAGAATCGCGTCGGCCGCCCCGGTACTACGGTTGCGGAGTTGGAGGCGGAACAAAAAGCGATGCTCGCCCGCGACGACGATGGCGACGGCATCCCCAACGGCCAGGACCCGGACTGGACGAGACCCCTGGACGGCACCGGCTACAAGGACCAGAACCGCGTCGGCCGCCCGGACGATACGGAAATGACCCAGGGCCAGAAGGCCGGACAGCTCACCAAGGCCAACTTCGGCAAGGGCTCCTTCCGGCAGGGCACGATGGCCGCCGGACGGACGGCCGGGATCGGAGTGTGCGATGGCACCGGCCCCAAGGGCGCTGTCCAGAGAAAGGGCCGCCGCTGAGATTTCGAAGAGCCTCCTCTCCGCCCTCGCGAAGAGGAGGCTCTTTTTTTCTTGATTGATCGGAGGTTTTATATCATGATGATAAGCAAGTTGAAGCTTGTCGTTCCCGTTCTCCTGCTCTTGGCCGTCTCGGCCGAGGGAGGCGTCGTCTACCTCTCTTTCAACCAGCACTCCACCCAGAACCTGTTCCAAACGAGAAACGCCGTAGCGGACCAGATCTCGGCGTTTTCTCTCTCCATCAACCAGGACTTTTCGGCGGTCTCGTTGCTCGCCGGCCTGCAGTACTCCGCCTTTCGCGAAATGTCCGGATTGAGCTCCTTCGGAGCGGACATCGGCCTGGATTATCTCAAGCCCGCCGGGGCGAAGAGTGCTTTTTACTTCGCCGCGGGCGGTTCCGGATTGTTCTATCGGCAGACCTATGAAGCCTTCAGCGCCCTGGGAGCCAACCTTCTGGCGGCCTTCAAGACCTACCTGGCGCCGTCTTCGATCTTGAAGCTCCAGGGACAGGGCGCTTACGCAGCCTACAAGGACAACCTGTTCGATTTTGTGAGCACGATGGCCTCCCTTTCAATCGATAAATATTTCGCAACCAGAACGACTTTTAAGGCGGAAGCGGAATGGGGATACAAGTATTTCCTTCACCCCTTCCTGCCGGAACCCGCCGAGCCGTTGTTGGAGCCGGTCGCGGCGATCGCCGCGTCAAAGGGGTTGGGATCGGGATCCCGAAATGGATCTGGCATGGGCTGGGGAGGCGCTGATTACCAGGGCGGCAACGGCTTCATTCCGCGCACTAGCAGCGAGGGCGGTGGCGTAGGAATCGGCCATGTCTCACTCTCCGTTCTCGCAGCCCAAGGCCTCGGAGACGTGGCCGGGCTGAGCGTGTCCGCCTTGAGGCAATGGATCGTGACGGGCGAGAACCCGTTCCTTTCGATCGAGGAATTCTACCTTGTGCAGAACCCCAGTTCGGACGCCTTCTCCTGGGACGGGAGCCAGTTCAACGGCCGGTTCACCTTGAACCTCCCCTGGAGCGTCGAGATCAAGGCCGGCTACACCTACGCCGACAAGACGTTCCCCGGAGTCGAAAGCATGAGCCTTGAAGGCGTGCCGCTCGGCATCGTCCGGAACGACCTCCGGCACCTCTTCGAGGCCCGTCTCGAAAAAAACTTTCGCCGGGTTTCCCTCTTCCTGACGTATTCTTGGGTCGATAATCGGTCGAGCGACCCGTTGTTCGTGTGGAAGAGCCATTTTCTCATGGGCGGGTTCGAATGGAACCTGCCGACCGGCCGCAAGGGAGGCGCCTCATGAGTAACAAGGCCGTCGTTCTTCGTTTTCT
>Ga0315284_10015323_pt1 | contig 10908 bp, 9 predicted proteins | sample YL17G09_16_MG_FD_203696 | JGI IMG/M metagenome (GOLD analysis project Ga0315284, IMG submission 203696) | Sediment microbial communities from Yellowstone Lake, YNP, Wyoming, USA - YL17G09_16 | ecosystem: Environmental > Aquatic > Freshwater > Lake > Sediment | place: USA: Wyoming | collected...
TGGACAGGACGGAATCCGGTGGTTTCATACAGGCGGAATATTTGCGGCATTATCAAAGACAACGCCGGATGTTATCCTCGAAGCGGTTACTACAGCGAAAAAATATGGCACGATTGTCTCCTACGATTTAAATTACCGTGCCTCGCTCTGGAATATTATCGGCGGACGAAAAAGGGCAAGGAAAGTCAACCGCGATATTGCTTCTCACGTCGACGTTATGATTGGAAACGAGGAAGATTTTACCGCAGCGCTCGGGTTTGTGGTCAAGGGGCTTGATGAGAGCTACTCGGCGCTCGACCCGACAAATTTCAAGAAGATGATTACCGAGGCGGTAAAGACCTTCCCGAATCTCAAGGTAGTTGCGACAACTCTGCGTAATGCCAAAACCGCATCGGTAAACGACTGGGGCGCGGTGCTTTATGCCAACGGCGAATTCTACGATGCCACGCTGCGGCCTGATTTGGAGATTTACGACCGTATCGGCGGAGGAGACAGTTTCGCATCGGGCCTTATATATGCCCTTATGGAAGGCAAATCCCCCGCTGAGGCGGTAAATTACGGCGCTGCCCACGGCGCCCTTGCTATGACAACGCCCGGCGATACCACAATGGCGACCCTCAAAGAGGTTGAAAAGCTTGCGAAGGGCGGCACGGCCAGAGTAGATAGATAAAACTACTTTCTAAAGGTTTGTGGGCGTCTCAAAGCTGCCTGGGGTTTATCATTCTTATTCTGCTGGCCTTCCTGCAAAATCCTCATCGCCTTACTTACGTCTGCGACCTTCAGGACGCCGGTCGTTCGCCCGCCCTTTGCCCCCGCGGTACAGTAGGCATACGAAATATTTATATGATTCTTGGCCAGCTTCTCGGCCACCGCTGCAAGAGCGCCGGACTTGTTGGTCAGGTTCAGGCACAAAACATCCGTCTCATTATACGGCATATTCAGGTTGGTCAATACCTCCTTGGCTTTTTTCGATGACTCGAAAACCACCCGCAGAACGCCGTGTTCGACCGAATCCATAACGGTCATCGCCACCACGTTGACCTTGACCCTGGCGAACTCGCCGAGCACCTGCGCCAACACGCCGGGCTTGTTAACCATAAAAATCGAAAATTGTGATGTAATGTACATATCCTGATTCCTTCCAATACAAATACGACTCAAGTTCCGTTTATTGCCTTGACGGCACAATTCTTGTCCGGAAAAAACCTGAAAATCCTGTCGAGACTCGTTATTTTAAAAACCCTGTGCAGCTGCGGATTTATCGCACTTATTACAACCTCGCCGCCGTAAGCTGCCAGTTTTGCCCGGATTTCCAAAAGCATCCCCAATACCTGAGAAGAAAAAAACTTCACCTCACCGAAATCAAACACCACCCTCTGCGGACGGTTTTTTTCAATAAACCCTCCTATCTGCCCGGCAAAAGCATTTATCTTTTCCACGTTACTTATGGAAACAGCCTTAAAGATTACTATGGCGATGTTTCCTTCGCTATTTATTTTTATATCGTTCTTTTCACTCATTACGTCATTATTTTCTGTCAGCCAAAACCTTGTTCATTATCCCAGACTCCCCTGTTCCTGTCGAGTCTTTTTACTGATATTTCCAGCACGCTACAAAATGCCCTTTTTGGTCGTCTGTTTCTCTCAACGCCGGTATTTGCTTTTCACAATCAGCGTCCGCCAAAGAGCATCTCGGATTAAACGCACAACCGGGGGGAGGATTCATAATGCTCGGCGTCTCACCTTTCGGTATGCTTCGCTGACGCCTGGCCGAAACATCGACCTGTGGAATCGCCGACATAAGTGCCCTGGTGTAAGGATGCAAAGGATTGTGATACAGTTCGTCGGAAGCGGCCTGCTCGACTATCCTGCCCATATACATCACCGCCACAACATCACAAAAAAACTCCACAACAGCCAGATTGTGTGCGATAAACAGGAAAGTCAATCCAAATTCATCCTGCAGGTCTTTGAGCAGGTTCAGAATCTGCGACTGAATCGAAACATCCAGAGCGCTGACCGGCTCATCGCATATAACCAGTTTCGGCTCCAGCACCAGCGCCCTGGCTATGCCGATTCGCTGCCGCTGCCCGCCCGAAAACTCGTGCGGATAGCGGTTTACATAATCAGCAGACAGCCCAACCCTCGAAAGCAGCCTTGCGACCCGGTCGGTCAGCTCGCTGCCGGTTATTCCCCTGTGGACCTTCAACGGCTCGCCGATGATACTGCCGATGGTCATTCTCGGATTAAGCGACCCGAACGGGTCCTGAAAGATAATTGAGACCTCCGTATGGAGTTTGCGCAACTGGTTTTTATCCGCCGACAAAACATTCATCCGGTCGAAAACCACGCTGCCGGCGGTTGCCGGCACGAGGCGAATTATACTCATAGCAACGGTGGTTTTGCCGCAGCCGCTTTCACCGACCAGGCCGAGCGTCTGTCCCGCAGGGATGCTGAAACTGACCCCGTCAACCGCCTTAAGATAACCGACAGTCCGTCGCAGCAAACCCTTCCTCACAGGGAAGTAGGTCTTTAAATCGTCAACTTTCAGTAAATATCCATTTTCGCCAGCCATTTTACCTGTCTCCCGGCCTTTCATATCCCGGCGCATACCAGCAGGCCACGTGCCGTCCCGGCCTGACTTCCCGAAGTTCCGGCTCAACGGTCTGACATCTCTTATCATTACAGCCTATAGGACAGCGAGGATGAAACTTACAGCCTGTTGGAAAATGTAACGGGTCGGGAACTGTACCCAAAATCGTCGGCAGACGCTTATCTGAAAACCCCAGCCGGGGCAGTGATTTTAAAAGTCCCTGCGTATATGGGTGCAGCGGTTCGGTAAAGAGCGATTCCGAATCCGCAATTTCCGCTATCCTCGAGGCATACATTACGGCAACCTTATCAGCACGTTCAGCCACAATACCCAAATCGTGCGTTATAAGCAAAATACTCATTCCTATCTGTTTCTGCAACTGGTCCAGCAAATCCAGTATTTGCGCCTGAATAGTTACGTCCAGGGCGGTCGTCGGTTCATCAGCTATCAGTAATGCCGGCCTGCAGCTTATTGCCATCGCTACCATAACCCGCTGCCGCATTCCCCCCGACATCTGATGCGGGTATTCCACAACACGCTGCTGCGGGTCGGCGATACCAACTCTTCGAAGCATCTCAACGGCATCGGCCCAGGCCTGCTCGGCGCTCTTTTTCTGATGCAGCTCAATAGCCTCAACAATCTGCTCGCCCACGGTATAAACCGGGTTCAGGCTGGTCATCGGCTCCTGAAAAATCATCGCAATCTTGTCACCTCGTATCCGCCGCATCTGTTTTTCACTCAGCGACAGCAGGTCCCTGCCTTCAAAAATAATCCTCCCCGAAACAATTTCCCCCGGCGGCTCCGGAATAAGCCGCATAATCGAAAGGGCCGTTACACTTTTGCCGCAGCCGCTTTCCCCGACCAGTGCAAAAGTTTTGCCTTTCCTGATTTTAAGGCTTACATCCTGCACCGCCTTTGCAATACCATCTTCGGTAAAAAAATCCACGCCCAAATTTTCTATCGACAGCAAAATGTCGTTTTCGCTCATTCCGCTTTCCTCAATCGCGGGTCAATCGCATCCCGCAATCCCTCACCTACAAGATTATACGTCAGCACCGTGAAAAATATCGCCAGGCCGGGAAACAAGGTCAGCCACCAGAGAAACCTTCCTGTTGTGCTGACACCAAGACTTAACATCTGTCCCCAGCTCGGTGTCGGCGGCGCAACACCAAATCCGAGAAAACTAAGCGCAGACTCAATAAATATCGCCCCTGCGATACCAAACGTCGCATTAACAAGGACAGGCGCTATGCCGTTGGGCAGCATATGCCTGAAAAGAATGCTGCGAAGCGGCAGACCCAGCGAAACCGCCGCCCGCACGAAATCCTGCCTTCGCAGCCTGAAAAATTCCGCCCTGATAAACCTGGCGTCCTCCGTCCAGCTCGTAATGCCGATGATGACCATAATATTCAGAAGGCTTCGCGGGAAAAAGGCCACGATTGTGATAATAAGGAAAAACGTAGGCACCGCCATCATTATCTCGACTATCCGCATCCCTGCAAAATCCACTCCGCCTCCGAAATATCCGAGAATCGCCCCGATAATAATGCCGATGACGCTCGATATTCCGACCGCCACAAATCCGACCGAAAGCGATATTCTGCTGCCGTGAATTAACCTGCACAGGACATCCGAGCCGACATCGTCTGTCCCCAGCCAATGCTCCCGGCCTGGCGGCTGCTCACGCGATTTAAGGTCCGTGCGGCCATACCCGTAAGGCACGGGTGCAAAAATCCCACCGCTCGCTTTGCCCGACGCAATCATCGCCTTGTAATCGGTGGCATCAAGTCTTCGCGGCACAAAGATAAATGCCGATATAGTCCCTATCAAAATTACCGAGATACTGATGGTTATCTGCCGCCAAAGCACATCGCTGCGAATGGACGGCTCAATCTTTCTTCGATTTCGCCGTATCAGCAGCAATTGTGTCAGGCCGACAATCGCCGCAAGAAACACGCTGTAATCGCTGGCACTTAGATTGGTAAAAATCGGGAAATGCAATCTTCCGTCAATACGAATCACAAACGGCTTATCATTCGCAAGAAATGGCGCCAGCACGGCAACAACAAAAAGAAACACAATAAAAATCAAACAGATTGCGTTGAGTTTGCTTTTGAAAAACTCACGCCATACCAGCTCTCCGTAAGAGGCGCCCCAATCCGGTTTTTTCTGCATCGGCTGACTCATATTTTTTACTCGGCCCCCTCAAAACTTATTCGCGGGTCGACAACAGCATAAGCAATGTCACCCAGCAAAAGCCCGATTAGATTCAGGACCCCGCCGATGGTCGCCACCGCCATAACAACGTTATAATCCCGCGTTGTGACCGCCTCAAACGCCAGAAGTCCCATACCCGGAACACTGAAAATGCTTTCTATAATCACCGACCCGCCGAGCATTGCCGGCAGCAGAGTGGCCACAATCGTAATTACCGGAATAATACTGTTGCGAAATGCGTGCCTGAATATTACAACCCAGTTCGACAGTCCCTTTGCACGGGCGGTCCTGACATAATCAGCCCGGAGATTGTCCAGCATCCCCGCCCTGACCTGTTTTGTCAGATACGCAAAGCCGCTGTATGTCAGACAAAATACCGGCAGCACCAAGTGCCACAGCCTGTCGGCCAGCCAGGGGAAAAATGGCAATTGTTCGGCGTAATTGCTGCTCAATCCTGCCGGCGGAAACCAGTCCTTAAAGGTCGGCCCGCAAAAATATCCTATCAGCATCTGCCCTACCCACATCGAAGGCAGCGACCACAACATAAAAAGGACCACCGAGCTGGCCCTGTCGAAAAACTTCTTATGCTCAACCGCCGCCAAAACCCCCAGCGGCAGCGAAATCGCATATATCAGCACAAAGGCAATTATGTTCAACGTCAGCGTAATCGGCAGCCTTTCTTTGATTATGTCGATAACAGGCCGATGATGCTTGATTGAGTCCCCAAAATCAAGCCTTACCACGCGACCAAGCCATTTCGCATATTGAACCGGGACGGGCTTATCCAGCCCGTATAGGGCCATTCTGGCCTTGCGGACATCCGCCGCACGGGCAGCATCCAATTGTCCGCCAGGCCCCATCGACAGGCTCACCGGGTCACCAGGCGCAAGGCGGCTGATGGCAAAAACCATTATGGTTATCCCCAGCAGAGTCGGTATCATTAACAATAATCGTCTTACTATATAAGTGGTCATTTATACCGCTGCTTATCTCTCGGCACGTACCACTCGAGAGGATTAAGCCCAAGCTTATGGACCTTTACATTTTCAAACCGCCTGTCCAGCAACTGCAGAAACGGCCTTGTGAACATAAAAGTATAAGGCTGCTCCTCGTGCAGTATTCTATGCAAACGAGGATAAAGTTCATTGCGTTTGTCCTCGTCCATTGTTCTTCGTGCCTGCTCAATAAGCGAATCCGCCTCGGCATTTTTAAATCCCACATAATTCGAGCCGCGGTTGCCGATTTGAGATGAGTGCCATATCTGATAAGGGTCTTCTTCCACCGTCCCGCCCCAGGCCAAAGTCACTGCATCAAACGACCTTGTATTAAGGCGCTCCTGAAAAACGGACCACTCGTAAGGGTCAACGGTTAATTCTATACCCACTTTGGCCATTTCGTCTTTTATCAGCTTGGCCAATCGCTCGTAGAAAGGAGTACCGCTGACTGTCATAAACCTGAATTTAAACGGCACGCCGTCCTTGTCGCAGATACCGTCCCCATCGTGGTCGACCCACCCGGCCTCATCGAGCAATTGTTTCGCTTTTTGCGGGTCATAAGGCCACGGCTGGATGTTCGGGTCACCCTGATGACCATAAATATAAAATGGGCCTGAGATAACATGTCCCAGTCCCTTAAGCAGGTACTCATTAATTGAATCCCTGTTTATCAGCATAGTCAGCACCTGTCGCACCCTGCGGTCTTTGAAAAACGGTCTTTCTTCGTTCCAGCCTATATAACTATAACCTGTCGTCGGGTCCCAATACGACAGACACCGAAACTCCTCCAGAAATTTCTGGTCCTTCGAAACTTCCGAAAACTGTTCTGAAGTTGGACGCATAAAATCAATGTCGTGTGAACGCAAAGCCTGCAGTTCCGCCACTTCATTGGTAATCACCCGAAAAACTATTTTGCTAATTTTAGGTTTTTTCCCCCAGTAATTCTCGTCCCGGCGAAGCACAATTTCTCTTCCGACATTCCACCTCTCAAAGACATAAGGGCCGCTCCCTACAGGCTCTGAGCGGCGATTGTTAAATTCCATCGCATCGGAAAATTCGTAAATGTGCCTGGGAAATACGGGCATCAAACCCGCTATCTCAACGCCCTTAAAATAAGGCTCGCGCAGGACAAATTTGACTGTCCTTTCGTCAATCCTGATAACTTCCTTAATTGGCCGGTAGTAATTTGCCAGAGAAATCGCATCGACTTTTGGGTTTATTATGGTTTGATAGCTGAAGATAATGTCATCTGTTGTAATCTTTTTGCCGTCAGAAAAGTGCACATCGTCTCGCAGGCGAAAAGTTATCTGCAGACCATCAGCGGAAACCTCGTAACTTTCAGCCAGCAGCGGTTTTAATTTTACCTTGTCAAGGTCATACTCTAACAGAGTTTCAAAAACATTGCCCCCGACTACCCAGTTAGCATAAATATCTTTCGATATTATATAGTTGAGTGTGGCAGGCTCAGCATTAATACCCCAGACCAGCCAGTCGCCTTCATCGCCGGGATATTCCTCGCCCGGCAGGCTGGACGTTTCTTTCTTTTCTTCTGCAGATTTTGTTACTACGCCGCCTTTCTGAATGTCCAAAAGACGATTAAGACGCTCATACAATCTGTCCGACTGGACCATCGAAAGAATCTGCAAAACTATCATTGCTGTCAGCAGCAAAAAAAACAAAAACGTAACCAGTCCCGACCTGCCATTCATTATTCTGTCTCCTGTATTCTGTGATTCTTACTTGTAACGCTGTTCTCCCTTCGGCACATACCACTGCCAGTATTTTGGGCCTAATTTGTGTATGACAACATTCTTAAACCGCTTATCAACCAGCCGCAGGGTCGGTTGAGTAAACAAAAATGTATAAGGCTGTTCCTCGTGCAGGATTCGGTGCAGCTTATGATAAAGCTCATTACGCCTGGTTTCATCCAATGTTCTGCGGGCCTGCTCGATAATCGAATCCGCCTCCTTATTATTAAAGCCCACATAATTTGAGCCGCGATTGCCGATTTGTGATGAGTGCCACAACTGGTAAGGGTCTTCGAGTATATCGCCTCCCCAGCCGGCAACTGCTGAGTCGAATTTTCTGTCGTTGAGCCGACCCACCAGAATCGACCATTCGGTGGGCTCTGCCATTACCTCGATACCCACCTTTGCCGCCTCATCCTTCAGCAGCTTGGCAAGCCTCTCATATAGGGCGTATGAATTCGAATACATAAACTTAAATCTAAAAGGCACGCCATCTTTGTCCCGCAGCCCGTCACCATCGGTGTCCCGCCAGCCGGCCTCATCAAGCAGCCGCCTTGCCTTTTCCAAACTATATGGCCAGGGCTTTATATTCGGGTCATTCTGCCGGCCGTTAATATAGAAAGGCCCTGTAATCGTTCGGCTAATACCCTTTAGGAGCTGCGAAATTATCTGCTCCCTGTTTATAATATGCGTCATAGCCAGCCGAACCTGCCTGTCTGAAAAAAACGGTGTATCCTGGTTCCACCCGATGTAATAAAAAGGCGTCCACGGCGTCCAGTATGACAGGCAATTAAATTCTTTTTTGAACTGCTCATCCTTCACTATATCGGCAAACTGCTCCGCTTCGGGAATAACAATATCAACCTGATGCGAGCGAAGCGCCTGAATACTCGCAACCGGATTGGGAATAAATTTGTAAACGATTTTTTCCAGCTTCGGCTTTTCCCCCCAGTAATTCTCATTCCGTCGCAGAACAATCTCCCTGCCGACATCCCATTTCTCAAACACATAAGGGCCGCTGCCCACAGGATTCGACCTGTGCTTGTTGAAGTCCTCAGGATTGCTGAATCCATAAATATGTTTCGGCAGCACGCCCATACTCCAGGTAAACGACAAATTCTCCAGCGATTTGAAATGAGGTCTTTTCATCAGGAATTTCACTGTGCGGTCATTGACCTTTACGACTCCATCGACATCGATATATTGATTGGCCACATTGGCCGCATCGATTTTCGGATTTACAATCGTCTGATATGTAAAAACAACATCATCAGCCGTAACCGCCGCACCGTCTGAAAAATGTATATCGTCTCGTAAATGGAACGTTATCTCCAGACCGTCATTGGACATCTCGTAACTTTCCGCCAGAGCGGGCTTAAGCTTTACCTGGTCGTAATCATAAGTCAGAAGCGGCTCAAAGATATAGGGTATCGTAATCCAGATTGCATAAGCATCGGTATCCACCGAAATTGGATTTAACGTCTTCGGCTCAACCCGAAACGCCCAGACAAGCCAGTCGCCCTCATCGCCGGGATATTCTTCGCCTTGCCCTTCAGCAGCCTTATACTTCGGTTTTAAATCCTCCGAAGCAGCACCCCTAAAAACTTTTTCGAGACGGTTAAGCTGCTCGTAAAATCGCTCGGCACGTTTCATCGAATAAATCTGCAGGAAAATAATTATCGAAAGGAACAAGAGAAGAAAATAGCCGCCTGCGCCTCCGCGACCATTCATAAAACAAACCTCCAATGTTTGCTGCGTCTCCCGCGGCTGATGCGAAATTAACCTTTATTGCGTCTTTTTTGGCGGTTCCGGCAAACCCAGCGGAGCCACACGCTTATTGCCCTCCGCCGACTTGCCATAATCAAAACTTATTTTCTGCGCCAATTTGCCCGCTTCTGCCCCGTCCCCGAGCAACCTGTTATGCTCCTGCAGCAGCGCTGTTGCATCATCCTGCTCAGCGGCCTTTTGAATAATAGACTGCGGCACATCCAAAAGCTTGTCGATGCACGATTGCTCCACATCGACCAGCACCGAAGTCAGTTGTCCCTTATCATCAGCGCTCAAAATATCCTGCCCTTTGATATATCTTTGTAGGGCGTAAGAATACAACTGTGCAAAACGCTGTGCAGCAGCAGTCCTGTTTGCCCCCGGAGCAAGCATCTTTTCGAAAAGCGCTTTCAATATATCAGCATCCACCAGCACACCGCTCAAATCCCACCTGCGGTACTTCTCCATCCGCATATCCGCAATCTGAAAAAGCAGTTCTTCTCCCTGCGGAATCTTTATCTGGCCGGCAAAGCCGAGCATTAAAGTTATTATCTCTGGAGAAGACATTTCGACCGATTTCTTAAGCTGCTCCGCTATCTTTTCAGCAAGTTTGGTATTGGCATCATCACCGGAATTAAGTTTTTTAACGATAAGGGGGTCGGCAACACAGTGAACCGCCCAGTAGCGAACAATCAGGTTCTTATCATCAACCATTCCGGCAATAAAATCGACCAGCCGTAAGTTCTCCAGACCATCAGCCAGCATCAAAAGGTTAATAATCACCTTGACTCTGACATCTTCAGGATTGAGACTTCCCGCTGTTTTAAGACCTTCAGAGATGTACTTATAGGCAGAATCAGAAAACTGGGCGGAATATTGCGCCGCAGCGCTTGCCGCAGTGGAATTGGCCCTGGCCAGAATGGCAAGGCGAATACTTCCTATAGTCGAAAAATTTTTCGCATTCAGCAGCTCACGCACGCCCTCAACAACAAAACTATCGATAATCTTCAAATCTGCGTCATCAAGCACACCTTTATCACGCACTTCATCAATATCTTTTGTATCGACCGCCCTGGCTGAGTTTACCGTTAAAACCAAAAACACCCCCATAATAACAAAAACTACCTGCCCTGCCTTCATCATCAGAAACACCTTCAAAAAACAATTAGTTTACCGGTCTTGCCTGTATTACCGGGTTATCCAGCTTAACTTTATACTCCTCTCTTGTCAAGCTAATTCAAATCCTTTATAATTAACTTTGACAACCGCGGCAATATTATCATTTTGGGAAGGGCCTTACTTATGACCGAATCATCCCCGATACTTGTCCGCAGCGACCCTCTTCGCCTTTATATGGAACGCCAGGGCCAGATGGTCACCGATGCAACCATTTTTTCTTCCGAGGCCATCAATCTCGAACCCGAGGCGGTCAGGCAGCTCTATGACGCCGCCTGTCTGCCGCCGGCAAAAAAAGTCCTGGCCACCGCCGACATCCACGTCGGCTTCGGCGTGCCGATTGGCTGCGTGATGGGAATGGACGGAGCCATAATGCCCGCCGCCGTCGGCTACGACATAAACTGCGGTATGAG
>Ga0315284_10015325_pt1 | contig 10907 bp, 14 predicted proteins | sample YL17G09_16_MG_FD_203696 | JGI IMG/M metagenome (GOLD analysis project Ga0315284, IMG submission 203696) | Sediment microbial communities from Yellowstone Lake, YNP, Wyoming, USA - YL17G09_16 | ecosystem: Environmental > Aquatic > Freshwater > Lake > Sediment | place: USA: Wyoming | collected...
AAGAACAAGACCAAAAAACACGGAGAAGATAGCAATCTTGTTCAACTCTAGAACTTCTCCCAAACCCTCAAGACAAGTCTAGCAGAGTGTGATATTTCAAGTTTCCCACCAGACTGGAACTGCCTCTGAGTGGATACTGTTAAGTTATTTGTGGTGACTAGGTTTCCTTGAGGATTTCCTCTACTGTCTTAAGTTTGATTTCTAAGCCTTCTTCATTATGCGCTCTTGCAGCTTCAGCATGCGCTCCACTTCCAAAACTGAACGCTACGATAACGCCTTTCTTCTTTCCCATTCTTCGTATGGCTGTTTCAAAATTGTCAACAACATTTCTTCCTATATCGTCCGACTGTTTCACTTGAGTAGGAACATCAAGTTCTATCCAACCGTCGATCCCAAAGTCACCAATTTTGCGCGGATTGACACGACCATGAAGTTTCTCAAATACCCAGTTTTGAAAGTCAAAAGGTTGAATGGCTCTCAGTTCTTCCACAGTCTGAGGTAAACCAACTATAGCATATTTTGCATGAAGTTTACGTAACCTTTTTTCAATTAACTTACATGATGTAGGTGAAATATCAATACCTATCCATCTTCTTCCAAGTTTGTGAGCAACAACAATAGATGTTCCACAACCACAAAATGGGTCAAGAACAATATCCATAGCGTTTGAGGAACCAGTTATTATGCGTTCAAGTAGTTGTTCAGGTTTTTGTGTCGGATAACCCAAACGTTCTTTTGCGTGAGCTTGGACGGGTGAAATATCTGTCCATATATCTTGAAGAAGTTGTCCTTTCATTTCATCTAGATAACGTTTGTAGCGAGGCATACCCGCAACTTTTTTCGGAAAAATGATTCTGCCTTGTTTTTCCAGTTCATCTAGTTTGCTGATTGTGGTCTTCCAATGATTACCATTCTTGCTTGGATCAATGCCATGCCAAGGTTTTCCAGATTCTCCATGTCTTATGCCTCTTGCGGTTAAATCACTTGACGTATATCGTCTTCCCTGTTTGTCAACAGTTCTATAGAATTTCTCCACATAATCCTTGTTCAATGGAACGTATTGCGGGATGAAAGTGTAATTATCGCTTTTTGAGTAGAAAAGAATAACATCATGAACAGTGCCAAAACTTCTGACTCTTCCTTCTCCTGTATGTGCAGAAGTTCTTTTCCATATGATTTCATTAACCAAGTTTTCGTGGAAGATTTTATCCATCAGGACTTGAAGACGATGACCAGCGTGCCAATCACAATGCAGGTACATTGACCCAGTATCCTTCAGAACTCTATGGCACTCTCTAAGTTTTGGTTCCATCCATGCGACATAATTTTCAATTCCACCTTTCCAACGGTCATCAAAAGCGCGTCTTTCATAACCGTCACCCCAAATCACCTCATAGGGTTTGTTTGAAAAGAAAGGTGGGTCAGCATAGATTAGGTCTATGGAGTTGTCAGGAACGTGTCTTCTCATTACTTCTGTGCAATCGCCACAGTAGATAGTATCTGCTTCCATGTCTTTCATTATAAGTCAACTTTTGTTTAAGAATCAATCCTATGTTGGGTATCTTGTAGGCATACCACAAGCCATATATACTGTGAGGTATCTTATAGTATTCCTGTGAGACGTATGCAATGCAAGTATTGCAGTTCAGAAAAAGTCGTGAAAGACGGCAAAGTCAAAGGCACACAAGTATACAAGTGCAAAGACTGCAAACACCGCTTCTTCCAGAACGGAAGCTTCTCAAAAATGAGAACCGAAAAGAATCTAGTAGTTGCAGCATTGAACTTCTACTATGATGGTCTAAGCCTTCGCAAAGCACAGAGAAACCTAGAGCAAATATTCGGAGAAACTGTAAGCCAAGTAACGATTCTGAACTGGATAAAAAAATACTCAAAGCTAGTCAAAGATTTCGTCACAACCCTAACACCGCAACTTTCAGGCTTGTGGCATGAAGACGAAACCATGCTTTCATGCGAAGGAAAGAATGTTTGGTTCTGGGAAATGATAGACGAAGACACAAAGTTTCTAGTGGCGTCTCACGTCTCAGGAACAAGAACCCTAGAAGACACAATAGCAGTATTCAAGAGAGGACTTGAACAGAGCAAGGTTAGACCGAGAGCTGTATTCGTAGATGGCAGCTTTGTGTATGAAACAGCTTTCAACAAAGTTTTCTACACGATGCGAAAGGACACAAGACCAGAGCTAGTTCAAAGAGTTGGAATAAGAGCAAGGGAGACAAACAATATTGTTGAAAGGATGCATGGAACAGTCAAAGACCGCACCAGAGTAATGAGAGGACTCAAAGCTTTTGAGTCTACAAAGTCAATTCTCGAAGGATTCACAATCCACTACAACTATGTCCGACCACACCAGAGCCTAGGTGGAAAGACGCCTGCACAGGCAGCTAGGACGCAAGCACCTAGCACATGGAAAGGCTTGATTGAAGAAGCAACTAAGCATGAGGCACAACTGTTTGCCAAGGCTACAAGCCCTGAGAAAGTGGAGGAAATAAAAATGGAGGCGATAGCGAAATGAGAAAAGTCTTAGTGTCACTTCCTGAAAATGTTGCTAATCTCCTGAACACGGAATTAGTGGGCAAGATAGGCGAAACATGCTCAGATACACTACGAACGATAATAATGAGTTGGCTATCTGAGAAAGGCTATTTGACGAAGGGTGGTAAGCATGGCAAAGAATAAACCAAAACGTGAACTTGCAGAAGAGATAGATTTGTTGGACACTATGCTTGTGAGTCTTGTAGAATTACTTGAAGAAAAGGGACTATTGACGCAAGCAGAATGGGAAATACGAGTAAAAAAACGAGTGAGCATAAAGTAGCGAATGTTCTATTTGATTCTTATTTTTTCTATTATTGTCCCAAGGTGCTTGATTGCATTGAGATCAACGCCTTTCTTGGTATCAAGATATTTCTGCATTTTTTCAACACCTACTAAGCTTCTAACTACATCTGTCTCTTTGACCTGTTCCCTTTGGTTGAAGCTTCCATACTTTGAAGGGTCATTAGGCAACAGTATATATTCGAGGTCTTCTTTCAAGAATTTCTTTGCTCTTGGAGGAGGCGGTTTGGGTCTTTTATCAATATCTCCACCACCTTTGCTTTTGAACGTATTTCCGAAAGCATCAATGTAGGCGAAGAGACTCAAAAAATCGTCTGCCCTAGAAACATGCTCTTCGAACTGTGGTATTCCAAGATTGCAAGCATAAACGAATACTTCATTCAAGGGAATACGCTCGTTAATTTCGTAAAGAATAGAACGAAGATCACCTATGTGATTAAGCAAATCTCTGTTACCGACATCAATTGCGTATGCGTTGAAATCTTTCTCTAAGTACAAGTCAACGAACGGTTTGGCAAACCTGAACGGTAATAACGGTATAGTACCAATAAAAGGTTTGTAATTTTTCATTTCGGTGACGTTAATCAAATCGCGTAAGAAAGCCACACATTGTAAGATTCTCAACTCCGACCACGTCTTATCTTCTTTCAGCATCTTCGCTCTAACGGTAGGAACAAAGAGAGTATTTTCGCTAGATGCATACCAGTAACTTGATAATGACTTTGTGATTTCGTGAGAGGGGGCCGAGTCAAACATCAGGTCGAAAATTGTTAGGTTCAGTTTATTAGTGATGCAACGCAACCTAAGGTCTTTTGGTTGCTCGTAACCACTTCTAAAAGATTCTACTGTGCGCAGACTCACTCTCTTAGTGACCTCATTTATTTGCGCAGTAGTGGGCAACGGGTTTTCCAAATTCTTTATGCACTTTGTCGGTGTCTCAAAGGGGGGTGATCTGAGTACTGAGATTTCTTTTCTAATTACACCATAGTCATCGTCTTTGCACCGCTCTCGAATTGCTATTTTTGTTGCCATAATTAATAATAACGGCAAAAGCCTTAAATAGATATAGGGTGTGTGCGGGGAAAGCATGACAGAAATTCTCGATTATGGACTTGATTCTCCAGCAAGAGCTTTGTTAGTGCTAATTCTAGCCATAGAAGACCGAACAAAACAAAAGACAATGAACAAACTACATTTCCACAAGGCAATATATTACTTTGAGAATCTCGCGCAAGATCAAAAAGTAACCTTTTCAAACTACAAATACGGCGGTGTTTCATTCGAACTCACTGAAAACATGGAAACTTTGGAAGAATCAGGACTTGTGACCAAAGTCGGAACCAAATATGTGTTAACACTCGAAGGAGAAAAGTTGGCAAAAGAGCTTATTCAAGAGTATGATTCTGAGACGTTGAACAAACTCAAATATGCAAAATACTTGTTGAATGACTTGAATGATAAAGAGCTATTGTTTTTCATGTACATGACTTTTCCAGAAACTCAAGTGAACTCTATAGAGTTTGAAAATCTAGTCGAAAACAAAGAAGAATGGACTAGAAGATTATTCTTGAGAAATCGCATAAACGCTGCAACTGCGTCTCAATGGCTCGGAATGAATCAAAGAGATTTTCTTAATTCTCTGTCAGCTTGCGATAAGTAAATGGACTATGTTTTCGATACTTCGGCAGTTATAGTACTGCTTGAAATATGCGGTTTGGAGAAACAACTTCTAGCATTCTCTGGCAAAAACGCATTGTATATACCAAACAAAGTCAGAGAGGAGTTTTTGGATGGATGTAAGATTGATAGAGAAGCGATAAATGCCTTTTCTCTCGTAAATCCTTCACTAAACAAACAATTGGTGTCCTATTTTGTTCAACATTCCGACTCTGGCGAGTTTTGGACAATTTCACACAGTTGTGGCAACGGAAATTGTATTTGCGTGATTGATGATGGTTTTGGAAGGGATTTATGTGGATTTCTAGGCGTAAAATTCACTGGTTCGGTAGGCATAATAAATGAAATGAAAAAACAAGGTTACCTTTCAAAAGAAGATTTGCTTGAAATTCGAGAAAAAATAAGACGAAGCAATTTCTATCTATCAAAAGAGTTGCTAGTTAAGCTAGACGAAATCTGTTTTTCATAGGCTGAAATACACTTTGGGAAATACAGCTACCACAAATAACTTAACAGTATCCTCTGAGTGCGTGGTTATTGAAGACGTTGAAGAGCGCGTGCTCCCTAAGCACAGCCAAAATTCGCAGGGGCTTTATGAGTTGATCGTCAATATCGGTCATATGGAAAACAACGTGTCCTAGGTGAGGTTACGTAAAGATGGAGATGCTTAGAATGAACGGAGAAAAAATGGTTTGATTTTGGGAAGTGCGAGTCTAGGCTGTTGTTGGTGGGCTTGTCGTTGGTATGGGGCTGAGCTTTTTTGTGATTGTTCTGGCGAGTATTTTTGCGAGTTTCCAGATGTACCATGTGAGGAAGCCGTTTGCTAGCCACAGTTCAATTTGGCTGTAGGACCATCCTGCGTATATGCTTAGGAATCCTACCAGGAAACTGATCAGGGTTGTGAAGAGGAAGCTTTCTAGCTTAAAGTTTTCAGGCGCCGTTTTGCTGAAGTATCCTGCGAGGCTTGTGATGAGGGCCATGACGATGGCGATGGGTGCTGCTTTGGCTGCTGCCCAGATTCCATGTGCCCATTCAAGGGGCACTTCCGGCGGCGCTTCTTCCGCAGCCATGACCGGGAAAGCAAATGCTAGCACCAGCAGGGCTAAAGCAACCGCAAAATATGCTGTTCTCATCTGCGTGTTCACCTCCGTTAGCCAAGTTTGATCGTGATCATTTCGGATCGAGCGGGAACTTTTGATGTTTGCGCGGTTCTTCTCTTCTTTTCGGTCTTACCAGCGGTGGGGGTGTCTGTTTTGAGAATTTCGGGCCATCCGAGGCGCTTCAATTCTTCTATCATGCGATTTGCTTCTTCAAAGTTTGCTTTGGCAAATTCGAGTGTGCGGTAGACTTGAGGAGGATCCATATTCAGTTTTCTGGCGATCCTATATGCTGTGTCGCCTTGGATCTTGAGTTTGAGAATCTGAAACATTTTCGGGGTTATCTGCAACCGAATCAATTGTTTCTTGTTTCTAATTGTTTTTAAATGTTAGTGACAGCCTGAATCACCGTTTGTGACTGACAATAAGCCTCTTTTTCCACTTTGACCTATTGTCTGTTTAGATATTCATGCCTGTCCGCCCGTTTGCCTTGTTTAAACGATGGTTTGCACGTGACACGTCAACGTCGTCAATGGGGATTCGGGGAGCAGGAGCCCTGAGCCAAGCAGATTTTGGCCAACCCGTAAACAGTGAGGACCTGCTGTTCGCTGTGCAACGGGAACCTGTTGCCTACCGAATCGTGTTTCAGGTGGCGCATGACATTTTTGACAACTGGTTCAAGGTTGAAGACGTCGCCGAGAAGCCGAATCCGAATTTTGACAAACAAGTGCAGACGGTTCTGAGCCAGTTGAATGCGAAGAGCGTTTTCAGTCAGATGGCCGTTTTTGAACGTCTTTTCGGTTGGAGCATAATCGTTCAAGGTTTCGCGGATCATGGGGAAACGTTGGAGGCTCCGGTTGAGGGCCCGCAGCTGATTTGTGACATCGCCGCGTACGGCCCGTTGCAGTTCACTATTCACGGCGGCGACGAGGATAAAAATGAAATGAGTGAAAGGTTTGGGCTGCCAATTTTCTATACGTTAGCGAGAACTGGAATCAGTCAGGCTAGAATTCATTTTTTACGTGTGCTTCATTTTGCTACTCGGTTGCTGACTCATCCGTACAGGGGAATCTCGGTCTTAGAGCCCGTCTACGACGATTTGACCGTTCTCCGTAATATTCGTTGGGGCATGGGCCAGACCATGTTTCGGTATGGCAGCGGTTTTCCTGATGTTGAGCTTCAAGGCGCCAACAAGAAACAACTCGACGATCTTGAGGCAAGCCAGCAATTCAAGAATCTGCAGGCCCGAACGTATTTCTTGCACAGTGACAAGACCAAACTTGATTTCAAAGGCCTCGCTGGGAGAGCGTTGAATCCTGAGCCCTATTATCTGCCGATCATGGAGAACATCAGCTGCGGTTCAGGCGTGCCCTTGGCGATTCTTCGTGGAGCTCAAGCCGGTGAACTCGCAGGTTCAGAAGTCAACGAACGCGAGTATTTCAAGTTGATTAGTGATGCTCAAAGCCGCTACGAGCCCGGCGTAAGGGCTCTGATTGACGCGTTGATCGCATGTGGCCAAGTCAAATCGAACGTGAAGGACTACAGGATCGTTTGGTCTGGCGGTTTTGAAGTTTCTGAGAAGGAAAAAGCCCTCGTCGAATTGAATCTTGCGCAGGCACGCGAAAAGAAAACGGGTTGGATGACGATCGACGAGATCCGCGGTGAACAGGGATTGAAAGAACTTCCAGATGGCACTGGCAAAGTGGTTTTGGGCGTTAAACGTGCTGAACAGCAGCCGTTTTCGCAGCCTCAAAATGTGACAGGGGGCAAAAAAGAGTGAGGAAAATAGGAACCAGCCATGCTGAAGTTGACGCGTCAAAGATCGTTGAGGATTCAGACGAGTTCCTAGTTGTCCCGGCGATTATTGCGCGTGAAGGCGTTTTCCCGTATCCTGAAGGGAAAGCGTACAAGCCAGCCTCTGAACTGAAGGATGCGGCTTTTACTGCCGAAGGCGCCTGGGTCGTCGCCGAAAAGCATCCTGACACTATAGTTCTCACAGTTCGAAACGACATTAAAGGGAAAGTGGAAGGCGCCAAATTCTCCGACGAAATCAACGGCATTCTGGGTAATCTGCGGTTTTTCAAGGCTAAATGTGACGCCGCTTTTCTGGCGGAGATCAAGACGGGAAAACGTAAAGACGTTAGCCTCGGATTCTTCTACGACTATGACGCGACGCCTGGCAAATGGAACGATGAACCGTACGATTTTGTGCAGCGGAACATTCTCGTTGACCACGTTGCTGCTGGCGTGCCGGTGGGCCGTTGCCGTTCGCCGTACTGTGGCATAGCCGTGGACTCGTTGATTCGTAAGGTTGCTTTGGATCCTGAGGAAACCGAGAATTTTATACACGTCCCGGTTAGTGGTTCTGAAGATTTTGTTCAAGGCAGTTTTCGAACGATCACCATTGATGCGACTAAGGGCATTAGTGCCGTCGTTGGCAAGCTGAAGACCGATCCGGAAGGCTCGACGCACATTCAATGTTTTCTGTTTGACAAGAGCAAGGATTGGACGATGATGAAGGCGGAGGCGTGGATTGAAATGCGGAAGAAAAGCGCCGCCGATTCTGCTGTTCGCGAGATCGGGCGGGCTAGGCGGCTTCTTGAATCATGGTCACTTTCGCAAAGGAAGGGATAGAACTGCATCAGGATGATGATGCTGGACTCAAGTCGGGTCCTTAAACTAGCAAACTCGCAAAGAGAGGAAAAAAGAAAATGTCAAGTAAAGATGGTGGGTCTGGTGCGCAGGGCGGAGCGGCTGCTCCGTCACCTATCGACAATAAAGTTGCAAAGATTAGCATAGACCAGGCGTTGGCAGAGAACGAGGCTTTGAAAAGGGAATTGCAGGGCAAGGATGGCACGATTGCCGAGTTGACACAGCAGTTGAAGGCAGCGAATGACGTGCTTGAGGCTCAGGCGAAGGCGAAGCTCATCGGCGAGATATTGCCGCGAAGCAGCTTCACAATCGAAGACTTAACCAGCAAGTGTGTTGAGGAACTGCAGCATATTCGCGTGACTTTGGACCAGGCCAAGTTGCCAACTTACAAGAACGTTCGCTTCGGCAGCCCCTACGTTGGGGATGAGGGCCAGAGAGAGGACGGGTTGACTGTTGGCGATTTGAGCGTTGTCACCGAGGCAAAGCGTAAAGCAGGGAGGAGCTGACTATGCCGCAGGGTATCGTTAAGCCAGTAAGCCAAATCGTCGCGTCTGGCAAGCCGTTAGTCGTGGAGATGGAAGTGGGAGCGAACGCCACTGAAGTGAAGATGCTTCCGGGCAGGCTCGTAATCTTCGACAATGTCGACTTGAGCGTAATAGAGGCTGGGGCCAAGGCAGATAATGTCGTTGGCTTCCTGGATGTTGGCCCTGACAAAAAGAAAACTGACAACTTTGCCAGGGGCGAACAAGTCATGGTGGTCATGACCGACTGCGTTGCACTGTTGACTCTGTTGGCCAGCGAGAATGTTGCTCGTGGAGACGCGCTTGTCTCCGCCTCGGACGGCAAAGTGGCTAAGCAGGCAGTGGGAGCAATGGGCGGGCAAGGGAGCGTCGTCGGCTGGGCTTTAGAATCAAGCAACGCTACTGTGGACGCAGAGGTTCTCGTGCACTTCCACAAGACGGCTGAATCGGCCGCCGCTAGCTGAGAGTGATTTTGTATGAAGACTTTGAGACGAGTTGGACTAGAAACGGGACAGTTGACCGATGAGGAACTCAGGTACATTGACAACCGCGTGATCGAGGCTGTTCGACCAGCATTAGTCGCTCGACGGCTGTTTCCAGTTTTCAGGCTGCCCCACGCCGGTTTCACGAGCGTGAGGGCTTGGAAAGAGACGGACATGGGCCAGGCAACGATTGACATGCAGGGCATAACGCAGACGAAGGACAGGATTCAACTGGAAGGCTTTGACGTGAAGGTGCCGGTGATTCACAAGGAGTTTCTGTTGCATTGGAGAGATGTTATCAGTAGCCGTTATGGCGGTTTGCCGATTGAGACGCGAAGCGTTGAGTCAGCCGGAGTGCAGTGCGCTGAAGAGGAAGACAAACTCTTGCTAAGCGGAGAGTATTCTGGTTTCAGGGCGTTGGGCATTGAAGGCTTGATCACGGCTACAAACCGTAACACGAAGGCAAGCGCCGGGGCTTGGCCTGCAAACGCGTTAACAGACATCAGCGCCGGAATCGGGGAGCTTGAAGCCGACAGGCATTATGGGCCATACGGTTTGATTCTGCGTAGCAGTTGGCTTGCAAAATTGCGAACACTGATTGCTAACACGGGCATATTCTATTTGGAGAAGGTGGCTGAACTGGTTAAAGCAGGCGTTTTCGTTAGTGATCAGCTTTACACGAGCGCCGGTTTGACGACGAGCGCGTTGGTTGTTGAGCCAGGACAACAGAATTTCGAAATGGTTGTCGGGCAGGATTTGGCGACGTTTATGCAGCAGGACGAGGACATGAACGTCAGCGGCAAAGTGTACGAGGTCGTGGCGCCGCGCATCAACAGGCCTACTAGCGTGTGTGAGGTAACAGGACTCACGTAGAATCATAGCGTACTGTTCGGTACGTTTTCCCCCCCAACTTTTTTTCGGGGTCAAAATCTGATCCGCCAGGGGCGGTATAGCGAGGTGAATGATTACGAAGTTCAGATTGAAAAGTGGGAAGGGCATGGTTCACGGTTTCACCACGGCTGACGGTGCGGCATATGGTCCGGGTGACATAGTGGATTTGCCTGGATCGTATGATGGTGAAGCCTGGCTTGAACGTGTTGACGATCCCGTGAAAGCGGTGGCTCCGCCCTCCAAACTCGAGCCCCTAATACCCGAAAAGTTTGTGGAAACGAAAGAAAAGCCCCAGACAGCTTTGGGGAAGCATAGAAAGGGACGAAACAATAAGTGAAGGTTCAAGTTGGGATTCCCAGTCTCAAAGAGCGTGACCGACATCATGGTTATTTAGGGTCAACCCTGAAGCACATTGAAGAGGCTTTAGAAGGCGTTGAACATGACGTTTTTGTTACATCGCCCACGCATTTGGCCGGTTGGGAAGGACTGGTGGAACGCCAGAACGCTATTCTGGACAAGTTTCTAAGGGGCGACTGCGACTATCTTTGGCATGTAGAATTGGATGTTCAAGTGCCTGCGGATTCTTTTGAGAAGCTTTGCGGTTTGGATGTTGATGTTGCCTGTGGTTACGTGCGGCGACACAGTGGAGATGGGTTGATCTGCGGGTTCCTAGACGAGAACATGCGCGTGTGGTATTTGCCATTTAACGCTGTCAGAGGCAACGTTTTGTC
>Ga0315284_10015326_pt1 | contig 10905 bp, 11 predicted proteins | sample YL17G09_16_MG_FD_203696 | JGI IMG/M metagenome (GOLD analysis project Ga0315284, IMG submission 203696) | Sediment microbial communities from Yellowstone Lake, YNP, Wyoming, USA - YL17G09_16 | ecosystem: Environmental > Aquatic > Freshwater > Lake > Sediment | place: USA: Wyoming | collected...
CGAGCATCTATAATTTAATTTTTAAAATTTTCTTTAAGTAAAATATAACATTAATAACTTTTAATGTCAAACATTTATGGTAGGTTATCCAGGAAATATTATACAATTTTTAAATTATGGATATTCTCAATATATCAGAAAAGTATTAGAATTAGTAGAAATAAACCCAGATAAGATAGAATGGAGGTTATATGAAAAATGGACACTTATCAGACCCCTTACGGAAAGCTGGAAAAAGTTACCGAATTATTGAAATAATACAATGATTTCTTTTCGTATTTTATTGTCAAAAGAACCGTCCCTTTGACAATCTCATACGAGGACGAGGGAGCAATAGCGACCGAAGAGTCATGAGCATTATGCTCTTCTTTATATATGCTTCCATATATCTTTTCCTGCGTGATATTTTACCAACCTATCTTTTTTCAATCCTTGTAATGCATCTCGTACTAAATGTTTCCACTCTCCATGCTGATAAAAATGTCCCTTGTGTTCACAAGGTTCTTTGTCATCACAATCGCTTGGATATCTTGATTGTATTACTCTGTAAATGTCATGTATATTCATTGGTCTATTTCTCAATTGGAATTCGATTTCATTCTTAAGTTTTAGATAACGAGTTCCTTAGTTGCATTTTCTTCACCTTCTATTGAATTGTTAAGGTAATGCTCACGATTGCATATAACGGTTTGCGGATAAAAGAAGTTGCCGAAGGCAATTTGGGCCCAGCCTTTTATCTGCTGTTAGATGAAGTTGTTGCCTTTTTTATTTTCCGATAACTAAAACCTCTTCTGAATGATTATTGCTTAAAACATACTTGTAATTCTTTCGTTTTACTTTCTCTACATTTGACTTATATTTCTTTAATAGAGCAACCAATTCATTGATAGAAGGAATTCCATCTGATCTGTAAGAAATAACTATGATACTATCTGCAAATTTCTTAATCAATCTTTCAAAAGCGGAATAAATTTGATTTTTATCAATCCAAGGATTTTTTTCTTTTTTCAGGGGCTTGTGTTTCATTCGGTAATCAATTATCTTATCCCATTCAGAGTATCTAACCAACCCTTCTAAAAAATGATAAAATCCTAAATAATCAACCCCTATACCGTTTTTTGAGATGTATGGAGTATCAATATAAACTAGATCAAAATCTCCTTCAACTTCAAATACATCCAGATTAAGTGCTTTGTTTTGAAAACTATTGGAAAATACAGCTTGATTGGCTTCAGCTACAAAATTCCTGAAATGTGTTTCAAATGGTGTATCCCAGGTAGTCTTGTTTCCGAAATTCCTTTCAACATCAGAGAATCTCAAATAAAGATTTTTCCTGTGAAAAAGATTAAAGGGTCTTTTAATTATGCAGGACTGAAAAAAGGCATAATAAGCAAGAGCACTTTTATACAGATTTCTCAATTGAGTTATATTAGTCACAACAGTATCTATCCATTGATTCTCTTCATCTGTAAAATAGATATCCTTAAAGGTATCATACACAAAAGTTAGGTATATAATCTCTTTATGTTTGGTAAGTAAAAAATCTACATCTTCTGATGTCAATATTACAGAATCATTCTCAATCAACGCAAGTCCTATAAACCAATTAAATTTTAATATATCATTGTAAACAATCTGCTTTCCCTTTTGTTTGAACTTATAGGCAACACACCCTGTTCCTCCAAATGCATCAAGAGCGGTATGAAATTGGAGATATTTGATATTCTCCCATATCCAATCTACTATCTTTAGTTTGCTTCCTTGATACCGGGTAGAAGGGAATATGGGGATTTTCTCTATTAAATTCAATTGTTGTGAAACTGCCATATCCATATTTATACCCCTAATTTCTTGTATTGTAAATATTCCTTAAGATTTTTGTAGGGAGCGCCTTTCAAGTCTACAGCCCTTGCCATATCTTTTGTTAGATAGTACATCCAATAGTCATCAAATGCCTCTTCCCCAAGCTTTGTAAAAGGACCATCTCCAGTTACCAACTCATTAATTCTAACAACTGAACCGATATTTTTTGTATTTCCGCTCCCAGGTCTATCTAATGCAATCTTGTATTTCTCCTGGACAAAAAATGTAAAATTCTTAACAACCGAAGTTATCTTTTGAAGTTCATCAAGACAATAAACCTTCCTTTCATCCAGATGCTCATCTGTACGAGAATAAATTATTCCCAAGACAAAATGTCCAACATATTCATCATAAGGAAAGGTAATATTCTTCCTACTCTTGCGATCACGGAAATAGCCTGTAAATGCCCCGAGTGTCATTCCATTTACGCTCTTTTCATCTTTGCGATAGGTGCTTTTTATATCCAACGCATACTTATTATTAGCAATATCAATAAAAGTTATGTCAGGATAGAAGTTTTGTTCTTTGCATAGAATCATCTTATAACTATTTTCTTGAGCAAATTGACATATCTTTGGGAAAAGAAGTATCTCCATAATCTTTGAGACAACCTTTGTATCTACAGAGATTGTATAGATACTCCTTGCAATATCAATAAATCCTTTTACAACCCAGTCGCCTTCCGTAGTTGACACAAATAAATTAAACTGGTCAACATACTTTAGAAGCCGACTGCGAAACTCTTGTTTTAACCTTTGTTTTTCTTCTGAATTCACCATATTTCCCCTCAATTCTATCTTTGATAAGTTGACAGTAATCCTGCTCTATCTCTATCATCACACATTTTCGTCCCAAGCCTTGAGCAACAAAACCAGTAGTCCCTGAACCTGCAAATGGGTCAAGAATCAAATCCCCTTCATTAGAACCTGCCAATATTACATTTTCTAAAACAATGGGTTGCTTAGTAGCAGGATGTCTGAATGGATTTTTCTCTGCCCAATATCCCCAGATATTTTTCATCTGAACCCCACCGTTTAACTCTTTCATCACCCAATAATTAAATTTTGTTTTACCGTTAAAATTCTTTTTAGCCCAAAGCATAGTTTCGGTAACTGCCCTAAAACAAGACCCCTTAAAATTAGGTGGTGCGTTTATTTTATGGAGAATTATATCATTGAGAATCTTGAATCCCAAATCCTGAAGAACAACATTTACCACTCCAATACTATGATATGTACCTGTTATCCAAATGGTAGAGCCATCTTTTAAGATTCTTTGCGCCTCTTTTAACCAGGTGTGATGAAACTCAAACTGATATTGAAGAGATTTTGAATAAGCAAACTTTGCCTTTTGAGTATCAAATGTTTCTGCATGTCCATCAGTGCGCTTAATAATCAATCCGGATTGATTCCCAAAATAAGGGGGATCAGCAAAAATCATATCAATACAACAATCAGGTATTTTTTTGAGGAACTGCAATGCATCTCCATTAAAGAGTTTAATCTTTTTTTCAGGATTATAATAAAATGGGGTAAGTTTTCCAGATTCATAATTTGCTGGTTGCTCAGCACAAAGCATTTTATCAATGTGGCTGAAAATATCATAGACCTTATCCATTTTTTTACCTTTCTCCTCTTTTTTAATAGGTGGTAATCTCATCTAACGGCTGCCGATATATGTCGTTTTCGCCGCATATTTACAACATTTTATATTATCCAAACTGAAAAATCAACCATAATCACGAAAATCGGCGAAAATGACCCTGTCAGGGCGGAGCAGCCGACAGGCTGCGGAGATATATCGGCTGTTGAGCGATGAATGCTGCCCATGTTTAACATAATTATTAATAAATAAAAGGAACTAATCGCTTTGTTTTATTAAAATATTCATCCCATTTTTCTTTAAATTCATTTCTTAGAATTTTTTCTTCTTCACTTATACGCCATATAAACAAAAGAATTATTGGGATGTTTAATACTAATCCAATTATTGAACGAAATATTAAAGCCATACCAATTGTACTGATAATTATTCCAGTATACATCGGATTTCTGATTTTAGAGTAAGGACCATCAGTAATTAATTTATGACTTTCTTGTATTGTAACATCAACACTATATTGTTTTCCTAAATGTATATTCGACCAAAATGCTAGTAAAGTACCAGAAATAAATAAAATTAATCCGGAAATTCTAATAAAAATATTTTCTACAAATATCAAAATATCATTTTTATCAAAATATGATGAAGATAGTAGTATTATTATGGTTAATAAGCGATTAATTGGAAAAATTATTCTCTGAAGTTTAACTAACTTTTCATCTTTTCCTTTACTATCAAGAGGATTAATTGGGTTTTTATAAAATTTTATTCCCAATATAATTGATTCTAATACAATGAATACCGAATAACTAAATCTAACAGGATGATTAAAAAATCCTTTTATATCATTAATTCCCCAAGTTAAAATTGGTAAAAATAAATATACAATTATCACTAAAAAGATTAAACTGACACTTTTAATTAATTTTATGTTTTTTACCCTCCAACTGTTTTACCAAAAAACTGGGCAGCATTTTTCGCACAATGTTTCCGGTGTAAAAGAAGTTCTGCGTGAGCAGAATTTGGACGGAACGAAGCGTAGTCTTTTACACTGTGTTATACGCCTGTGCCGTGCTATCTCTTCTTTAAAGAGTGACAAAACCATTTTTAATACTGAGATCATTCCTCCTTGAATTTGCTTTTATCTTATCTTTTTTATATATTTCGTATAATTTATTTTTGAAATCATCAACATTATTTCCATAGATACTTTTGAAAGCTTCACGATTTTTGGTAATCATTCCCTTCGTATAGTAAAACATAAGAGATAATTTCAAAGCTCTTAACAACTTTTTATCCCATTTATCAGAAATATATTGTCCATTAGTACTATTAATAGGGCGATAGCGCATAGGATATGCCAATGCTCCCAATTTATTTACTTCATTAATTCTATAGTAAAAATATTCTGGTGTGTCGTTATTGTATTCAGAGTTATATAAGACATAAATTCTTATATCTTTAAACTCGTATTTGTGAGCCAACTGGATAGCTTTCTGTATATATCCGTCTTCTGAATGATTATCAAATGCAAGTCTTAAAGGGTCAATTTTTATTTGGCTTAGTAATTTTACTTTATCTTCATCAAGTAATCTGCAATCTAAACCTTGATTAAAATCAATATGTGTTATTTCTATTTTCCGAAATTTCATTAGTATTTTTATGTCATTTTCAAAGTTAGGTGATGCAAGCCAATTATTATCCCAAAAAATTATTTCCCTTTTAGTAATATCAATGTCTTCCTGCCAGTTTTCTTTTACTTTAAATTCGGGTTCGTGTTTTCTGACAGCACAAAAAGAACAATTTCTTGGACAGCCTCGAGTTGTAAAACTGATAGAATACGGCAAATTAGGATACCAAGAATAGTCCGGTGGACAATTCTCAGCCCCTCGTAATAGCCCAATATGAGGTTCTATACCTGTTTTTTCTTTAATATACTCAGGCATAAGAGTTGCCATAATTCCACCTACTCTTATTCGTGCTTTTGGAAATTTATTCCTATAGTATTCTATTGATTCAATAACATACTGCGCTTGATATGTAAATAAACTGGTTATATATATAATATCATAGTGTTTTTTAAATTTTTTATAGCATTTCTCATTTCTTTCAAAAAGGTTAAGAGCAGAATTGTGGGAATTGTCTTTAATAAGCATTACATCATCCCTTTTCTTTTTGTGCCAAGTTGAAATTTTCATCAAACCCAATGGAGGATAAGGATTATTATATGCTGGCTCAACCAGAAGAATATTCTTCATTAAATTTTACTCCCCTATAATTTATGTTTAAAAACTGCTTCGTGAATTAGATATAAATATTTCTTTTGTGAATTATCCATAGCTATCATAAAAGCATCTATCGGGTCACCCATTACAGGGGACCTACCTTGGTCAACATCATATCTTGCTGTAAACTTACAGAAAGCTTCACCTACTAATTCTGCATACATTGGTTTAGATTCATCGCATTTGAAGTTTAAATTATCTTCAAAATACTCTTTAACCCCGGGAAATTTAACATAAATCTGTATAATCTGGGTGTTTTTATCATAACGCGCTCGCTGGTCAGGATTTTCTTCTAAGTCTGGTTTAATACCTTGGAAAAACCCACCCTTAGGTCGTTCTTTTCTTTTTCCTATTTTTCCCGGAGGAGCAACCATTACTGTAGCATTTGCTTTATGGCTACCTAATTTGCAAGTAATTGTCGCTTCTTCCCCATCTATTCGACCTATTATTCTAAATCTCCCATAATAAATATTTATGAATTGAGAATGTGGATTAAGCTCCACTATAGGATCAAGAACTTGGATATGGAGATTATTTGAGTCCACTTCTGCCTGATAATAACCGGATGCGGAATTAAGAATATCTGTGGGTGCATAAATAGAGAAATTTCTTTCTTTATTTATTTCAACGTTTGCATAGGGAGGTTTAATAGTCAGAGTTTTTATTTTTGTTTCTTCTCCATCCGTAAGTTCATCACCAGGTGGCGGTTCAGTCATATGTTTTTTCGCGAGTCTATTCAATAAAGAACAGACATCTTTGTTCAGCTTTTCTATCTTCTCTGGTGTAGGAATAGTTGGTTTTGTCTCAATTTGCTTTTTCTTCTTTTCAATGATAGGTTCTAAAATTTTCTCAATTTCCCTCTGTAAAGCAACACAATATTGATGGCGCCAGTTAATGCCTGTTCTATCAGGAATAATTACTCCCCAATCTCCTTCTATTATTCTTTTAGCTAAACCTTCCCATCTTACTTCTCCAAAGAAAAAGCACCCTGCTTTTTCGTTCTGGTATTTAAAAAATTGATTATCAAGAATGGCCCCTGATGTTTTTATTAATAATCCTGCCCGAGCAAAAGGATTGTTATACGGACCTTCTAATTCCTCATCGCTTTCATAGATTTTTATTTCAACATTATCTTCATAATCAGGAATTTTTATAGGTTCCTCAATTATTTTTTTGCCTTTTGGTATTTCATATAAGATAGTTTTTCTATTTTTTAATCCGCTTTTTTCTGGAGATTCAAACTCTAAAATGACTTCCTTATTAGGTGTTGAATTAATGTCTCTAAGAGCATAATGATTAATAACTTGAGGTAAAAAGGTTTTATAACCTGGGCATTTTATTTTTTCGTTAGTCACTGTTATTTTTACTAATGTTCCATTCCCTTCAACAATACCAATACTTTTTCTTTCTTCTCTGTTTGGCGTATAAGGTATTCCAAGTATCTCATACATTGGTCCTTGCTTTTCATCCCACCATACATTAGCTATACATAATTTATCATCTTTTATAGTATAAATCCCTGCTTTTCCTAAAGCAATTATTGCTTCTTTTAATCCCCTACCAAATAATCCCCTGACACTTTTCCCTTCTTCAAATTTACTCGTCGCACTCGCAAATGTTAACGCTTTTTTGAGATTATCTTTATCCATTCCCTCTGCAAAATCTATAACTTCAAGTTCCTTACACTTATCATACTTTAACCTTTGCACTCGTATTTTAATCTCGCCTTTAACTTCCTTACCTTCTTGCTCAAGCCGTTTATAACTATCATCACTATTCGTCACAAGTTCAACTATTGCATCAATGAGGTAACGAATAGTTGAAAAAACCGTCTGCTTATACCATCTCACAGTGTCTGCAGGAATTGGTTGGGCTTTTTCGAAATCTTTTTTATCCATTTTTCCTCCTTTTATGATTTATATTTTTAATATAAGTTTTTAATAAGGATGCTTTTTGTTTTTCACATTGTTTTAAAAACTCAAAGAGTTCATTTTCTCCATATTGTTTACAAATATCAAAACAGTAATTAAGATTTTGTTTAAGAACTCGTGGAGGAGTTTCAAAGGTGGCAACAAGCAATCTTCTAAATTCTCCCTCACTGATATTAAAATCTTCTCTATTTTGATGAAATCTTCTAAATGGTTCGCTTTCCTTTAAATGCTTAATTACCGTATCTCCACGGTCTCGTGTTTGTCCTGTTCGCTGTTTTTTAACTTTTTCCTCCTGCAACTCTTTCAACACTTCTTGAGCCGCTCTTTTGCCTAATAATGTAATTTGGAATCCATTTTTTTCATTTCCTGTAACCCATCCATTATCACGGCATCTAAGTATTTCAATCTTAACTCTACTTCCATCCGGCCATTCCGGGTATCTTTGAAAACCAAACCGTCTCGGGAATAATGTAAAACATTCATTTACAACCCTCTCATAGGCACATTCTTCTCCATTTCTGACTATCTCCTTTATTGCCAAGATTGTCAATTTAGTGAGAGATATTGAGCTATACATGCGTTCATCAAATTGTTTTTTCATTATTACCTCCTAATGCACGGCATGGCGTATAACGTCCGCGCATATATGACGTTTTGCCGTAGCGACAGCGAAGGCAAAATGTGGCGAAGCCCAAAGCGACCAACGGGAGCGGAGCATATATACGTTATTGTACGCAGTGCCGAGATTTAAAATTTCCATAAATATATTAATCTTGGTCCACGGCTAACTTTTTCTGATGTACGAGGTATTTCTAAAAATTTTATTGGTTCAATATTTAGAGTCCAATCTCCAATTAATTCTTTATCAATCATGTGATGTTCAGGATAATTAGCATTATCTTTTGGACAATTCCAATTATATGGAAAACTTAAAATAGCCATCTTTGAAATCCTCATTACTTCACGAAATGCTTTAGTTTGTCTACTATTTAAATGTTCCCATACTTGAAGAGCTATAAATAAGTCATATTCTTTATCTTTAATTGGCCATGGTTTTTCAGTTGCATCATGTTGAATAATTTTCGATACATTTTTATCTGGTTTGCCCCAAAAATCATCATCAGGTTTAACCATTACATCGCAATTTTTAATCATTGTAATTTTGCCAGGTCCTAATTCTAATGCATTTTTTATTGATAATTCAGTTATTAATTCAATAACTGGTCCATAATAAGACCATCTACCATTGTACCAGTCTCCCATTGGACCACTAAGTAATTTTTCATATTCTTCAAAAGTCAATGTCTCCATTGTATTTCCTCTATTTTAATCTCGGCATTGCGTACAACTTAAAATAACCGAACTACTTTGTTTATGCTCCCAAATTGTTATATTTTACAAAGTACTTCGTTTATGGACGACTATTGGAGAAGCTTTAATAGTATCATACGAAAAATTAACCATTAATTTTCCTTGTGGTATATCTTTATAGATTCTTATACTTATCATAAACTTATTTTATTAATTCTGCAAATAATAATGTGTGTTGGTCTGTGTCAATACTTTGGGGGTAGTTTTCTTTGGTGAAAAAATTTCCTCTGGCTTTGGGTAGACTTACCCCTTGTTTTGTTAAGGCTAATTGTTTTTACAAATAAGCATAATTGTCCTTATTTTATTTAGGTTACCGTAATACATAGTGATCAACTTTCTTTAGTTTTTTGATGGATTAATTAAAATATCCTACTCTGGATAGTTCTCGTAAAACACCCACCCAGGGTTTACCCTGATCCGGTCCTCTTAAAGCCGGTATGGTTACCTCGACAAGAGGAGAAGATTCTGTCTCTTGTTTAAAGTAAGAGGCGGGCAGAGGTGGTTTATACTTACCTACTTTAATATTTCGTTCTCTTTCTATTTCCCACCAGTCGTCCCATTCTCCATTTAAGATAGTCTCTTTTATCTTTAAGAGGCTAAGAGCCCCTTTTTTACTCCAGCTCATCCCTCTTTTTTTAAAGCGAGCGCTAATGGCCTGATTTACATTTGATTCTATCGCTCCGGCCCTTTCTATCTCTTTATCTTTTAGTTTAAACTGATTGGTAATCCCTAAGCGGTTACGAGATATGTAAGTATAGAGTTTGGTCAGATTATCTTTCTCCTTAAGGTCATAGGAATTTCTGATTAGCTGGTCTATCCTTAATAAACCCTTATCTATCTGATTAGATAACAGTAGGTCTTTTATTGCCTTCTGTTCCTCTTTCCTCCTCCCCAAGGCTTCTTTAAACCTTTTATAAAGGTGGTAGAGATCGAGAATATAAGTGGCAGAAGAAAAGTAATCTTTGATCCCGGAGGTGATCCAGGAATCTCCGTCTCCCCCGAAGATAATCTTTTTTACTTTAGAGAGGGAGAGTCTTTCTTCGGCTAAAAGACTTAGCTTTTCCATAAAGTCTTTCCCGGTACCGATAAAGGTAAATTTCTCCTTTAGTCTTTTAGATTTACCTGTTTTATAGCGGGCTTCTTTACCGCTATAGCCTATGCCTAGTTTTACTTCCAGCTTTCCTCCTTTTTCTTGGCCTTTTTTCTGTAAGGTGATATAGGTAGCATCTGCTTCTAGGTAGGCAGTATCAGGGGCCTCTTTATCGGGGTAATCTAGATTCTCTATCTGTCTTAGTTTCTTCTTCTGGTTTTCGATGATCAGGCTACCTTCTTTTATTACTGATTGTCTTATAGCTTCATGAGAGCGGAAGCTACCCAATAAGAGTCTGGCTTGAGTTACTACCTCTCGGTAAGAGGAAAGACTGGAAAGAAAATTTTCTATCTTGGCTCGAGATAGACTGATGCGTTGGTTTTTAATTATACTTAAGGCCTCGTCTAAGAGATAATGGCTTTTACCTTGTCTGTCCTTGTAACGGGTACGGGAATAGAGGATATCACCGAAACGGGTAAGAAAGTATTTTTCCCTTTTACCGGTGTTTTTTAGTTCCCCTCTTTCCCTCTTATTACGCAAGTAATTATCTATATCGGTAATGGCTTTTTCAAATACCTTACCGGATAGATGCTGGGATATTTCAAAGATCATATCTTCTATGCTATCAAAGGTTAAATCTTTTATCTCTGTATTTATCTTGACCTCGGGGAAAGTTATTGTTATAGTATCAGTATCCATGGGTGTAGCTTACCTCCTTTGTTAAAAAGGTTTGTTTGTTATTTTAGGTAAGTCTACACCTTTT
>Ga0315284_10015327_pt1 | contig 10905 bp, 9 predicted proteins | sample YL17G09_16_MG_FD_203696 | JGI IMG/M metagenome (GOLD analysis project Ga0315284, IMG submission 203696) | Sediment microbial communities from Yellowstone Lake, YNP, Wyoming, USA - YL17G09_16 | ecosystem: Environmental > Aquatic > Freshwater > Lake > Sediment | place: USA: Wyoming | collected...
CCCGCAGCCACCTCCGCCAACCGGGCAAACAGCTCTGGCGTCAAGTCGATGTGCAACACCTGGGCGATCACCTGCGCCCAGCCGTGCAGGAAGTACACCCATCCGTCCTCGACCACCACCTCCCGCGCAGTCTCCTGAGCCATTGCCTGGTGCATAAAATCCAGCTCACCCCGGTAGTTGAACTCCCAGGCGATGCCATGACGTGGGAACAATCCTGCATTCGTGACCGGTGAGCCGGGCGTATCCTTACCCATGCCCGTGGAATTGATTACGATGCTGTAATCCGGCAAAGCAGCCATGATGACATCGTTGATCAAAGGGGAACTATTACAGGCATATACAACCTCGATGTCGGTCTTATGCCCTGCCACCATCTCTTTCATATGATCCAAGCGCGGCTGAGAGCGGTTGACTACGATAAACTTTTCCGGCCGGTCGCCGGGATCTTCCTTATTGATCAGGTGCAGCAGCGTGGCGACTGCCGAGCCTCCCGCCCCAAAGCACAGCACGAATCCGCCGCTGCGCTTAAAGTAACCTTCCCCGATGACAGCGTCCAGGCTCAGCCCAGAGGTGATCGGGTCCTTGGCATGCCCTTCCAGCCTGCCCTCCAGCTTGGAAATACTGGATACCTCGCCGCAGATCAATGCATAGGGGTCGAAATAATCGAATAGGTCCCTTGCTGCGTTATACAAGTCGATCTTGTGCGTCGTCACCAGCGCGCCCAGCGAGAGCGAGTCAAGCTTGATCTGGGCGACTGCCCTCCGGTAAGCCTCTGGCTCATCATGGATCTTCAGATCCATCCCCTCGATGACCACCTCTGTTCGGCCCAGCTCCTTCATCCACAGCGGGAACACCTTCATGATCGAAGATTTGCCCGTGGTGACGCCAATAAAGTAAAAGGTCGGCGCTTTCTTGGTGACGACAGGGTAGGTCAATTTGTTGGTTTGATCGATCATGTCGATTATCCTTTCTAATATATCATTATCATCCTGCGCTCACGGGTTCGTTATTATTTCACGCGCCCGGCATTAACTGCCTCGACAAACTGGCGAGCCTTGGCGCTAATCTCTGCGAAACGCCCTTCTTTCGCCAGGTTGGGCGGGCAGAGCTCACTCCCCGCCCCCACCCCAAAGACGCCTGCCGCGAACCACTCGCCCACATTCTCCGCGCTGACGCCGCCGGTGGGCATGATCGGGATGTTGGGGAATGGCCCTTTCAGCGCCTTGACATATGCCGGGCCAGTCAGGCTGCCCGGAAAGAGCTTAACCACATCCGACCCCAGCCGGTAAGCCTGGAACACTTCGGTCGGCGTAAGCGCGCCGATCATCACCGCTAAGCCGCTCGCCGTCATCGCCTGGGCTAACTCCGCATAACACACCGGGCTGACCAGGAAGCGCGCCCCGGCTGACTTAGCCTCTTCTGCCTGGTAAGGTTCGGTCAGTGTTCCCATCCCTAAAACGATCTGCTCACCAAACAGACTTTCCAGCTTTTTCACTACCTCCACCGCGTTGGGTGTGCTGTAGGTAATCTCGATGCCCCTGACCCCACCCTCGATCAAGGCCTCCACCATCTTGACCGTCAGCTCTGGCGACGGACCGCGGATGACCGCCAGTAAGCCGATCTCGCCGATCTTCTCCAACACTGCTTGTTTATTCATGATCACCTCTTTATATTCTCAACCGCTTACCGGATAAAGCGGCAGTTCGCCGCGCAGCACCGCCAGGCATTCTTCGAGTGCGATTCTCCCCATCCTGTCCATCGCCCCATCTGTATGGGAGGCGCAATGCGGGGTGACGATCACTTGCGGCAGGGATAGAAGCAGGTTGTCCTTACCCGGCGGCTCATGGGCGAAAACATCCAGCGCCGCCCCGCGCAGCCACCCCGACTGCACCGCCTCCACCAGGGCGGTCTCATCAATTAGCTCCCCGCGCGCCGTATTCACCAGGAAAGCTCCCTTCTTCATCTTGCCCAAAAAAGCCGCGTTGACCAGTTCTCGCGACTCCGGCAGCAGTGGCAGGTGCAGCGAGAGGAAATCCGCTTCCGCCAAGACTTTATCCTGTGGCAGCAGATCGACCCCATAATGATGAGCATAGTCGCTATCCGGCAGGGGGTCGTAAGCCACGATTCGGCAATTGAAACCCGCCAGGCGTCTTGCCACCTGCTTGCCGATCGCCCCAAAGCCGAGCAGCCCCACGCACTTGCCTTCCAGCGTCAGCCCGTTCAAGCGCGGCCACTCGCCTGACCGCGTGGCTGTGCAGGCATTCGGGATATGCCGCGCCAGGGAAAGGATCAGCGCCACGGTCAGCTCCGCTACCGAGACCGAGTTGGCCCCCGGCGTGATGGTAACCAGGATACCTTTTTCGTGGGCTGCTTGCAGGTCTACTTTATCCACACCCACTCCATAACGGCTGATCACCTTTAACCGGTCGGCAGACGCCAAGGCAGCCCGGTCGATGTTATCCAGGCCAGCGATGTAGCCGTCACAGCCCGGCAGCAGCGCAGCCACCTCCGCAGAGGATAGCGGCCGGTTGGTTGGGTTATAAATCACCTCGCCAACCTGTTCTTCCAGCTCCGTTTTCAGGCGCGGATCGCTCTTGCCATACGAGGTGGGGGTGACCAATACCCGGCAGGATTTCAGGTCGCTCATTTTCGTACCTCCGGTGGCTGCCAGCGTAGGTTGTCAACGATCTGCACCTGTCCGTCCCGCTCAACCACCAGCTTACGGAAACCCTGTTTCTCGATCGTGCCATAATCGTGTCCCGCGTTGCCCGGGTAGACGAAGAAAGTTGCCAGGTCACCCGTGCTCGTGTTAACCGAGCGATGCGCCCAGCGTGGCGGAACGTAAAGCACCCGCCCAGGAGCCAGCGCCTCGACAGACCACTCGCCTTCGGGGTTCTCCATCACCATAAAGCCTCTCCCCTTCAGACAGTAATATACCTCGGCTGTCTCCAGCACGTTATGAAAATGCCCTTTGGTCATGTAACACTCGTCCCCCACCCTTCCCGGATGGACGATCGAGATCCCATGCAGCAGCTCCCCAGCCACTTCGGGGCGCTGGTTAGCATACACTTCATAGAGCAGCACATCTTCCACTTCCAGCATGCGCTGGTAGGCCCGCAAATCGTTGAACTGCCCCTGCATCGAAGACAACCTGCGCTGGATATGGTGGTCGAACCGCGACGGCGTCACAGCCGCCAGGTCGATATCAAAAATAGATGGCAAGTCTTTGATCTCTTGCATTCAAGGCTCCAGTACGATCTTAAGCGATTTGCCATCCTGTGCAGCCGCGAAAGCCTCTGCCAGTTGGCTAAGCGGGTAACGGGTGCTGACCAGCGGTGAGAGATCGATGCGCCCGGAATTTACGATCTCCACCGCCTGGCGGCAGTCAGCCGTGCTGCATGCCGTCGTGCCCGTCACCACCAGCTCTTTGTAATGCACCATATTTGAGTCAAACTGGATTGTGGTGCGGTCTTTGGGCAGCCCGCCGAAATAGTTGATCCTGCCGCTGATCGCCGCCAGCTCCAAAGCTGATTCTTGCGCCTGGTGAACGGGCGTTGCCACGACTACCGCCTCAGCTCCCTGGCCCTGGGTCAGCTCTGCCAGGATGGCAGCCAGGTCTTCGTTCAGCGGGTCCACCACCAGATGTGCGCCCATGTTTTTCGCCTGCACACGGCGGTAAGGATTCGGCTCGCTGACCACCACCCTTCCGGCGCCGCGCAGGCAGGCGAGCAGCAGGTGCATCGTCCCGATTGGTCCGGCACCCATCACCAATACCGTGTCGCCTGGCTGGATCTTGAGCGCATTCTGCCCGCGCAGCACACAGGCGAACGGCTCGATCAGCGCAGCCACCGCCGCATCCAGCCCATCCGCGATGGGCATGAGGTTACCCTGTTGGACTGCCTCGGCTGGGATGCGCACGTATTCGGCAAATGCCCCGTCCAGAGTGACCCCCAGCGCGGCATAGTTGGCGCACAGGTTATTGTTCCCGGAGATACATTGCCGGCAGTGACCGCAGCCCATGTTAGGGGCGATAAAAACCCGCTCGCCGGTTTCAAAACGTTCTACCTTTTTCCCAACCCTGGCGATCACCCCTGCCAGCTCATGCCCGGGGATGCGCACCGTGCCCGGCGGATATTTGCGGTGACCACCATGCAGGATGCGTAGATCCGTCCCACAGATGCTGGCGCTGTCCACCCTGACCAGCACCTCCTCCGGGCCGATCTCCGGCACCTGCACTTCTTCGAAACGAATGTCTTCTGGAGCGTGATATACCGCAGCGAACAACTTAACTCTCCTCGCATGAACTGTGTCGTGGGAGCACCAGCTTACTGCCACTGAAAAATTTGCTACTTCAGACTGAGCACCTCGTGCAAATACACCGGGCGAGATTCCAAAAATGACCGCGTCGCGGCCAGGACGCCCGCTACTGCCCAGCGCCCCTCCTCACCGCCCACCTTAGGCCTCTTCCCCAGGCGGACACACTCGACAAAATGCTGCATCTCCTGGATATAACCCCAGGCGAAGCGCTCCGGCCAGGTACGGTAAATCGGCGTGACCAGGCCCTGCTCGCGGTTGGTGCACACCACCACGGCCTGCCCCTGCATCTCGCCGATCTGCATGATGCCCAATTCACCGACGATCTCCACCCGGGCGTCGTACCCGTAACCGCAGGGACAGATCCCCGAAATGCTGCCCAATCCGCCATTTTCAAAGCGGATATCTACCAACACGTTGTCATAAAAATTCGGTGTATCCACCTGGTTGGCCGGTCCTTTAAAATTAGCCACCTCGGTGTACACCCGCTGGTAATCCGAGCCCATCAGCCAGCGCACGCAGTCCCAATCGTGACTGTTGACCTCCGCCAGCATACCATTGGAAGTCTCCAGGGCGCGCGCCCAGGGTGGCGGCAAACCAGGCCCGTGGGTCAGCGATTTGACCATCATCGGTCTGCCGATCTCCCCTGCGGCGATCCGGCTGGCTGCGACGGTAAACTCCGGATCGAATCTGCGCATGAAACCTAATTGCAGCAGCACATTCGCATCGTGCGTCGCGGCGATGATCTGATCACATTCTTGCAAGTTAAGCGCCATCGGCTTCTCCAGGAAGATGTGTTTTCCAGCCTCCGCCGCCCTCACCGCCAGCTCTTTATGGGTGAAGGTGGGCGTGGTGATCACCACCGCTTCAAATTGTGCCCGGTCGAGAGCGGTTTCAAGCGAATCGAAGCGGGCATCTTCGGCGATCCCAAAGGCTTCGCCTGTCTCACTCCGCACCTGCGGTACGACTTCTACCAGCGCCGCCAGCCGTGCGCAGGGGATGTAATTCACCAGCGAATTGGCATGCACTTTCGCCACCCGCCCTGCTCCAACCAGACAGACCCGTACAGTTTGTTCCATTACCATAATTCCTGCTCCAACCTTCCTAGAGCTTACCCGTCCTGCATCGCTCAACCATGAAAACTCTGCCTATATGCATCACTTAACGACTGCTGCCAGCCGATATACTTCTCAACATACGCCTGGTAAACCTGGTGCACCTCCGGGCGGGGGCGCACCTGCTCGCCGCGCAGTCCGGCAGCCAGCTCAGCGGCATCCGCCAGGTTATCATACACGCCCACGGCATGCCCGGCGATCAGCGCGCATCCCCAGGTGGCAAACTCAGCCCGCTTCAAGCTCTGGTAAGGCACCCCCAGCACGTCCGCCTTGATCTGATTCCACAGCGCGTTCTTCGCTCCCCCGCCGATCACGCGTGCCTCGATCAGCTCGAGATCGGGGATCAGCTCGCCCAAAATGCGCAGGTAATAAGCGTACTCATAGGCTACGCTCTCCAGCACGCCGCGCAGGAAATGCGCCTGGGTGTGACCCCATGAGAAGCCCATCCAGGCTCCGCGCATCGATGGATCAGCCGGGCAGATGCGTCCGCCCAGGTGTGGGGAAAAGAGCAAACCCTCTGCGCCCGGGGCAACTTTATCCGCCAGGGCTGCCATCGCCTCATACAGGTCGCCATTCATCACCTGCGCCTCACCGCGCAGCGTGTTAAAAAACGCATCCCTAAACCAGCTCTGCACCAATCCACCGCCGGCGATGTATGCCAGCGGGTTCCACAGGCCCGGGATGACCGAGCGCATGGTCAGCAAGGCCCGGTTTTTGACATCCGCCACGAATTGCTTCGTGCAGCCCGCCAAAACCGCAGCTGTTCCCGCGGTATCCAGCAGCATGCCATGGCGCACGATCCCCGCCCCCAGCGCGCCCGCCGCCGTATCCCCAGCCCCCGCCGCGATGGGCGTCCCCGCCGCCAGGCCAAAATCGCCTGCCGCCGCCGGCTGCACCTCGCCGATCACCTCCCACGGGGCGACGATGCGCGGCAGCTTGTCCATGTCCAAGCCCAGCAATCCGCACAGCTCGGGCGACCACTCGCCCTTCTGCGCATCGTTCAGTGACGAAAAATGGATAAACGTGTAGTCGATCGTCGCCTGGTCGGCATTTAACCCTGCCATGCGACCGGCAACATAACCCGCTGGCATGATAAATTTGGCGACTTTGGCGTAACTTTGCGGCGCTTCTTCCTTCCACCAGAGCATCTTGGGGCCGTGGTCGCAGGTTGGCGGGCAGCCCGTCAGGCGGGTGATCAGGTCGCCATGATCCCGGTCGAGCTGTTCGATATACGGCTGGCAGCGCATGTCCAGCCAGGAATCGAAGCGCGTGGCAGGCCGAAAATCCTCCCCGATGGTCCCCACCCCTGCCATCTGGCTGTCGAAGGCGATCGCCGCCACCTGCCGAGGATCGATACTCGTTTGCTGCAGGCAGCTTTGCACCGTCTGAGCTGCCGAGCGATAGAAATCATCGTTCTCCTGTTCGACTACCCCCGGCTTGGGATAATAAAGCGGCACCTCCGCGCTCGCTTCCGCCAGCAGCTTCCCGTCTGTCTGGTACAAAGCCGCCTTGGTGGCGCTGGTGCCCAGGTCTACCCCGATCAGATAATCCTTGTTCACCCCAGCCTCCCTTAGTTTGGCTCGACCGCCAATCCAAGAATTTGAGATACATTGTTCAGGTTGACTCGCTGCTGCCCTTTCACGAAGATATAATGGTGCGATGCCAGCTCCTTCATCAACCGGTGACCGTCGTTTACTTTGACCACCGCCCCATTCAGGCAGTGTGAGCCGGGAAACTGCGCATACCCTTCCAATACCCCTTCGTAAATCGAAAATCGGTCAAAAGTTGGCTCCAGTTTGACCAGCGTGATTTCCCCCAGCGGCAGCCGCGCGTCGATCGCCGTGGCATTGTCATCCACAATCGCCAGGACCTTCTCGCGCAGCGTCCACTCAGTGGCAAAGGACTGCGGCACCACTCCCAGGTAACCGCAGTGCGCCGCCAGGATGTGATTCTCAGGCTCCTGCAGGACGAGCGGGAATTCTGGGATGTGCTCGTGCTTCAAGGCAGCCTGTCCCATCAAGAAAGGGTACAGGTTTGTCATCATCACTGGCACACCCAGCGTCTGATGTACCAGGTATTCGCTCAGCATGGCCACGGTATCCGCTTCGCAGCCCCAGATTAGCTTGCGCTCTTCATATAGAATGTTCCATGCCAGGCAAGGGGTGGTATCCGAAAAATGGGACTCGTTCAGGCAGTTAATCCCCGCGGCTTTTATCCGGGGATCCTTTTCCAGCTCATTTTTGACCGCCAGGTAAATCTTGAGCGCGCTGAACACCGCCCGTTGGGTTATCCCCTGGATCTGGAGCCTGGACCGCCACTCCTCCCATACCCTCTCGGCTTCTTCATCCGGGATCTGCTTTGCCGCGCTGGCAAGCTCTTTGAAACTCTTGCGCACGATCTCCACACCGAATCGATCCTTGATGCGCTGTGTGCATTCCTCTTCCCACCAGTAAAAGCGTTTGAAGATCTCCGGCTGGAATCCCTTGCCCGGGTTATCCTGGTAAACCAGGAAGCGGGTCTGGGGTAGCTCTTTTTTCAGCGCCAGGGCTTTGCACAGGATGCGCGTCTGCTCCAGGTTGTAGGGCGCCAGCACCTCCACCCCCTCAGCCTTCAAATAGCGGTTGATCTCCCAATCCCACATCGAGACCGTGCCAAATTCGGAGGTGATTACCAGTTTGGGGAGCTGGATCGCCTGGATGTCGCCCAGCCGGCGGTAAGCATCCCCCAGCATCTGCGGGAATACCACCGCATCCCCATCCCCCATTTTTGTCCCCAACGCAGTTGGTTCCAGGATCTCCGCTTCATCCGCCAGCAGCTCCTTCAGGGTTTGTACCTGCCGGGTGAAATCAGGGTCCTGCGCAGATTCGAAATAGACTGGGATCAATCTGGCTTTCATGACCATCTCCTTTTGTACCGGCAATCCATTGGGCAGCTTATTTTCAGATCAGAAATCATGGTGAGACACCCTGTATCGAAGCAATCCCTTACCACACATTGACTCAGAACTAATATGCAACCAATCCCATATTCAGCTTGACTTAACTATTATGTGGGGTTATACTCTAATTGTTATTACATTATAACATTATTACTTCTAGTTAATGTTGCTAATTTATCGGTGTTGGCTTGTCCGTTACACATTACAATTGCAGTGGCGCTCCCCTGCGAGGTGGTAATGCTAACCCCTGTCAAGACAACGGTAGACTTAAGCCAGGCTGTCGACCTCTCCAGTCCTATTCCTTTTTATTTCCAACTGCGCGAATATTTAATCCAGCTGATCCAAACCGGCGCACTCCAGACCGGTGACCAGGTACCCACGGAAATGGAACTGTGTAGCACAACCGGATTGAGCCGCACTGTTATCCGCCAGGCCATCCAGGACCTGGTGAACGAAGGCTACCTGGAGCGCTATCGCGCTAAAGGTACATTCGTTGCCCGCCCCAAGGTGCCCGAGCGCCTGATCCAGACGCTCACCGGCTTCTACGAAGATACCGTCGCCCACGGCCTGATCCCTCACACCCAGGTTTTGGATTTCGAAGTCATCCCCTCCTCTAGTCGCATCGCTCGCGAGCTGAGGATCCCCTCCGGCGAGCCGGTCATCTACCTGAACCGCCTGCGTTTCATTGAAAATGAGCCGATCGTCCTGGTCGAGACGTATATCCCCAATTATATGTGCCCTGATTTACTCCAGGTGAACATGGAAACGCGCTCCCTTTACCAGGTGTTGCGCGAACAGTATAATCTGTGCATTGTGCGTGCCTATCGCTCGATCGAAGCAGTCCCTGCACGAGTTGATGAAGCCAAACTGCTCGGCATCGAAAAGAGCGCCCCCCTGCTGTTGCTGAAATCGACGGGTTATCTGGCAAACGGTCGCCCCCTGGAACATTTTATCGCCCGCCATCGCGGAGACCGGGCCAAGTTTGAAGTGGAGCTGGTCAAGCCCTCGAACGGCGGCCCTTAAATCTCCTTATTTCGGATGGTCGCCTGCCAGCGGTTGGCAGGTCGAGATCGCAATCCCATCACCAACCAGGAGTTCATATTTTTTCAAGGAGGAAAAGATGAACGAAAACAATAAAAAGATGTCCCGCAGAGAATTTCTTAAGGCCATAACTGTCAGCGCAGCCGGTGTAGCAGTTTTGGCTGCCTGCGCGCCCAAGGCCGAGCCCACGGCGACAACTGCGCCCGTGGAAGCCACCACCGCCCCCCCAACCGCCGAGCCGGTCAAGATCACTGTCTGGACCTGGTACAGTGAGACTGACGTGGAGCTCACCAAAGCATGTGAGGCTTATACCAAGGAAAACCCGAACATCACCGTTGAAAACCGCACCTACGGTAGCGCCGAGTACTTGCAGGTTCTGGAAACTGCCATCGCAGGCGGTACAGGCCCCGATATCTTAGGCCCGCATGTGCACGCCATCGAATACGGCCTGGCAGGGCAGACCCTCGACCTGAACTCAGTCTTGGATGCAACTTTCCTGGAGAAGTTCTTCCCTTCCACCCGCAAGCAATTCACTGAAGCAGGCAAGCAGTACGCCCTCGGCTGGATGGCCCAGACCTTTGGCTTCTTCTACAACCCGGCGCTGTTCGACCAGGCCGGTGTGAAAGACATCCCCGTGACCTGGGACGATATCATCGCCGTTTCGGACAAATTCAAGACCGCCAACATTATCCCCTGGGCATTCAATAATGCCGATAAATGGCTGGGCTGTGACTACTACCTGCCCTTGATCACCCAGGCTACCGATGACCCCGATCTGGTTTACAAGCTCGATGCCCACACTGAGGCCGGTGTCACTTGGGATAGCCAGCCGGTGGTCGATTCCTTGGGCATGTTTGATAAGCTGGTCAAGGCGAAGGTCTTCCAGGATGGCGTCAACGGCACCAACTGGGATCAAGCCCTCGCCATGCTCTACGGCGGTAAGGCTGCCATGTTCTTCGCCGGCTCCTGGGTGCCTGCCGGCATCGTCACCGACGCCCCGCCCGAGTTCGCCAGCACTTACAAGGTGTTCAAGACGCCCGCCTGGGCGCAGGGCAAGCGTCACTGGTGCGGTAACCAGGCAGGCGCCGCTCTCGCCATCTATGCCAAGGGTCACGTCAACGAATCGGTCAACTTCATCAACTGGCTGTACGAAGACAAGCGCTATGTGGACATCATGAATAACTCCTTCAGCATGCCTTCCACCAGCCAGGCCGCAGCCTTGATCACCGACCCGATCATGAAGGAAATGACCTCCTGGCTACCCGATGGTGCCCCGCACATCCTCTTTGGCAAGGGCTCTTGGGACGCCATCAGCAACAACGTCCAGTCCATCACCGGTCAGACAGCCACCCCAAAAGAGGTCGCTGCCCAGATCGAAGCTGACGTTGTCGCCGCTCGCAGTAAATAATCTATCCCTTTTCTTGGTTTGAGGATTTTGGGGGCGCTTTCGCCCCCAAAATCCTCATGCCCTATGAATCCATCCGAGGTGACCGTGCA
>Ga0315284_10015328_pt1 | contig 10905 bp, 7 predicted proteins | sample YL17G09_16_MG_FD_203696 | JGI IMG/M metagenome (GOLD analysis project Ga0315284, IMG submission 203696) | Sediment microbial communities from Yellowstone Lake, YNP, Wyoming, USA - YL17G09_16 | ecosystem: Environmental > Aquatic > Freshwater > Lake > Sediment | place: USA: Wyoming | collected...
CTGGGAGTATCGGAAGGACGTGAGCCGATTCCCGAACGAGGGCGGCTTCCTGGGGGCGTCTTCTCCGGCGACGCTTCGGCAGTTCCTGCCCGAGGATCAACGCCGCCTCTTCTCGCCCGCATGGGAATTCCATGACAACGCGTGCAACTACGGCCAGCCGGGTGTCGCATATCAGGCGGTCGAGCACTGGCTCGGTCGGAAGCCGGACGACTTCTCGTTTGAGGACTATGTCTTCTACAGCGGGGTGCTCCAGGCCGAGGCGCTTCGGGAGTATATCAACAACTTCCGCCGGCGGATGTTCAGCTCGTCATCGGCGATATTCTGGATGTACAACGACTCCTGGCCCGCGAGCCACGGCTGGACGATCGTGGACTACTACCTCCGCCGGAAGCTCGCATATCACCCGGTTCGGCGCGCCTTTGCGCCGGTGAGCGTGATCCCGGTCGTTGACGCTGATCGAGTCCTGATCTTCGGCGTCAACGAGACTCCGCGGATATGGGAAGGCCAGGCGCGATTCGGGCTGTTTGCGCTTGTGGGCGAGCTGCCTGTGGATGAAACGGTGTCTGTTTCGCTGAAGCCGAACGCTGCCGCGATCATCGGCGAGATGCCGATTTCGAAGTGGCACGATCTCGGCGCGGACTCGCACGGCGCGTTCGCGGTTCTCCTGAAGGAGGGGCGATCCGTCGCGCAGAATCGGGTCTTCATCGCGCCGTTCAAGGACTTGAAGTTCGCCGAACCGCGCATCAAGATCGAGCGGCGCGGGAACAAGGCTGTCTTCGCGTCTCCAACCTTCGTCTGGGCGGTCTGCCTCGATCCCGACGGCGAATCTCCAGTGCCGGACGACGTCTTCGATCTCCTCCCGGGCATCGAGTACGAGATCCCCTGGCCGCCGGACGCCCCGCTTCCGAAGGTCGCCCGCTGCGCTTCGCAACCTACCCGCGCGTGAGCCACTGGATGCGGACCATGCCTTCCACTCGTTTGAACTCGGGATCGCCGGTGACGAGCGCCGCGCCCTCCCGCCGGGCGGCGGCGACGGCGATGCAGTCGGCATACGATAGAGGGTTTCGGGCCTTTATCTCGGCCGCTTCCCAGACCAGGTCCTCCGAAACCGGAATCGCCCGCACCGGCAGATCGAGTATCATATCGAGAAGGGCCCTGGTTTCGATGGCGGAGAGGCTGCGCCGGAGGATGTAGTACAGCTCGCCGAGGTTGATCAGCGTCATCAGAAGCTCGTCCCCGTCCCTCTTCGCATCCTGGAGGATGAGTTCGACCGCCGAGGCGGACGGCTCATCTTGAAGCCAGGCCAGAACCGCGAACGTGTCGAGAAGCTGCTTCCTCCTCACGCATGCGCTCCTTTTCCCGCGATTCGAGCAGGGCGGCGATTAGCGACGGACGGCCCTTAAGGATTCCCCGCAGCGATTCCCCCGGCTTCTTCGTCACGGGCACGACGACGATGATCCCGTCCTGCTCCTGGACGGAAACCTTGTCGCCCGCGCGAATCCCGGCGCGCCTCCGAATCGCGGCGGGGATGACGACCTGGCCCTTTCCCGATGTCTTTACGATAGGCATCGCGTTTTACTCCAACGAAAACAGTTGAACGTATCCGAGAAGAGTATAACACCTTTGCGCGGAAGTGTCAACGGATGCCCGAGGGCAACGCATATTCGAGTTTCGAGTTTTCCGCCGTCCGGGTCTCCAGTCTGTTGTCTGCAGTCTATCGTCTCCATTCGGATGTCCGCCCTGCGGGCGGCGGTGCAGGACAAGGGCCGCGGGCCGTGTAACTTATCCCTGGCGATCAACGTCTGATTGATCTGACGAACGACCGCCCGTGGAGGGCTTCGAAGTTGAAACCGGCCTCACGAGTCTTGCTTCTGCTCCTGATCGTCCTGCCCGTCATGGCGCGCGCTCAGTCGCCGGTGAGCGTCACGAGCGCGACCAATCCGAGCTGGGAGAGCCTTCGGGCGCAGTTGATCGCCCGAAAGGGAGTCATCCAGCGGGCGGCCGAAGCGGATCTCTCCAAGACCAGGTACTCCGACTTCAAGAGCAAGTACCTCCGGCCGGAGTACGCTCAGATGTACCGGTCGTTCGTGAAGCTGAATCCGAAGACCGGCCTCCTCGAATACGAGGGTCGCGTGATTCGGCCGTTCTTCACCATCTACGTTCAGCCCAAGTCCGACGGGGGCTGGATCATCAACATCCCCGACTTCGATTACGACCTGCTGGAGAAGGACTTTGCCCGCATGAAGCAGGCCGGGATCAACGTCCAGCCGAGATTCTGGAACTGGGGCGAGCTCCTGAACTACGACGGCACGTGGAAGCAGGTCGAAAAGCAGCCGAAGGGCACGGGCCTTCCGACCTTCAAGTACGTCTACGAGATATACGATCACTTCCTCGACCGGGCGCAGGCGCACGGTCTGCGCGTGAACATCGAGCCGTCATACTTCTGGGGGCTGAATTCCGAGGTAGTGCCGCCGGAGTATCGAGGGAAGATCCTCCTTTATGATGATCTCTGGACCGCGGCGGCGGATTCCTACGCGAAGATACTCGCCTACTTCAGCAAGCGCACGGTCATCATCTCCGCCATGGTCGGCGAGGAAGACCTGGTCTTCGATCACTGTCTGGATCAGCCGCGGATGCTCGAGGAGTTCCAGCGATTCCTCCGCAGGAAGTACGGCTCGATCTCGAATCTCAAGCGCGCGTGGGGATACGGGTACGACTACGCGGATCGCTCGCAGTGGCAGAAGCGCGAGGTCAACGGCCGGCAGGTCATCTGGCCGCGGTACCGCTTCGTGAAGGGCGCGTTCGACTCATGGGCCTCGTTCGAGGATGCGCGCCTGCCGGTATTCGACCATTACCGATCCGCGGATGATCCGAACGCCGAGATCGCCGACATGCCGACATATCAGGAGAACGTGCTGCGTGATCCGGCGTGGATAGACTTCATGGCGATGAAAGAGCAGATACTGATATCCCGCCTGAACGATCTCTCTGCCGCGCTCCGGGCCGCCGATCCGAATCACATTCTCCACTACAGCAATCCTGCCGATTTCTGCCCCGCATGGCATTTCATGCACTGCTTCGACCGAGGGAAGCTGAAGTGGGACATCATCGGCGTCGGCCAGCACGATCACGGATTCGACCCGGCCGATGTCCCGCATTGGGCGAGCTGCCGGGAGTACGTGCAGAACGTCGCATCGTATGTGCCGTACATCGGCGCGAGCGGCTCATCTCCGAAGGGCTTCGCTTGCGGTGAGGGCGGAGGGGGCAAGACCCGCGAAGGAGTCGCGGCGTACTATCCCTGGTGGCTGACCGACATCGTCGGCGGCGGAGGCGCGTTCTACCAAAGCTATGACTGGAATCTCATCTCCGGCAGGACGTTCGAGAATCCGACGGCTTACGATGAGGCCACCCTGAATCACCTAGGCGACTTCCTCGCCTCGATCCGAGACGTTCCCTTCAGCCGAAAGACGGATGCCAAAGTGCTCATCCTGCGAAGCAGGGCCGAGGCATACGGCATGAGCGCGGGCTATGATTTCGGAAACTCCAGGTATCTCGCGAGCATCCTGTACCAGCTCCACATCCCGTTCGACATTCTGCCGGATTCGGACGTAATGCCCGGCGATTTTGAGCCTGGGAAGATCAACATCAACAAGTACAGTTTCATCTTCGTGCCGGCGCAGAATCAGATTCTCGGCGATCGCATGTGGCAGATGCTTCAGGACTGGATCTCGGATCCGAGGGCCGCGGGTCAACGCGGCCTGTGCTTCGGCTTGTATCAGGATCAGGACTGCTACTTCAATCCCGCTCAGCCGACGCAGGTGCATCCCGCATTCGAGCGGCTCACCGGCGTTCGCGGATATGCCCGGCGGATTCCGGCGTCAGGAGTCGTGAAGCTGCGGTATGCTCGATTTCTCGGAAACGCCGCCCGCGCGGATGAAGTCCCTCTCGACTTCCCTGAGAACGGCGAGATCGGCGTCTTCGAGAACGCTCCTGTGGAGAAGATCCTTGAGCTGGGCGAGGACGGCCCCGCGGTCGTCGTGCGCAATTTCGTGAACGGAAATCCCGTCTACACCTGCGGCTTCTACCTCGGCATGGCGTACAATCCGGCGTGGGGAATGGAGAAGGAGCAGAATCCGTACAACGTCCTGACTCCGCTGTACGGCGGCATGCTCACGTCGGCGGGTGTCGAGCCGCCAGTGAAGGGGCCTAATAACCTGGGAGTCTATCTCTCCGACGACGCCTGCACGATCCTCGTGAAGGAGCGGTTCGGCAAGGAGACCGACGCGGCGCTGGAGTTCAAGAAGCTCTCCGGCTCGGTCTTCGGCGGCACGACCACGGTGCTGAACGCGGATGGAAGCGCCGTCGTGAAAGATTTCCGCATCCAGCCCTATGGAACGCTCGTCCTTCGGAAAGCGGCGGGCTTCAGCGTCTCCGGCGGAAAGGGAGTTTCCTCAGTCTGCAAGCCGACTCCCGACGGCAGTCTGGAGTGCCTAGTCTCCGGCAGGGGGAAGATATCGGCGCTTTTCGAGCTGAGGCCGAAGACGATCTACTCCGTCCGCGAGAACGGCGAAGTCTCGATGGTATTCACCGCTCCGCCCGACGGCCGCCAGCGCATGAGCTTCAACCTCACCGGCACGAAGCCCCTCCGCATCTCCGTGAAGGCCACCCGCCGCTAGGTAACAGGATATACAGGACATTCAGGATGCAGGCAGGCGGAACCACCCACATCTTCATCCGTCCGATAGGTCCCATACGTCCTATAGGTCCTATGCGTCCCATTCAGAAAGAGTACGACAACCCCGCGCCGAGCCAGAGGACATCCGGGTCGGTGAACCACGCGATCGGATCTACATCCTTCGCCAGGCTGCTCGCCCGCAGGTCGAACGACAGGCCGAGCGCTATCTCCGATTTCGCCAAGATCACGGACAGCCCCGTGAGCAGCTTCTCAGGCGCGCCTACGACTCCCTCTTTCGGGTCCGCGTATGCGATCGAGAATCCGAAGTTCAGCGCCCACGGCCCCACCTGCTTCGGGGCGAGCTTCGAGAACTGCGCCATCCGAAAATCCCCGAGGTCCACGAACGAGAGATCGGCGACCTCCCGACCGTATTTCGTGAGTGCGATCCCGTAGCCGGACTGGTCCGACTTCGTCTCGTTTGCGGCGAAGACGCTCAGCGACATGTTCTTGGTGCGCGTGCCCCATGCTGCGTTTGCGGGCGATGCCGCGACCAAAGCGGCAACGGCCAGTATAGCGATCAGTGCATGAATCCTGTGAGTTCCCATTCGATAATCCTCCGTATCGGCATCTCCACGTATGTTTGTCGAGTCGAGCATGGAATCCTCCTCCCGGGGCGTCTCGGAAACGGTGTTCGGTGTTGGGTATTCACGGCAGTCGTCGGCGGTTAGGCGGTGTCGGTTGCTGGACAGAATATGCATGACGACTGAGAGTCGGGAGGGGCCCGTGCGGACTGGAGACACCGAGATCGGCCGGGGCATATTGGAGGCCAAACTGCCCGCGTGGGGCGGATATGCGATCGCCATCATCATGCAGGCCGCGGCTACATGGCTCCTCGCCGTCCTCGCGCCCTACTTCCCGCCGGACAGGTTCCCGATGCTGTACATACTCTCGGCGATGTTGGTCGCCTACCTGTTCGGCGAGGGTCCCGCACTCCTGTCCATCGCGGTCGGCCTGATAGCATTCGACTACTTCTTCGTCCCGCCCATGCGTGCTCTGTGGCCGATCCCGACTCGCACAGAAGAGTTGGAAGGATTGATAGAGTTACTTGCCGGCTCGTTGATCCTGGCGTTTGCGGCCCTTCTCATGCGGAGATCGAGGTTTCGGGTTCAGCAGCTCGCGGATGAGCTCGAGCGGCAGCGGTCGCTCATGGAGACGCTTCTGCAGAACATACCCGTCGGGATCGGCTTCCACGATCGCGCGACAAGACACGTCATCGCAAACAGTACCCTCGCGGAGATGAGCAGAACTACACTGGACGGGATGCTGGGCAAGACCGTTTGGGAGGTGCTGCCGCCGGACCTGGCCGCCGCGGCCGCCGAGGACATCCACAAGATATTCGCGACCGGTGAGCCAACCGTATGGACAAACCTGACTCTCGATATGGAGGGAGATCGGCATTTCGACGTGCAGCATATGCCCGTGCTTACTCGCGAGGGCGAGATCATCGGTGTGGGAGTCGTGGTTGTCGAAACCACGGAGCAGGTGAAGGCTCGCGAGGAGCTGGAGCGCCTGTACGCGCACGAACATCAAGTCGCGGAAGCTCTTCAGACGTCTCTTCTGGGTGAGGTCCCCGAGCGGATAGACTGTTTCGGATTCGAGACGTTGTACCGCGCTGCTCTGGAGGAGGCCCGCGTCGGCGGCGACTTCTACGACGTATTCCGGATAGCCGACGACAGGATCGGCATCGCTATCGGAGACGTCTCCGGAAAGGGCCTCAAGGCGGCGGTTCAGGTGGCCATGGCCAAGTACTCGCTGAGAAGCCGCGCCTACGACCTCGGCAGTCCTTCCGTCGTGATGAAGGAAGTCAACCGCACGTTGCAGCGCGACATGGATACCGAGAGCTTTGTGACGGTCTTCTTCGGCATCCTGGATTGCACGACGAGGACGCTCACCTACACGAACGCCGGTCACTGGCCCGCGATGCTCTGGAGCGCCGTCGAAGCACGTGCCTCATGCCTCGGCCCTACCGGGCCGCTCGTGGGGCCTGTGCCGGACGCCGTGTATGAGGATGAGTCGTGCGAAGTGCATCCCGGCGACGAAATCCTGCTGGGAACCGACGGCCTCTTCGAGCTCCCATGCAAGTCGGAGTCTCTCGGCATCGAGGGTCTGCTCGATCTGTATGCCGAGTCGAAGCGCTCCGGCGCCGGATCCGCCGGCGAGCTTGTGGATCGCGTGACGACCTTCTGTCACGGCGAACTGCGCGATGACGTGGCTATTCTCAGGGTCTTCATCCCATAGCGAGCCCATCCGTTCGCGAAGGAATTCCCGACTCTCCCGCGGAAACTGACTCCTACCGAACACGGGCGGATATCGTGTACTCTGAGAACCAATCCCTTGACGCATCATAGTCTCGGCGCCCCCATGCTCGGAACGCTCCTCAGGAGGAAGGTCGGATTATGTCTAGTCGCATGAATAGAAGGGAATTCCTGGAAACGAGCGGGAAAGCCGCGCTCGGAGTGGGCATGGGAGTCGCGGTCGCGAATGCCCTCGCGACCCCGGCTCGCGCTCAGGAGACGAAGGTCTCGGCGAATGACAAGATACTTATCGGCGCGATCGGCGTCGGCGGCATGGGCACGGGAAACATGCTCGGCTTCATGGGCCGCCCGGAGGTCGAGGTCGTCGCGGTCTGCGACGTGGACTCGAACTGCCTGAACCGCGCGGCCGGCGAGGTCGAGAAGAAGTACGGCCGGAAGCCGCTCGCGGTGAAGGACTTCCGCCAGGTGCTCGACCGCAAGGACATTGACGCGGTCATCATCGGCACGGCGGATCACTGGCACGCGCTGCCGTTCATCATGGCGTGCGAGGCTGGAAAGGACGTCTTCTGCGAGAAGCCGATCTCCCACGATATCATCGAGGGCCAGATGATGGTCGGGGCCGCTAAGCGCTATGGCCGCGTCTCGCAGATAAACGTCTGGCAGCGCAGCGTGGGCTTCTTCCAGCAGGCCATTGACTTCGCGAAGTCGGGCGGGATGGGAAAGATCGCCATATGCCGCGCATGGGTGTGCGGTCCCGCCGGACTGGGCAAGAACCCGATCAAGGATCCGCCGCCGAACCTGGACTGGGATTTCTGGTGCGGACCTGGTCCGAAGGTGCCGTATCACGATACGTACCATCCCGGCATGTGGAGGCTCTACTACGATTTCGGCACCGGCATGAGCGGCGACTGGGGCGTCCACATGATAGACATCGTCCTGCTCGGCATGAACGCGAAGCATCCGACTGAAGTGGCGTCATACGGCGGGAAGATGCGATGCGCGCCGGATGACGACCGAGATTCGCCGGACACCATGATCTCCGTGCTCAAGTTTCCTGACTTCGTGCTGAACTGGGAGATCCACGTCGGCGGTGAGGGGCTCGACGGCGGCGGCGGACACGGCTCGGAGTTCATCGGCGAGAAGGGCAAGATGATCGTGGACCGCGGCGGCATCAAGTGGACTCCTTATGGCGACAACCCCGGCCCTGAGGGCGCGGGCAAGGATCAGGGCGGTGACCGTCCGGACCGCTGGACGAACTCCGACCACATGGGCGAGTTCCTAACCAACATGCGAACGCGCAAGAAGTGCGTCGCCGATGTCGAATCAGTGTACTACACGACCACAGCCTGCCACCTGACGAATGTGGCGTACCAGGCGGGACGAAGCATCAAATGGGACGGCGAGCAGGGCGTGATCGTCGGCGACAAGAAGGCCATGGAGTGCCGTGCCTATCAGCGAGACTACCGCAAGCCCTGGAAGCTCCCGTACTACAAGTGGAACGCTTGAGGGCAAGTCATCAGTGACCAGTGAGCAGTGATCAGTCGGGGCGCGCGCCACATGTAGCGCCGGCAGCCTGCCGGCATCGGGCCGCCAAGTTGGCGCTTGATATCCCTGCGAACCGGGTATATAGTCTCCGTGAGTCTAGTGCAGCAGGAGGCAGTACACGATGAGCGATAAGACGTATCTCCAGGATGCGCTTCGGTCGGCGCTTGACTTCGAGCACCGGGGACATGATTACTACCTGGCCGTCGCCGGCAAGGCGAAGAATCCTTTGACGAAGGAGGTCTTCGCCGCGCTGGCGGGCCAGGAGCTTATCCACATGGAGAAGATCCAGGAGGTTTACGACAATCTCGATTTCCAGGGCGTGAAGCCGCATCCGCACACGGGCGGAGTCGAGGACTTGATCAGGGGCGTGTTCGACCGCTTCGCCAAGCAGGAGCGGGATGCCTGGGCGATGGATCAGGCTGAGGCGTATGAGTATGCGAAGGACCTCGAGCGCCGGAGCATCGTTATGTACGATGGGCTCGCGAAGAAGAGCGACAACCCCGTCGAGACGGAGTTCTTCGAGGCGCTGAAAGCGGAGGAGAACGACCATCTGATCGTTATCGAGAACGTATACTTCTACCTCACCCGCACCGGTGACTGGTTCGCCTCCCAAGAAGACCGCGTCTGGAACTGGATGAACATGTGACGGAATGGTAGATGGTTGATGGTTGATGGCTGATGGTCAATGGCTGATGGGGGACTTGTCCGCCGAAGTTCGCTGCGGCGAACGAAGGCGGATGGTATAATGGGCGTACCGCTACCCAAGCAGCGGTGCGCCCATTCGACGTTTGCCTGAAAAGGAACACTATGAGACCACTGCTGATACTGGCGGCGCTCTTCCTGACCGCATGCCCCATGGAGGCTGGGAACTTGAACCTGACATTCAACTGTGCGTCTGACAACGATCTTTACCGCGTGCTGGCGAAGTCCGGGCAGAAGTGCCCTCGATATGATTCGCCGTCGGAGGCCGTCGAGCGGGCGAAGGACGGCTCGGCGGTGCTCATCCTCGCGGACGGCTATCCGGACAAGCTGACGCAGGTCGAGCCGGCGGTCTTCGAAACGGCGGCTCGCAAGAAGCTCCGCCTGTACCTGGAGTATCCCGCTGCGATTCCAGGCATGGAGATCGGAGCGCCTCAGGGCATCGTCTGGGAGCGAGCGATCATCTCATCAGACGCCTTCGGTGACGCGCTTCCGAAGCTCCGAATCCTCACGATCAACGACTGCCGGTATACGCCGGTTTCCACACCGAACCCGATGATGGTCATCGCGCGAATCGCCGGCTACGATACCGCGGTCTATGGAATCCCGGAGAACGCCCAACCGATTCTGTTCGAGATGCCCGATCGGAATCTTCTCGTCGCGACGACGAAGCTGAGCAACTTCGTGACCGCGCGGTATGCACCGGCAGCCGACTGGAAGACGATCTGGGAATGTATCGTCGCGAAGCTCGATCCCGAATGCCGGGTTGACCTCCAGTGGACGCCCGACGTGCGCCCCGCATACGGCGCTTCGGAGAAGCTCCCGTCCGATGTCGAGAAGCGCGCGCTCAGATCGGCGGCGGAGTGGATCCGCAATTCCAGACTGCTCATCCATGCGTCCGATGAGCCGGCAATCCACGAGATGCTCCGCCGAAACGCCGAATCGAGGCCCGTGCCGGGGCCCGATCAACCGGTCGGCGATGGGTCGCTCGGCGTCCTGGAGGGATACGCGTCCGCCATTCGCACGGACGGCAGCCAGCTTCAGCGCGTGCCGATCCGCTCCGACTGCAATGCGGAAGTCGCCATGGTTCTCGCGCTCGACTGGGCGCTCAATCGAAACGAGCGGAGTCGTGACGCGGCGGGGAATCTGCTCGACTACATCTACTTCACGTCCGGGATGTGCGGCGGAGTCAGGGGCGATCCGAAGCATCCCGCGTTCGGGCTGATCGCGTGGGGTAACATCTCGCCCGCGTGGGAGGTCGCGAACTACGGCGATGATGACGCGCGTGTGATTCTCAGCACGATGGTCGTTTCCGCGTGCCTGGGATCGGATCGGTGGGATGAGAGGGTGCTCAGGGCGCTGCTCGCGAACCTGCGGACCACCGGCACGCTCGGCTTCAGAGGCGACCGCATAGACATTCCGCGGATCGAGTCGCTCGGCTGGAAGCACTTCCACGATGCGCCGACCGTGAATATCGCGCCTCACTTCGAATCGTATCTCTGGGCGTGCAACCTCTGGGCATATCGGCAGACGAGGTACAAGCCGTTCCTGGAGAAGACGAAAACGGCCATCCGCATGACGATGGAGGCTTACCCGGACGGCTGGCGCTGGCAGGACAGCATCGAGCGCGCCCGAATGCTCCTCTGCCTGGCCTGGCTGGTTCGGCTCGAG